>Ga0172376_10002622_pt1 | contig 21789 bp, 9 predicted proteins | sample Lak35m_FD_121114 | JGI IMG/M metagenome (GOLD analysis project Ga0172376, IMG submission 121114) | Freshwater microbial communities from Kabuno Bay, South-Kivu, Congo - kab_092012_35m | ecosystem: Environmental > Aquatic > Freshwater > Lake | place: Democratic Republic of the Congo: South-Kivu... | reverse complement strand
TGGGAACGCGTGGTGCGGATGAACGACTGGCAGAAGGACCGCTTCACCCGCATGATCGTGAGCACGCTCTTCAACACCGTCTCGGAGAAGCGGATCGCGGTGCTCGGGTTCGCCTTCAAGAAGGACACGAACGACACGCGGGACTCCCCCGCCATCGCCGTCGTGCGGGGCCTCCTCGAGGAGAACGCGACCGTCGCCGTGTACGACCCCAAGGTGCCGGCCGAGGCCATCCGGCACGAGGTGCTCGGGCCTGGGGGGACCGACGCGCGGCTCGTCGTGGCCGCCTCGGCGGCGGAGGCCGCGGCCGGGGCCCACGCCCTCGCCGTCCTCACGGAGTGGGACGAGTTCCGGTCCCTCGACTTCGCGGCGATCCATGCGGGCATGCACAAGCCCGCCTGCGTCTTCGACGGCCGCAACATCCTCCCGCGGGCGGAGCTCGAGCGCATCGGATACCGGGTATTCTCGATCGGCAAGCCGGCCTCGGCCTGAGCGGCGGCGGAACGAGGCCGCCAGCCCACGACCGTGCCGTGACGACCAGCGTTCGACGACCGCTCGCCCCGCTCGCCCCGCTCGCCCCCGAGGTCGCTGCCATGAGGTCGACTCCGCCGACGCGACAGCGCGTCTCCCCGCCCCGTGTCGCGCTCCTGTCGACGGGGCTCTGGCTGCCGGTGCTCGCGATCACGGCCCTGGGGTGCGCCGACTGCGTTCGCGTCGCAGGTGCAGCCGAGGCGTGGCCCCAGTTCATGTTCGACGCGTGTCACTCGGGTGCCGCCGCCAACCGCGACGTCGATCCGGAGCGTCTCCGGCTGGTGGCGACCGCGTCCCTCGGCGACGCGATCCTCACCTCGCCGGTGGTGGCCGAGGGCCGCGTGTTCGTCGTGGACGGTTCGGGCCGCTGCAGCGCGTTCGATGCGGCCACGCTCGCGCCGCTCTGGACCCACGTCACGAGGGGCGGCCCGCAGAACGTCAACAACGTCGCGTCGCCGGCCGTCGCCGGCCCCTACCTCCACGTCGCCGCCGCATCCGGCTGGCATACGGTGCTCGACCGTGCCACGGGCGCCGTCGTGCGCGAGCTCGACCTCGCCGAGCCGGTCATGGGCACGCCCCTCGTGGGCGAGGATCGTGTCTACGTCGTCACGCTGGGCGCGCGGGTGCATGCGCTGGCGTTCGACGGCACACCGCAGTGGACCTGGGACTTCGTCAGGGAGGTCGTCGGCTTCGACGGTGACCGGTGGAGCGGCGCCGCATGGCTGGCGGCCCGCGGGGAGCGGGTCACCTGGAAGGATCACTTCGTGTCGTCGCGGGACGCGAGCCTGCTCGGGCGGACGCTCGTGATCCCGGCGGGGGGACGCACGGTGTTTCTCGACGACACGGGGGCGGCGCCACGGCTCCGGGCGGTGGGCGTGATCCCGGGGTATGACGGCAACGAGTTTCCCGCGACCTTCGGCCAGAGCGCCGATGCGGCCGGTAACGTCTACGTGCAGTGGCACCGCCGCGACAACGCGGGCCGGACCGACATCCTGCGGCTCGAGGGGGACGAGGCGCGGCCGGCGGGGGTCGTGGCCGGCACCGAGACGAACATCCGCATGGAGGGGCTCCTGTCGTTCGCCCCGGTCGCGATCCGTGACGGCATCGTCTTCCGCACGCGCCCCCAGCAGGGCCGGGGCCTGTGTCGTCATCGGCCGGACGCGGCCGAGCCGGAGGTCCTCAGCGTGCGTCCCTCGGTCGCACCACCGGTGCTCACCCGTCGCCACGTGCTTCACGCCGGCCTCGATGGCACGCTCGACATCGTGCCGCTCGGAGGCGGGCCTGCGACATCGCTCGGGACCGGCGGACCGATCACCGCGCCCGTCGCCGTGGCGGATGGCCGCGTGTACGTGCCCTGCGAGGACGGCCGTCTCTATCTCTTCGCACCGGAGCCCCGGGCCGTTGCGACCGGACCGTCCGCGATCCCCACGGCCGCGGTGGCGAACGAATCGACGACCCCGCCGCCGGACCTCACGACGATCCGCAGTCCGCTCACCGGACCGCGGGCCGGCGCCGACCACGACTGGTACACGAACTATGGCAACTTCGCCGGCCAGAACGCCAACGAGCAGGGCCTCGAGCCGCCGCTCCGGATGCGCTGGGCACGACGGCTCGAGGGCACGGTCAAGCACCTGCCGGTGTGCGGTGGCGGCCGGCTCTACACGCACACCGCGGAGGGACAGATCATCGCCGTGGAGCAGGACACCGGCCGCCTCCTCTGGCGCCGCCACTTCCCGGACGTCTTCCTCTCGTTCACGTCGCCCGCCTATGTCGACGGGCTGTTGCTCGTCCCGCAGGCGGGGTTGAAGCGGTCGCTCGTGCGCTGCCTCGATGCCGCGACGGGCGCGCTGCGGTGGGAGGCGCCCTTCACGGGCAGCCCGAGCTGGAGCCGGCAGTTCCCCCCGGTCGTGCATGGCCGCGTGGCGATCTACGCCTCGGGCAGCGGGGAGTACGCGGCGCAGGGCAGCGAGAAGTTCTTCACGTTCGGCGGTGAGCCGGTGCCCGCGCCGGACGACCGCGAGGTGATGAGCTTCATCTACTCGAACGACAACCCCTACTACCCGCGCGATCACCGGCCCCGCGTCTGGGCCTGGGATCTCGATACGGGGAAGCTCCGCTGGGAGCGGGACTTCTCCGAGGTGGGGCGTGGCGGCAACGACTGCGGGCTGTGCATCCTCGACGGCAAGCTCTACTACTCGGTGTTCTTCGGCTACGACGCCGCGGCCCGCGCCCGCCGCGGGCTTCCTGCCGGCGCGAACGGACTCACCGCCTGCCTCGATCCCCTCACGGGCGACACCATCTGGCAGACGACCGACCACTACGTCACGTCGAAGTGCACGCTCAGCGGTCGGGACGGGCGGCTGTACATCGGCGGCTTCAACCGGGCCCGAGCCGGCACCGACGACCGCCACGTCTGGTGCCTGGACGCGCGCGACGGACGGCTCATCTGGCGGTCGGAGGCGGTGACATCGGCCCTCAACGTGGTGAGTGTCGGCGAGCGTTTTCTCTTTTCGAACGCGCTCCGCGGACGGGGCAACGTCTTCGACCGGGACACCGGCGCCGTCGTCCACAGCATCCTCACCAACTACGCGTGCTGTCGCTTCACGCTCAGCGAGCCCTACGTGCTCGGTGCGAACATGGACATGATCGATCTCTCCGCCGACGGCAGGCTCGTCTCCACCGGCCCGGCGATCGACTCCCGGGAGTGCCTCGGTGCGGTCGTGAGCAACGGGCGGATCTTCTACACGTCGCAGGCCAGCGGCTTCGTCGTCTCGCAGACGTACGGGCCCGACTCGGCCGCGCTGCCGCCGGTGTGGGAGGTGAGGCCGCAACGGTGAGCGGGCGGCGCGCCGTCGGTCCGCCGCGCCGCTCGCTGCCGCGAGGCGCAGAGGCCCGGGCGCCGGTGCGGGTGGTTTGTGCGAGCGCGCCATCGAGGTCATACTGGTGATTCCGGGCGGCAGCCCGCCGGCTTCGGTCGGCAGGCTGCGGCGGCGCCCTGCGAATGTCGCCGGACCGGTCCGCCTGCCCACCGTGTGCGTCGTCCCCCCGCCGCCTCGTCCGGACCGTCCGCCGGAGTGTTTCGCATGCCCCTTCGTCGTCCCGGAACATGCCGCCGGGCCGGAGCGCGGTCCGCCGTCGCCGGTCTGGTGTGCGGCCTCCTCGCGACCGGTGGGTGCGGCTCGTCGGCGCCCGAGGCGCCCGTCGGCGTCGTGGATGACACCGGCCCGTCGGAGGCGTCGTCGCCCCCCGAGGCGGCCGCCCAGTCGGCCGATACGGTGAAGGTCGAGCCGCGCACGTGGAAGGCGACCGTGCGCGCCCAGGGAGGACTCGTGGCCGACGAGTCGACCGTGATCGGGGCCAGAGTCGCCGGCCGCATCGCCGAGGTGGCCGTGGAAGTGGGGCAGCGGGTGCGTGCCGGGGACGTGCTCATCCGCCTCGAGGACAGCGAGCTGCGGCTCCGCCTCGCCCAGTCGGCGGCCGAGCTCGGCCGGGCCCGCGCCGCCCTCGGGCTCGACCCGGTCGCCGAGACGATCGCGGGGGTGGACGCGGGCAAGGACGCCGACGCGGATGCCGACGCCATCGACGTCACCGCATCGCCGGAGGTCCTTCGCGAGCGGGCCCGTCTCGACGAGGCACGCGCCCAGCTCGTGCGGCTCGAGGCGCTCGCCGAGCGCAACGCCGTGTCTCGCAGCGACCTCGACACCGGCATCGCCGCGGTCGCGGTGGCCGAGGCCACGCTCGCTGCCGCGATGCAGCAGGTCGAGGAGAAGGTGGCCATCGTCAAGGTGCACCGCGCGCAGCTGGCGCTCGCCCGGGAGACCTGGGCACAGGCCGCCGTGCGGGCGCCGTTCGACGGGCTCGTGCAGTCGCGTCACGGCAGCGCGCCGGGCGCGTCGGTCCGGGTGGGGGATGCGCTCGTGACGATCGTGCGCACCGATCCACTCCGCTTTCGGGGCACCGTCCCCGAGCGGCAGGCGCTCAAGCTGCGCGAGGGTCAGCCGGTCACGGTGCAGCTCGACGGATCGGCCGAGCCGATCCGCACGGCGGTGGCCCGCATCGCGCCGGTGCTCGACGAGATGAGCCGCTCGCTCCTCTTCGAGGCGGACATCCCCAATCCCGACGGGCTGCTCCGGTCGGGACTGTTCGCGCAGGCCGACGTCGTGATCGACGCCGATGCCGAGGCCCTGGTCGTTCCGGCCACGTCGGTGCTCGAGTTCGCCGGCACGGAAAAAGTGTGGCTGTTCGAGCCGGGCCGCGAGCCGCGCGGCGTGCCCGTGCGCACCGGCCGACGCACCGAGGGCCTCGTGGAGATCGTCTCGGGGCTCGCGCCCGGCGACCTCGTCGTGAAGCATGCCGACGCGGCCAACGGTGTGAGCCGGGCCAACTGAATCACGTCCATCCCGCCTCGGGCGAGCGGCCCGAGGCTCCGCAGGAGGCGTCGCGATGCAATGGCTCGCCGAAACCTGCGTCCGCCGCCCGGTCTTCGCGCTCATGCTCACGACGGCGCTCGTCGTCGCGGGCCTCGTGGCCTATCCCCAGCTGGGCATCTCCCGTTTCCCGAAGCTCGACCTCCCGTCGGTGACGGTGTCGGTGGCGTATCCGGGCGCCGCGCCGGAGGAGGTGGAGAGCGAGGTCACGCAGATCATCGAGGACGCCGTGGCCACGGTGGCGGGGATCGAGGAGCTGCGCAGCCTGTCCATGGAGGGGCGGTCGCTCGTGATGATCACGTTCGGTCTCGAGCGCCCGCTCGACGCGGCCGTGCAGGACGTGCGCGACGCGATCGGCGGTGTCGGGCCGCGGCTGCCGCCGGCTGCGGAGCCGCCGGTCGTGCGGCAGCAGGATCTCGACGCCTCGCCCGTGCTCACGCTGGTGCTCTCCGGTCCGCTCTCCACGCAGGAGCTCTACCTCCTCGCCGAGCGGTCGGTGAAGGAGGTGATCGAATCGGCCACCGGTGTCGGCAACGTGAGCATCCTCGGCGCCGCGCCGCGGGCCGTGCGGATCGACCTCGACGCGGATCGACTGGCCGCCTACCGCATCTCGGTGCTCGAGGTGCGCGACGCGCTCGTCCGACAGAACGTGGAGATCCCGGGCGGCCGCGTCGACACCGGACCGCAGGAGCTCACGCTCCGCACGATGGGGCGTGTGCCCGAGGCGCGTCGGTTCGCCGACCTCGTCGTGTCGAGCGCGACCGGCGGGGCCGTGCGGCTCGGTGACCTCGGCACCGTGGTCGACGGGACGAAGGAGGTGCGCCGGCTCGCGCGGCTCGACGGGGAGCCGGCCGTGGTCATCTCGGTGGAGCGGCAGAGCGACGCCAACACGGTCGAGACGATCCACGCGATCAAAAAGCGGCTCGCGCGGTCGCGTGAATTGCTCCCGCCCGAGGCCACCCTCGAGATCCTGCAGGACCAGTCGGTCTACATCGAGGCGGCGTTGCACGAGATCCAGGGGCACCTCGTCTCCGGCAGCCTGCTGGCCACCGTCGTCGTGCTCGTCTTCATGCGATCGTGGCGGTCGACGCTGATCGCCGCGGTGGCGATCCCGGGTTCGATCATCGCGACCTTCGCGTTCATGCGGTTCCTCGGCTTCACGCTCAACAACGTGACGATGCTGGCGCTCGTGCTCATGGTGGGCGTGGTCATCGACGACGCGATCGTCGTGCTCGAGAACGTCTACCGCTGCATCGAGGAGAAGGGCATGCCCCCCGTCGAGGCGGCCATCGAGGGCACGCGGGAGATCGGGCTCGCCGTGCTCGCGACGACGCTCTCGCTCGTGATCGTGTTCCTGCCGGTGTCGTTTCTCAGCAGCGTCACCGGCCGCATGCTCTACGAATTCGGCATCACGGCCACGGTCGCGATCCTCGTCTCGATGGTGATGAGCTTCACGCTCACGCCGATGATGTGCAGCCGGCTGCTGCGGCCGGGGGTGGCGGCCGCCGGTCAGGGCTCCCGCGGCGGCCCCTACGCCCTGCTCGAACGTGGGTATCTCGCGACCCTCCGCTGGTCGCTCGACCACCGCTGGGTCGTGGTGGCCGTCTCGTGCGCCGTGATCGCGGCGAATGTCTGGCTGTTCGGGGTCGTCCAGCGGGACTACGTGCCGACCAACGTCGACGAGTCGGAGTTCGAGGTGAGCCTGACCGCCAGCGCGGGCACGAGCCTGCAGGCGATGGACGGATTCGTGCGCCGGGCGGAGGAGCGGGTGCGCGGGATCCCGGGCGTCGAGTTCGTGCTGGCCACGGTCGGAGCGTCGACCGGCGACGTGAACCGCGGCTCGCTCTACGTCCGGCTCACCGACATCGACGAGCGGACGCTGAGCCTGCAGCGGCTGTGGGCGGGACTGCTGGCGGGTGATCCGGCGGCCGCGTGGCGGGGCAGTTTCACGCAGCGCGAGAAGATGACGGAGGTCCGTGCCGCGCTCGCGGGGCTCCCCGGGGTGCGGTCCGCGATCCGCAACCTCACGTCGCTCCGGCAGGGACCACCGGTCGACATCGACCTCTCGCTGACCGGGCCGAGCGTGGAGGTGCTCCTGCCGTTCGCCGAGCGGCTCGGTCGGCGCATGGAGCGGATTCCGGGTGTGGTGGACGTCGACATCACGCTCCGCACCGACAAGCCGCAGATGCTCGCCCGCCTCGACCGCGAGCGGATGGCCGACCTCGGGATCACCGTGCAGGAGGTGGCCGACACGCTGCGGATCGCGGTCGGGGGGGACGACCGCGTGTCGCGGTATCGCGATCGGACCGATGGGGAGGTGTATGACGTCGAACTGCGGCTCGTGGGCATCGACCGCGGCGACGTCGAATCGATCTCGCAGCTCTACCTCCGCGGACGACCCCAGCCCGCCAGCAGCGTCGTGGCCGCAACCGCCGACGACCCGATGGGTGAACTGCCGGCGGCGGAGCCGCTCCGCACCTCGGCGGGCGCGACGCTCACGCGGATCGACAACGTCGTCGCCTTCGACGTGATCGAGCAGGCCGGCCGCGTCGATCGGCTCGACCGTCAGCGGATGGTGGCGCTGCGGGCCAACATCGCCCCCGGCTACGCGCTCGGCGACCGCATCGTCGCCGCGCAGGATGCGGCCCGGGAAATCGGCCTGCCCCCCGGCGTGACGGCACGCGTGATGGGCCGCGGACGGGAGCTCGAGCGCACGCTCGGGGAGTTCCAGTGGACCTTCGTGCTGTCGATCGTGTTCATGTACATCGTGCTCGCCGCCCAGTACGAGCATCTCGTCCATCCCGTGACGATCCTCCTGTCGCTGCCGCTGGCCGTGCCCTTCGGCCTGGCGAGCCTGTGGGCCACGGGCGAGACCCTCAACCTCTACTCCGCGCTCGGCATCCTCGTGCTGTTCGGCGTGGTGAAAAAGGCCGCGATCCTCCAGGTGGATCACACGAAGGATCTTCAGGCCGCGGGCCTCCCGCAGCGGCAGGCGATCCTCGACGCCAACCGCGACCGGCTGCGACCGATCCTCATGACGACGATCTCGTTCGTGGCCGGCATGCTGCCGCTCCTGATCGCGACCGGTCCCGGGGCGGAGGAGCGCCGGTCGATCGCGGTGGTGGCGAGCGGCGGGCAGACCCTCTCGCTCCTGCTGACGCTCCTTGCCGTGCCGGTCATCTATTCGTTGCTCGACGACTTCGGCGGCTTTCTGCGTCGCGTGGCCGAGGGCCGCAGGCGACCCTGGCGCGGCGTGGAGCCGGGGGCGGCCCTCCTGATCAGGGAACCTTCTCCCGTGTCGCGCGCGGGTTCGGGGGCGTCGTCATGAGTGGCATCCGGTCGAATCGGCGCGGTGGGCTGGTCACGGGGCTGTGCGTCGTGGCGATCGTGGGATGCCCATGCGTCGCCGTCGTCACGGGGATGCGCGTCGCGGTGGCCGCGCCGCCCGAGGCGCGGGAGGTCGCTGTTCCGGAGATCTGGAAGAAGCCGCCCGCCGGCGCGGGAGGATTCGTGTGGTACCGCAGCGTCGTCCAGGTTCCGGACACGTGGCGGGGCCGGGAGGTCGTGTTCTTTCTCGAGCCGGTCGACGACGCCCGGGAGATCGTCATCAACGGCCGTTCGGTCGGCGTCTCCGGCAGCTTTCCGCCGAGGTTTCGCAGCGGCCTCGGTGGATCCGACCGGCACCGGATCGACCCGGCGGTGCTCCGCTGGGGAGCGGCCAACGTCGTGGCGATACGCGTCCACGCACGGGACGGACGCAGCGGCTTCAACGTCGCTCCGCCGGCGATCCTGGCCGGGGACGAGGGGATCGTGCTCGCCGGCACATGGCTGTCGCTGCCGGCGGACGATCCCGACTGGGGCCGGCAGGCCGACGCCGCCGCGCTTCCCCCCGGACCCGCCGCATTCGCGAAGGTCGAGCCGACGGCCGACATCGAACGGACGCTGCGCCGCCTGCCGGGGGAGGAGGGCCCGCTGGCGGTGTCCGAGTCGCTCGCGCGGTTCGACGTGCCGGACGACCTCGTCATCGAGGCCGCGCTCTCCGAGCCGGAGATCGGCCAGCCCCTCTTCCTCGACTTCGACGAGCGGGGCCGGCTCTGGGTGATGAACTACCGCCAGTATCCGCACCCCGCCGGTCTCACCGCCGTGAGTCGGGATACGTTTCTGCGGACCGTGTACGACCGCACGCCGGAGCCGCCGCCGCGGCACGTGCCGGGCCGGGATCGCATCACGTTTCACGAGGACACCGACGGGGACGGCGTGTACGACCGTCACGGCACCTTCATCGACGGGCTGTCGATCGCGTCGTCGTTCGCCCGCGGACGTGGCGGCGTGTTCGTCCTCAACCCGCCCTACCTCCTCTTCTACGCCGATCGTGACGGGGACGACGTGCCCGACGGCGATCCGGAGGTCCTGCTCGAGGGGTTCGGCATCGAGGATACGCACTCCGTCGCCAGCCATCTGCGTTGGGGGCCGGACGGCTGGCTCTACGGTGCGCAGGGCAGCACCGTCTCGGGGGCGATCCGACGCTTCGGCAGCGACGAACCACCGCTCCACTCCATGGGCCAGCTCGTCTGGCGCTACCATCCCGAGACGCGCCGCTACGAGGTCTTCGCGGAGGGCGGAGGCAACACCTTCGGCCTCGAGATCGACGCCAAGGGGCGGATCTTTTCCGGACACAACGGAGGAGACACCCGCGGCTTCCACTACGTCCAGGGCGGCTATTCCCGCAAGGGGTTCGGCAAGCACGGGGACCTGTCGAACCCGTTCACCTTCGGCTTCTTCGAGCACATCGAGCACGCGCCGGTCGCCCGCTTCACGCACACCTTCGTGATCGACGAGGGGAATGCGCTGCCGCCCCGCCACGCGGGACGCCTCTTCGCGGTCGCGCCGCTGCAGAGCCACGTGGTCGCCGCCGACATCCGGCCGCGGGGCGCGACGTTCCGCACCGCGGATGCGGGCTTCATCCTCGAAAGCCGCGACCCCTGGTTCCGCCCCGTCGAGATCAAGAGCGGACCGGACGGCGCGATCTACGTCGCCGACTTCCACGAGCAGCGGATCGATCACGCGAGCCACCATCAGGGGCGCGTCACGCCCGACACGGGGCGCGTCTGGCGGCTGCGGGGTGTCGACGCCCCGCAGCCGGAGCGGTTCGACTACCGCACGGTCTCGGGGGCCGCGCTCGCGGGCCTGCTCCAGCACGGGAACCGCTGGCATCGCCAGATGGCGCTGCGTCTCCTTGCGGACCGACGCGATCGATCGGTGCTGCCGCTGCTGCGGGCGATGCTCGACGAGCACACGGGGCAGACCGCGCTCGAGGCCCTCTGGGGGATCCACCTCTGCGGCGGTTTCGACGAGTCGCTCGCGTTGCACGCGCTCGATCATGCCGATGCGCACGTGCGCCTCTGGAGCGTGCGGCTGCTGGCCGATGGGGCCAGCGTGTCCGACGCCGTGGCCGCACGCCTGCGCGCGCTCGCCACGACGGAGCCCGACGTCGAGACGCGGGTCCAGCTTGCCGCCTCCGCCCGGCGGCTGCCCGCGGCGCAAGGCCTGCCGATCGTGGCGGCGCTCGCCGCGCATGCCGGCGATCTCGACGACCCGTTTCAGCCGCTCATGCTCTGGTGGGCCATCGAGGCCCACTGCGAGCGGGATCCCGACGCGGTGCTGGCATGCTTCGCCGACGCCCCCCTGAGGGCCGCGCCGCTGGTGCGGGACCACCTGCTCGAGCGGCTCATGCGCCGCTTCGCGCAGGCGGGCGGAAGGCACAACCTGCTCACCTGCGCCCGGCTCTTCGACCTGGCTCCGGAGACCGAGTCGGCTGCGCGGCTGATGAAGGGCTTCGAGGAGGCCTTTGCGGGCCGGACGGTGGCGACGATGCCCGACGAACTGGCCGGGGCGCTGGCACGGGCCGGCGGCGGATCGCTCGCCCTGCGGGTGCGCCGCGGGGACCGTGAGGCGATCGACGAGGCCCTCCGTGTCGTCGGCGACACGACGCGCCCGGCGCGCGAACGCGTGGCCTTGATCGAGATTCTCGGCGAGACCCGGATTCCCGAGAGCGCGGGCGTGCTGACGGGCGCGCTCGAGACGGCGGCGGAGCCGGAGGTGCGTGCGGCCGCCCTCGGGGCCCTCGGCAGCTTCGACGATCCGCGCATCGCCACCGCGATCATCGGCCTCCACGACCGGCTGCCGGCCGACACCCGGCTGGTGGCCCAGTCGGTGCTCGCGAGCCGGCGCGTGTGGACGGAGGCGTGGCTCACGGCGATCGAGGCGGGTGCGGTCGATCCCGCCGGCGTGCCCGCCGACGTGGTCCAGCGCATGCTGCTCGTGGACGACGAGCCTCTCCGCAGGCGCATCGAGGCGATCTGGAGCGAGGCCCTGTCGAGCGACGCCGGGCGGCTGCGGGGCGAGGTGGAGCGGCTCGTCGGCGTGCTCGGGGAGGCGGCCGGCAATCCCGTGGCCGGACGAAGCCTCTTTCGCGAGCACTGCGGCAAGTGCCACGTGCTCTTTTCCGAAGGGGGCGAGATCGGCCCCAGCCTCACCTCCTACCAGCGCGACGACGTGCGCCGCATGCTCTTGAACGTCGTCAACCCGAGCCTGGAGATCCGCGAGGGCTACGAGAACGTGGTGGTGGTCACGGGCGATGGTCGGAGCGTGAACGGCTTCGTCGCCGATCAGGACAACCAGGTGGTCGTCATCAAGGGCGCCGACGGCCGCCTCGTGACGATCCCCCGGGACGAGATCGAGGAGATGCAGGCGATCCCGCGGTCGATCATGCCGGACAAGCTTCTCGACGCCCTCGATGACGAGCGGATCCGCGACCTCTTCGCCTACCTGCGTGCGACCCAGCCGCTGCCCTGAGATGGCCGGCGCCAAGCCCCGAGCCGCGCGGTGATGGACGCCCGGGCGGTGCGGCACTACGATCCCCCGCCATGCGTGAGGCTCCCGACCGCAACGACTTCTACGGCGACGCCGTCGTCTACGACATCCTGCACGCCTCCGGCACCGCCGCGGAGGCGCGGCGGCTCGTGGGCCTCGCCGCCGCGTGCGCGCGCCGCGCCGGCCCGTTCACGTTCCTCGAGCCGGCCTGTGGCACCGCACGTCACCTCCGCTGGCTCGCCCGGCATCGCCACCGCGCGATCGGCTTCGATCTCGCCCCGCACATGATCGACGACGCCCGTGCCCGGGCGGAGCGTGCGGGGGTCGACGATCGGGTGACGCTGTTCGTGGCCGACATGACCGACTTCGCCCCCCGCGTCCGCCGTCGAGCCGACCTCGCCTTCAACCTCGTCAACACGATCCGGCACCTTCCCGACGACGCGGCGATGCTCGCGCACCTCGCGCAGGTCGCGTCGTGTCTCCGGCGAAGGGGCGCGTATGTCGTGGGCCTTTCCCTCACGGCGTACGGGGCCGAGCGGCCCACGCGGGACGTCTGGACCGCGGCCCGCGGACGGTGCCACGTCGAGCAGACGGCCCACTACCGACCCCCGGAACCGTCCGACCGAAAGGAGACGGTGCGGTCCCGCATCCGGGTCCGGACGCCGGCGGGCTGTGAGCGACGCGAGTGCGTCTTCACGCTGCGGACCTACTCGGGCGACGAGCTGCTCGCGCTCATCGACCGGTCGCCCCTGCGGCTCGAGCGGGTGCTCGATGTCGAGTGGCGGACGTGCGACCTGCCTGCGGCGGACTACTGCCACCTGCTCCTGCGTCCGCGGTGAGGGCGCGAGCGCGGGCCGCCTGCCGACGCGGTCAGTCGGGCAGGGACCTCGGGGCGAACCAGGGATAGATCGCGGGCACGACGAACGCGGTGAGGAGCGTGGAGGTGACGATCCCCCCGATGACGACCGTCGCCAGGGGCCGCTGGATCTCCGCGCCCGCGCTCGTCGCCAGGGCCATCGGCAGGAACCCGAGGCTCGCCACGAGCGCCGTCATGAGCACGGGGCGGATCCGCACCCCCGCCGTCACGATCGCCGCCTCGCGTGGGGCGAGGCCCTCCTGCCTCGCGTGCTCCGCACCCGCCACCCACACCAGTCCGTTGAGCACCGCCACGCCGAAGAGCGCCACGAAGCCGACGCCCGCCGCGATCGAGAAGGGCATGCCCCGCAGCGCGAGGGCCGCGACACCTCCGGATGCCGCCACCGGCACGGCGACGAAGATCAGGGCCGCGAGCCGGAACGACCGGAAGCTCGCGTAGAGCAGGATGGCGATGAGCCCGAGGACGGCGGGCGTGATCAGGGCGAGCCGGCGGCTCGCGGACACGAGGTTCTCGAAGTCGCCTCCCCAGCGCAGCGAGTAGCCCGTGGGGAGCTTCACCTGCCGCTCCACCGCGGCCTGCGCCTCGCGCACGAATCCGGCGACGTCCCGGCCGCGGACGTTCGCCGACACGAACGTCCGGCGGCGCGAGTTCTCGTGCTCGATGGACGGCGGGCTCTCCTCCATGCGGATGTCGGCCAGTTCACCGAGCGGCACCGGGCGGCTGCCGGCCGAGCCCACGGGAATCTGCGGCAGGAGGTCGGGGTTCTCCCGCCACTGGGGTGCGAACCGCACGATGAGCGGATACCGCGGCCGGCCCTCGAAGATCACGCCGGCGTCGATGCCGCCCATTGCCGCCACCGTGCGGATCACCTCGGCGCCGTCGATGTGGTGGCGGGCGAGCTGCTCCGGGCGGGCATCGATCTGCAGCGTGGGAATGTTGGCCTGCCAGTCGGCCCGCACGTCCGCCGCCCCCGGGATGCCCTCGAGGACCCGCTCGATCTGCTTCCCGACCGCACCGAGCACGTCGAGGTCGTCGCCGTAGACGAGCACCGCCACGTCGGCCTTCACGCCGGCCACCAGCTCGTCCACCCGCATCTCGATCGGCTGGCTGAAGCCGAGGTTCGCCTCCGGCGCCACCGCCGCGAGCGCCGCGCCGAGTTTCGTGACGAGTTCGTCCCGGGAGATCTTCGCGGGCCATTCCGACGACGGCTTGAGCATCAGCCACACGTCGGTCTGCTGCACGCCCATCATGTCGTTGGCGATCTCGGGGCGGCCCGTCTTGCAGAACACCGTCTTGACCTCGGGGAAGGCCTTGAGCGCCCGCTCGACGCGCGTCGTCACGGGCACGGAGTCCTCGAGCGTCGCGCTCGGCAGCCGCACCATCTCGACGAGCAGGTCGCCCTCGTCGAGTCGCGGCATGAACTCGGCCCCGAGCCGCAGGGCCACCGGCACGCTCGCGGCCACGAGCGCCGCGGCCACGAGCGAGATGACCACCGGATGGTGGACGGCCAGCCGCGCGAGCGGCTGGTAGAGACGATGGAACAGCCGCATCACGAGCGGCTCGTGCTCCTCCTCACGCGAGAGCACCGTCGCCGCAAGCACCGGCATCAGCGTGAGCGAGATCACGAGCGAGCCGGCGAGGGCGAAGAGCACCGTCAGGGCCATCGGCCGGAAGAGCTTCCCCTCCGTGCCCTCCAGCGCGAGGATCGGCAGGTAGACGATGGCGATGATGAGCTCGCCGAACATCGTCGGGCCGCGGACCTCGATCGCCGCGTCGCGGACGACGGCCAGGCGTGAGGCGGTGGGCGGGGCGAGTCCCAGGCGGCGCACGCAGTTCTCGACCATGATCACCGAACTGTCCACCACCAGGCCGAAGTCGATCGCCCCGAGGCTCATCAGGCTCGCCGGGATCGCGCAGGCCCACATGAGGTTTGCGGCGAAGAGCATCGACATCGGAATCGCCAGCGACACGATCAGCCCCGCGCGCACGTTGCCCAGCAGCACGAGCAGGACGCCGATCACGAGCAGGCCGCCCTCGGCGAGGTTGTGCAGCACGGTGTCGAGCGTCCTCGCGATCAGTTCCGAGCGGTCGTAGAGCACCTCGAGCGTCACCCCCGCGGGGAGCGTCTTCCGGATGGCATCGAGCTTGTCCTTCGCGGCGGCGACCACGCGGCGGCTGTTCTCGCCCCGCGTCATCATCACCATGCCGGTGACCACCTCGCCGCGGGCGTCCCGCGTCGCGGCCCCCTGCCGCACGAGGGGCGCGATCGTGACGGTGCCGATGTCGCGCACCAGGATCGGCACACCGCCGGCGGGCGAACGCACCACCACCTGGCCGATGTCGTCGATGCCGTCGAGGAGGGCCTGGCCGCGGATGAACCGCTGCTCCCCGTGCTTGACGATGTAGCCGCCGCCGGTGCTGGCGTTGTTGCGCTCGAGCGCGTCGATGACCTCGGAGAGGGGAATGCCGTGGCTTGACAGGCGGTCGGGGTCGACCTGCACCTGGTAGCTTTTCGCATAGCCGCCATGGCTGTTGATGTTGGTCACGCCCGACACCTCCCGCAGCGCCGGCGCGATCTCCCATTCAAGGAGGCTCCGCAGTTCCATCAGGTCGTGCCCCTGGCCGCGGACCTCGAACTGGAGGATCTCTCCGAGCGCCGTCGAGAGCGTGCCGAGGGCCGGATCGGGCAGCCCCGGCGGAATGAGGGCCTGTGCCTCGGCCAGTCGTTCCGCCACGAGCTGGCGGGCGAGGAAGATGTCGGTGCCCTCGCGGAACACGATCGTCACGAGCGAGATGCCGAACTTGGAGAGGCTGCGCGTCTCCTCGACCGCCGGCAGACCGCTCATCGCCAGTTCGACGGGATACGTGATGTAACGCTCCACCTCGAGGGGCGTGAGCGTGCCGGCATCGGTGACCACCTGCACCTGCACGTTGACGAGATCCGGCACCGCGTCGACCGGAATCTTCGTGGCCGCCAGCAGGCCGCCCACGGCCAGCGCGACAAAGAGGCCGATCACGAGAACGCGATTGCCCAACGACCACTCGATCAGGCCCGAGAGCATCGCGCCTCCGGCTTCACGGCAAGGCTCGGCATCCCGCCGACCTCGCCTTGGCCGACGTCCGTCGGCTGGTGCCGGCCCGGCCCGCCGTGTGCGGTGGGCATGCCAGGCGAGTGAGCGGATTGATCGGGTGCCGGGGCCGGCCATGTCGCCTCGCCCGGACGTTCGCTCCGGCCTTCCAGGCCTCCGCTCTCTCCGTGTCGGCCGCGCTTCGCCATCCATGGCTTCGCTTGCCGCCAAGGCCGGCTCGACGACACGGCCAGCCCCTCGTGGGTGTGCTGCCGGCCCGGCCCTCCGGGGCTGGCGGTTCCCGGCGGGGTCCGCGCTGCCGCCGAGCCGCCCTCCGTCTCCTTCTCGAGGAGCAGGCGGCTTTTGAGGAGAAAGGCTCCACGGGAGACGACCTCGTCGCCCTCGTCGAGGCCGCTGGTCACCTCGATGAGGGCGTCGGTCTCGATCCCCGTCTGCACGTCGCGCCGGCGGAAGCGGCCGCCCCCCTCGGGCACGAACACGAACGTCCTGCCGTCATGCCGCATCACGGCCTCGGCGGGCACGGCGATCGCATCGCGGAGCACACCCTGTGGCAGGTCCACCCACACGAACATGCCCGGCTTGTAATGGGCGTCGTCGTTGTCCAGTTCCGCCACGAGCGGCACGCTGCGACTCTCGGCCTCCACGGTCGCGCCCACGTGGTTGATCGTGGCCGTCGCGTCGTGGACCAGCGCCCCGGGCACGGTCACGCTCACGCTCTGGCCGTCGGCCACGTCCACCGCCGTCCATTGCCGCTCGTGCACCATCGCGCGCACCCAGAGCGTCGAGGTGTCGGCCACGACGAACATCCGCTTGCCCGGAGCCACGCGCTCGCCCCGGGCCACGAAGATGTCCTCGACGAGCCCGTCGATCGGCGACCGCAGCACGAGGGTGCTCAGCGAATCGTCGTCGGGCTGGTCCCCCGTCGCGTCGTCGACAGCGGAGTTGCCGACGAGCGCCCGGAGGTGTTCCCGGGAGATTTCGAGCACCCGTTCGGCCTGCTCGCGCTCGGCGACCGACTTGTCGCGCTCCTGCTGCGTGAGGAACCGCGCCTCCTCGCACTGCGCGTAGAAATTCTCCCGGGCGACCTCGAGGTTGCTCTGCCGTTCCTCGACGATGCGGCCCGACAGCACGCCGCCACCCTCGAGCGACGACGTGCTGGCCCGCACCTTCTCCGCCTGCACGAATTTCGAGTAGCTGCCGAGGATGAGCTGGCGGTAATTCCCGAGCACCTCCTTCCCAAAGCGTCGGTCGATGTCGTCGAGGGGTGGATGGGGCTCCAGCGCGACGAGCATGGCCTCGACGTTCCTGTGGATCGTTGCGGCCCAGTCGGCGGCCTTGGCCGCGATCTCGAGATCGGCCATGCACTTGCGCACGTCGTTGCGGGCCATGCCGACGTCGCGGCTGGAGAGTTCGGCGAGCGGATCACCGGCCTTCACCCGCTGCCGCACCCGCACGTTCACCTGGGAGACGATCCCGTCCACCGGGGCCCCGTAGTCGACCTGACGACGGGCGTCGTAGTCCACCCGCCCCGGCACGGTGACGTGGTCGCGCAGCGGCACGCGTCGCACCCGGACGACGTCCACATCGGCCGAGACGGTTTCCGGCGGCAGCGAGACGATGCCGTCCGGCGCGACTGCCGCCGCCGGTTGGTCCGTCGCATGCCCCGAGTCGCCTCCCGCGCCGCCAAAGTGGTGGGTGGCGAGCCACCACCACGCGAGGCCACCGGCCGCGAGAAACGCCGCACCGACCAGGCCGCGTCGCAGGCGTGCCGCGACCGGCGGGGCCATCGATGGATGGGCGGGGGCGGTGACGGACATGGCCGCGGATTCCGAAAGGTGAGCGGGCTTCAGGGATATTGTCGCCACGAACTCGCACGTGCGGTAGTGTTCGGGGAAAGACGTGCATGGGACCGGCCCTGTGACGTGCCGCGCAAGGCTCTCCCCTCCTGTGCGCGACCGCCGCGTTCACGCCACTGGCAGACCACGCGACATGCCCCCTGATCGAACGGCAAGCCCGAGGATGAGGGGATGACCTCCGCCCGCGCCCCACGATGGCCCGGCATCGCCGTCGCCCGTGACGAACTGATCGCCATCGCCGCCGTCGTGGCGCTGGCCACGTGGGGCGTCATCGTTCTCGCGGGCTCCGGCGATCGCCCCGCCACGATCGGCTGGATCGATCCGGGGCGGTGGCTCGGCATGCGGCCCGCCACCTGGGCCGACGTGCCGCTCGTCGTGATGCTCGTGCTCGGCGGCGTGCCGCTCGTGCTCGGCCTCCTCCGCAATCTCGTCGCGGGACGGTTCGGATCGGACCTGCTGGCGGGGCTCTCGATCGTCACGAGCCTGCTGCTCGGGGAGTACCTCGCGGGCGTGCTCGTCGTGCTCATGCTCTCCGGCGGTGAGGCGCTCGAGGCCCGGGCGGTGGCGCGGGCCGGCGACGTGCTGCACGCCCTCGCCCGGCGCATGCCGAGCGTCGCCCATCGTCGCGAGGCCGCCACCCTCGTCGATCTGCCGCTGGCCGACGTGGCCGTCGGGGACGTGCTCGTCGTCCTGCCGCACGAGATCTGCCCCGTCGACGGCACGGTCGTCGCCGGCCGCGGATCGATGGACGAGAGCTACCTCACGGGCGAGCCCTACCGCATGGCGAAGGCGCCCGGCTCGACGGTGCTCTCCGGGGCGATCAATGGGGCCTCGGCGCTCGACGTGCGCACCGACCGGGTCGGCCGCGACAGCCGCTACGCGAAGATCATGGAGGTGCTCGCGACGAGCCAGCAGCGGCGCCCGCACCTGCGCCGGCTCGCCGACACGCTCGGCGCGCTCTACACGCCGCTGGCCCTCGCCGTCGCGATCGTGGCCTGGCTCGCCAGCGGCAGTGCGACCCGCTTTCTCGCCGTGCTGGTCGTCGCCACGCCCTGTCCGCTCCTCATCGCGATCCCCGTCGCCATCATCGGCGCCGTCTCGCTCGCGGCGAAGCGCGGCATCGTGATCCGCGATCCGGCGATCCTCGAACGGCTCGACACCTGCCGGACGGCCATCTTCGACAAGACGGGCACGCTCACCTACGGTGCGCCGAGCGTCACGGACGTGCTGCCGCTCGGGCAGTCCTCCGTGGACGAGGTGCTCGCCCTCGCCGCGAGCCTCGAGACCTACTCGAAGCATCCGCTCGCGTCCGCCGTCGTGCAGGCTGCCGACGCGCGTGGACTCGATCGTCAGGAGGTGGAGGCGGTCGCCGAGAAACCCGGCCAGGGGCTGACGGGGAGGGTGCGGCGGTCCGCGGGGTCGGGAACCGCGGAGGTGGCGATCACGAGCCGCCAGAAGCTCGCCGCCGTCGATCCGGTGGCGGCCGCCGACCTGCCGCCGTCCGCCGGCGGACTCGAGTGCGTGGTGCTCGTGGACGGTGCGCGGGCGGGGGTGATCCGGTTCCGCGACGCCCCGCGTCCCGACGGCAGGCCGTTCATCGAGCATCTCGCCCCGGGCCACGGGCTGAATCGCGTCATGCTCGTCTCGGGAGATCGCGAGAGCGAGGTGCGCTGGCTCGCCGAGCTCGTGGGCATCGACGAGGTGCATGCGGGGATCCAGCCGGAGGGCAAGCTCGCGCTGGTGCAGGCCGCCGTGGCACGATCGCCGACGCTGTTCGTCGGCGACGGGATCAACGACGCGCCGGCCCTCGCGGCCGCCACCGTCGGCATCGCGATGGGGGCCGGCAGCGACGTGACGAGCGAGGCATCCGGTGCCGTCGTGATGGACTCGGCGCTCGAGCGGGTCGATGAACTGCTGCACATCGCCCGTCGCTTCCGCGCGATCGCCCTGCAGAGCGCTGTGGGGGGCATGGCGGCGAGCGTCATCGGCATGGGCTTCGCGGCGGCCGGGCTGCTGCCGCCGACCGCGGGCGCCCTGCTCCAGGAGGCGATCGACCTCGTCGCCGTCGCCAACGCCCTGCGGATGGCGTGGCCGCCGCGATCCCTCACCGACTACGCGGCGTGACTACGCGGCGAGCCGGATCGTCGCGCGGCCCTCGGCGCCGCGGACGAGCACGGCGTACATGTTGTCGCTGACCGGCAGGCGGTCGAGCGGCCCCTGCTCGAACACGAGTCCGGCCTCCTCCGTCAGCATCCGGAGCGTGCGGGGCGTGAAGTAGTTGACGTGGTCCGGGTAGCGGAACCCGCACCAGCGAGCGCCACGCAGCGCGCGGTTCCAGCAGGCGAAGTTGGGCACCTTGACGATCACGAAGCCGCCCGGACGCAGGGCCCGTCGCACCGCGCGGAGCAGGTCGAGCGGCCGTGCCTCGTGCTCGAGGAACGACGACATGAGCACGGCGTCGACCGATGCCTCCGGCAGGGAGCGGATGCCGTCGATCGCGGCCGCCTCGATCGCGTCGCCGCCGAGTTCCGCGAGCGTCTCGCGGGCCCGTGCCGCCAGGGCGCGCGACACCTCGATGCCGACCACACGCACCGGCAACCCGTCGTCACGCACGCGCCGCGCGATGCGTGCCGTGAACGCTCCGTCCGCACAGCCCACGTCGACGACCCTCCACGGCGGACGGAGGGTCGTGCCCTCGAGCCGTGTCCGCAGGATCGTGGCGAACGGGCTGCGCGAGGCGAAGAGTCGTGTGCGCACGTGCTTGAAGGCCGCGCTGAGCGCCGCGAAGACCGGCTCCTCGCGTCGGCGGCGGGCCCGCTCGGCGGGGGATGTCGCCTCCCACGCGTGATCCTCGGCGAGGGCCTCGTAGGCCGGAGGATCCGGGAGGTACACGAACCCGGTCTCATCGCACGTGACGAGCCGCCACCCATCGCGCGCGAAGGGGGTCGGGGTGGTCTCGGTGGGGCGGCCGTGGATCGGGCAGGGGCGTCTCATGGTGCGCTCGCGACCGTCGGAGGCCGGGACTTGTGACGGCGCGAGGCGGTCCGAGTCAAGGTCGCTTCCCGCCCCGGGAGGGCGCGGCTGGCTCGTGCCGGCCACATGCTCGCGTCAGGGCAGCGGTACCTGCTCGGGCGACACGAGGTAGGCCACGAGGTCGCGGACATCCGTGGCCGAGAGCTTCGTCAGGAGGCCGTCGGGCATCAGCGACTGCGGCTGTGCCACCTGCTCCGCGACGGTGCGTCGATCGAGGACGATCGCCTCGGTGGCGGTCTGCACCGTGAGCGTCCGCTCGTCGGCCGACGAGATCACGCCCGTGATCGCGCGACCGTCCTCGAGCACGAACGTGACGGCACGGAAGTCGGCGCCCACGCTGGCACTCGGATCGACGATGTTTTCGAGCAGGTAGTCGAGGTTCCGCCGGTTCGATCCGGTGAGGTCGGGGCCGAGCTTGCGTCCCGCGCCGAAGAGCACGTGGCAGCCGGCACAGTCCCGCTGGAAGAGCGTGCGACCGTGGCCGGCATCCGCCACCGCGATCCGGTCGGGCGTGAGATCACGCTTCCACTGGTCGACCAGCTGGCGCCGGTCCTCGGCGCTCGCCCGCACGCGCCCCCAGACCTCCTCGAGCCGCTGCGTGAGCGCGTCATCGTCGAAGTCCGCGATCTGCCGCGCGTGGAACGCCGAAATCTCGTCGCGGGTCAGCCGGCCTCTCACCACCGCGTCGAGCAGGTGCCTTGCGAAGGCGGGGCGTGACGCGAGCAGGTCGACGAGGGCCGCGCGGTCGTCGGGAGCGTAGAGTCCGACGCGCTGGAGGGCGATCGTGGGCGTCTCGGGGTCGTCGTACCGGGCGAGGCCGCGCAGGGCCTCGGCGATCACGGAGCGATCCGACAGGAGGCCCTGCAGGAGCCCGGCCCCGTCCGCGGGACCCGCGGCGGCGAGCGCGCGGATGGCCTGCCGCCGCGCTTCCGGGGCGGCGGTGGTGTCGAGCGCCACACGGCGCACCTCGGCGGGCCCGCGTCCCTCACCGAAGAGCAGGTCGAGCTCCTCGATGGATCGACGGGTCGCGTCGTCCGACTCGCGCGTCAGGCGGTCCGACAGGGCCGCGTACCCGGCGGGCGCTGTGCACCGGCTCCAGCCACGCA
>Ga0172376_10002620_pt1 | contig 21798 bp, 26 predicted proteins | sample Lak35m_FD_121114 | JGI IMG/M metagenome (GOLD analysis project Ga0172376, IMG submission 121114) | Freshwater microbial communities from Kabuno Bay, South-Kivu, Congo - kab_092012_35m | ecosystem: Environmental > Aquatic > Freshwater > Lake | place: Democratic Republic of the Congo: South-Kivu... | reverse complement strand
GATGTCGTCGCTCACGATGGTGCTCGCGGTCACCGCCGCCCAGCGCAACGACGACTCCAAGACCAACCTCTGGCTCACGGTGACCGCACTCCTCGGCGCGACATTCATCGGTGGTCAGGTGTACGAGTTCACGACGTTCTACCGCGAGGGCATGGGCTTCACGACGAGCCTGTTCACCTCGAGCTTCTACACCCTCACTGGGTTCCACGGTGTGCACGTCTCGGTGGGAGTGATCCTGTTGCTCGCGACTGTCGGCATCATCAAGCGGAACAAGGTCACGGGGAACAAGGCGGAGTCGGTCGAACTCGTTGGTCTGTACTGGCACTTCGTGGACATCGTGTGGATCGTGATCTTCACGCTCGTCTACCTGATCCCGGCCTGATCGAGGAGGAGCAACGGAGATGGACACTGCAACCGCCGAGACCCACGGTGAGGCACACGGGGAGAAGCACGAGCACATGTCCGATGCGGGGTACATCCGCATCGCGCTGATCCTCGCTGCCATCACCGCACTCGAGGTCTCCACCTACTACGTCGACTTCGGGCCGTTCTTCATGCCGTCGCTGATGATCATGATGGTGGTCAAGTTCGTGATGGTCGTGTCGTACTTCATGCACCTGAAGTTCGACAACAAGGTGTTCTCGTTCCTCTTCTACACGGGGCTCGCGCTCGCGCTGTTCGTGTACATCGTGGCTCTCGCGACCTTCAAGTTCTTCCTGCAGTAGACGACGCCGGCACTGGATCTCCCATGGAGCCGACCCTCTTCCCGGACCCCTGGCGGTTCCAGGCCCACCTCGAGATCTGGGCACTCGTGGTCTTCCTCGTCGGGGCCTACATCTACACCATCCGCGTGATCGGGCCGAAGGCCGCGCCCGAGGGGCGCATCGTGACCCGGGGGCAGATCCGGGCGTTCGTCGCGATGATCGTCCTGCTGTGGCTCTCGAGTGACTGGCCCGTTCACGACCTCGCCGAGGAGTACCTCTATTCGGTGCACATGGTCCAGCACATGGCGTTGTCGATGTTCGTTCCTCCACTCGCGCTCATGGCGATCCCGGAGTGGATGATGCGTCTCCTGCTCGGCCGCGGGAGAACCTGGACCTCGGCGCGGTTCCTCAGCACACCCGTCGTGGCCGCGTTCGTCTACAACATCGTGCTGTTGGTGACCCACATTCCCGCTCTCGTCAACCGGAGTGCCGAGGGCGGCCTGATCCATTACTCGCTGCATGTGATCCTGGTGACGAGTGCGCTGTTGCTGTGGATGCCCGTGGTCGGCCCGATCCGGGAATGGCAGATGTCGCACGGCGGCAAGATGATCTATCTCTTCGCGATGTCGCTCGTGCCCACTGTTCCCGCCGGCTGGCTGACCTTCGCGGAGGGGTCCGTGTATGACCACTACGAGACACCCGTGCGTGTGTGGGGGATCTCGGTGATTGACGACCAGCAGATGGCCGGGGCGATCATGAAGCTGGGTGGCTCGGTGTTCATGTGGACCGTGATCATCTTCTACTTCTTCAGGCGCTTCATGGCCGGGTTCCACGAGCAGCAGTCGTATGTGCGCGGGTCGACCCCGGCCGATGCCGAGATGCTCTCGGAGAACGAGTCGCTCACCTTCGCCGAAGTGGAGGAAGCCTTCGGTCGCACGCGCGCGGTTCCCGAGCCACGGGGACCCGTCGACTGAGATGCCCGAGCGGATCCGCGTCGAGGACATCCCCCGCGACCACGGCCTGAGATTGACCGTCGCCCACTGGTCGCTCGCCGAGTGGGTGCGGGACTTCCCCGACGACACGATCGAGTGGTACCTCGACCTCTACGAGGAGGCCTCACACGTGCGGGGGCTTCCCTCGGTGTTTGTCGCCCATCTCGACGGCAAGCTCGCGGGCACGGCGTCGCTCGTGGCAGACGACGAGTTGCCCGACGCGATCGAATCGGGTCCGTGGGTGGCGGCAGTCTTTGTGACCCCGCCGGCCCGTCGCAAGGGTGTGGGCGCCGCATTGGTGCGCGCAGCGATCGATCGCGCGCTCGATCTGGGTCACCCGGAGGTGTACCTCTACACCGAGACCGGAGTCGACTGGTACCTGGACGCGGGGTGGGAGATCGTGCGCGTGACCGAACTCGCCGGGCACCCCGTCACCGTGATGGTGCACCGGACCGGGGTCACCACCATCTGAAACGTCGCGCCGCCACCACGGGCAGCGTGGTTGCCCACGCGGCGATGATCCACCAGTGCGACCCGCCGGGCCCATTTGACAGCGCCTGCGACAGGCAGGCCGCCAGAGCGTGCGTGGGGAGCCACTCGACCGTCGAGCCCAGCACACCGGGCAACTCGTCGGGCGGCACGATCATCCCGCCGGCGAGGACGAGCACGATGTAGAGCCCGTTCTGTGCGGCGAGGTTCACCTCTGCGCGCAGTCGTCCCGCCAGGAGCAGACCGAGACCCGCGAAGGCGAGCGTGCCGAGCAGGACCGCGGGCACCGCGAGCACGATGTCGGTGCCGGCTCCGCGCCAGCCGAGCAGGAGGGCGAGACCGAGGAGCAGGGTCGCCTGCACGACTTCGACGGCCGACACCGCGAGAGCCTTGGCCACAACCAACTCACCCCGGTGCAGGGGAGTGGCCCCGAGTCGTTTCAGCACCAGGTACGAGCGCTCGAATCCGGTCGCGATCCCGAGGCTCACCATCGCAGCCGACACGACGGCGACAGCGAGGACACCGGGGACGAGCACCCCGAGCGGGTCACCGTCGCCGAGTGGGAGAACCTCGACCGCCCCGAAGAATCCGAGCAGCACCATGGGGATCACGAGCGTGAGCAGCAACTGCTCACCGTTGCGCATGATCACGTTCCACTCGGAACCGAACTGGAGGATGACGCGCCGCAGGCTCATTGTGCTCCCCCGGTGATCCTCCGGTAGGCGGACTCGAGCGACTCGTGTCCCATGTCGATGCCGTGCAGCGGGAGCGTCATCGAGTCGAGCCACGCCGTGACGCGGGCGACAAGGTCGGCACTTGGGGCATGGGCGATCTCGTAGGTGCCCGACCCGTAGTCGGCGACCACCGACCCGAGGTGTGCACCGAGAGCTGCGACATCGAGCCCGGGCGACGAGCGGAATCCGAGCCGGTTGCGCTGTCGCACGATCGATGCGATCGGGCCCGACGCGAGGACCCGACCGGCGCGGAACATCACGACGTGATCGGCCATGCGCTCGGCCTCGTCCATCTCGTGGGTGGCGAGCACCACCGTCGTGCCCCCGGTGGCGAGCTCGGCAACGATCGCGCGGATCGTGTCACGACCGTCGATGTCGACACCCGACGTCGGCTCGTCGAGGAACGCCACGCGCGGGGCGGCCGCGAGTGCGAGCGCGAGCGAGACCCGCTGTTGCTCGCCACCGGAGAGACGGCGCCAGGTCGACCCCGCTCGCCCGCTCAGACCCAGCCGTTCGATGAGTCCGTCTGCCTCGACTCCGCGACCGTGCAGCGCGCAGAAGTGGCGCACCACGTCGCGCACCCTCGCGCTCGGGTACACCCCACCACCCTGGAGCATCACGCCCATCTGCGAGGTGAGCAGGCTCCGGTTCCGTCGGGGATCGAGGCCGAGAACCGTAACCGTGCCCGATGTTGCGGAGCGGAAGCCCTCGCAGACCTCGAGTGTGGAGGTCTTCCCGGCTCCGTTCGGGCCGAGCACGACCGTCACCGCACCCTCGGGCGCGGTGAAGCTCGCCCGATCGACCGCGACGACCTCTCCGTAGCGCACGGTGAGATCGTTCACTGCGACGGACACGACTCCAACCCTATGGCACGGGAATCTCCCGGGGCCGTGCCGTCGCACAGGGCTAGCCTTGCGTTGCTGTGATCGATGTCCGTCTCCTGCGTTCGCGCCCCGATGAAGTGCGTGCGGCCCTCGCCCGGCGCGGCAAGCCCGATCTCCCGGCACAGGTGGACAGGGCCGTCTCACTCGACGAGCGGTTGCGCACGATCGGCCTCGAGCGCGACGAGATCCGGGCGGCGGTCAACGAGATTTCCAAGCGCGTCGGCGGTTTGCGGCGCGACAAGAAGGACGCCGAAGCCGAGGCGCTCATGGCCGAGAGCCGTGCCAAGGGCGAGCGTGAGCGTGATCTCCAGGCCGAGCACGACACCGTCGAGGCCGAGTTGGGCGATGTCATGCTCGGCATCCCGAACCTGCCCCATCCGGAGGCCCCGGATGGCCGCACCGATGCCGACAACCCGGTCGTGCGGGGGCCGATCGGGATGGTCGAGTTCGCCGACCACCAGCGCATCCCGCACTGGGAGACCGCGGCTGCCCTCGGGATACTCGACAACGAGCGCGCCGTCAAGATCGCCGGCGCGATGTTCACCATGCAGCGCGGGCTCGGCGCCACGCTCTCACGCGCCCTCTGCCAGTTCGCGCTCGATGCGAACGCAGATGCCTTCGAGGAGATCCGTCCGCCCAGTCTCGTGACCACGGCGACCCTCACGGCCACGGGGCATCTTCCGAAGTTCGCCGACGATGCCTACGCGATCGAGCGCGATGACCTGTGGGCGATCCCCACAGCCGAGGTTCCGTTGACCTCGTTGCACGCGGGCGAGGTGCTCGATGAGACTCTGCTTCCCGTGCGCTTGATGGCACACACGTCGTGCTACCGGCGCGAGGCGGGATCGGCCGGTCGTGACACCCGCGGCATGCTGCGTGCGCACGAATTCGACAAGGTGGAGATCCTGGCTCTGGCGCGCCCCGAGGACGCACCGGCGCTGCTGGGAGAATTGGTGGACAGGGCCGTGGCGTTGATCGCCCGGCTCGAGTTGCCGCACCGTGTCATCGAGATCTGCACCGGTGACATGGGTGGCAGTCACCACCGCAGCTACGACATCGAGGTGTATGCCCCCGGGTGCGATGCGTGGCTGGAGGTGAGCAGCGTGTCGTGGTTCTCCGATTACCAGGCGCGCCGAGCCGACATCCGTTTCAAGCGCACGGGCCAGAAGGGGACCGAGATGGTCCACACGTTGAACGGTTCGGCGCTCGCCGTGCCGAGGGTGTGGGCCGCGATCTGCGAGGTGCACCGTCAGCCCGACGGATCGGTGCGCATCCCAGAGGCACTGCGGCCCTACATGCGCGGCGCATCCGTGATCGAGCCGCGCTGAGCCGATGGGTATCGCCGACCGACGCGTCCAGTACGAGACGGCCGGGCTGGATCTCGCCGATCTGGACCCCGATCCGATCGCACAACTGGTGCTCTGGTACGACCAGGCCGACAACGACGGTGTCGTGGAGCCGAACGCGATGGTGCTCGCGACGATCGGCGCCGACGGTGGTCCCGATTCGCGCGTGGTTCTTGCCCGCGGGATCGGCGCCGAGGGCATCACCTTCTTCACGAACCGGACCAGCGCCAAGGGTTCTCAACTTGCCGTCGATGCGAGAGCCTCGGCGGTGTTCCCGTGGTTGCAGCTTCACCGCCAGGTGAGGGTGCGAGGGACCGTGACTCTCGCATCCGACGAGGCGAGCGATGCGTACTTTGCGACGCGTCCCCGCCAGAGTCGGATCGGTGCTTGGGCATCCCCCCAGTCCCGACCGATCACCGACCGGAGCGAGCTCGAGCGACTCGTGACCGAGGTGGAGGAGCGCTTCGACGGGACCGAGGTCGATCGCCCGCCGTTCTGGGGCGGGTACGTGTTGTCGGTGGATGAGATCGAGTTCTGGCAAGGGCGTCCGAGTCGACTCCACGATCGATTCCTCTACACCCGCATCGCGGGGGGTTGGAAGATCGAGCGACTCGCGCCCTGAGGCGGGGTCAGTGCCGCCAGTTCAGAGCCGCATCGACGAGACCATCGATGAGCGACTGGGTGTGGGGGGTGAGATCGGGTCCCTCCCAGTCCCACCAGAGCGGGCTCGAACCGCGCACGCGCGGCGGCAACTCGAGCTGCACACCGGCATGTTCGACCACGTTGACGGGGTTGTCCTGGTGGAGACCGCGCAGATTCTTCGGGATCTCCTCGAGATCGTCGATGATCCTGTAGGCGGGCAGGTGCTCGCGCAGGTGCGCGGCGAGATGACCGGCGAGACGCCGGTTGCGCCCGCCGAGGAGGAGCGAGGTGAAAAAGCCCGCCCTGCCGAATCCGTGGATGGTGATCACCGTGTCCACATGACCGAGGAAACCCGCGAGTGTCTCGGACTGATCGGCGGTGACCTTGTGCGAGGGCACGTGCCATTCGAGATTGTCGGGGAGCCTCACGCCGTAGTACGACGCCCCGGCCCGCTCGGCCGCTCGCGAGGCGATGATGTCGGTCATCTCCTCGAGCGCACCCCCGTGGAATGCCATGAACCCGAACGGGGACCGCAGCACGCACTCCTCGGCGACATCGTCGCGGGCGAGAATCTCGGCGAGTTCCATCAGACCCGCCGACCGCGTGCGCGGAGCACGACGGCGAGTGCGGCGACGATCGCCGATCCGAGAATCAGCGCGAGCGTCCATGAACCCGTGCGCTGGAGGAAATCGGCGAGGTGTGTCTGCCATCTCTCGACACGACCCACGATGCTGTCGGTGCCGCGCCCTGAGATCGCCGACCACCAGTACCACGTGAGATACAAGCCGGTGGCCACGACGAACCCCGCCGAGACCCGATCGAACCACGGCAGTCCCTGCTTGAGCGTTGCGACGATCCCCACCCGCGCGAATGCGAGTGCCACGGTCAGGCCGGTCACGAGCATCCCCATGCCGAGGCCGTAGAGGACGATGCTCACCACGCCGGAGATGAACCCGTCGCGTCCCACAGAACCGAGGATCACCGAGGTGAGGAAGCCGATCGTGCACCCGATCGAGGCCACCGCATAGACGACACCAAAGAGTGCCATGTTGCGGACCGTGCGCTCGCGGCTCACGCTGAGCCCTGGTCCCGAGATCGGGGGCTTCCAACCGCGGAACATCGCGATCCCCATCCCCACCAGGGCGACACCGATGACGAGGGCGGCGTACTTGGCATTGTCGCGGATCGCGGAGGTGAACAGATTGGAGATGAGTCCGACCACGAGGAACACGCCGATGAAGCCGGCCGACACCGATCCCCCCACCTTGAGCGCACGCGCCGCGGTGACCGCGCGGTTCTCCTTGGGTCTCTGGAGTTCGGATCCGAGGTACCAGACGAGGTATGTCGGCAGGAGCACGAACCCGCAGGGATTGACCGCGGCCATCACCCCGAGGATGAACGAGTAGGCGAAGTTTCCCTCGAGCATGGCTCAGCCCTCCGCGAGTTCCCCGAGCAGCGCGGTCAGTTCGGCCGAGGTGACCTCGCCCGACGTGCGCTTCACGATGGTGCCGTCGGCGGCGAGGAAGAACGTCGTCGGCATCGTGGCCACCTTGGCGGCCGCCAATTGGTCGCCGTCATCGAGATAGTTCGGGTAGTTGACGCCCCTGTCCTCCATGAAGGCTGTGGCTCTCTCACCGGAGTCATTGGGGTTGATACCGACAAAGTCGATGCGCCCCTCGTACTCGAGCGAGGCGGCCGCGAAGGCCGGCATCTCGCGCTTGCAGGGCTCGCACGTCGAGAACCAGAAATTCACCACCATTGGGCGCAGTTCGCCCGTCGAGATGGTGACGGGGTCACCCCCGAGTGTCGTCAACTCGACGAACGGGAACGACTCCCCGGTGGTGTCGGTGTTGACCGGGATTCCCGGTGCCGAGGTGCCGGGATTGGCGTCGGTGTCGTCGGGGGACCGGCTCAGGACCCATCCCCCGACGACTCCGACAAACAGTGCGAACAGAACGGAGATGCCCAGACCGCGCGTGATCCGGCTCCGCTCCATGCACTCAGGCTACGAGGCACATTCAGGCGACGAGGTGCGCCGGAATCGGCACCTCCTCGACCACCGTGACCGGTCGTGCTTTGACCGGTGGACGTCCACGGGGTCGCCGCACGGCCACCACCCGTCCCATCTCGAGTTGCTCACCACCCCAGACGCCCCAGGGCTCCTCGCGCTCGAGTGCACCGGTCAGGCACGAGACCCGGTCGGCACACTTCGCACAGATCGCCTTGGCACGCTGCACGTCGACCCACTCCTCGGAGAAGAACAGGTAGCTGAGCGTGCCGTTCCCATCGGAGCAGCGCTTCGACGACAGCACCATCGGTTCGGCCGGGGTTGCCCCGCCGAGCGTGATGTCTGTCGTGGTGTCGATTCTGTTGTGCATGTCTGTGTCCTTCCTGTCGTGTGTGTCGTGTCGGGGAAAACAAAAAAGCCGCTCGGGTGTCGAACCCGGCGGCTTCAGTGGCTTCTCTTGTGTCTGATTCTCAGATCACAAACCCACCGGTCCGCCGGGAGCGACGCTTGTTCTGGTGCTTCGCTGCCGGCTTCGACCACATGGGAAACACCTACGACGAACCGGCAGCACCAAAGGCCACGGCGTGTGCCGTGGTCGAGGTCGTTGCGGTCGCGGTGTTCGTACGCATGAGTCCGCAATACAACCACCCGATCCGGCTCGCGTCAACGGGAATTACGGGATCCCTTGGGGCACAAGGGAAAGCCCGACGGTTAGGGTGAGACGGTGACCTTCCGCGGGGCCGCCATGGCGTTCGAAATGGCCGAACCGGCGGGTTCGGGTCGCCGGTTCGAGACTGTCCGGCGGGTCAGGCTTGGCGACGCGACCCCGAACGGAAGGGTGCGGCTGGACGCCCTCGCCCGCTACCTCCAGGACGTGGCCAACGACGACTCGCGCGACGGCCAATGGAGCGACCCCCACTGGTGGGTGGTGCGCCGCACGGTGATCGACATCGCGAGGTTCCCGAGTTACCTGGAGGAGATCCGGATCACCACATGGTGCGGGGGTTCGGGGTCGCACTGGGCCGAACGCCGCACCAGGGTCGCCTCCCTCGCGGGGGAGGTCCTCGTCGAGGCGGCCGCGCTGTGGGTGCATGTCGATCGCGATTCGTTGGCGCCCTCGAGAGTGCCGGGCGACGTCGCGGCGGTGCTCGACGACTCCGCAGCCGGTCGGAAAGTGGGAGCGAGGCTCATCCTGAAGGCTGGCGAGGTGCCAGACGACGCATCGCGGGCCGCATGGCCCCTCCGGTTCTCGGACTTCGACGCGGTCGGCCACATGAACAACGCGGCCTACTGGGAGGTGCTCGAGGAACAGCTCGTGGCCGATCGGTCGGTGCGCGCTCCGATGCGGGCGGTCGTCGAGCACATCGCCCAGGTGGAACCGGGGGAGGTTCTCGAGCGACGGATCGCGACCGAGGAGGGTGGTTCGTCCGTGTTGCTCACGGTGGGCGACGTCGTGCGCGCCGCCATGTGGTGCGGGACCGCCTAGCCGGCGAGCACGTACTCGAACGCGCCGTCGCGCTCGACCACCTCCATGTCGCCCCGCAGGCGCAGGTGCTCGAGGTGCGCGAAAGTCTCGCTGTCGGCCATCGGACCCTGGGCGCGGGCCGAGAAGAGGTGCGTGGCCAGCTCCATGACCGTGGCGGGCCGGCCCAGTTCGGTGCTCACATCACGGAGTCTCTGCAGACGCTCGTCGTGATGGTGTTTGATCTGTTCCACGCGCTCGCCGACATTGTCGAAGGGATGGCCGTGCGCGGGGAGCGCGATGGTGACCTTGCTCGCGAAGTCCCCGACCTTGTCGAGAGAGGCATAGAAGAGACTGAGCGGGTCGCCGTGCCCGGTGAGACCACTGATGTGGGGGGTGATGTTCGGCAGGACATGGTCACCGGAGATGAACGTGCCCGTCTCCTCGTCGAAGAGGCAGAGATGGTCGTGGGTGTGCCCAGGGGTGTGGACCGCCACCCACTCCCGACCCGCGAAAGTGACGCGATCGGCCTCGTTCAGGCGCACCGTGGGTTGGGGAACCTTCATCAACCTCGGGAATGTCCTGGCCACCTTGATCTTGGCGCGTCGTTGCCAGGGCATCTCCATCGCCGGCCCTCCCCATGGCGGCGCGTCGAAGGGGCTGCGCATCGCGAGCGCCAACTCCTCAGGGTCGAGGTCACCGGGGTCGTTCGGGTCGTAGAAGGTGCGGAACAAGCGGTGCGTCACGATTCCGGCTCCCGACTCAGCACGAAGGCGCGCCGCACCCCCGTAGTGATCGGGATGGCTGTGGGTCACGATCACCGTGTGGACGCGGCGCAACGGGACCCCGATCGCGGCGAGTCGCGCCGTGAGGGCGGTCCACGACTCCTTGGTGGGCATCCCGGGATCGACGACGGCGACACCGCGATCGTCCTCGAGGACGTACATGTTCACGTGGCCGAGCCCGGTGATGTTCGCCGGCAATTGTGTGCGCAGGATCCCCGGCGCCACCTCGGTGATCTCGTCGGTCGCTTCCAACTGCTCCGATTTTGGGGTGCGCGGTGCCCCGGGGTTCGCACCCCCACCCGAGTGCGACACGTTCATTTCTTCACCGATGGCACGAACACCTTGTCGCGGTACCACCTCAACTCGGCCACGCTGTCGCGCACATCGTCCATCGCACGGTGGGTCTGACCCCCGGAGGAGGGGCGCGAGTGCTCGACAGCGGGATGCCACCGCTTGACAAGTTCCTTCACGGTCGACACGTCGACGCACCGGTAGTGGAGCCAGTTCTCGATCTCGGGCATGTACTTGGCGAGGAACGAGCGGTCCGTGCGGATCGAGTTCCCCGCGAGCGGGATCTTCCCCGGCTCGGGGCTGTGCTGCGTGATGAACTCGAGCGTCTGGCGCATCGCCTCGGCCTCGGAGACCGTCGAGGCGCGGATCCTGTCGAGGAGGCCCGAGGTGGTGTGCATGTTGGTGACGAAGGCGTCCATGCGCGCGAGTTCCTCGTCGGTCCGGTGGATGACGAGATCGGGGCCCTCGGCGACGATCTCGAGGTCGTCGTCGGTGACGAGGGTGGCGATCTCGACGATGAGATGGTTCTCCGGGTCGAGTCCCGTCATCTCGAGGTCCATCCAGATCAGCATCCGAACCCCTCCATTCCCACGACTCTAATTGTCGATGGTCGTTCGGTCCGCTGTCGGCACCACCGCCTAGCCTTCTGTGCGTGGTGGAGGTCGCCGTGACGAGACTCGATGCGGGGCTCCCGTTGCCCTCCATCGCGCACGCCGGTGATGCCGGCGTGGATCTGCACGCGCGTGAGAACGCGATCATCGCGCCGTCGGGCGGCAGGTGCCTGATGCCGACGGGAATCGCGATCGCCATTCCGGTCGGCTTCGCGGGGTTCGTGCTGCCGCGCAGCGGGCTCGCGCTGAACCACGGCATCTCGGTGGTCAACGCACCCGGGCTGATCGATGCCCACTACCGCGGTGAGTTGAAGGTCGTGCTCCTCAACACCGACCACAGTCGCCCGTACAAGGTGCATCGTGGTGATCGCATCGCCCAGCTGGTGATCCAGCGCGTCGAGGATGTCCAGTGGATCGAGGTCGACGAACTGGACGGCAACGACCGTGGCGGGGGCTTCGGCCACTCCGGCCGCTGAGTCTCGGCGGCGTCCTCAGCGTCGAGGGAGTCGTGACGAGAGCACCCCGTCGGCCGCGAGGCGCTCGATCTCGGCAGGATCCATGCCGAGCATCCCGGAGAGAACTTCTGCATTGTCCTCGCCGCGGAACTTCGGGACACCCCGGGTCGAGGTGTCCGCGGAGGAGAACTTCCACGGGGAATTCGGAACGCGGAAAGTCCCTCCCGAACGATCGTCGGCCTCGATGACGACCTCACGGTCGGAACCCCAGTCGGTGGAGACGAGCTCGTCCATTGAACGAAGGACACCCGACGCGAGGCCCGCCGCCGAGACACGGCGTTCGAACTCGGCCACATCGGGGACCGTCGAGGCCCATGCTCGGATCTCTGCGAGCAGTTCCTCGATGTGGCGCAACCGCGATGCGACGTCGGCGAACCGCGGGTCGTCGGCGAGTGCGGGTGCATCCATCGCGGCGATGAACATGTCGAAGGTGCCGCGCTCGGCGGGATGTCCACTGATCACGACATCGCGACCATCGCCGGTGCGCAGGATCGGATAGTCGCCGGGCTGGAACGAGATCACTTGATCGTCGGGGAACGGGCTTTCGAAGAGCTCCTTCTGGACGTGCTCGTTGACATAGAGCATGGTCTGGGCCATCGAGACGTCGATGTGCTGACCAACCCCGGTGTGCTCGCGCTGGAACAGTGCCGCCAGGATCGCGGCCGCGGTCTCCATTCCCGTGTAGACGTCGGCGTGGCTGTGCGGATCGTTCGCCGCCGGTCCCCGGCGCGCCTCTGCCTGCAGTCCGGTGAGTCCGGTCTCGGCGTTGACGACACTGGCGTATGCGCGGCGGTGCCGCCACGGGCCGGTCGTGCCGTACCCGGTGATCGAGGCGTACACGAGAGCGGGATTCAGGGCCGAGAGCGCGTCCCACCCGAGGCCGAGCTTGTCCATGACACCACCGCGGTAGTTCTCGACGACCACGTCGCACGATGCGACCAGTCGGTGGATGATCGCGATCGCCTCGGGACGCTTCAGGTCGAGGGAGATGTTCAACTTGCCGATGTTCTGTTGCGTGAAATAGGTGCTCATCGACCCGACGCGCGGATAGGCGAACCGGGTGAGGTCGCCGTCGGGTGGTTCGACCTTGATGACGGTGGCGCCGAGGTCCGAGAGCATCCTGGTGCAGTGCGGGCCCGACAACACACGGGTGAAGTCGAGCACCCTCACTCCCTCGAGGGGTCTCGGCGCGTCGTGTCCCGGCACGGACATCGACTGTACAGAACGCCTAGTCTCGGCGCGTCGGTCGGTCGGGCGATCGGGGCGGGGGGAGTGCACGGTGACGTCGTTCGAGGACGAAGTCGAGGAATTCTTCTCGGTCCTCCCCGGTGTCCTGTCCGCGGCCGGCGACGATGCGGTCGCGAGGGTTCGCGCCCTCCGTGCGGAGATGGCTGTCCGGCAACTCGTCGGATTCGGGATCGATGAACGCTGGGGAGGTCGCACCGATGTCCCCGAAGCCTCGCGACGGTTCCAGGAGCTCGCACGCGGCCGCTTCCCGAAGGAGGACGGGATTCTCGGCATCGGTCTGAACATGGCCGTGCCGATCATTCTCCAGTACGGCACGGATGCCCAGCGCGAGCGATTCGTGCCCGCGGCGCTCTCGGCGCGCGAGATCTGGTGCCAGTTGTACTCCGAGCCCGGTGCGGGCAGTGATCTCGCGAGTCTTCGCACCACCGCGGTGCTGGACGGCGACGAGTGGGTGGTGAACGGCCAGAAGGTGTGGACCTCGGGTGCACACCAGGCCGATCTCGGTGTCCTGCTCGCCCGCACCGGTGACGAGCCTCGGCACAGGGGAATCTCGATGTTGGTGATGCCGATGCACCAGCCAGGTGTCGAGGTGCGGCCGTTGCGCCAGATGACGGGTGAGGCGGAGTTCAACGAGGTGTTCTTCACCGATGCGCGCGTCCCGCGCGACTGGGTGATCGGGGAGGTCAACGACGGATGGCGCGCGGCGACCGGTCTGCTGGCGCACGAGCGCGGGTCACTCGGTCGCGTGGGTGCCGATGAGAAGCGCGAAGCCGTCGGCTCGGCGGCCGTTCCCGTGCACTACTTGCTCGATCTCGCGCGCAGCGGGCGCGGTGCGGCCGACCCGCTCGTGCGTCAGGATCTGGCTCGCGCCGTGACGGGCGAGAAGCTGATGGACTGGCTCGGTCGACGCAGTGTGCACCCGAGTGTCGGCAAGTTGTGGAGGACCAAGCAGGCCAGGTTCGTCGCATCCGTGGCCTCGAGACTGGCGATGGGCGGGGTGGCGGCGCACGATGCGGGTGATCCCGACGGTCGATTCTGGATGTACCACGTTCTCAACGCGCCCCGGATGTCACTCGGTGGCGGGACCGACGAGATCCAGCGGAACACGATCGCCGAGCGTGCGCTCGGCCTCCCTCGCGAGCCGTCGTGAGGCTTCAGTTGCCCGAGAATCTCGGAGCGCGCTTCTCGACGAACGCGGCGGCGGCCTCGCGGTGGTCGGCTGTGCCCATCGTGCGCACCATCGCGACGGCCTCTGCATCGAGCGCCGACTGCAGCGAGACATCCATCGAACGGTTGACGTTCTCCTTCATGTAGCGCAGTGCGATCGGTGCGCGGCTCGCGAGATCGTGGCACCACTCGAGTGCAGCCGAGGCGAATCCATCGTCGGGCAGCACGACATTGATGATCCCGAGTTGTTCGGCCTCGCGCGCCGAGAGGCGCGGAGTGGTGAACATGAGGTGCTTGGCGCGTGATTCCCCGACGAGTCGGGGCAGGAACCACGACGTGCCGAAGTCCCCGCTCGCCCCGACGTTGGCGAAGGCCGTCATCACGATGGCGCGCTCAGCGGCGATCCGCACATCGGCGGCGAGTGCGATGGACAGTCCCGCACCTGCAGCCGCACCCGGGAGTGCCGCCACGACGGGCTGGGGCAACTTGCGCAGTGCGAGGGACACGAGGTTCTGGCGTTGGCGCAGTCCCTCGATGCGGTCCTCGAGCGAGGATCTGTCGCCGGACGAGGAGCCGGCCTTGTTGCGTTCGTTCATGCCCTTCACATCGCCACCGGCACAGAATGCGCCACCCTCACCCGTGATCATCACGACCCGCACGTCGGCATTGGCCGCGATCAGGGGCAGGGCGCGCTCGAATCCGGCGTACACACCCTCCGAGAGTGCGTTCCGGCGGTCGGGGCGGTTGAACGAGAGCACCGCAACATGACCCTCGATGCGCCCGATGAGGTCGTTGGTGCCTGTGTCGATTGTTGCCATGGTGCCCCCCGCGTCCAGTACTGCGGCGAGTCTGTCACGCCATCGCGCGGTGCCCGAAGGCGAACCTCATGCCCAGCGGGGCGAGGATGCCTTGAGAAGGCGCGTCATCATCGTCACTTCGGCCACCGGGCCCCGTTCGGGTCGGGCGGTCTCGACGGCACGGGTGCGGAACCAGAGGACCTCCGTCTTGGGCGAATCCGCGACGTCGAGGACCTCACCGGTGATCTCGTACTCGGCATCGAGCATCACCGGGCCGGCCAGATGAACCACCTCGATCGCGCCGTAGAGCCCCACGAACTCTCCGCATGATGCAGCGATCGAGTCGGTGACCCCGGCGACGAGCAACTGGCACGTGGTGAGGGGAGATGCGATCCCGCCGCCCCACGGTGAGGACTCCCGGTACCACTCGAGTGGGTCAGTGCTGATGCCAGCGCCGATGCGACGACGTTGGTCTGCGGCATTCGGTCGGCGGGTCCGCGGATCGGTGGGGAGGCCCGGGTGCACATCGCGGAGCATCCTGAGAGTCGAGGGGTTGACACCGCGTCTGTCCTTCTGTGACAGTGCCGACAGCGACACATCGCCGACTCCCGCGTTCCCGCGTGCAATCTGGGTGCCCTCGGGGGTGTCGAGTCCCGCCTCGCGCACATCGCCGTCGCCCTCGAGGAACGCATCGACCGGCTCACGGTGGGCGGTCGGCTGCAGGAACTGCATCGAGATCCAACCGCGCTCGAACCACTCTTCTCCGAAGGTCTGCACGCAGAGTCCCCCGAACTGCTCGAGGTGGATGTCGCCCGCGACCGTGCCGGCACGGAAGCCGAGGTCGTTGGCGGTCTCGTCGTCGTGGATGCTCCCCTTTGCGTCGATCGAGAGGTTCCACGGGTTCCGGGGTCCGGTCGAGAGGCGTGTCATGTCAACTTCTCGGGATGTCCCTGAACGGTGTCGAGGGATCGTGCTGGATGTCCTTCGGCAGACCGAGCGCGCGCTCTCCGATGATGTTGCGCTGGATCTCGTCGCTCCCACCGGCGATCGACGCCGACGGCATCGTGAGGAAGAAGTGCTGCACGGTGCCGTCCCCTTGGGTGTCGGTCCCGACGAGCATCCCGTCGGCTCCGAGCAGTTCCATGCCGAGGTCGCGGGAGGTGCGCAACCCGTTCGTCCACCACAATTTCGCCGTCGACGCCTCGGGACCGGGTGATCCCCCGGCAGCGGTCGTGCTCGCGATGCGCAGTGCGGTCATCTCGGCGATGCGCTCGTTCATCACGAGTCGCGTCATCGTGCCGCGAGCGACGGGACCCATGTCGCGGTCGAGGTCCCTGAGCACGGATGAGAGACCTCCGTGCTCGTCGGGCGGTTCGTGTCGTGCCCGGTACTCGGCGACGAGTTCTGCGACGGGCCGATCGAGCAGGCCGGCGCGTTCCCCGGCCGAGACGCGGATTCCCCCACCGGCACCGGCCGAGAGGCCGCTGCGCTCGAAGGCGAGCGTTGCCGCGGCGACCTTCCATCCGTTGTTGATCTCCGAGATGCGGTTCACGTCGTGGACGCGGGCGTCCGTGAAGAAGACCTCGTTGAAGTGCGCCTTGCCGTTCATCTGACGGATCGGGCGCACCTCGACGCCGGGTTGCTCGATGTCGATGATGAAGTACGTCATGCCGCGGTGCTTCGGTTGATCGGGATCGGTGCGCGCGATCAGCATCCCGCGGGTTGAATGGAGAGCACCGGAGGTCCACACCTTCTGGCCGTTCACCACCCACTCGTCGCCGTCGCGCTCGGCCCGGCACGAGGCCGAGGCGAGGTCGGAGCCCGCGCCCGGCTCGCTGAACAACTGGCACCAGCCCTCGACCCCGGTCGCGAGCGGGGGGATCATGCGCGCCTTCTGCTCGTCACTGCCGAGGGTGAACACGACGGGTGCCCCCATCAGGACTCCGAGACCGGTCGGCCCACCGAGCACGTTGGCATCGGCGAAGGCCCGTCCGATCGAGTCGAGTTCCTCCTTGGATGCGCCGCGTCCGTGGTGCTCGACAGGCCATGCGGGGAATGACAAGCGTGCGGCATCCATGAGATGCCACCATTCGCGCAGGGTCAGCGAGCCGTTCCAGTTCGCCGCGATCCACTCCCGGGTCTCGTCGTAGACGGGGTCGTTTCTCATGTGAGGGGAACCCCGAGGTGGCGCAGCGCCATCGCCGCGTACAGCGCGGTCCCGCGCCGCATCTGTGTCTCCTCGTAGACGGCCCTGTTCGAGTGGTTCGGTGCCGCCTTCATGATGTCCATACCCTCTGGCATCAAACCCAGGAAGGTCATCGCGCCCTGGACGCGGTTCAGCACGTAGCTGAAGTCCTCTGCTCCCATGACCGGGTTGTCCATGATGCGCACGTTGCGGTCACCGGCGATCGCTGTCGCCACGTCAGCGGTGAACATGGCGTAGTCCGCGTCGTTGACGGTGACGTCATAGCCGAGGTTCACCGTGACCTCGACATTGGCCTCGTGGGCGGCGGCGACACCCTCTGCGACGCGGCGGATCCCGTCGTGGATCTGGCGGCGGGTCTTCTCGCTGAGTGCGCGGATTGTTCCGTTGATCCATGCGGTCTCTGGGATCACGTTGCTCGCAGTGCCGGTGTGGATCTGGGTGACGGTGACGACGCCTGGGTCGAAGACATCGATGCGGCGGGTGACCATGGTCTGCAGTGCCTGCACGATCTCGCACGCGATCGGCACCGGATCGATGGTGAAGTGCGGTGCACTGCCGTGACCACCGCGTCCCGTGACGACGATCTCCATCGAATCACTCGAGGCCATCAGCGGACCGGGCTTCAGACCGAGGAATCCACCCGGGATGTTCGAGGCGGCGTGGATGGCGAACGCGCCGGTCACGGGGGACTCGGTGCCCACGTCGAGGAGTCCTTCGTTCAGCATCTCGGTTGCCCCGTTCCATCCCTCCTCGCCCGGCTGGAACATGAAGAGCACCCGACCGGGAAGATCGGACTTGCGCGCGGCCAGGATGCGCGCCGCTCCCACCAGCATCGAGGTGTGGGTGTCGTGACCGCAGGCGTGCATTGCATTGTCGACGGTCGAGGAGAAGTCGAGGCCGGTGTCCTCGGGCATGGGGAGTGCGTCCATGTCGGCGCGCAGCAGCATCGTGGGCCCGGGCTTGTCGCCCGTGAGCATGGCTGCGATCCCGCTCGTCGTCTCGTGGAGTGTCAGATCGAGGGGGAGTCCCTCGAGTGCCTCCAGGACCCTCTCGCGGGTGCGGGGGAGATGGTTGCCGATCTCGGGGTTGCGGTGGAGATCGCGCCGCAGATCGACGAGCGAGTCGAACACATCGTTCGCCTGCTCGAGGAGCCCCTCGGGATTGCCGTGTGCGTCACGAGCGGCGTCGGTGGTGAGGGCGTTTTTGCTCATGCCCCATGGTAGGCACGGAAGCGTGCAGCCCGGAACAGCGGCCCATCCGGAGAACTCACCCGCAGAGATGGTCGAGCACGTCGATCACGGTGGTGCTGTCATCGGGCTCGTGACACGACGCGAGATGCGCGAGAGGATGCTGTGCCACAGGTCGGTCTTCATCGCAGTGGTGTCGAGTGACGGCGACGTGCTGGTGCACCGGCGTGCCGAGACCAAGGACGTGTGGCCCGGTTGCTGGGATGTCGCAGTCGGGGGCGTGTGCGCACCGGGGGAGGGCTGGCACGATGCCGCACGTCGCGAACTCTCCGAGGAACTCGGTCTCGAGGCTGTGACAGTGGAGATGCTGGGCACCGGTGGCTACCGCGACGACGAGGTCTCGCTGGTGGCCGCGGTGTTCGTCTGCCGGACCGACGGGCCGTTCCAGTTCGCCGATGGGGAGATCACCGAGGCTCACTGGGTGCGCCCGGGCGACCTCGACGACTGGCTCGGTGCCAAGAAATTCCTTTCGGACAGCGTGGCACTGGTGCTCCCGCGCCTGGTCCCCGTCCGCGACTGACCCCGCAATCCCGGGGCGTGAGTCACCGACCTGACTCTTAGGATCTCAGCGTGGTCAAGGTCGAGTTCACCATCGAGCCGTTCGTCGACGGCGATCCGCCCGTCCGCGTCACGGCGACCGTCGAGGCGCTCGAACAGCTCGGTATCACCGTGGAGATCGGCCCGTTCGGGTCGAGTTTCACGGTGTCCGAGGATCTGATCGGTGAGGCCATGGCCACCCTGGTCAGGGTCGCGTACGCCAATGGCGCGACCCACGTCGCGCTCGACACCGAAGCGGTGTGAGGATTCGATGATCGATCATTCCCATCCCCTCGTGACAGCGCTGCAACCGGTCCTTGATGCCCTGGGTGCTTCGATCGTGTCGATCGACGATGCGCGGATCGACGACATCGCACTCGAGTGGGAGGGAAAAGTCGTCGCCGCGGTGCGACTCCCGAAGTTGCACGGGGCGCTCGACCGTCTCATCGCCCAGGTCGAACGTGAGCTCGGCGGGCCCCTGACGGAGCTCTCGCGAAACGACAAGCAGTTGGCAGTGCGCCTGCTCGATCAGCGCGGCGCGTTCATCCTGCGTCGGGCGGTCGAGGACGTGGCCGATGCGATGGGAGTGTCGCGGATCACCGTCTACAACTACCTGAACGCCCTCCACCGGTAGCAGAAAATTCATCGCGAAGGGTTGGGGATCAGGGTCCATAACGGTATTAATGGAGCCGTGACCAACAAGGAAGTTTTCGTGTCCCGAGACAGATGACCGCAAGAAGCGGTCACCTGCAAAGGAGACACAATGAAGAACCACTTCCCCGCGGACTATTGTCCGCAACGCGAGAAGGTCGTCGACCTGTCTCGGTCCATCTTGTCGGGCCGCCGGAAGTTCGCGCGGGGTCGCCGGGAGGAGGGTCGCTATGTCGCAAAGGTCGACCGCAAGAAGTCGCGCGAGCAACTGGCGCGTGTGAAGGGGTGGTCGTTCACCTGTTTCGGCGACCCAGCTGTCGACTGCCGACGCTGCTATTCGGACGACATGCCGACGATCTGCGAGACCCATGCTGGCATTCGCGCCCCTGTTCGTCTTTACTGTGGCCGCTATCAAGGCTTCGCGGACCACGGTGCTGGGCTGTATCGCTGGTTCACCGACCGAACGGCCCATCTCGACCACTTCGGTAGGGAGGAATTCCTGCGCGAGAAGTTCCTCGTTTCGCCCTTCGGTCATTCCCTGCAGACTCGTCATGCATTTGACCATCTGTTCCACACGATCCATCGTTATCGTGAGGTGAATTATTCCTGTTGGCGTCGCCTCCATTGGCTCTTTCAGGAAGACAATTGCTGTGGTCTGTATTGCGGTGCTCTGTGGCCCGTTTCTCGTCAAGTGGACTCGCCCGGCGGAATCCGTGCAGACAATGGTGATGCACCCCCGTGCCACACTTGAGCCCGTGGAGAATCTCAACACCATCCTTCTTGCGGTCCTCATCGGCGCTGTCATCATCATCGGTCTGCGGATGTCGCGGCCTGCGGCCGCCCCGCCGGCCCAGCAGCCGGTCCCGGTCGTCGCACCACCAGTCGACCTCGTCCCGATCGTCGAGGCGGTCAAGGCGGCAATCGACGTGAATGCGATCAGTGCCGGCGTCCAGGGAGCCGTCGAGACCAAGATCCACGAGACCACCACGAAAGTCCTCGCTGATGCGACCGAGGCCGCCCGCAAGCAAGCCGACGACCGTTTCGCACGCGACAAGGAGGCGTTGGATGAACAGACCAAGGGCCTCCTGAAACCCTTCGAGATCCAGATGACCGCCCTGAAGACCGAGGTCGAGAAGCTCCACAGTCAGAACACCGAGAAGTTCGGCAATGTCGATGAGGCTGTGAAGGGTCTCGCCACCCAGACACAGGCGTTGCGCAACGTCCTGTCGAGCGCCCAGGGCCGCGGCAATTGGGGCGAACGGATGCTCGAGGACATCCTCTCGCATGCCGGATTCCAGCGGGGGATCAACTACGAGAAGCAGGAGATTCTCATCGAGGGAGGCCGCCCCGACTACAGCTTCTTCCTCCCGCCGGACCGGGTCCTGTACCTCGACTCGAAGTTCCCGATCGACAACTACCTCGCACACTTCGAGGCCTCCGACGAGAACTCTCGCGGAATGTATCGGGACCAGTTCCTCAAGAACGTCGAGGACCGGGTCAAGGAACTCGAGAAGCGCGACTATGTCTCGCAATCCGACCGGAACGCGCTCGACTACGTCCTCCTCTTCATCCCCAACGAGGGGGTGCTCGGATTCATCCAGCAGCACCGGCCGAGTCTCGTCGACGATGCGATCGCCAGGAACGTGGTGCTGTGTTCACCCCTCACCCTGTACGCATTCCTCGGGGTCGTCCGTCAGGCGACTGACAGCTTCTACATGGAGCAGAATGCGAGGGAGATTCTCGGTCTGCTGACGAAGTTCAGCAAGGCGTGGGCTCAATACGTCAAGTATCTCTCCGAGATTCACGGTCACTTCGACAAGATGCAGAAGAAACTGAAGGCCGTCACCACCGGTCGTGTCATGACGAATCTCCGCAAACCCATCCGGGAGATCGAGGAACTTGCAACTGCGCGCGACGTCGTGGGTTCCGATGAGACCCTCAAGGAGATCGCCGCGGCATTCAACGAAGCGGACAAGGAACTCGAGGCAGTCGATCCCGACGAGGACTGACGTCTCGGACGTCCCGGGTCAGAGGCGTCGCAACTGCACCCCGCTGACGCGGTGGTCGGCTCCCTTGGCCACGATCAGCGAGGCGCGCGACTTGGTGGGCGCGATGTTCTCGACGAGGTTCTTGCCGTTGATCTCGCGCCAGATCGTGCGTGCCACCTCGACGGCCTCGGCGTCGGTGAGGTGTGCGTACATCGTGAAGAAGCTGTCGGGATCGCGGAACACCGTCTCACGGAGGGTCTGGAAGCGCGCAATGTACCAATTCTCGATGTCGGCCTCGTCGGCGTCGATGTAGATCGAGAAGTCGAAGTAGTCGGAGACGAACTCGTTCGACTCGTCCCCCACCTGGAGAACGTTCAGGCCCTCGAGGATGAGGATGTCTGGTTGACGCACCTCGACCGATTCGCCCTCGACGATGTCGTAGACGACGTGGTTGTAGACGGGGGAGTTCACAACCGGTGCCCCGCTCTTCAGGT
>Ga0172376_10002619_pt1 | contig 21801 bp, 10 predicted proteins | sample Lak35m_FD_121114 | JGI IMG/M metagenome (GOLD analysis project Ga0172376, IMG submission 121114) | Freshwater microbial communities from Kabuno Bay, South-Kivu, Congo - kab_092012_35m | ecosystem: Environmental > Aquatic > Freshwater > Lake | place: Democratic Republic of the Congo: South-Kivu... | reverse complement strand
CATGTGGACAGGGTCGAGGCCAAGCTGCGGGCCTTCCAGCGAATCGGCTTTTTGATAAAGATTCGCCGCCTCACGCGCATCCATCGCAACTCCGTGCGGATCCCTGAGAACAACGATGCTCACATGGCTTGGCTTGCCGCCGAGGATGCCAAGATAAAGAACCTGCCAGGGCCGCAGCTTTGAAAACTACTGGAAGCGCATCTTTGCGGGGAGTGCGGGAAGGAGTGCGCGTTTCTAGCCCCCTAGCCGACCCTCGGCGCTCCATGCTGCTAACCGGCAGGCCCCTCGCTCAAGAACTGTTTCACCCACCCCTGAAAACCATGACGACCAGCAAACCTGATATGCAACCTGAGTTGAAGACGGCATCCCATGAACCCACGGCCTGGACAAGAATCGTGGCTAACCTTCGCCATAGCGCTGCCACGACGTGTTATCTCCCCAATGCGGGTCGAGATTGGGATCCGCTACTGCCACTCTCCCAGCATTGCTCGACCTTCGTCTATGCGGGTTCAGCGCTAAACGGAGGGAAGTCCTTGGAGTCACTGCGTGAGAAGCTCGACCAGGTCCGTGACCTGGGATGGGTGGACAACACCGCCACATACCCGCTCGACCCCTCAGTTGGAGGATTGGAGATGGCCATGTTGGGCTACCTGGAAGAGCATCGTCCCACTGAAGCCGCCGCTTACCTGCGGGACCTTGAGCGTTCGGCGGCCCGGTGCCGCCAGATCGTCGAGGCGTCACTGTGCCGGACGAATCCTGATCAAGAACGCAGCATCCGGTTGCTGTTCATCGAGGCGGAGGCCCTCGCCATCTATCGGGGCGTGTATTCCGCCGCGCAGCTTGCGCCCCAGGTGGTCGTGCTGCCGCGCCGGTGTCCACGCCGCATGGGAGCCGTGCTGGGTGGGTGGCCGCGCCCGACGCTGCTCATCACCGCCAAGGAGGACGCAGGGGCGATGGTCGGCACGCCCTGGCCCCATTTGTTGAAGGAGCTTCGATGGGGCCGCTACGCGTTCACCCAATGGCCGCTGCCACCGTCATGGTTGGGTGAATCGCCGCCCGGACGCGGACCGTTCCTGCCGTGTCCGGGCGAGTGCGAGCCTTGACCAATCCGCCATCGGCGGGCGTTGCGCTCCAGATTCACCATCCGGAAATGATGGTGATGGTCGGCCTCCGCCGGATGTTTAGAGATCTGCCAGAGCCGTAGTTCGGAACCAGGTGTGTGCGGCCTCGTGGGCGGCATATATGTCCATGCACCCATGCTGTTGCTGGCTCATCACGCGCATCCCGGCAGGATCCACCGCATCGTTCCACTATCCCGACACGCATCCGGTATGCCTGGTCGCCGACGTTCGCGCTGCCGAAGACTCTCCGCCAACCCACCGACAGGTCTGTCACGATTTCCCCCCAAATCCCCAATCCCCCAACCCCTGCCAGAAGTCTTCTGTCCAGAACACCATGGTGACAGTGATGTCATACCTGAGATGGAGGAGGGCAGACAGGAGTTATGACATGATTGGGGAGGTTGGGGGGATTGGGGAGATTGGGGGAAGGCAGGCGGCCAGTGCTTGCGACGGTGGATTCAGTCCGTTCCGGCTGCATCGCTCACCCGTAGAATCAATCCGCCACACACTGTGTGAGGATATGACCAACGATCAGGCTGAGTAGATGGGAAGCCAGCTCGCGCGGAAGGTTGCCACCCTTCACGAGCAGGCCCAACTCCATGTTCAAGCTCATGGCATACTCCGTCAGATTGGCGCTGGAGATGAGGGCCATGCTGCCGTCGGCCACCGCACACTTGGCATGCAACGAGCCATGCCGACCCTGGCTGTCAACCTCACGCTGCGCCAGAGGCCAGGCATAGACCTTTACCTGCTGGAGCAGTTGCTTGGGAAACGCCTCCTGCGGGTCGAACGTCACCTTGCCTTCGCTGACCGTGGCCGATTCCAGAATGAGCATCACTTGCACCTTCCGCTCGATGGCCGCCAGCAGCGCGGCGCAGATCGCTGGCACCTTGTAGGCCGCGAAGGTGGTCATGATGAGTTCAGCACGGGCTGACTCGATGAGTTCCAGCAGCGCCTGGTCGGTTCGTCGCAAGGTGGAGGATCCCAGCTTCGGCCCCGTCCACACAAGTTCCAGGGATTGGCATGCACGGTGCGTCTCGTCCATCCGGCTGGCAGCTCTGAGCGACCAGGCCAGCTCCCGTGGCGTGATGGCCGGGCCTGTCTCCCGCCAGACCTGCAACAAGTCCCCAACCATGCCGCGCACCTCCGGCTGGGTCAGTTGATTGGACATACCCACCAGATGCTGCTCGGTGGGCCGTTCCGGAAGGGATTCGAGCAGCCCGCAGAACTGGTCCAGCGTGGGGGCTACCACCTTCCCCGCAAAGGCGACGATTGCCCGCAGCAGTTGGGCCTTGGCTTGCATGGGTTGCTACGGGGTGAAGAAGGGAATCCGCACGTTCTGGAAGGTCGGCACGAGCGTGGCCCGGTCGAGATATTTGTTGCCGTGCTCGCAGGAAGTCTCCGGGGAGAACAGGCAGGCATGACACGCCGCACCGTGCAGGGATAGCCCGTCCCGGTGCGGGTGGTGTTCCCCGCAGAGCGGGTCGGAAGCGCACAGCCGGACTTGTTCAAGCGTCTGGTCAAGTAGTCGGCCTAGCGTCGCCGGTTCACCCAGGCTGACCAGCCCGCCAAGCGTGCCCTCGCTGTCCGCCGCGCCCGTGTAGATGAGCACCCCTGCCATTGGTCCGTGGTCGTCCGGGGGATTGAGCGAATAAATCCGCTCCCGGATGCTGGCCGCCGTGTAGCCACACTCCAACGCGATCTGGCGCATCAGCGCGTGGGAGAGCGAGTGGAGCATCACATACCGGATCCCCGCAAACCCGGCCTCCGGGTTTTCAATCTGGCGTGCGCGCCGCCATTCCCGATGCGCGTGGCGGAACGCGGCCTCCCACTCCGCCTGCTGCGCGCACCACGCGGCCACCGGCCCCTCCTTGAACTGGATGAAGATGCCCTCGCCACGCACCTCGCTGGCTGGAACCCAGAGCGGTGGACGCCGAGATAGGGGTGCCCGACGATCCTTGGGGATGTCCTCCACGTCGTTGAAATTGCCGGGCGAGTCGATGCGGGTGAAGCCGGTCAAGGCCCGGACTTCCCGCAGCCGCTCCACCAGCACCACCCGTTCGATCAGTTTTTCATAGCCCGTGGGTGCGGCCACCTCCCGCAGCCTGAAGTCATCGGCGTTGCGCGCGGGGTCCGGCTGGGAGAACGCCTCCCACTCCAGCACCTTCAGACTGGCCACCGGTGCCGCCGTGCCGCCTGCCGCACCCCGCTTGCGCTGCATGGCCTGCCAGACATCATTGTCCGAGTAGGCGGCGAACGCCGTCAACTGGCCGATCTTCCGGAACGCCGTCAGCACCTCCGGGGACGTGGCCGCTTCCAGCTTGGCCCAATGGTGCTCGACCAGCTGCTCCAGCTTCTTGGTGGCGGTGGGCACATGCAGCGCGGCCAGCGTGATGGGGAACCAGGTGTTGGATGCACCGAGCAGGATGCAGCGCACCGGCTCGGCACAGCCCTTCTCGGCGAAGTCCCGGAGGTGCGGGCGGCGGCCACCGCACTTGGGCAGCACATTCTTGCCATCCTCACCGAACGCGTCCCGCATCCGGCGCTTGGCCCCGCAGGTGTCGCAGCTGACCTGGACCTCGGACACCGAGCCGGAGACGCCCCACTCGTGCAGACGCAGGACGGGTGAGCTGCATGCCTGCCCCTGATGCACGTAACCAATCCAGGGGAAATCATCCATGTGGCCCTGTTCACAGGCCACCAGGAAGCGCACGGGCAGCACCGCAGGCGGTCGGCCCTTGGCCTTGTTGCAGTTCGAGTGGACGTAGCGCGTCTGGTCCGACCGGAAAGGATCGGTCTTCAGGTCGAACACTCCAAAGTTCAGGGGAGCCAGCAGGTCGCAGAGCGGGCAGCGCACCCAGCGGGGGAACGGAGCCACGGGTATGCCCACGCGGTTGGCCTCGGTGAACGGGTTCCAATTGCCCTCGGTGTCCATGAGGATCGGCGGGTAGCACAGCCGCTCCACCTGATGGCCCAGTTCGGCCTTCACCGCCGCCAGCAGCCGGTCCTCGCTGATGGCCAGGGTGTGCTGCGTGTCCCAATCATCTATCCCCATCACCATGACGGACAGGTTGGGCAGATCGACCAGCGACCCCACGCCGAAGGAGAACAAGACCTGGCTGGGCCGCAAGTCGCCCACTTTGTGTTTCGTGACGGCTGGCTTCATACTGTAGGCCCTCCGGGAACCGGCGTGCTCGCCGGGGCGGCGTAGCTCATGTCCAAGCCCCGGTCGTCCAAGATGAGGCCCACCGACGGCTCCACCTCGCGCAACGACATGAGGCAGGTGAACTTCTCCCACGGGCCAAGCCCGGCGCGCAGCAGCAGTCCGGGGGTCAGCCCGTCCTTCGAGCGCTCGTAGCCCAGCAACTGGCCGCCCGTCGGTCGCTGCGCCTGGGCCAGCCACTCGTCGAGGCGCTGCTCCAGCATCGCCTTTACAGCGGTTCCGACCTCCTTCCTGCCATCCACCTGGGCGGCACGCTTGGCGATCAGCTCGACCGCGCGCTTCACCGCCGGGTGTGTCCGGTCGAGCACGGCGGCAGAGTGGTTGGCGTTGAACTTGTCACTGGTCAGGCGCACCAGGGCGATCAGCACCGCAGACAGGCCACGATCCAGGGCGCGGGTGGCGAATGGCGTCACGGAAAGCGCCTCCACATGCTGATAGAAGGTGGCGTGGTAATGCTCGAACCGCTCGTAATGGGACAGGTCCCGGGGCCGCGCCCAATTGTAGATGGTGCAGACCAGGCCAGGCGTGCTGCGGCCCACGCGGCTGGTGGCCTGAATGTATTCGGCGGTCGTCTTGGGCTGGCCCAGCACGGCCATCAGGCCCAGCCGCTTCACATCTACACCGACCGACAACATGTTGGTCGCCAACAGCACGTCAATCGGCATGGGCGTCGGGTGCTCCCGGCCTGCCTTGCGCAGCTCCTTCCTTTGGCTCTCGACCTCCGGGTCAAAGCCAATTTCCAACCGGTCGAGCACCTCCGGTATCTCCGTGGCACCCAGCCGGGAGGTCAGTTCCTGGAGCAGGGGACGCTTGCGCCGGGAGAGTCCCCGCTGGTCGGCGGCATTGAGCATGGTTCGCACGCGGTCATCCACCAGCCGCCGCGTGCCGCCCAGTTCCCGGATGGAATTGAAATAGCCCACCAGCGTCATCCACGGGTCGGCGTGCGTGCCGTATTTCTCGTAGAGCTTCTGGGCACCGGCCAGATGCGCCACATACACGCGGATGGTCGCCTCCTTCATCCGCTTGCCCGTCGCGCAGATGCCCAGGTAGCGACGCCCCGGATACTTTCACTGGGCTGGCGCTGCACCGAGAAGAAGTTGTCGCGCACGTCCGTGGCCTGCGGCGGAAAAATGGCCACCTTGCGCAGGAAGAGCTGCTCCACTTGGTTGGCGGCCCGCCGGATGGTGGCCGTGGAGAGCACCACCTTGGGCCGCACGCGTTTGCCACCCACCTGCCAGGACGCCAGCTCATCAACGGCAGACTCGTAAAGTCCAACGAGGGTCCCCAGCGGGCCGGAGATCAGATGCAGTTCGTCCTGGATGATGAGGTCGGGCGGACGCAACGGGCCGTGCGGCCCGGTGCGGACCGCAGGCAGGCCGCCACGCTGGTTGTGACTCAGCGCGTCCTCGATCTCCGGAGAACGAAAGCCGTGGCGGGGACAGAAGCCGTTCACCTGCCCGAAGAGCATCTGGGTCTCCCCCTTCCACGGCATCTGGGCAAACTTGTCCACCGTGGCGATGAGCAGTGTCGGCAGCTTCCGGTAGATCTCCTCGTCCACCACCATCACGGGCAGTCCCTCGTCCGGGGACTGCGCGCGGCTGAACAGGCACTGGCCGAGCGGATCGCTGCAATACAGGAGCGTGCGCCCGCGCCCGCTGCTGAACGGCTCGACGACAATGTCCCTCCCGGCGTTGATGGCGTGCCCGCACCATGGGCAGCTCTTGAGCTGGGCAGGCGAGCCGCTGCCCGCCGCCATGCTGCCCTTGGTGAAGTGTCCGTGGCCTTGTTTGATGGACTCCTCGCTCTGGCTGGTGGTGTTGGGCGTCGTGCGCTGCCCGACCCACAGCCCAATCCGGAACGGCTCGATGCCCCACCGGTCGTCGCCAGCCTTCACCCGTTGGCGGCGCAGTGACTCGCACGCGCAGATCAAGGTGGTGGCGCGCTGAAACTGCTGGAGCGTCAGCAGGCGCAGCGTGTAGCGCATCAAGACCGCCACGCCATGCTGGCTGGAGCGGCCCTCCACCTCACCCTGGAGCCGACGCAGTGCGGCGGTGTAGGCAGTCAGGCCAAGATAGGCTTCCGTTTTCCCGCCGCCGGTCGGGAACCAGAGGAGGTCCGCGGTGGCGGTGGTTTCCTCGGTGCGGTCAGGGTGATGCAGGTTGGTCAGGCCGGGCAGGTTCAGCAGGATGAACGCAAGCTGGAAGGGGAACCAGCTGCGGTTGCGCTCCACATCAATGGCGGTCTCGTCCGGCGTCCCACCCCGACGGGACTGCTCGGCGTAGATGGTGCGGATGCGTTGCAGCCACATGGCCTCGTTGGCGAAGCAGAAGGCCTCGGCAGCCTTCGGGTCCGTGCCCAGCAGTTGGATCCCTTCCCGGATGCGGGCGAGCGCGCGGCCACAGTTCTTGAGGGCCTCGTCCTTCTCCGGGCCGAACTCCTTGAGCGTCGGGTCAGTGCTGTTCGCCTGCTCCTTGATCCACGCCTCGTAGGCATCGGGCAGGGCCTTGAGCAGCTCCGGCAACTGCGCTGGCTTGGAATGCGCCAACACCCACATGTCCAGCACCAGGCCCGCCAGCGCGGGCAGCTCCTGCTTGGTGGGCGGCGTCTGCACCGGCACCTCGTAAGTCGGAACCGACCGCGTGCTGATGCGTCGGGCGCGGGCATCGTTATCCGGGGCCACCTCGGCGTGGACGGCCACATTGTGGCCGACGGCAAACTCGACCTGGTGGCGGTAGAGCATGGCCATCATCCGCTCCTCGGAATAGCTCACCGCGTCCGCCTTCTGCGGGTCGTGGAACTGGCGGCGCTTCACGAAGCCCGCGCCGCCATCCGTCGCCTCCACGACCAGCTCCGGCTGAAACAGCCACTGCTCGTCGTTAAGCCGGTCGCGCTCCTGTTGCTGGTTGACCAGGAAGAGCGTGACCATCCAGTCACCACCGTGCCTGCGGACCAGTCCGCGCACGACAACTTCGGGCTGATCGTCCGTGACCACCCAGTCTTTGATTGAACCCGGCGTCAGCGAGATCGGGGATGAAACTCCTACGCGCGGGTGCCGCCGCCAAACCCTTCTGGCGCTGCCCTTGTCGGTCGTGAGCGTCTCGCTGTCTTCCCGAAGATAATTGCCCCAGCGCGCCGTCACCCGCAGCGCGGCCACGCTAGCGGCCACGCAAAAGGTCATACCGAATGACGAGGGGATCAACGTCTCGGCCTGCGGCGCGGTGATGTCCGCCTTGCCATCCTCCGCGTCGCCTCTGCCGCCCAACGCCAGTTCGTCGAACAGCTCCATCCCCACGGGCCTGCGTTTGGGCGCGAGCATCCCGGTGAGATAGCGCTCGCTCACGCTGGCCTCGTCCAACTCTTCCTCCGGGCCACCCGCCGGGCCGTGGAGATCACCCAAGACAAGCTGTTCAAGCTCGGCCCGAATCGAGCTGCGTGACGGGGCTTGAAGTGGGTTACTCATGATGGTGGGTGGTAATCTCACCCAGTCGGTGCCGTCGCGCCCAGCCCGAACTTTGCAAGAAATTCACGCGGCAGCCAACCTAGCGAACGCTGGAGCCAGCTCATCACAGAAGGCGCTGCCTGAACCAAGGAGAGCAACTTGTCGGCATTGATGGTCTTGGGGCCAGTCACACCGAGACCTACCAGACAGTCCACGCCTGCCGGGCACTTCATGGCCTCCGCCCAGCGCTTCACCTGCACGGAGGCCCGCTCTCTTGGTGGAATCACGAACGACCCCATTTGGATCTGCTTCGCGCTGTCATTGTAGGCGAACAGATCGATGTCCTTCATCACGCCGCCCCGGTGGGCGGGGACAAAACAGCCCTGCGCCTCCAACAACCGGGCCACGAGTGTTTCCAGCTCTGTGCTGCCCAAGCACTCCAACAACTGGTTCGGTCCGTTTTTCGCCAAGTTCCAATGTTCACCTTCACACGCCCGGCCTGCCACGCAATCCACGGCCTTGAAATTTCCCCAGTCGTTGATCCGCCGGAAGGTGCCGCGACCAAAATACTGGTTGGAACCGATGCCTGCGAGCACGGGCGGAACATCCTTGCACGAGCGGCGGGCGATCACTTCGACCGGCACCACTTTGGGCGTTAGTGTGTAGCCCTCGGAGGTGACCTGGCTCGGCAAAAACACAGCCTCGTCGGCAGGCTTGAGCACCCAAACCTCTCCGGCGTTCACCACCACCATTAGCGTGCACCCCCGTAACGCGGCGCTGGCGCGGGTGATGAACTCCCTTGACTGTTTATTGCCTTGCCCCGACTCATAGTCCGACTGGAGCAGGTTGTCGAAGAACACGACGGCTGCCGGGCGCTTGAGCGGGTTTTTTCCGGACAGCCAATCCGTGGCGAGATGGTTTCCGGTGCCGAGTTTGAGATAAAAGTAGTCCATGGGCAGCGGCTATTCATCGGCCCCGGTTCGGTCGCGGGCTAGACATCGGGGTGGGTTGCGGCGGAGCGCGGAAATAGGCGGCTGACACCGAAGTCTGTCCGCGATGAGCGCCAATGTTTGTGCTCAGGCTCAGTCCCCCCAGAACGCTGGTGGTTGGGGCGCTGAGGACGGTGCGGAGTGCAGGTTCCATGTTCCATCGTAAGTTCGTTACCATACCCTGTTCTCTCCAAGTCTATGCAAGCTGCGATGGTCCTGACGGTGCCACAGGCACCCTCGCCCCGGCCCGTTGGTGCGCGTTGAGCGTGCCAGTTCCGACTGCCTTTAGCTCTTCTATGTCCAGCGCCAGTTGGCGCTCCAACTCGTCCCGTCCGGTAATGGCGTCGGTAAGGAGTCGAGCCTTTTTGCTGCGCTCGTCATCGATTTGCGAGTTCAGCTCAGCGCTGATTTGGAACAGGGACTTTCCCTCCGAAAGGTCCCCAACCGCCTTTGTCACAGTATAACCGCGAGGATGGAAGTAGTCTTTGAGGAACTGAAGGGCCATCTGTTCTAAGGTGCGGTCGATCTGCTCCACAGCTCTGTTCTGGGTGATAGTGTTGTGAAGTTCCTCCCTCTGGGCACGGTCCTGGGCGAGCAAAAGGTTATCAATGTCGCCGGTGACGATTTCGTGTGAGTCGGACAAAAAGCCGCCGGTCAGGTGGCGGCGAAGCTCGGTGTGAAGAGGCTTGATCTGCGTATTCAGGTTGCCGATGACTTCGGTGGTGTCGAAACCGCCCACTTCAATGGTGGCCTGGGCCACAAGGCGAAACTTCATACGGTTGAGATCCACTCCAAGCCGCTGGGTGTTGGTCGCCCGATACACGCCCAGATATTCGAGCTTCTCGTCCCTCCCAGTCCCTGACCCTGGGGTTTCCCTGATGATCTTTCTGACAAAGTTTGTCTCGCTGAAGTCGGCTTGCAAGAACGCGATCTTTAGAATCGGTTGAATCTGGTCCACGCTGATGCGGCGGCTTTTCAATTGTTCGTTTTCGTAGGTCAAGGTGGCAACCTGCTCCCGGAGGGCCTTAAGTTCGTCACGCTTGGTCTCAATGCGGCGGGCAATCGCATGGCAGATGTCCGCAACGCCGTGGGCGACTGGCGCGGCTGTGGAGCGAGCAGCTTCTATGGCATTGTTCGCTACGCCAGCCGCCGCATCGCAGGGTTCAGTCACGGTCTGGCGCGCTTCCTTGAGAGCGGTCTCAGAGGTTCTCCGGAGGCAGACGGCAAAGACAATGGCGACCGCGCCAACTGTGACCACGATGACCGCCGTGAGCATATAACCATTCATGGACGTAAATAAATGTGGTTGAGTTGTTGTGACCGGGCATTGATCCGGACCAGCCAAGCTGCGGAGATTCCATCAAATCGCCTTGTAGTGCGGTGGCGCTCTGCTGCGTTGTCACAGATCGCTTTGTAACTTTCACATGAGCGCTGGCGGCGACTTCGGTGGGCGTTGCGCCGATGCTTGGAGGGCGAGGAAGATCGGATAGCTCCCGCTGAATTCATCGCGCCCTCCTTGCCTTGTGGCTCGGCAGCCGTAGGACGGCGGCAAAAGCGCTCCTGCTGTTGGCGGTAACGGCGCATTTGCGTTGGATGATGACCGTGGTGCTCACAAATCTACCCCCAGCAATCTGCTGTCCGGCGCTGACGCATCCAGCACCGGGTCGAGTCTCCACGGTGGGCGATTGAGGTCTGCCGGTGGCGTCTCGGTGGTCGCGGCGACGTGATGGAAGGCGGACGCCGCACGGATTTCGAGATCGCGCACGACGGTGAAGAGGCTGCGGTAGATGCGGGCGTCCAAGTCGGCTTCACGCGGGCTGTCGTGTATCAGCAGCCGGGGATGATGCCCTTCACCGGTCGTCATCGTGAGGATCATCGAGGCAATGTCGAAGGCCAGAAACTTGGCGACCTTGATGGCGGGGCTGTCGCGGCGTGCGTGGTCCCGGATGCGTGGCTCGATGCCCTTGCCGGAGAACTCCACCGTGCCGGTCAGGCTGCTGCCCATGGTCTGCTGGACGAGGTGGTGGAAGATCCGCGTGAAGGTGTGCACCAGGGCGTCATGCTGCTCCGAGAACGCCTCCAGGCGAGAATCAAGACGCCGCTTCTCCTTGTCGAGCCGGGCCAGATTGGCGTTCAGGCCACTCAATTCCGCGCAGGCCGTCCGGTAATCCGTGAGGGCGGACTTGAGTTCGGTGGCGCGCAGGCGCGGCAGACTGAGTTGATTGAGCTTTGCATTGCGTGCGCTACGAAGTTCCGCCAATTCTTTCCGGGCTGCATTCAACTCTCCGAGCCTGACCGTGACGGTTGCCTGCTGTGCCTTGATCTCTTCATCGAGCTGTTCACGCTGCTGGCCCTCCGTCTTGGCTGCGGCAACGGTCGCCTGAAGCACCTTGTCCACCTGCTCATCCGTCGGTCGGTCGTCGGCCAAGGGGCACTGGGCTTTCCAGGCGCGCGTGAGCAAATGCGAGCAGTAATTGCGGAAGGGGTGGAGCACGCGAACCGCCTCATGCTGTTCCGCGTCGGTTGCCTCCTGGCGCGCTGCCGCAAGGTCACGCTCCTTCTGCGGCAACTTGCTGATGAGTCCGAGGAGCATGCTGCGCTCCATGCGCCACGCGGAGTCCCGTGCTGCCACCGCGCCGCTGAGCCTGTCCAGCTCCTTGTCGAACGCCGCGCTGACGCTGCTGGCGTCGAACTGCTTTTCCTGCTCGGCCACGAGCGTCGCAATCTCCTGCTGAAGCAGCTCGTCCTTCGGGTCGGCCACGCGATGGCCCAGCAGGGTTTCCAGCTTATCGCGGGTGCGCCTCACCAAGAAGTCCAGCTTCGGCTTTTCACGGACACCATCCTCGTGCTCACCTGATTTCTCTGCGTGCTCCCGCAGCAGCTTCTGCTCCTCTGGGTTGATGAGGCCGAGCACGAGGCGGACAAGGTTCTCCCGGTCCGGATGCGGCATATCGCCGGTCATGTGGTCGCTGTCCGGGTGCCGCCAGTCGAGCAGCCCGCTGTAATGCGCCTCCTGGTCGCGGGCCAGCCAGCCGAGCAACTGCACCCACTTCAATTGGCGTCCGGAGCCGGACAAAGTGCGTAACGCCATCTTTCCGAACACGGCCTTGTCCATGGCCTCGACGTAGTCGTCGTAGCCGGTGCTCGTGGGATGGTCGGGAAAAGTGTCGGGGAGGGAGCCATGCTTCTTGGCAAATGACTGGTAGCCCGCATGGCCCAGCGGCCTGCCCACCAACCACTGCTCTCCTGCGACGATGACCTCGCCCAGCACCCAGCCGTTCCGACAGCCACCGTGCTCGGTGTCGTTGAACGCCTTGCGGAAATCCTCGGTCCCGAAGGTCGCGTCATCGAGCAGGTAACGGAGCATCCGGCAGAAGGTGGTTTTGCCTGCGCCGTGGCCGGTGAGCTTCGTGCCCGCGCTGTCCTCGGCGCTGGGCCGCGCCCAGAGGATGTTCAGGCCGCGCCGGAGCTTCATCCGCCGGAGAAGATTCCCCTCCGATGGTGGCCAATCTGAGTGCACGGCGAGCATCTGAACCCAGAGCGCCGGTTGCTCACGGCCTTTGGTGGGCACCATTGATGGCGGACTTTCCACGGCCTTAACGACCAGTCCTGGCAGTTCGGGGGAGTTGACCTCGTTCATGGCATTCAGGCGGCTACCAGCTCCCGAACTTCGTCAAGCCAAGTGGCGCTCTCCGGCAAGGGAAGGGGCTTGCCGTTCAAGTGCATGGAAACACGCAAGCCAAGCCAAGCGTCATAAGCCACATCTTCGCTGGCGGCGGGCCGGGAACCATCGGCGAGCTGGAAGATGAAATCATTGCCGTGCTGGCGGATGAAGAGGTTCCGGGGGAACAGCGCCCGGAGGCAGGGGAGGAACAGGCTGGGTTTGGCCGCTTCATTCCAAACCCGCGACCAGGCTTCCACCCGGCCTGCGTCCTCAACCCCGGCAAACTTCTTCATCAGGTCGGGACGGGTGACGAGGATGAACGCATCTCGCAGGTGCGGCCAGGGGAGGCTGCCGCCTGCCTCGGAGAGAATGGCAATCATCAGGTTGGTGGCGTAAATCGCGGGGTCTGAAACGGGGAACCTGAAACCGGCTGGCAGCGTGCGCTCGGCTCCGGTCGGGGTGGCCAGCCCCAGTCCGACCTGCACGAAATCGCCGGTCTGCGGGAGGGGCGCGGGCTTCTTGGTGCGTTTGGCTTTCAAAGCCTTCTTCTCGTGCAATCCGGCTTTGACTTCTTCCTCGTAGCGCTGGTGATTGAGTTGCAGGAGGCGGTCGAGGACGGTGCGGCGGGCGGACTCGCTGATCGTGTAGCGCTCGCCTTGCTTGGTGGCGTGGAAGCCGTGGCCCAAGTCCAAATCGCGCCAGCCGTAGGCGGCGGCCACGGCCTGATCCATCTCCACCTGCAACGCCCGCAGCCGGGCGATGTCCTCCGACGCCTCGCCTCGGTCGTGGAAGCGATTGTAGGTCCTCGTCAGTCCCTCTCGACGCGCCAGCATCAGTTGATGGCGATGCTCATGCGTTTGATCAGCCAAGTCGTTTAGATCGGAGAGCTTCTCAGGAAAGGGGAAGCTCTCGAATGTCTTCGCAAGGTTGTAGTTTGGATCGTCTTTTAAGCGTGAAGATGTCTTTTCTGCCCATTCAGTGTGGAAGCAAGAATTTAACACACCGAATGCGGCGGAATCCTTGAGCGCGAATACGACAACCTTGTCTGCAAAGACGTGACCGGGTGACAGCCAAGCGGCACCCCAGTATTTGGAAACTTGTCCGCAACCAAGGATTCGCGGGAATCCACGGATGGCTGCGTAAAGTTCCTCTTGGCGTCCGATATACTGCCACCAAATCCGCACGCGGCTCTCGATTTTGTTATCGGCTCGTTGAAGCCGCACGGAATCGTAAAGCTTTTGCCAACATGCCCGGTAACAGCGTGCTTGATCTTCCGACATCGCACCGAAATCAATCGCGTAGCGATTAGACCTTTGGTTGGGGTCTTGATTGATGTCTTGGCCAGTGAGGAACGGCTTGATCACTTCAGCGGATTTAGAATCCGCTTCTATTAGCGCCGTGCGTTCCGCAGCCGTCAGGATGAATCCTTCGCCGCTGATTGTTGATCCGCGATAAACCAATCCGAGGCGTCTCATCAGTCGGTAAGGCTCGAATCCTCCTTCCTCTTGGTCGAGGTAGGATGAGATGCCATTTACGCATCTACCATCTAGGACACATGGGCCTGCCCACTGGCTCTTCGCAATGTGGAACTGACTGATGAATACGTTGGCTCCGCCGGGCCAAGTAGTGCTTTTGACTGCGTGGAAAATCTTGCCTCCATGCTCGCGCAAATACGCGAGGCCGTTCTCCCGCGTTTCGCCTTGTGCGATTGAGTTCGTTGTAATGAATCCGAGGTAGCCAAATTTGCCTGAGACGTTGGATGCGCGGCGAATGAAGAAGGACACGAGGTCGCCGTTGCCGGATGTTTCTGGAAAAGCAGCTAGGAGGTAGAACAAGAAATCATCTCCTAGAGTTCGCGAGATGCGTGAGCCGCCTAGAAAGGGAGGATTTCCAACAAGCGCATCGAACCCTCCGTGAGCAAACACTTCAGGAAATTCCGCCGCCCAGTGAAACGTGCGGCGTCCGCGCAGTAGCTCTCGTGCGTGCGCCTGAAATTCCGGCAGCGATTTTCGCATCGCCACTTCGGCGTGGTCGGCAGCCACGGCGCGTTGTTCGTCGTAGGCTTCACCATTGAGGCCGCGCAGTTCAAAGGCGATCAGGCAGTCGGCCAAGGTCTTCACCTTGGCGGTCGCGCCCTCGGCCTCCGCGTGCAGGCGGGTTTTGGCTTCAATCTGGGTGTGGTCGTTGGAGGGCAAGTCTTCCAATGCACGTCGCTTCGTCGTGGCTTCCTCCACGTAGCGGAACAGGTTAGCCGTGGCGAAGGTGTGCTCTACGTATTCGCCTTCCTTGGCGCGGAGCGTGAAGTTTTCCACCTGCTTGAGCGTGCTCACGCCGAGCAGCGAGTCGCCGCACTTGAGGGCGTGATCGAGGAAGGTGAAGGGCCGGTCGCGTTGCAGGGTGATGAGCCAGAGGGAAAGCTTGGCCATCTCCACGGCCATCGGGTTGATGTCCACGCCGTAGAGGCAGCGGTCGGCCACGTAGCGGCGGGCAATGGCGAGGCGCTCGGCGGGGTCGGCGGGGAGCAGCCGCTCAGTGGCGGAGCCGGTGGAGAGTTCACCCTCCGGCGTCTTGATGAACGCGCCGGGGTGTGACTTTTCAGTGTCCTCCCAGGCTTCCACGAGCCGCTCGGAGAGGTAACGGCAGGTCTGCACGAGGAACGCCCCGCTGCCCATGGCCATATCGCATACTTTGAGCGCAAGGATCTCGCGGGCGGTCTTGAGCTTCCATTGCTCCTTCGGCAAGCCCTCCGCCGGGCCTTGGTAAATGAGCGGTTCCAACGTGTGCTGGACTATCGGCTCGGTGAGGCTGCGCGGCGTGTAGTGGGTGCCGGTGCTCCGCCGGTCGCTGCCCGCCGTGACGTAGATGCCACCGGGGTTGATGACGACCGGGTAGCCCAGCGTGTCCTCCCGCAGCAACGCAGCGAACGGGCGCACGCGAGCCAACAGGGCACGGTCATGCTGGCAGGCGATGAGCAGGTGGCTTTCGTCGGTGCCGGTTTCATCGGCGAGCAGCTTCTTGAGCGCCTTGTCGCTGCGCCTGGTTTCCTCCTGGAGAAACTCCACCAGTTCATCGAGGCCCTTGGCCTTCAGGGCTTCGAGTCGGGAGAGTGAAACCTCCGGTTCCGCGCTGCTGGAGCCTTTCAGGCCGAGCACGGGTTCTGTCGCCCGCTTCGCAGTGTGGTCCAGCAGGCCTTCATAAACGTGGCCGATTTGCTCGATGTCGAGCGCCCGGAAGGAGAGCCGCCGGGCCTCGGCAGGCCCGCCGCCGGGAACTTTCACGCGCAGAATCTGGAGTGCGTTGAGCAGGTGCAGAACGGTGCGGTTGCTGACCTTGAGCGGCACGGCGGGCGTGGTGCGCCAGTGCGTGCCGAGGGCGCGGCCTTCGAGGAACGGAAAGCGGTCGGGATTGAAGAGGGTTCCACCATAGGGAGGCAGCCGCATGGCCTCGTGCTGCACGCCGCCGAACACGGCGCGGGTGGTGGCTAGCAACCGGCTCCACGCGTCGAAGCGGCTATCGAGGATTTCCTCAACGTGCTGGTCGGCGGCCTCCTGCAACTGTTCCCGCAGGGTGGAGACGGCGTAGTGCTCGTCGTAGAGGGCTTCGCCCAGCAGGAGCAGGCCGCGTTCCTCGGCGGAGAACAGGAAGACGAGCCGCATCATCACGGTGAGCGCGGCTTCGTAGAGGTGCTTCTCGCCCACGCCTGCGAGCAGAGTGCGGTTGTGGTCCTGGTCAATCTTGTCGAGCGACTGCACGAGCACCTCGACGGCTTTGCGCACCTGCCAGCCGAGCTGCTCGGTGACTTCCTGCTGGTCGGCGGCACTCTGGGTGAGCAGCGCGCCAAGGGTGTCCTTCTCCGGCACGCCAAAGAACCGTTGCACGCCCAGCAGCGCGGTGAAGGCCTGAAACGTGACCGGCTCCTCGAACCAGAGCGGCGCATACCACGAAGCAAAGCCGCTCGTCTCGCCACGTGGCGCGTGGACGAGCATCCAGTGCTCACCGTTGGTGACGAGGCCAAGCGGCACGTCGGCGGCGTGCAGCAGTTCAGTCATCCGCGTGGCGGGCGAGGCTTTCCAATGTTTGCCTACCAGCGGCTTTTCGAGCTGCTGGCCGGGCGGGAGAATCTGAATGAGCAGGCGCGGCTGCGGGTTCGCCGAGTCCTTCGGCGGCAGGATGGCCAGGTCGGGCCGGAGCACCTCGTTGAACTCCGCCATGCGCGCCTCCATGCCGGGCGGAATGGTCTGCCCCTCGGCGACAAGCGCCACCGGGAATTGCAGAACCCTGCGAATCACGAATTCGCACCAGGCACGATGGACGGCAGGGTCTTTCTGGCGGTCCTGCCAGTCACTGAGCATGAGGCGCGTCTCCTTGGCCAGCTCGGCATCACGCACCGGCAGCCCCTGCGGGAAGACGCGCAGCAGCACCGGCAAGGAGAGGAACGGGCCGGACGGTTCCAGCAGTCTCAGCAAGTCGCTGTGGTCCCTGGCGACAGACATCAGGCCTGTCCTCCCATCTCGGCGGCGATTTTGCGCGGCACCAGGAATGTGACCGTGACCGGGAACAGGCGCGGGGTTGGGTTGCGGTAGCGGGCACGCAGATTCGCCGTCTCGCGCTCGATCTCCGCCGGAATTTGGGCAAGGCGCTGCCGGAGGCTCTGCATGTTGAGTTCCAACTGCTCACGCTCCGGAGCCGTCCAGAACTCCATCTGGGTGACAGGTTCGTCGAGCTGCTCCCGGATGGTGCGGTCGAGTTCTTGCAGGACGGTCGTCATGTTCAGCACATCCTGATCGGCGCGCTCGTCGAGGTGCTTCTGGAGACCCTTGGTGCGGTCGGCCATGCGGGCTTCCAGCGACTGAAGGAGCGGGGTGGAGATGCCGGGCCAGAGTTCTTGCAGGCGCTTCTGCACCGGCACGGGCGCGGCATCGGGCAGGGCGGCATCGAGGGCAGCCTTGGTCTCCCCCACATTCAGGCGGGCGAAGCGGCCTTCGCGCAGGATGCCACCCGCCATGATGACCTCCTCGTGCAGGCGCTGGTTGTCGCCGCCGAGCACGACCAGACGACCATGCGCAATGACAGCGGGCGCGGTGAGCGCGTCGTTGGGCACCAGGCGGGCGGTGACGCGGTGGAGCTTCTTGTGGCTGCCCTGGGACCAGACTTCCGCCCGCAGGAGGCGCAGGCAGATTTGCACGAGCCGGTGGTTGAGGTGGGCCAGAACGATGTCATCGCGGTTGCCTGCAACAGCCGGGTCAAACGTGATGGACCTCGGCTCGCCGGTGTGCGGGTGCGCCAGCCCCTCAGCACAGAGCGCCCAAGTGCCTTTGAACGCGGGGACATGGAAGATCGGGCAGGATTTCCGCTGGCCGCTGGGATCGGGCCAGATGCCATTGATCTTGGCTTCTTGCAGCGGCGGTTGGCCTTCCAGCGCCAGAGCGATTTGGACCACCTGCTGGATGTTCTCCGGGGAGAGGCGGAGTTCACGCTTGGTGTCCTGAAGCTGCTCGTGGAGCTTTTCCAGTTGCTGGCGCAGATCACGCTCGAACTTGAAGAGCTTGCGCACTGGCTCCGCGTCCTTCTCCGCCTGCCGGGTGTCGAGTGTCCGCCGGTGGCCGAGCATGGCCTCCTCGACTTGCGCGGCGATGACGGGGCCGACTTTGCCGAGGTCCTCGCGGATGGTCTCGACCTTCAGCGCGGCGCGCATGAGGAACTCCAGGTCGCCGGGGAGGTCACCGCTGTTCCCAGGCGCGGCCTTCGCGTCGAAGCCCCTGCCGACGAAGTGGTATATGAGCACTTCCCCGGCGCGCTGGCCGTGGCGGTCCACGCGACCGTTGCGCTGCTCCATGCGGTTGGGGTTCCACGGAATCTCGACATGGATGAGGCGATGGCAGTTGCGCTGGAGGTCAATGCCCTCGGAGGCGGCGTCAGTGGCAAGCAGGATGCGGACGGGCGAGGTGGCCGGGTCGTGCTGGAAGGCGGCCTTGATGCGTTCACGGTCCTCCGCCTTCATGCCACCGTAGATCGTCATCAGGCGGTCGGCCTGCGCAAGACCGGCGGCGGCGAGCAGCCCGTGGAGCCATTTTTGCGTCGTGCGATATTCGGTGAAAATCAGCACGCGCTCATTGTTCCACTCGCCATCCGGCTTGAGCGTCCGCAGCAGCCACTCGATAAGGCGTTTGGCCTTGCTGTCGGGCCGGAGCGACGCTTCCACCGCGAAATCGTGCAGTTCACGGAGCAGTGCCTTCTCCTGCTGGCCGGGGGTGTGCAGGACACGGCTGGCGGCATCCACCGCTTCGAGCGTGGCCTCTTCGTATTCTTCATCGTCTGCGTATTCTTCCTCCACGTCTTCGACATGACGGCGAAGGGAACCCTCCGTTGGCCGGGACTTGCCCGCAGCGGCGACTGAGCGCTCGTGCTTTTCCAGCGTGACCCGGAACGCTTCGGGCGAGGAGAACAACCGCTTCTTGAGCAACTTCAGCACGAACTCTGCGGCGAAAGCCTCGCCAGGGCTGCTATTGGCCAGCCGCAGCTTGGTGTATTCGTGCAACGCCTGATGGGCGCGGAGTTCGGCGGCAGAATAGTCCACATCGAGGTAGTCCACCTTGCGCTCGGCGAACCGGCGCGTGCCGTCCCACTTGAGCTTCAGCTCGTCCTTCAACCGGCGCACCATGACGGCTTCGAGTTGGAGGCGGTTGGGACGGACACCACGAGCGAAGCGCTGGTTGTCCAGCAGCTCCAGCAGGGCGGAGAAACTTTCCGGGTAGCCGTTGTGCGGCGTGGCAGTCAGGAAGAGCTTGTGCTCGAAGTGAGGGGCCAGCGTCCGGACAGCCAGGGTCCGCTGGGAGTCCGTGGCATAACGGCCACGACCGGACGGGGAGACGTTGTGGGCCTCGTCCACAATGAGCAGGTCGTAGCGCCGGGGATAGGTCGGTTCGCCCTCGGCGGGGAGCGTTTCCCTGAACAACCGGAGCGGGCGCTCACGCTTCAGGAAGTCCACCGAGGTGATGAGGCGCGGGAAGTGGTTCCAGGGGTTGACGTGCAGCCCCCGGCGTCGGCGCAGCTCCCGCATCTGCTCGCTGTCAACGATGCGGAACTCCAGTCCGAACTTGTCCCGCATCTGGTTGCGCCACTGGATCTGGATCGAAGAGGGGCACACAATGAGGATGCTGCGCGCCCGGTGCCGGAGAATCAGCTCCTGAGCGACCAGCCCAGACTCGATGGTTTTTCCGAGGCCAACGTCGTCGGCCACGAGCAGGTTCACCCTGGGCATCCGCAGAGCGCGCACCACCGGGTCGAGCTGATACTCCTCGATCTCGATGCCACTGCGGAACGGGGACTGGAGGGCCTTGTCATCGGCGGACGAGATCGCCCCCCAGCGCACGGCATCAAGGAAGGCGTCCAGTCGGCGCGGGTCGTCGAATGCAGTCGGCTGGGGCATGGCGGCCTTCTCGCAGGCGTGCGCGCCGGGTTCCAGCTCCCACAGCACGCGCAGCTCCTCGCCGAGTGCGTCGTCGTCCACGGATGAAAGGGTGACGACGTGTTGGGAGGTTTGCGTGGCTGCCGTGAAGGCTTCAACCGGCAGTGCAGATTTCAGCACGTCCAGAACCACGAAGTGGCGCTGACGGACGGACACGAGCTGTCCGGGTTCAGGCGTCGTGACGCTGGACTGGGGCTGGGTCAACACTGGAGGACAGAGCGTTTAGCACCTGGTGTTCGCGGCTGGCGCAAGCACACGGTGAGCGCGGTATCGGATACGCACTGGCTTCCCATGGCGGTCATCATTGCTCCTGAGCGTAGAATCCCTGTGTTCAACGGAACATCCACGGCTCGGCAGAGGGATTCTGAATAGGGGATTTGCAGGCGCGGGTAAAGGGTGAACTCCCACCTGCGGGCATTCTGCAAACCGTTTGGGTTGGAGCCACTCCACGCGGGCGGTCGCTGGCGTAATGTCGGACCACCAAGAAAATGGACCACTCGGCACCGCTCTGTCCTGCGGTTCAGAATTCTGCTGGCTGGTCGGAGGGAATACAGGTGAGCACTGCATCGGCAATGTCGGAACGCAGTAGGAATTCTTTCGCCGTCCCCTTGAGCACGACTACCGCTTCGGGGGCCACGCCTAGCCTCTTCACGATTTCGGCGTGTCGCTTCGCAGCTTTCTGGTCATCCGTAATGTTGCCTACAACAACGAGCCGCTTCTGCTTATCAAGCCGCAGCGCTTGTTTTAGCATCTTGTTGATGTGTTCATCCCCAAAGCCGTAGCCGATGCTTACGATGCCACGGGCATCTAGTGAGCACCGACGAAATTCAAAGGCAAAGAAAAGATATGGGTCAGCGGCTTCCAGTTTGAAGTCCCTGCCGAAAATGACCTGCATCTGCTCTGGCGCGATGTTGCCGCAGTGGTGAACGCAGATGAGGTTTTCGGCCTCATCACGCTTCCAATTGATCGAACCGTGCATCTTGTAGAGGAAGACTTCGGGCGGCTCTGCTTCAGGGTTGGTTTCATCGAACCGCTTCCACTCCCAACGACTCTCGCCCACATCTGCAAAGCCAGTCTCCACACGAAACGACTCGCTGTGCAGTTCCTCGACGCAGAGGTCGTAGTTGAGTGAAAATACTTTCAACGGAAACTGGAGCACTCGCTGGAACTGCTTCAACCCGCCGTAATACTCCGCACTTTTCCGATTCTCCAACTGCACCCAGTTTTTAAGCGCCTTGAGGATTTCGAGCCGGAAAGCGCGAAGGTGCTCAAAGTCATGCCCCGCGTAGGCGAGCAGACGGGAGTTCCACGTTGCGATGAAAGGATAAATCGGATGGTCTTCGTTGCGTTCCAACTCAGTGAGCGTGTTGACCAGCGTCTCAATGTTGTAGGAGATGTCGGTGTTGAACCTCCCCTTGATGCCCTCCTTGTAGTAGATGGCGCTTTTGATTTGGTGATAGAGCTTCTCGAAGCGATTCCATTCCGGAGTCTTCAGGAGGCGCTCGATGTCATCAATCATCATGGGCGAGGACGGAACTCCGGCATCGACGCTCGCGCCCGCTCCCAGCAGGAGAATGATGTCCTTTGATTTCGCTTTCATGGTTTCACAGGAACCAAGGCCGCAGTTCCTTTACTTCGGGAAGCGGCAGGTCGCGCTCTTGGAAACGACGAATCAAGTCGGCGACAAGGTGAGGTGCGGCGCTTTTACTCCGCCTTCCATGAGGCGTGGCCCTACTGGCTCTACTTCTGCAACCTCGACACTGACACGCTCCGGATGATGACGATGTGCTGTCTGCCCACCGTCACCGCCATCCAGGTGGACGGCAGCCCTAATGTGCGGGTGGATTACGACCCGACCGAGCTGCTGCGCTTCCTCGCCCGTGACTTCGTTCCCATG
>Ga0172376_10002618_pt1 | contig 21801 bp, 19 predicted proteins | sample Lak35m_FD_121114 | JGI IMG/M metagenome (GOLD analysis project Ga0172376, IMG submission 121114) | Freshwater microbial communities from Kabuno Bay, South-Kivu, Congo - kab_092012_35m | ecosystem: Environmental > Aquatic > Freshwater > Lake | place: Democratic Republic of the Congo: South-Kivu... | reverse complement strand
GCAGGGCGGCGCCGCCGCCGCTGAGATGCAGCGCCATGGCATCGGCGGCGAGCAGCTGCGGCATCGGGATCGGTGCGATCGAACTGCGGGTCATGGTCGCTCCGGCCGGCGGGCACTGACGAAGCGAGCCACACCTTCGAGATCGCGATGGGCGCAGGCGGCCTCGAGGCCGGCGGCAGTCAGCAGCGCCAGCACCGCCTCGCTCTGGTCGTGGTGATGCTCCAGCAGCAGCACCCCCCCGGGGGCGAGGGCATCCGGGGCGCCGGCAATGATGCGGCGGATCGCCTCGAGCCCATCCTCGCCGCCATCGAGGGCCAGCCAGGGCTCGTGATCGCGCACCACCGGATCGAGTCGCCGCAGCGCGGCGCTGGGGATGTAGGGCGGATTGCTCACCGCCAGCTGCAGCCGCCCCCAGCGATCCCGCACCGGCTCCCACCAGTCGCCCTGGCGAATCTGCAGCCGCGGCGCCGCCGCCAGGACCGGCGGCGGCAGGGCCGGTGGCGGCGGCGGCAGGGTGGATAGCGCCTGCGCTGGCAGCGGTTGGCCGGAGTGCGGTTGCCCTGCGAAACCGCGCCTGGGCGCCGGCTCGGCTGTCTGTCGTTCCGCTGCCAGCTCCCCTGCTGCCAGCGGCTCAGATGGCAGTTCCACTGGCAGCGGCCCCGGTGGCAGCGATCCGGCCGTGATCGCGCCCGGCGAGGGCGCCACCGCGGTGCTGGCGGCCAGGTCGGCGAGGTTGGCGGCGGCCTGCCGCAGGGCCTCCCGGGAGGCATCCACCGCCAGCCCCTCACTGCCGGGCAGGGCTCGCAGCAATGCCAGCGCCAGGCAGCCGGAACCGGTGCCGAGATCGACCCAGCGCAGCGGTTGGCCCGCTTCAGCCGCTGGAATGAGGCGGAGGGCCAGATCCACCAGCAGCTCCGTTTCCTGGCGGGGAATCAGCACCCCCGGCGCCACCGCCAGCCGCAGATCCCGCCAGGGGCACAACCCCACCAGGTATTGCAGCGGCTCCTGCGTCTGCTGGTGCCGCTGCCAGAGCGATTCCAGTTCCGCCAGGGGACGGCTGAGGCGCACAGGCCGTTGCGGATGCAGCCACAGCTCCTGGCGCTGGCGCCAGCTCAAGCCTCCCCCCAGTTCCAGCAGCCAGTCGAGGGCTGCCGCCTGGCTGGCTTGCGCCACCCTTGCCGCCAGCAGCCGTCGCCGCCAGGCCAGCAGCTGCGCCGCCGGAATCAACGGCAGGGGCTCATCGCCGCTGGAGCAGGTCGCCGCTGGAGGAGCTGCCGGGGCCATGGGCGCAGGCTAAGGCGCAGGGGCAGGCGCAGGGGCAGGGGCTGCCGCCAGAGGCGCTGTGATCGCCCGAACCGATCGGCTCAGACGCACGGACCCCTGGTGGATGGTGGATGGTGGATGGTGGATGGTGGAGTTCCAGCGGCTGCAGTGTCGACCCGAACCGATCGGCTCAGACCCTGGACATCCGGCCGCAGAGGCCGGATCGTGGGGCCGCGAGCGCAGGGGTGTGGGGCAGCGGCATGGCCGAGCGACGGGTTCAGGGCGGTGCTGCCGGCCGAGGGCATGCCCGGCAGTGCCCGAGCCGCAGCCGTGCCGGCTGGAGGGCGAGTCCGGGGCCATCGCCGCCGCTCTGAAACCGCCCCGCTCAGCCCATCAGCGCATCAGCGCGCCCGCGCTTCCCACCCCGTGTTGCCCGCCAGCATGCCCGAACCCCGCCCACCGTTGCAGCTGCTCCGACCCGATCAGCCGGAGCTGCAACCGCGGCGGCGGCGCCGCCGCCGTTCCCGGGCGCGGCTACGAAAGGCGGGGCTGGGGCTGCTGCTGATCCTGACCGGCAGCGGCATCCTGCTGCTGCTGCTGCGGCTGCCGCGCTGGCTCGACACCCTGCTGCTGCTGAGCAATGCGGTGGCCTACCTGATCCGTGGCCTCACCGAGCTGGGGCTGGGCCTGTTGCAGCTGCTGGTTGTGCTGCTGCTGGTCCTGCTGGTGCTGCTGGCCCTGCTGCTGCTGCTGGGGGGTGCTGCGCGCCTGCTGCGGGCCGTGCTGCCCAGCCGTCGACCCGATGCCTGAGCTGTGCCAACGCTCCAGCCACAGGCCGGCCAGCTGCCACGACGACCACAGGAACGCCAGCAGGATCAGCCAGTTGAGCCAGGCGGGGCGACGGGTCTGCGGCGGCGGAGGCATGGCGGCTGTGGAGCGGATCCGAACGGGGATGGTGCGCATGGTGGCACTGACAGGGGGTGTACCCGCCTGCGCCATGACTGCCCTGCGATCCGATCCGGCCCTGGTGAGCGTGCTGGGGGTGGACAGCTGGGGGCCGCTGACGCTGCTGCTCTGCCGTGACGGAGATCCGGCGGGGGTGCTGCAGCGGCTGCGCCTGGCCCACTGGCAGGCCGCGCTGGCGGCGGCTGATCCCCAACCGGCCGCGGGCCTGGTGCTGACGATGCTCCTGCGTCACCAGGCCGCTGCATTCCGGCCCCTGGGCTGCCCGGCCAGCCTGGCGCTGCCGCAGGAGCTGGCCTATCGGCACCGGCTGCGGGCCTGTCGCTGCGGTCGTTGCCTGCGGCTGCGCAGCTGGTGCCCGGGCGGGATGCAGGGGCGGTGGCGACCCTGCGGCGACGAACAGCGGCTGGATCGCCCCCCCTGCCGCTGCGGCTGATTGCGGCCGGCCTCACCCTTCCCGCCGGGGCCGGGAGCCCAACCGCCGGCCGGGACGCCCAACCCAGTGGCGCCGCAGGGCCGTTTCCAAGTGCCGGTTTCGCCAGTCGTGCGGGGCACCGGCACCATGCGTGGGCAATCAGCATCCCAGGCGCTGCCAGGAGCGGGTTGACCGCTGCGCTTCGGCCGCAGCCCTTTTGAATCAGCCCTGAGTGGCGCCTGGTGCGTCGTCCTGCAACTACGCAGTGGAACGGAGGGACGATGCCGGCGCCTGGGTATCCAGTAGGGCAAGACTTCCAAGCCCCAGCAGCAGGTCCTGAATTGGGCCTAAACATGCGGGACAGCACACCAGCCCAGCCGGGAGCCTGCCCGCGAGGCCGCCGATCCCGGGTGGAGGCGGGGATCGCGGTGGCGATGCCGGTTTCTGGCCGGGCTGAATCGGCCGCCCACCGCCATGCTGCAGGGGCACGCTGCAGGGGCATGCCGCAGGGCGATACCGTCTGTCGGCGGCTCAGCGGTTACGGTGCTGGCGCGCAAGTACCGCCATGCCTGGGCTGTGACCGACTGTTGTGAGGCCGATCCCGATCCGATCCGCTGGGCTGGCAGTGGCGGCCAGCCCGCAACGCCCTGGCCTGTGATCACCTGCCTGAGGTCACCGGTCTGACGAATGTGGACCGGCATGACCTCCTGACACGATTCCAAATCTCCCGCTGCTCTCCCGCCCCCTTCAGTTCGTGCCACCCTGGCTGCTGATCCTGATCCTGATGGAGGGGGTGATCCTTCTAATCAATCCCACCCGTCGTGACTTTGCCTGGTATCAGGGCCTGAGACGTCCCGACTGGGTCACTTTTTCGGCCACGATTCCGCTGATCTGGCTCGTGATCCATGCCGGGTTCTACCTGAGTGCGCTGGTGAGTTGGCACGGTCGCCAGAGCTGGGTTGTGATCCTGGCTTATCTGCTGTTGTTGGTGCTGGTGGAAAGCTATACCTGGATGATGTGTCGTACCCGCCGTCTGTCCACAGGCACAATTCTCTGCCTGGTGGGCTGGGTCTATGGGCTGGTGATCACCCGGTTGTTCGTTGCCGATAGTCCCCTGGCGGGTCTGTTGCTGGTTCCCTATCTGGTGTGGGCTCCTATCGAAGCCCTGATCACCTGGGAGATGCGCCGGATCAATCCCGGTTGCTGATCGGGCCATCGGCGCCACGATTCGACCGCAGGCACTGCCGCGGCCGGGGCGGCCGATCGACACTCGGCCGATCGACGGCTCGCCTGGGCACAGTTCAGGTCACGAATCAACAATCCGCCGATGAACAGCCTGATCGCAGCCCTGATGCGGCCGGAGGCCTTCGATCATCCGGTGGAGCGGATCGAGCTGCTGCAGACCCACATCTCCTGGATCCTGCTCACCGGCCGCTATGCCTACAAGATCAAGAAGCCGGTGGATCTCGGCTTTGTCAACTTCAGCAGCCTGGCCCAGCGGCGCCATTTCTGCCAGGAGGAGTTGCGGCTGAATCGGCGCCTCGCCCCCGAGCTCTACCTGGGGGTGGTTGACATCCACGGGCCCGCCAGCTGCGCCAGCTTCCATGGCGACGGCGAAGTGATCGAGGTGGCGGTGCGGATGCACCAGTTCCGGCAGGGCGATCTGTTGCCTGCCGTGCTGCGCCGCCCGCAGCGTGATCCGAACCTGGCGGGGCTGATCGAGGAGCTCGCCGGCAGGCTGGCGCTGTTTCATGCCGGCGCCGATCGGATCGCGCCCGATGGTGATGGCGACAACGCCGCCTCGGTGCGCCTGCCGGCCGAGGCCAATCTGACTCTGCTGGAACGGCGGCTGCCGGCGGATCGGCGCCTGCCGCTGCTGCGCCGCTGGTGCGACATCGAAGCGCAGCGGCTGCAGACCCTGTTTGCGGCACGCCACCGGCAGGGGCATGTGCGCGAGTGCCACGGCGATCTGCATCTGGGCAACCTGGTGCTCCACGGCGGCCGGATCACCGTGTTCGACTGCCTGGAGTTCAGTCCCTCGCTGCGCTGGATCGATCCGATCAGCGACATCGCCTTCCTGGCCATGGATCTGGCTCGGGCCCGGCGCCCGGACCTGGCGGCCCGGTTGCTGAACCGCTGGCTGGAGTACAGCGGTGATTACGACGGCCTGCGCCTGTGGCGATGGTATTGCTCCTACCGTGCCCTGGTGCGGGCCAAGGTCACCGCTCTGCGGCAGGCGGATCCGGCCGGGGGCTCCCGGTCGGAGCGGCGCCGGTGGCGGGCGGATCTGCAGGCCTATCTCAGCCTCGCGGTGGCGGCCGCGCAAGCCGGCGCGCCGCCGCTGCTGCTGATCACCCATGGCCTCTCCGGCAGCGGCAAGAGCCACTGGGCGCGGCTGCTGGCGCAGCGGCAGGGCTGGCTCCATCTCCGCTCCGACATCGAGCGGCTGCGGCTGTTCGGACGCTGGGGGGAGCCGGTCGCCGAACCGCTGCGCGGTGATGCCTATCGCAATGAGGTGACCGACCTGCTCTATGGCCGGCATCTGCTCGCCTGCTGCGACGCTGCGCTGGAGGCCGGCCTGTCGCTGGTCTGCGATGCCACCTTCCTGCGCCGGGAGCAGCGCCGGTGGTATCAGCAACTGGCGGAACGGCGCCAGGCCCGCTTCGCGATCCTGGTCTGCCGCTGTACGCCGCAACTGGCCCGTGCACGCATCCTGGCCCGCCAGGCCCGGGGCTCGGATCCATCCGAGGCGGATCTGCAGGTGCTGGAACGCCAACGCCTGCAGATCGAGCCGTTGCTGCCGGAGGAGAAACGCTGGGCGGTGGAGGTGGGCTCAGCCGTGGCAGACCCGGCCGCGGCCCCAGGCGCGTGGACCGGAGCCGGGGGGAGCCCAGGGGCCGGCAGCGAACCGACCCGCTGGCCCCAGTGCGACCAGGAACAGCTCGATCACCTGATCGCTCGCCTCCATGGCTCAGCCCGGCCAGGGGGGGCGTGATCCCGGGCCGACGGGCCGCAGGGCACAGGCGCCGAACCGGCCGAGTGGAGGATTCGAGCTGCCCATCGCAGCCATCACGGCCATCACAGCCGTCACAGCCGTCATAGCCAGCACGGCCATCACAGCCCCTCGAACAGGCTGGCGATCTGGTTGCGGCCGTTGCTCTTGGCCAGGGCCAGGGCCTGATCGGCGCGGCAGAGCAGATCCTCGATGCTGCGGTCGGATTCGGCCAGGCAGGTGAGGCCACCGCTGATGTGCAGCTGATGGCCGGCCTGGTTGTAGACCCCGGGCAACCGCGCCACCGCCTCCCGCAGCTGTTCGGCCAGCACCAGGGTCTGATCGGCGGCCAGGCCCACCAGCAGCAGGGCGAATTCGCCATCGCCGAGGCGGGCGAGGTAGTCCTGCTCGCGCCGATGGCTGCTGAGCAGCGCCACCAGGTCGCGCAACAACTGATCACCGGTGGCATGGCCCCAGCGGCCGTTCACCATGCGCAGATTGTCGATATCGAGGCAGAGCAGTGCCAGCGGCAGCTGCTCATGGCGGGCCCGCTCCAGCTCCAGGGCACCGATTTCCAGAAAGGTGCGCAGGGTCGGGACCGCGGTCACCGGGCAGAGGCGTGCCTGATGCCGCAGTTCGATTTCGCGCATCACCAGCTCGGCGAGCAGGGTCAGGGCCCGCAGCTGCACGCCGGAGGGCTGGCGCGGCTCGCGATCGATCACGCACAGGGTGCCGAGGTTGTGGCCATCGCGGCTGCGCAGCGGCGCACCGGCATAGAAGCGGATGAAGGGATCGCCGGTGACCAGTGGATTGGCGCGAAAGCGACCGTCATCGCGGGCATCGGGCACCACCATCACCTGGTCGGCGGTGATCGCATGGGCGCAGAAGGCCTGCTCCCGCGGTGTTTCGCTGGCCTCCAGGCCCCGGTGGCAGAGAAACCACTGCCGATCGCGCTCCACCAGGGAGATCAGGGCGATCGGGGTGGCGAACAGCAGCCCGGCCAGCTCGACGATGCGCTCGAAGTGTTCATCGCTGCCGCTGCCGATCAGGCCGTAGCGCTCAAGATCCCGCAACCGCTGCCGTTCGTCGGCGGGGATCGGATAGGTGAGCAGGGAGTCCATGGCTGGACCTGGAGAAGATCAACCTAGGCAGCGGCAGAGGCTGCGAACAGCGGCGGCACTCAGGCGACCGATCGGTCCGGGGCGACGATCTCCTCATACCCGGCGCAGCGCCGCTGATCGAGATCGCTGAGATAGCGCCGCTCGCTGTAATAGGCCTCCTGAAAACGCAGGGCATCGCTGTTGAGCTCCAGGAACAGGGCCTCGATGCGCGCCTCGGCATCGCCGCCGCCAGCGGCGGCTGACGCCTCGGCCGCGGTCTGGCGCCGCTCCTGTTCGAGCAGATGGGCGATGCAATGCTCCAGGGTGCGCAACCGCTGGCTGCTCCAGGCATCCAGCAGGTGGCGACAACGCTTCTCGGTCGCCAGGCGGGCGCGCAGGGCCAGGGCACCACGCAGCAGCAGCAGCGGATGCTCCAGCGACAGCCGCTGCACCTCGCTGGGCTGCAGCAGGGGCGTCAGGCGATCGAGCAGGGGGCTGTCGTCGATCAACAGCCGATCGCTCAGCAGCCGCGGCAGGTCGAGCCCGACCAGATCCTCGCCGGGATCAGCGCCGCGGCTGATCGCTTCCAGTCGCCCGGCGCCCAGGTTGTCCTCCTCCAGCTCGCCGATCGCCGCCCACAGCCGCCGGTGCTGCTGCAGCATGAAATCCTCCTGCTCCCACTGGCGCAGCTGCTGGCGGATCACACCGCGCCGCTCCGGGCAGTGCAGGTAGAGGCGCAGCAGATCCGCCTCGGCCCGCTCCTGGGTGGTGGCACTGCCGGGTTGCTCCCAGCGGGAGGCGCGGCCGTGCCAGCGCTGGCCCTGAACCTGGCGGCGCAGATCGTCCTCCAGGCTGCGCGCCAGCCGAGCCTGGCCACCGGAGAGGCGCTCGGCCACCTGCTGCAGGTAGCGGCTGCGCACGGCCGACTGGGGCAGGCGCCCCAGCAGGGTCACCAGGGCGGTGACCGCCTGCTGGAACTGATCGGCCTGGGACAGATCACGGTCCTGCAGCTCCTGCTCGATCTGCCAGTCGAGCCACAGCGGTGCCCGATCGAGCAGCGAGCGGTAATCGCCGGCGCCGTGGTCGCGCAGGAATTCATCGGGATCCTTGCCGGCCGGCAGCTGCAGCACCCGCAGCTCCAGCTGGCCCTGCAGGGCGAGCTGCTCGACGGCGCCGATCGCCCGTTCGGCCGCCCGCACGCCGGCGCGATCACTGTCGAAGTTGAGGATCAGGCGCTTGCTGTCGCAGCAGCGGCAGAGCTGGGTGATCTGCTGGCTGCTCAAGGCGGTGCCGAGGGCCGCCACCGCATTGCGAATACCGGCGGCATGCAGGCTGATCACATCGAAATAGCCCTCCACCACCACGGCCCGGTCCTCGCGGCGGATCGGATCGGCGGCGCGATCGAGACCGAACAGGTGGCGGCCCTTCTCGAACACCTCCGTCTCCGGAGAGTTGAGATATTTGGGCTCGGCGCCATCGAGGCTGCGGCCGCCGAAGCCGATCACCCGACCCTGGCGATCGCGGATCGGCACCATCACCCGATGGCGAAAGCGGTCGTAGTGGCCCTCGCCGCCACGGCGCGCCACCACCAGCCCGGCCGCCTCCAGCAGCTCCGGCGCCAGGCCCTCCACCTGCTGCAGATGCTGCAGCAGGCCATCCCAGCGATCGGGGGCATAGCCGAGCGCGAACTCCTCCAGGCTGGTTTCGCCCAGACCCCGCTGCTGGCGCAGGTAGGCCAGGGCGGCGCTGCCCTCGGGGCTGCGCAGCTGGCCCTGGAACCAGCCGCTGGCCAGGGCCAGCACCCGATGCAGGGCCTCGCGTCGCGATAGCTGCTGTCTGAGCCGCTCCTGCTGGGGACCGTCCACGGTCTCCACCGGCAGCTGATAACGACGCGCCAGCTCCAGCACCACATCAGCGAAGCTGATGCGCTTGAGTTCCATCAGGAACTTGATTGCATTACCACCGGCACCGCAGGAGAAGCAATAGAAAAATTGCTTGGCGGGCGACACCGTCATCGAGGGCTTGCTGTCGTCGTGGAAGGGGCAGACCCCCACGAATTCGCGCCCCTTCTTCTTGAGCAGCACGTGATCGCCGACCACATCGACGATGTCGGCCCGTTCCTTGACGGCCTCGATCGTGCGCGGATGGATGCGAGGCAGGGCGAGGGCCATGGCGGCGAAGGCAGGCCCCACCGGTGGTGGTGGCGACCTCTCCATTCTGCCCGCCGCCACCACCCCTGTGGCAAGGGCATTCGGCGTGATCACAGCGCTCCGGGCGGCTGATGCTCCGGGCGGGCGGCGCCGGCCGGGCGGGCGGCGCCGGCCGGGCGGGCGCTGCGGCGGGGCCGCCGGGCTGCGGTGCGGCGGTGCTGTGGCGGTGCGGGCGGTGCGGGCGGTGCGGCGGCCACCAGGCAACGGGGTTGCGGGGCTGCTCAACCCGCAGCGGCAGGGGCCGAGCCCAGCCGGACGGCGCCGCTGGCCGGGCTGGCCGGGATGATCGCAGGGCTGATTCAAACTCGGCGCGAGGGCTGCGGCCGCAGTTCAGGGGTCAACCCAGGGCTGCCTCAAAGTCGAGATCTCCGCGCGGAACTGCGGCTCAGGGGCAGGCGGTGGCAGGATCGAGCGCTGTCGACGCCTCAATCTTCGCCGAGAAGACGCAATCCTTGTGGCGGACGTTCAGGCAGCCCTGGGGGGCAACCCGTTACCTGCAACGCCTGGGGTGCTGAAGCCCATCCATGCTGCCCGTGTCGCGCACGACGGGCGCAACGCAACCGGCACTTTGAAGCGGCCCTGGGGCTGATCGGGCTGATCGGGCTGATCACCGGGCTGATCACCGGGGCAGTGGCTCGCGGCGATGCCGCACGATCGCGTTTCATGGGCAGCGGATCACCGAATCCATAGCTGCGTCGGTTCAGCCCCCGCCGCCGCTGGCGGGGCTGATCGGGATGATCACCGGGGCAGTGGCCCGCGGCGATGCCGCACGATCGCGTTTCATGGGCGGCGGATGACTGAATCCACGCCTGCGTCGGTTCAGCCCCCGCCGCCGCTGGCGGGGCTGGCCGGGATGATCACCGGGGCAGTGGCTCGCGGCGATGCCGCACGATCGCGTTTCAAGGGCAGCGGATCACTGAGCCATAGCTGCGTCGGTTCAGCCGCCGCGGCCCCGACGGGACGGGCCAGCCGCCAGGTCTGGCCCCGTTCGCCCCGCAGCAGATAGATCTCAAAGGGGCTGTCCACCCGGATCGGATCCTGCGCCAGGCGCCAGTCGAAGCGGCCCACCAGGCGCAGACCACGGCCCTCGCCGATCGGCACCTCCTGCTGCTGCTCCAGCCTCACCCGCGAGACCAGCGGCGGCGCCACCGGCTGCAGCTGCAGCGCCTCCGCCACCTGCTCCTGGGTGAGGCGGATCTGCAGGGCGAGCGCCTCCAGCAGCAGCGAGCGCGGCGGCTCAGGCAGCGAGGAACAGGCCTGCAGCAGGGGCGCCAGCAGCAGCAGGCTCAGCAGCAGGCCCAGCAGCCGCTGCAGCGCCGCCGGCAGCAGCGCTGGCGGCGATGGTGGCGGCTGCAGTGGCAGCAGTGGCAGCAGTGCTGGCCGGCGGTGGAGGGGCGGGGCGGGCAGCATGGAGGCCAGCGCACGGAATCCCATGATCGGCTGGCTGCAGGGACGGGTCGCTGAAGCATGGCAGCAGGGACACCGCTGCGGCCTGCTGCTGCTCTGCCAGGGGGTGGGCTACGAGCTGCTGATCACCCCTCGTCACCTGCGCCTGCTGCCGGCGCAGGGGGAGGAGCTGGCGGTGTCGGTGCATCTGAGTGTGCGCGATGACGGCTGGGTGCTGTATGGCTTCCCGGACCGGCTGGAACGGGATCTGTTCCGCGAGCTGGTGGCCGTCAGCGGCGTCGGCCCCCAGATGGGCCTGGGGCTGCTCGGCAGCCTCGGACCCTCCGAGCTGGTGCAGGCGATCGTGGTGGCTGATCTGCGCCGCCTGGTGCAGGCGCCGGGGGTGGGACGGCGCACCGCCGAACGGCTGTCGGTGGAGCTGCGCGAGCGGTTGCAGCTGCGCTTTGCGGCCCTGCTGCCGGGGGGTGCCGCGCCGCTGGAGGATCTCGATCGCCTCGATGCCCTGCCGGCCGCGGCCGGCAGAGAGGAGGTGCAGCTGACCCTCTCCGCCCTCGGCTACGAGCTGCTGGAGATCCAGCGGGCGCTGCGGGCGGTGGCGGCCGAGGGCCGGGCCGACGCGGAGGATACGGAGGCCTGGATCCGCGAGTGTCTGCGCTGGCTGTCCCGCGGCGCCGCCTGAACGGGCAGCCGCCTCAACGGTGAGCCGCCTCAACGGTGAGCCGCCTCAACGGAGAGCTGCCTGACCGGGGAACCGCCTGACCGGGGAGCCCTCGACGCGGCAGCCGGCCCAGGGCGGCGCCGCTCACCCGAGACGGTAAGGTGGCGGTTTGCACAGCCGGGGCCAGGCCGGCGACCACTACCACCCAAGTACAACCACCCATGTCCCTCACCACCACCAGAAAGCAGGAGCTGATCAACGAACATCAAACCCATGGAACCGACACCGGTTCGGTGGAGGTGCAGGTGGCGATGCTCAGCGAGCGGATCAGTCAGCTCAGCGGCCATCTGCAGAAGAACATCCATGATTTCTCCTCGCGTCAGGGCCTGCTCAAGATGATCGGGCGCCGCAAGCGTCTGCTCTCCTACCTGCGCAACATCAGCGAAGAGCGCTACGCCGGCCTGATCGCCCGCCTCGGCATCCGCGGCTGAATTTTCACCTCCGGAAAACCCCACCTTCCATGGCCTCGAAGCGGGATCGCAAGTCTTCCGGTTCGCCCCGTGGCGGCCAGCTCTCCGGTCGCTCCGCTGCCTCCGGGTCGGGTTCCGGCCAGCCGGGCGGCAGGGCCGACGGCAGCAACCAGGCCGCAGCCCCGGGGTCTACGGCGCCGGGGTTCGCTGCGCCGCGTCTGGCGGCAGCGACGCGGGGCAATGCCCGCCCCGCTGCCCGCCCCGCACGGCGGCAGCTGGGCATTCCCGATGCTGTGGCCAATCGCATGGCGCGCCGCATCGCCATCGCCACCGGTATTCCCACCCTGATGGGCATGGGGGTGTTCGTGGGCAGTTATCTGCTGGTGAGCCGCGGCATCCTCGACATCGCCCCCGCCGCCACGCTCACCGCTTCCGGGGCCTGCTTCCTGCTGGGGTTGCTGGGCCTGAGCTACGGGGTGCTCTCCTCCAGCTGGGAAGAAGCTGCCGGCACGTTGCTGGGCGGTGAGCAGATCGGCCTGAATCTCGGCCGGGTGCGCGCTTCGATCCGCGCCATGCAGCAATCCGGCAGCCAGGGCTGAATTCAAACTCGGTGCGAGGGCTGCAGCCGAAGGGCAGGAGTCAAACCGCTGCTTGCAGCGTCTGGGATGCTGAAGATGCCCACGCCCGGTGCCGGTGTCGCGCACGACCGGCGCAACCGGCACTTTGCAGTGGCCCTTTGCAGTGGCACTTTGCAGCGGCCCTGATCCGGCAGCGGCGGTTCCGCCGGTTGAGACAGCAATAACACCGCAGCGAGGCCGCCAGCCCCAATCCCACCTCTGGTTCGCCCGCCGCAGCCCTGCAGGCCGAGGCAACCGGCTCAGCAGCGGATTTCCCGCAGGCCAGCGCACGGCCGCTGGCAAGCACAACGCAGCAGGCCTCTGTCCGTCACGGCGCCGTTCACAGCAGGTTGTCCATCGCCAGCAGCACGCTCTCGCCGGGGATCTGCTGCTCGTGCCGGCCACCGTTCTCCACCAGACCGCGCAGGGCGATCAGCTTGAGGCTGTTCTCCGCCAGCGTGGCCTGGATCGGCGCCAGGGCCGGCCGCCAGCCGCTGGCGCCCAGATCCATCAAGGCGGCACGGCGCACCTGCAGCTGGGGGTGCTGCAGCAGCTGCACCAGCTCCGCTGCCCAGTGGACATCACCGCTGAGCTGCAGCAGGGCCCGGCAGGCGGCGCTGCGGATCAGCGGTCGCTCATGGCGGGTGAACGGGGTGATCACCGCCAGCACCTCGGCAGCGGCGACACCGATCTCCCCCAGGGCCTCGAGCAGGGCCTCACAGGGTTCCTGCAGCCGCGGGCTGTCGCTGCGGGGGGCACCGGCAGCGGCCGGACCGCTGGCCAGGCGACGCACCAGGGCCGGCACGGCAGCCGCAGCGCGCAGTTCCCCCAGGGCGCGGGCGCAGGCCTCGCGCAGGCCATCGTCGCCATCCTCCAGGCAGGCCAGCAGGTCGGGGATGGCGGCGGGATCGCCGAGCTTGCCCAGGGCGCGGGCGGCATTGCGGGCCACAGCGTTCTCCTCCACTCCGGCGCCGGGATCGCGAGGACGGCGCTGGCGCAGGGCCAGCAGCAGCAGCGGCAGCGCCTCCGGGTGACGGCTGCGGTTGCGGCCCAGCCACCAGGCGGCGTAGTACTGGGCTGAGGGGTCATCGCTGCGCAGGCGGGCCAGCGCTTCGGCTTCATCGATCGGGCCCTCACTCATCAGCGGGCTGCAGGCGGCGGCATCGATGCTGCCATCGCCACGGCCGCCGCCGCTGCAATCGGCCGCAGGACACGGGCGGCAGCACACGGACCAGACAGCCGCTGCGACCCTGGGCTTTCGGCGCCCGCGCCAGGTCTGATCAGAGCTGTGGGCACAGCTGCTGCGGCTGGCGATCTTCTGAGCCGTGGACGCCATCTCCTCCTCAGCCGCGATTGATCAGGAACCTCGCCAGAACCCCCCGGACTTCAGGCCGGAGAGGGATAGCGACGGGAGAGAGGCAGGATCGATCTGGGATTCGCCAAGCGGGAGAAAACACCGTGAGCCTGCACCGTGCGCACCTGTCGCCAGATCCTGAAGGTAGCGCCAGACCTGTGGACCTTTCTGGATAGTCCTGATGTGGAGCCAACGAATCACGGCGCAAAACGTGCGCTCAAATCAGCGGTGTTACACCGCAAACTGAGCTATGGCGTCCAATCCCAAAGGGGTGCGCTTTGCGAAAGTCGACTTGTCGCCGTGACAACAACCCTCAAACAGCAGGGACGAGATGTGATGGTGTTTCTGCTGGAGGCTTGGGAAGCTGACAAGAACGGTCTGCCCGCACCGAGCCTGCTCCCTCAGCGCGACTGATCTCTCCAGGCGAAAGCGGCAAGCCGTAGGAGACAGGTCACGCCCCGCGGTCATGGAGCTGCGATGGGCCTGCGATGATCAGAGGCCGATGGCCACTGAACGCCTACCTTCCTGAGCCCAGGTGATGGCCAGTATCCTGCCATCAACCACCACCTGACTTGCTACTCTAGCCCCTGGCAGATCTGAGATCGATGCGTTATGATTCTTCACAAAGCACTCAAGGAGTTCACCGCCCAGCGAATGGGTGCCTATAAAGCAGATCCAGGCTCGCTAAGGGAGCACTTTGGCATTGAAGAAACGGTGCTGGCAGGCGGCTACGGCTACCGTCAGATTCTCGAACTCGTTCAGAACGGCGCGGATGCGTTGCTGGAAGCAGGTGAGGGTGATGGGAAGAGCGAAGGTCGCATCCACGTCCAGCTGCACGGATCGCGGCTTTATGTTGCCAACACCGGAGCACCTCTGAGCAAAGAAGGCTTGGAGACTCTTCTTCGCTCACACGCTTCCCCAAAGCGTGGCAACCAGATCGGGCGCTTCGGTCTGGGCTTCAAGTCGCTGCTAAGACTCAATGGGCGCATCGATATATTCACTCGCAAATCAGGTGCAATTCGCTTCGATCCAGAGAGATGCCGAGCGGAGCTCCGGGATACATTTCAAGTCTCAGAAGCACCAGGACTGCGGCTTGCGTGGCCATTGAGATCAGCAGAGCGCAAGGCTGATCCACTTTGCTCCGAGCTGTCGTGGGCTGAAACGATCATTCGTGTAGAAATCGGATCAGAGATGCTGCTGGAGCATTTACGACAGGAGATACGCTCGTTTCCAGCTGAGTTTTTATTGTTCTTTAAGATCACCACCTTATTGAGCCTCGATGACGGCGTGGACAAAGCCCGAGAGGTACGATTAGATATCAAGGATTCTGAGCACATCCTGCACGACGGAGATGCCGTCTCGCGCTGGCGCATCGCCACGACTGAAGCTAGCGACATGGAGGAGAGAGCCGTTGCTGACGCTACGCACATACACGCGCGCGACTCAGTTCCCGTGTCTTGGGCCATGCCCCTTGAAGGTCGTCGCGAAGAAGTCGGCCGATTCTGGGCTTTTTTCCCTACTCAGACGCAAACCTATCTACCAGGCATCCTCAATGCACCATGGAAACTTAATAGTGACCGCAATGCGATCATCAGTGGCGAGTGGAATTCGGCGCTGATGAGAGTTGCGGCCCAATTGATCGCCGACACGCTTCCTGGTCTGTCCACCCCTGATGACCCCGCTCGCCCCCTGGATGCCTTTCCCCGTCAACCAGATCGAAAGGATGTGGATGCAGAACCGCTCCTAGAAGAGTTGTGGAATTTGCTGAAGATTGCAACGATCATCCCAGACGGTACCGGGAGCCTGCGCAATGGCAAAGATCTTTTCCGCCACCCAGAAAATGTGTGGCGTCTTCTGGCAGATGCTTGGCAATCACTCGCTGGAACATTTCAACAGCGCCAGCTTGTACATGCAGCCTGCCTGAAGCATCAGCGTGCCAGCCGTCTGAACTCGCTGGCAGAGCTAATCAAGTCTGCCGCCACAGGCCAGGACCCTAGTCAGAACCTACCCACTCTTCAATGCTGCAGCATCAACTCCTGGTTTCACTGTGTGGCTTCTGTAGAGTCCGAAACTGCTTTCGGAGTCCTGAAACTCGCTGAGACTTTTTCCAAGGATACTAGAACGGTAAACTGGAAAGAGATTCGCCCCAAACTAAAAATAATTCCGACTCAATCAGGAGAGCTGGACATTGCGGAGAATGTCGTTTTCGTGCCTGAGGGCACATCCATGCCTGGCCGAACACCGGTAGCATCCGGGCTTCAGTCGAATCCTGAAGCGCGGCGAATTCTTCGTGATGTATTTCAAGTGCGCGAGCCGGATGATGGTGTCTGGAAGTCGGTCCTTCTTGAGTCTCTTCCTCTTGAATCCCCGAAGCATGAGGCTGATTGGTTGGAGTTCTGGTCCCGACTACGCAGTGCGCCGGAAGCGGTGCGTAAAGCCTTCCTGGAGCAGCACCGCCATCAAGTACACGTGCGTCGTCGCGATGAGTGTTGGGTGACAGCAGACTGCGCCCTATTGCCTGGCGGATTGATAAGCGATAACGATCGATCATCGAACGCGAATATACTCATTGATCTCGATTTGCATGGCAAGGATCGGACGTCACTGGAATTGCTGGGCGTGGTGGATGTTCCTACTGGTGGCTTCGTATCGATCTCGAACAAGGATAAACCAATTTTGGATCCATGGATCAATCAGCTTTGCTGGTATTACTGGTATAACTACAATCCTTCCGCTTCACGGGATTACCTTGAACCTGGCCATCTATTGATGCCGCGAAGCTACAGCCTTCTCAATAAACTCACTGGTATACCGAATGTGAGCTTCACCTTACGACTCCTGAATCGGCTTTCAGAAACTGAGTTCTTATCTCTCGTCACCTTCGGTCACCGCACAGTACGGCGATATCCCGATATCTCGGTAGCGCACCCACTGTCCTGGTATTTGCTCAGCTTTGGTAAAGTTAAGCTGGGTGATTCCATAGTGCCCCTCAAGGCTTTTTTCGCACGCCGGAGCCATGAAGTGCTGCGGCGCCTGCCCAACTGGGGTCAGATCGGCTCTGCGATTGGGCGATTAAATATTCAACCTCTCACAGTAGATGTGACACCGGCCGACCTCAAAGCCTTCTGGGGCGCCATAATCGATGCACTCGTCACCCCTGAGTTGCTGGATGGGGACGAACTCACCGATCTCTGGCTCGGCGCCGGCAATGATCGCGTTATCCCAACCGAACTACCTACATCGACTGGGCCCGTTCCGCTGAGCACCGCATTCGTGACCACCTCGGCCTCGGCCGGCTTGGCTCGACATGCTCGCACTTCAGGATTCCTGGTGGTGGTACTCGCACCAATCACACTGCAGCGCTGGCTGGCTGCCGGCGCTCAAGACCTGGAGCGCCTGGTGCAGGTGGAATGGAGCACCAGCGTTGGGACGCCTGAGCGTATGACCGATGTGATACCTGAACTCAGCGATGTCCTACGACCTGAATGGCACGAGCGGGCATGCTGCCAGCGCGTAAAGCAGCTCCACCGCAGGATCGCCGATGAGGTGCAGCAAGTCCCTTGCCTGATGTGGAATGGCATGCTGCTTTTGGATGCTGAACAACTGCAGCCACTTTCTCGGGCGAAAAAGTTGCAGCTGCTGCTTTGCGAGATTGATGCATCTGGTTGGCTACACGGTTCGGCTACGGAGGCACATGCACGCCTCGTTGATCACCGCGTGGAAGAACGACGGACGTACGTCGCACAAGGAGAGACATTGGTGAATCGCTTGCTACGCGCCGTGGGCGATCGACCTGAACCGTTGCTCGAAGCCCTGGGCCAGCCGCTACGCGATCTGGATTTCGTCCGCCGATGCACGCCGCCCCAGCTCGCCGAGCTGGTGCTAGCCCATCTGGGTCCATCCGCGCTGACTGTTTTGCAAGACACCTTGAAGGCGGAGGGGCTAAAGCCACCCGCGCGATGGAATACCGCCGCCGCACTCGCTTTCGCCGCTGCCATCCATTTCCCTTCCGAATTTGCATCCTCCAGCCAAGCTAAGCGCGAGCCAGAAGAATTGATCAGCGGGCCGATCGAACTGCCGCCGCTGCATGACTTCCAGCAAGAGGTTCTTGATAGCCTGAGTTCGCTACTCGCCAGCGGAACACAGCGGCGGCGGGCCGTGATCAGCCTGCCTACGGGTGGCGGCAAGACCCGCGTGACGGTGGAGGCAGCCGTGCGGCTCGTGCTCGTGCCAGCGGGGGACAGACGGAGCGTGTTGTGGATTGCCCAGACCGATGAGTTGTGCGAACAGGCAGTGCAAGCGTTTCGGCAGGTCTGGGTCAATCTCGGCGCCCGGCGTACGGACCTTCGCATCGCTCGCCTATGGGGCGGCAATCCCAATCCGACGGAACAGGATGTAGATAAGCCCGTCGTCGTCGTGGCATCGATTCAGACGCTGAACAAACGCCTTTCCGCAGCGGATCTGGCCTGGCTGCGCAAACCGGGCTTGGTGGTTGTCGATGAGTGCCACCATGCCATCACATCAAGCTACAGCGATTTGTTGCGCTGGCTGGACGCGGAGGCTCCCCACAGTGGTGCATCTGAGCAGGATGAACCGGCCATTGTGGGGCTGAGCGCCACGCCATTTCGCAACGATGATGACGAGAGTCAGCGCCTTGCCCGGCGATTCGATAGCCGTTGGCTTCCGTCTGATCAGGAGCGACTACACGAGCGACTGCTGGCCCAGGGAGTGCTGGCGCGAGCGCAGTACGAGCCGCTTGACTCCGGCGTGGGCCTCACCGAGGATGAGCTGGTCAGACTGGGGCAGCTGAGCAGCAAGCCGTGGGAAGGCTTTGATTTCGAGAATCTATTGGAAGCGATCAATCAGCGGCTAGCAGGAGACATGCATAGAAATAAACAGCTTATGAAGTGTATAGAGACGAGCGCTGCACGCTCTATTCTCTTCTTCGCCAACTCCGTTAATCATGCGCAGGAAATATCCGCACGCCTGAATCTAGCCGGCATCGAGGCCGCAGCCATCAGCAGCAGCACTCCGCCTGCAGCGCGCCGCTACTTCCTTGAAAGGTTCCAGGGCGGGCAGATTCGCGTGCTCTGCAATCACAGCGTATTGACCACGGGCTTCGATGCACCCAAGACCGATATGGTGCTGATTGCACGGCAGGTCTTTAGTCGGGTGCGATATATGCAGATGGTGGGTCGTGGGCTAAGAGGCGAGAAAAACGGCGGCACGCATGAGTGCCGTATTGTAACTGTTATGGATAATCTTGGACGATTTGAAGATCGTCACCCCTACCATTATTTCCGGGATTTGTATGCAAGCGACGCATAGAGACGGCTGTCTGTTGCGGTCTCCATGCGCCGCTGATCCGGTATCTTCATCCCATCGATTCCAGCGCATCCAACACCGCCATCATTTCCCGCTCGGGTTGCTGAAACAACCTCTTGCACGAGTTGGGATCGAGGCTGCAGAGCTGCTCCCAGCTAGCGCCAGCTGCGGCGCCAGCTGGGAGCAGAGCGCCAGGATCGATTTTGGTAGCACATCATCTTTACCTTTGGGTATTGGTACCTAGAGGCGCTGATGCACCTGGTCCAGACAGTGCTAGCGGCGACGGTAGAGATCATTTTCAATTACCAATACCGTCCGGGGATCGCGGCAGACCGGCTGCAGATGAACAATCGCAGGGACCGAAACTCGCTGCGATCATTGGCCGTGAATTTCTGTTACTGCTGATGTCGATGTGTCGGAGCATTCGGTGCGATCAGGCTGGAGGCCTGGGAAGGCGCTATTCCCTTGCTCGTGGCGGCTAATGAATGTTCCCGTTCAGGGGTCGAGACCGCCCGCGCCAGGGCTGATTCAAACCCGGCGCCAGGGCTGGGGCCACAGCACAGGGAGGCAACCCGCCCCTTGCGGCGCCTGGGCTGCGGAGTGCCCGCCCATGGCGCCCGTGTCGCGCACGACGGGCGCAACCGGCACTGTGAAGCGGCCCTGCCTCTCTGCCGTTCGCTATCCCTCCCCGGCCTGAAGTCGGTGGGGTTCTGGCGAGGTTCCTGATCAATCGCGGCGGCAGAGAGAGATGGCGTCCATGGCTCAGAAGATCGCCAGCCGCAGCAGCTGTGCCCACAGCTCCGATCCGGCCTCAAGGCAGCCCAGATCAGCCGGGATCTCCAGCAGCAGGTCGGCCTCCTGCAGCGAGCCGAGCCGGGAAGAGGCCTGGGATCCCTGCAGCCGGGCCCACAGCGAGCCGTCGTCTGCCGTCACCAGCCGGGCTCGGGCCAGTTCCGGCCGACCTGGTGATCGCCGCAGCGGCTGCTCCAGCCGCACCCGCAGCCGCGGCAGCGGCTCGGGTTCTCCCCCCTCCAGCCGCTGCAGGGCCGGCAGCAGCAGTTGCAGGGCCGTGATCGCCGCTGCCACCGGATTGCCCGGCAACCCGAAGAAAGGGGTGCTGCCGATCCGCCCCCAGGCGAAGGGCCGACCGGGTTTAAGAAACAGCTTCCAGAAGGCCACCTCTCCCAGCTCCGCCACCAGCGGGCGGATCCAATCGCTGTCGCCGGCGGAAATGCCACCGGTGCTCACCACCACATCACAGCAGGCGGCCAGCTCCGCCAGGGCGCTGCGCAACGGCTGGGGCTGATCGGCCACCAGCCGCAGCTCGGCCACGCCATAGCCCAGCCGTTGCAGCAGGGCCGTGAGCAGCAGCGAATTGCTTTCCCAGATCTGACCCTGGTTGCGATCCCGGCCGGGCGGCAGCAGTTCATCGCCGCTGATCAACAGGCCCAGCCGCGGCCGGGGCGTCACCGGCAACCGGGCCACCCCGCAGCTCGCCAGCCGCGCCAGTTCCGCCACCCCGAGACGCTGCCCGGCGGCGATCAGCTGCTGGCCGGGAGCGCATTCCTCCTCCGCCGCACGGATCCAGGGGTGGGCGGCGCAGGCACCGATCAGTTCAATCCAACCCGCTTCGGGGCTGGCTGCTGCGGCGCTGGCTGCTGCGGCACTGGCAGCAGTGGCGCTGGGCTGGCCGGCCATGGCGGCGCTCGGCTCGCCGGCGGCCGGCGCAGCGGCGGCGTTCAGCAGCGGTCGCACCAGTTCCTGGGGCAGCACCCGCCCGCTGCCGGGCGGCACCACGGCACCGGTGAGGATGCGCACCGCCTGCCCCGCCTGCAGCGCGCCGGCGTAGGGCGAACCCGCCGCCGAGCGACCCACCAGCTGCCAGCGCTGCCCGGGTTGCGGCAGCGCGTCCCCGGCGATGGCATACCCATCCATGATCGAGGCGCGAAATCCCGGTACCGCCGCGCTGGCCTGCACCGGTGCGGCACAGATCCGCCCGAGGCAGGCGGCCAGCGCCAGCTGCTCGGCGCCGGGCAGGGGTGTGAGCGCCGCCAGGATGCGACGGCGGGCCTCCGCCAGGGGCAGACCTTCCCGGCCGTAGGGCTCGTTGCCGCAGGTCGCCGCAGCCACTGGCGAGGCGGCGGCGGGCAGGGATTCGGGCAGCCGCCCGGCGGACTCGGATTCAGACATCGACGCGAGCAGGGCAAACGGCAACGGCAGCGGCGGGCCAGTCAGAGGCCGGCTGCCGGCAGATCCGGGTGCTGCCAGTCGCCTTGACGGCCACCGCCCTTGGCCAGCAGGCGCACCGGGCCGATGGTCATCGCCGGATCGGCGCTCTTGAGCATGTCGTAGAGGGTGAGCAGACCCACCTGCACGGCGGTGAGCGCCTCCATTTCCACCCCGGTGCTGGCGGTGGTGCGCGCCGAGACCTCGATCCGCAGGCCGCTGCCATCCTCGGCCGCAGCGATCGACACGCTCACCCCCGACAGGGCGATCGGATGGCAGAGGGGGATCAGCTCCCAGGTGCGCTTGGCGGCCTGGATCGCCGCCACCCGCGCCACCGCCAGCACATCGCCCTTGGGAGCCCGATCCTGCTGCACCAGAGCCAGGGTGGTGGGGTCCATCCGCAGGTAGCCCTCGGCCCGCGCCTGCCGCCGACTCGGCGCCCGATCGCCCACCTCCACCATGTGCACCTCGCCGGCGGCGGTGAGGTGCGACAGAACGGGGCTGGCGGCTGGATCACTCATCACCGACCAGGATGGCAGCGAAGCGCGGCCGACGCCAGAGGGCTGCCCGCGAACGGCGGGCCGTGAGCGGACGACTGGAAGCTGCGACACAGGATCAGGGCCGCTGGGCCCTGCCGCCCCGGGACCGCTTCAAAGGAAGCTCTGGAAAACCGATCGCGCTCGCGGGCTGCCCCTTGCGGCGACTGAGATCTCCGCGCTCTGCCCGGCGCCCTTGAGGGGTTTCCCAGAGGCTCCCAAAGTGCCGGTTGCGTTGCGTTGCGCCAGTCGTGCGCGACACAGG
>Ga0172376_10002617_pt1 | contig 21803 bp, 26 predicted proteins | sample Lak35m_FD_121114 | JGI IMG/M metagenome (GOLD analysis project Ga0172376, IMG submission 121114) | Freshwater microbial communities from Kabuno Bay, South-Kivu, Congo - kab_092012_35m | ecosystem: Environmental > Aquatic > Freshwater > Lake | place: Democratic Republic of the Congo: South-Kivu... | reverse complement strand
ACAGTTGGTGGAGATTTAGTTAATGATTTAACTCCACAACTTGGTGGAAACCTTGATACAAATACTCATTCAATAGTTACAACTTCAAATGCCAATGTAAAATTATATCCTAATGGAAGTGGTGTAGTTGAAATTGGCGGTGCTACTAACTCAGGTAGGATTCAATTAAACTGTGAAAGCAATTCTCATGGAATTAAACTTGCTTCACCCCCACATTCTGCGGCACAATCTTATACACTAACATTTCCAAGTACAGCACCTACTGATGGAAAAGTTTTACAAACAGATGGCAGCGGCACATTAAGTTTTGCCACACCATCAGTGGCCATCAGCACAGGAGTCACAGGATTGGGCACAGGAGTGGCCACATTCTTAGGCACACCTTCAAGTGCTAATCTTATTTCAGCAGTCACAGACGAAACAGGCACAGGTGCATTAGTATTTGCCACATCACCCACACTGACCACACCAGTGATTGCTTCAATCACCAACACAGGCACATTGACTCTACCCACCACCACTGGCACATTGGGTTATCAAAATTTACCAGCAGTGGGCACCAAGACCAGTTCTTACACACTGGTCACCGCAGATGTGGGCAAATATGTGCAGGTGGGATCGGGTGGTTCAATCACCATACCCAATGCCACATTCGCAGAAGGCGATGTGATAGTGATTGCCAACAATCACTCAGCGGCCATCACCATCACCTGCACCATCACAGACACTTACATTGGCGGCACTGACACAGACAAGGCCACAGTGAGTTTGGCCACCAGAGGAGTGGCCAACATATTGTTCCTTTCAGGCACACGCTGTATCATCACTGGAAATGTAAGTTAAACCATGACTGGCATTCTGTGTTCTATTGCTGGAGCAACCTACGCCGCTGCTGTTAGAACCGCCAAGACTGTCACAGCAGTGGGCAATACCCAAGTCAGCACAGCACAAAGCAATTTTGGTGGTGCAAGTGCCCTATTTGATGGCAATGGTGATAGACTCACAGTGACTTCCGCAGGAGATTTTGGATTCTCAGGTGATTTCACACTGGAAGGATGGTTTAGATTCTCAACTTTATCTTCACAATTCTTTTTATTTGATTTTAGATTGAGCACAGATGGGTCCGTGGTCAAACCTACATTGTATTGGACAAATTCAGGCGGTGCAAACAATTTGCGATATTTTGTGAATGGCGCTGATAGAATCACTGGAACCACTAACGCTTTATCTACTAATACCTGGTATCACATCGCATTGTGTAAATCAGGCACATCAACCAAATTATTTTTGGATGGCACTCAACAAGGAAGCACCTACACTGACACTAATACCTATGTGGATAGCAATTGTGCAATAGGTGATTATGCTGGAACGGGTTATGGTCTCAACGGTTACATAGATGAAGTGAGATTCAGCAACTCAGCAAGATATACCACAACATTTACCCCATCCACTGCCGCATTCACCAACGATGTGAACACTCTGTTGCTGTTGCACTGCAATGGCAGCAACACCACCACTGTGTTCACAGATGACATTGGCACCAATTTTATACCCAGAACACCCAAAACCATCACAGTGGGCGGCAATGCCAAAGTCAGCACAGCACAATCAAAATTTGGTGGTGCAAGTGCCTTGTTTGATGGCACCAGTGATTATCTCAGTGTGCCCGCCATCTCTTCGGATCTAAAATTTGGCACAGGAGATTTCACATTGGAAGCATTTGTGCAACAGAGAATTAGAAGTGATGCAATGACGATCTTTGACACCAGAAACTCAGGCGACACCTCTGGTGGATTCATACTGTATATGCGAGCAGACAACTACATGGAATTATATTGGAACTCTGCTAATGTGAGCAGTGCCAATCCTTTGCCCACAGCGAGCACTTGGTATCATGTGGCCATCAGCAGATCTGGCAGTTCTCTTAAAGTGTTTGTGGATGGCACCTCAGTGATTTCAATCACTGACAGCACCAATCATACTGCCGCAGGACCTTTTATTGTGGGTCAAGACTTTCAATTGACTGCCACACCTGGCAACAGTTGGGATGGTTATATAGATGAAATAAGATTCAGCAACACAGCAAGATACACTGCCAACTTCACAGCACCCACTGCCGCATTCACCAATGACAGAAACACTGTGTTGTTGATACACACAGATGGCACCAACGCACAAACCACATTCACAGATGACAACGGTGTTCGTTCGCCCAAAGGCATAAGTGCCATAGGCAATGCCAAAGTCAGCACAGCACAATCAAAATTTGGTGGTGCAAGTGCCTTGTTTGATGGCACTAATGATGGTCTTTCAGTTGACAACAGTGATTTTGCATTTGGCACCAGTGATTTTACCTATGAATGCTTTGTAAGAGTTGCAGACACCAATGCTTTTATGTTGTTTGATGGAACCAATCCTACAGGCAGCAATAATGCTGTGTCAGTTTGGGCACAATCAGGAGTGCTCAACGTGTATTCAGGTGGTTGGACGCTGCAAGGGGTAGGAACCATTAACAACAATACTTGGTATCATGTGGCCGTTTCACGCAGTGCTGGTAATTTAAAAGCATTTATAGATGGCACACAAGTGGGCACAACACAATCATTCTCAATTGATTTTACACAAAGTATTTTGCACATGGGCAAAGCTAGGATAGATGCTGGTTATGATGGCAATGGATACATGGATGAAATTCGTGTGAGCAGCACAGCAAGATACACTGCCAACTTCACAGCACCCACTGCCGCATTCACCAACGATACCAACACGTTGTTGTTGATACACGCAGATGGCACCAATAATGCAACCACGTTTACGGATGACAACGCATAAACCATAAATATCAAAGGAGAACACACATGCCCACATGGCCCTCAGCAACCAAAGCAAGCACCGCAAACGTGGATGCTGGCACAGATCAGATCAGTCTGGCCCGAGCAGACATCAAACAGAACATAGACAATGTGAATGACATCATAGACACGTTGAATATTGGGTCACCCACCAATGGTGATCTCATGCAATACAGCAGCAGTACCACCAAGTGGGAGAAGGTCACCGCAGGCAGTATACAACAGACTCAACAGCTGGTGATTCCATTCACAGGATTTGTGGTCACAGAAGCAGCAGCAGATGGAACTACCAGTTCAGCAGGTGCAGAGGCAAGAAAATTTAGACAGGTGCTGTTGGGTGGCGCATATTATTTGAGAGGCGCTGGCATAGCACCCGCACTCACAGCAGCAGCAAGCACCTATGGCAGCATCATAGGTGCTTCCGTCACACGTGCCACGCCCACATTGGTGGAACCCACAGGATATTCATTCAATCTTTCTAATGGCAACTTTGCTGGCAATATCACCAACGGTCAAGTAAACAGCACAGGTTTTTTTAGCTTCATCACCAATTTAGGTTCTGGCAGCAGCAGTGCTGGTCGTTGCTGGTATGCCACAGGATACGACAATTATGTGACTTTGCCCACGGGCAGCTACACTGTGGAGATACGCACTGCCAACACCAGCAGCAGTGCTTGGACCAACACTCACACATATCAATCTTCTTTGAATTCAAACAATGACACCATTGACAACATGAGTGTGTACAATCGCACCGATCAGGCGTTTATCACACCTCAAAACGAAGCACAGTTCACACCCAGTGATACTTCATTGAATCCTGCCACATGGCCAGTGAACACCATGCAGGTGATCACACTTGCCAGCACCAAGGATATACAATTTGTGAATCGTGTGAATCCCAACACCATAAACACTTCCACACAAGACGCTTTGGGTATTTTTGTTAACACCGGGGGAGAAAGTTACACATCTGGTGATCTTACACCACAAAGCAGCGGCACCATATGGCATTTTTTTAAAAACAGTGCTTACATTCCTGCCAAACTGGGATGGGTCACACTGGTGCCCAACACTTGGATTGTGATTACAAAATTAAGTTAAACACAATGAAACACACAACAACCATAAATAAGCATGTTCGAACACGACAACACAACCTTATAAGGAGAAATTAAATGTCAAGTTTTGCAGACTACACAGAAAACCGCACATTGGACTTTTGGTTTAAGGCCAATTCATTATCCACCACAGCACCCAGCACAGTGTATGTGGGTTTGGCCACCAGCACACAATCAGCTGGTGACACACTGGCAGATTTGGAGGAGAACATACAGGATGACGAAGTCAGCGGCAACGGATACAGCAGACAATCAGTAACTTTTGCGGCAGCATCAGGCGGATCAATCAGCACCAATGCCACAGTGACTTTCACAGCATCAGGTGGTGCCTTTGGCACAGTGACTCATTGTTTTATTGCAGATAATTCCACTGGGGGCCAAATACTCGCGGCGGGCGCTTTGACCAGCAGCAAGGTGATCTCTAATGGAGACTCTCTACAAATAGCATCGGGCAATCTCACAGTAACCCTAGCATAATCGGAGCACGCGAGTGGCCGACATACTGTACGTCATTGACGGATATGTAGATCCAGGTTATGTGGTGGCCACCAGAGATGTCTCTGTCACATTCATCAGCAACAGCACAGGTCAATGGCAGGACATGGGCACCTGGCAAGAACCAGGTCAAGAAGTTTGGCAACCATTCATTGCCACTGCTATCACACAGCAAGGATTTGAACCTGTCACCCTATCTGCCACCAGCACATTCACATCCACTGCCACAGTAACCGTCACGGTTACTCTTGCCGCGCAGAGCACCATGGATGTCACTGCCAAATTGGTGGGCGATGGCGCCACCATCAAAGTGAGTTCAGGCACACTCATAGCGTCGGGCACACTGCAGAGCACAGGTGCCAGCACCATTAGCAGTGTCACTCAGATGCAGACTGCGGAAAATCATATTGAAGTCAGCAGCAGCACCATTCAAGGCACCACCACACACATCACCACGGCCACATTGAATGCTGTGAGCAGCAGCAGCGTGGTCAGCACAGCACAGGTAATCAGTGCCATCACCGTGGGCACACAATTGCAATTTCAAGCTCAGACCACAATCACTGTGGTGGCAGGCGTCACTGCCAGTGCTCAATTGGACAGCATCAGCAGCACCACTGCCACTGCCACAAGAATTAGAAACGCTGACACCCAATTCACAGCAATCAGCACAGTGAGCGGCACAGGTGGCACCACACAGCAGGTCACAGTGAGTTTGCCTGCAGTGACCAGCATCTTGGGCACATTGATTGCCTACAGTGTGGATCCTGAACGCATATTGCGTATCTTAAGTGAAAGTCGTATAAATATGATTACTGAAGAAACCAGAGCACAACAAATCTTAAGCGAGACACGCAACCTGGTGGTACAGCACACACAATTGGTGGATATTGCTGGCACACCGATAGACAGGAGAGAAGGATAGATGGCCACACTCACAGGATTCAAAACAGACAACGTGGGCACCTACATCGACAAGGATCCCTATGCCATACTGGATTACAGTTTAGATTTTACCAACTGGATGCCAGCTGGTGACACCATCAGCAGCATCACAGTCACAGCACAAAGCATCACAGGTGATGCCACTCCCTTGACCATCAACAGCAGCACCAACACCAGCTATGTGGTCACAGCAATCATAGGTGGAGGCACAGCGGGCAAGATTTACAACATTGAATACAGAATAATCACTGCCAACGCCAAACGCGACAGCAGAAACATCAGAATCAAAGTGATAGAAAGACAAGCATAATGAGTGAAGACACACCCGCACAACCACGCAAAGGCAAAGTGGACAAAGAGTTGGTCTACAAACTGGCCTGCATTCAATGCACACCAGAAGAAATTGCTGAAGTGGTGGGCATGAAAACTTCTGCTCTCAAAAGAAAATTCAAATACATTTTGGCCAAAGGCAAAGAAGCTGGCAAGAAATCGCTGCGTAGGGCCATGTGGGAGAAGGCCATCAATGGTGACACTCGTGTGCAAATCTTTTTGAGCAAACAATATTTGGGCATGAAAGAAGTGCCTGAAGACACCATCAACAAAGCACCTCTGCCTTGGAGTGATGATAAAATTTAATTATGCCCCTAAGCAAACCTCAAGAAACCATCTGCAACAACGACGCAAGATTTAGAGTGGCAGTGACTGGCAGACGTTTTGGCAAAACCTATGTGGCCATTAGAGAATTGAGCAGAGCAGCAGCACTGCCAGATCAGGAATGCCTTTTCCTTGCCCCTTCCTACCGTATGGCCAAAAATTTAGTTTGGGATCAAATCAAAGACAAATTAAAAAATTTAAGATGGGTGGATCAAACCAACGAAGCAGAATTGACCATTAGATTGAAATCAGGATCCAAAATATATCTCAAAGGTGCTGAAAACAAAGATTCACTGCGTGGCGCAGGTTATAACTTTGTGGCATTGGACGAGTTTCAAGACATGGATCCCACTGTGTGGACTGAAGTGTTGCGACCCACACTGTCAGACAGACAGGGCAGAGCACTGTTCACAGGCACACCCAGAGGTGTAGGTTCATTCAGTTATGAAATGTACACCATGGCACAGAGCACCAAAGATTGGGCCAGTTTCAAATACACCACAGCACAGGGTGGCAATGTGAGTTTGGATGAGATTGAACAAGCACGCAGAGATTTGGATCTCAAAACATTTGAACAAGAATATCATGCCACATTCAACACCTATTCAGGCATGGTGTATTACAATTTCAGCAGAGATGAAACCATTAAAAAAATTGATGTAAGTCACACACCAGAAATACATTGTGGCATTGACTTTAACGTGGATCCATTGAGTGTGGCCATTGCTGTGATTCAAAATCATAATATTTTATTCATAGATGAATTGGTGATGAAAGGCAGCAACACAGATGATGTGTGCGATGAATTGAAAAGACGCTATCCCACTGCAAAAATCATCATGTATCCAGATCCTGCTGGCAAGGCCAAACACACCGCATCAGGTGGCAGATCAGATCACAGCATTTTGAGAAATGCAGGATTTCAAGTGAATGTGCGTCACGTTCACACTCCAGTGCGAGACCGAGTGAATTCTGTAAATAGTAAATTAAAGAACGCCAAAGGAATACGCAGCATGTTCATAGATCCCAAATGTCGTCAAATCATCAAAAGTTTAGAAAGACTCACATACAAAGAAGGCACATCAGTGATTCACAAGGATGGCGAACACGATCATATGGCAGATGCTGTGGGTTATCTCACAGATTTCATATATCCAATCAAACCAGAAATTAACACCAATCAACCCATGCGTTGGGCATTTGGTGGCACCACATCAACAGGGAGAACACAATAATGGCCATAATCAGAGACAGAATAATCAAAGGCAACAATGAGAATCTCAGTGTGGATTACATTTTGGCGTCACACTCTGCGTTCAAAAGATATCTCAACAGATGGATGTTTCTCAGTGATTCATATGTGGGTGGTTATGAATATTTCTTAGGCAAATATCTAGAACCCTACAATTACGAGAGCAGAGCAGATTACGAAAAAAGATTGCGACAGATTGGATTGGACAATCACGTGAAAAGTGTGGTGAGCATTTACAACAGTTTCTTATTGAGAAAAGAAGTGGACAGAGATTACGGCAGCATTCAATCAGATCCTCAATTGCAATATTTTTTAAATGATGCTGATTTGGACGGCAGGAATTTTACAGCATTTTTGCGTGATGTATCAGCATACGCCATGGTGTATGGCAATGTGTGGGTGATTGTGGACAAACCCACCACAGAGGCCTACACCAGAGCAGATGAATTGAATCAAGGCATACGTCCTTATGTGAGTTTATTCACACCAGACAATGTGTTGGATTGGAAATATGAACGCCAACCCAACGGTTACTATCAATTGACCTATCTCAAAGTCAAAGAAGAAGTGATTGATCGCACTCAGTATGTGAGAGAATATACTGCCACAGAAATCAGTGTGTACAAAATCAATGGTCATGATCGCAAAGGCAGTTATGAATACACCATACCCAATCAATTGGGTCAGATACCCGCGGTGTGTGTGTATAACCAACGCAGCAACATCAGAGGTATTGGTGTGAGTGCTGTGGCAGATATTGCTGACATACAGAAAGAAATATTTGAAATGTCATCAGAGATTGAACAAATCATCAGATTGACCAATCACCCATCACTGGTCAAAACAGCAGATGTGGAAGCAGCAGCAGGTGCTGGCGCCATCATACAGATGCCACAAGGCATGGATCCCAACCTAAAACCATATCTGTTACAACCCAATGGCAGCAGTATCGAGAGCGTGCTGAATGCCATACAGAAAAAAGTGGACAGCATTGACAGAATGGCATGTTTGGGCGGCATCAGAAGCATTGAGTCTCGCAGAATGAGTGGCATAGGTCTGCAGACTGAATTTCAATTGTTGAATGCCAAACTTTCTGATTTGGCAATGAATTTGGAATTTGCTGAAGAACAAATTTGGAGATTGTGGGCCCGCTATCAAGGCAAAGTTTGGGATGGAGAAATTGAATACAGCAGAACATTCTCCGTGCAGGACAAGAACAATGATATTGCCATGCTGAAGATGGCCAAAGATTCAAACATCGAAAATCCTATCATCAAAGCAGAAATTGACAAAATGATCTATGAAACTCTCACAGGTGAAACCTATGAAGGTTCATTGGAATCAGCGGAAGCACAAGAATCCACACAAGAAATTGAGCAATTATCTGCAACCGTCACAGACGCCAGCACACAATCAGATTCTGAAGACGAAATTATCAGTTAAAGATGGCCAATTACAAAAAAACAGATAGAATCAGTGCTCACGAAAAGATCTGCGCCGAAAGAATGAAAACACTGATCCGAACCATAGACGAAATGAAAACCGAACTCAAAGACATGCGTGTGGAGATCAAAGATCTGCGTGTGGACATGAGCAAAGGCAAAGGTGCCATCATGCTGCTGATCATATTGGGTGGAGTGATAGGCACCATCATCAGTGTGCTGAAATTTTGGAAATAATCATAGTTTGAAATGGTTAAAAAAATATATCAAAATCCCCGAGGTGGTCTGAATCAACGAGGTAGAAATTTTTTTAGAAGGACCACAGGTGCAAAATTAAGAGCACCATTGAGATCAGGCACTTCACCACGCCGAATCAGTTTTGCTGCAAGGTTTGGTGGCATGAGTGGTGGCATGGGCACACGCAGCAATCCCAGTAGATTAAAATTGGCACTGCAAAGATGGGGATTCAGCAGCAAGGCAGCAGCAAGAGCATTTGCCAATAGACACAAAAAATCATAGTTAGATTGCACCTAAATCACCACAAAACACAGTACAGATACCATTTGTGCTAAATAAGCACATCACTGCACAAGCAGGGAGTAGACTCAACTCAAACCAAGAGGTAATACAATGAACGCAGAAAACGCGGTAAAAGACTCTCAGAAAACTGTTCAATCTGAACCTATCAAGGTGCAACAACAGGCGGACAACCCAGACACAAATTCTAAAATGTTGACACAAGAAGAAGTCAACAAGATTGTGGCAGAACGTGTAGAAAGAGAAAGATCCAAGTTCGAGAAGAAATTCGCGAACATAGATCCAGATCACTACAAACAACTGGTGGAAGAAGCTGAACAAAAACGTCAAGCTGAATTACAAAAGCGAGGCGAGTTTGAAAAACTGTTGAAGGAACAGGCGGAGAAATTCTCCAACAAGATCCAACAATACGAATCAGAACTGACCACTATCAAAGTTGACGGCACACTGTTGTCGGCAGCATCTGAAAACCGTGCAATCAATCCACAACAAGTGGTGCGATTGCTCAAAGATCAGATCAAGCTGAACGAAGCAGGCGCTGTGGACGTGCTGGACAGTCAAGGCAAGGTGCGATATGACGACAAGGGCAACCCTATCAAAGTGTCACAACTGGTCACAGAATTTCTGGATGCCAATCCACATTTTAAAGCAGCTGGACCGCAAGGTTCTGGCACTGGCAATGCGGTGGGCAAACAGGCGTCGGTGGTTGAAACAGACATAACCAAACTGAACATGAACAACCCGGCCGACCGAGCACAATACAAAAAAATACTCCAAGGCAAGGGCGTTCGCATTTAACTTAAGGAGTTAAAATGGCAGATGAAGTAACAGCGTCGGTCCTCTCGGAACTCTACGCAAATATTGTGCAGTCAGCAATCTACACGCTGTCTGAACAAACAGTAATAAGACCCTTGGTGAGCAACTATGACCTTAGTGGCACACCAGGATTAACAGCACAAATCCCAATCTTCCCAGCGGTTTCTGCATCAGCATTGACTGATGGCACTAATATCGCTGCGAACACAGCGTTCAACACCACAAAAGTTGACGTGACTTGTGCTGAAATTGGCGCCATGATCACATTGACTGATCTAGGTAGAGAATCAGCAGCACAAGATGTTGCGGTTGCTATCGGCAGACAATTGGGTGCTGCAATGGCCACCAAAGTTGACACTGACTTGGCAAACTTGTTCTCTGGTTTCTCACAATCAGTGGGATCAGGCAACACTGAATTAACAGCAGACTTGTTCTTCAAAGCAGGTGCACTATTAAGAATAGCACAAGCTCCGGGGCCCTTTGTCTCTGTAATCCATCCAGGCCAGGCGTATCAATTACGCAAGGTGCTTACAAACGCAGGTGCAAACGTGATCAACCACAATCTATCAGATGTAGGCAATGAAGCGTTGAGAACTGGGTTCATTTCCACCATCAATGGAATCAGCATATTTGAATCCACAGTGGTGTCAGGCACTTCAGACGGTGCATTTGTGGGAGCAGTAATGAGCTCACAAGCGCTTGCTTATGTGTTGAAACGTTCTATGAGAATAGAAGAGCAAAGAGATGCGTCATTAAGAGCTACAGAATATGTGGGTTCTATGGCGTACGGTGTATCAGAATTGATTGACTCTTACGGAGTGAAATTGATTGCTGACAACAGAACATCTAACTAATAAATTAGTCAGTTGTATAAGAAGGGGCCTGCAAGGGCCCTTTCTTGTTTATAAAATGTCAGATAGATAAATAACATTCACAAACGGTTCACAGGCAGTACCTGTAACCCTACACAAGGAAGTACCTTTATGGGGATTACCCTCGCGACTATAGAACATGTCAAGGAATACGAACCTGACATCTTAAATTATGGCATAGCTGACTTCACAGCTGAATTATCCAAAGCACAATCAGACGTATTGAGAGATCTGCGCATCAGATGGTGGCCCACACAACAGATAGGCCTATTTGATATCAAAGTTTTGGGCACTGGACAGCAAGAACCCGACGAAGACCTATACACCACAGCACAATTAACACGTGCCACGGTGTATCAGGCATTGGGTTTCCACATCTATCCCAAACTGGCAAAATTTGAACCAGATCTGGATTTATTTGAACGCAAAATGGAATTCTATCGCAAAGAGTACGAAAGAGAATTCGATCTTGTGTTGAGAGACGGAGTAGAGTATGATTTGGACAGTTCGGGCACAGTGACAGATTCCGAAAAACAACCTGAATCATTCCTACGCCTCAAAAGGTAAGGAATGAGCAACAGAGAAGACATCACAGTCAATATCATACAGGTTTTGTCAGACATGACACCACCCAGACCCGCTTTCATCACACGCGAACCATTTGACGTGAACAAATTGGCCATCACACAGTTTCCAGCACTGCTGATCACCACTGGCAATGAAACACGCACGGACATCAGCATGGGCGGAGCAAGACGTGGTGTGATAGAAGTGAACATCAGAGGTTTTGTGAGATCCGACGGCAGAGTAGGGCAAATACAAACCGTGGATCAAAAACGCAACGAAATGATCGAACGCATAGAAGAAACTCTCAACACTCAAAGAAACAGAGAATTGGGAGCAACCAGAGCAGCAACCACACTGGTGCGTTCGGTAGAAATTATAGAAAGGACTCCACCGTTGGGTGAGTTTTTGATGATTGCAGAAGTGCAATACTCATTCACCATCAGTGCAGTGTAATATATGAAGATATTTTTTTCCCAACCAAAAGAAAAAAATTCAGTGCCCAAACGCCCGCGATTGCAGGCCACAGGCATACTGATCAAGGATTGGCGCAATGTAAAACAGCGTCAAGTAAACAACAACATTAAACCAAAGGAGTAACAACATGGCAACATTAACAGGACAACTGGGCCAAGTAAAAATCGGCAACGATTCAGCAGGCGCAGAAACTGCCATAGCAGAAATCAGATCATGGACAGTGGAACACACCAAAGAAGTGATCGAGAACACTGCAATGGGAGACACCAGCAGAACATATCTCAACGGATTATTGGATTTCACAGGATCTATGGAAGTGATCTATGACACAGGTCATACAGCAGCAACCAAAGCATTCTCTCCAGAATCAAACGACGATTTGTTTGTGGATTTTATTACCAGCTCAGCAGCAGGCAGTCAAAAATTCTCTGGACAAGTGATTGTGACATCAGTGTCAAGAACAGCATCTTATGATGATTTAATCACTGCCACAGTGAACTTTCAAGGCACTGGCGGATTAATCACAGGCACCGTATAACATGATAAAAATTACAGTAACTAACGCTAACCAACTGATGCAAGATTTGAAGAGTCAATCAAAAAAATTGCTTGAAAAAATTAGCACAGATGTGTTGGTTACTGTAAAAAAATACACACCAATCAAATTAGGCACAGCAAGGCAAGGATGGCGCATGATGCGCAGCAGCAAAGGCAACAGCATCATAAACCGTGTGCCATACATAGGCAGACTGGAAGAAGGATCCAGCACACAGGCACCCAACGGAATGATAGAACCAACCATTAAAGAAATATCAAAAAGGAGATATAGATGAGTATATTAGATAATGCCAAAAAACATTTTACGTCGCAGTTTAATCAAACGTTAAAAAAAATGACAGTGCCAGAATGGCAAACTGACATTTATTACAGACAAACCAATTCATTTGCAACAGAAAGTCGCATAATTGAATTGCAACAACAAGGAAAAACCGTTGAAGCATTGGTTGAAAGTGTGATTGCAAAATCATTGGACCCAGAAGGCAAACCCATGTTTAACAAATTTGACAAGTTTACATTGATGAACGAGGTTGATCCTAAAGTTTTGTTAAAGGTCGCATCTGTTCTTAACAGTCAAGAAGAAATGAATTTGGATGAACTAAAAAAAAACTAAAAGAGGACAGAGAAGCAATGTTCTTGTTTTTTTTGGCAGAAAAACTACACAAGAGCATTGAAGAGGTTATGCAGTTCTCTGTCCAGGAACTAAAGTTATGGAGCGCTTATTATGAGCTCCAGTATGATGAACAAAAAAGGGTAATGGAAGATGGCCGAGCAAAACATAGTATTAAACGTCATAGATAATACAGCGCGTGGTCTGAGCACGGTACAGCGAAACCTTGCCAACCTAAACCGAGGTTTGTTGGGCGTGAACAGACTCGCCGCACTTGCAGGTGCTGCCATTGCTGCCATAGGCGCCAAAGTCACACTCAAAGGCATCATAGAAACCAGCACCAACATGGACAAACTCAAAGTCAGTTTGTCCGGAGTGGAAGGCAGCGCTGAAAAAGGTGCTGTGGCATTTGATATCATTAGAGGTGCTGCCAATAAAACAATTTTTACCACAGATGAATTGGGCAAGTCATACACACAATTGCGCAATGCAGGCATCTACCCAAACATTGCGCTATTCAAAGAATTCAGCAACGTGGCAGCAATCAGCACCAATAAAACTGATGCACTGGAAGAAATTACCAAATTATACAGTAAGGCCATGCAGGGTGGTGGGGTTGAGCAGAAGTCACTGAACAAACTTGCTGAAATGGGCATACCAGTTTTTGACGTGTTAGGCAAACGCCTTGGCATGAGCAGAGAGCAGATTGTTAAATTTGCTGACAGTGCTGAAGGTGGCAGGATTGTATTGGACAATCTAGCAAAGGGTTTGGGTGAAAGATTTGGCAGCGCTACCAATCAATTCAACAACACACTGGCAGGCAGTCTTGCTGAATTACAAAAGAATGTTTCCAATGTGCAACAGGCGTTGGGTGATGCAGGACTCAGCGGAGCATTCAAACAAATCATAGACAGGACCAACGAATTTATCAAAAACAATCCTGAATTAATCAGACAAATAGGTGAAGGTCTGGGCAGAGCTATGCTGGTCGCTGCGGCAGCAGTTGAACTGGTTGTGAAGAACATTGTGTTCTTGGGTGGTGCGTTCATAGCATTCTTTGGATTGAAAATCGCTGTCAACGTGTTGCAGATAGCGCTGGCATTTGGTGGAGGACTTGTGAAGGCAGTTCGCGCTGCGGCAGCTGCAATAATATTTTTAAGCAGAGCAGCGTTGGCCAATCCATTGATACTTGGCGCCACACTGATTGCTGTGGGCATTGAGAAACTCACAGGTGCATTCAGCAAATTGTTGGACACAATTGTTGAATCAGAACCATTTGAAGACATGACTGATTATCTCAAAGATTTGGCCAAGCAAGTGGGCATTGACATCAGCAGTTTTGAAGACTTCAAAAATCAAGTGAATGCTGCCAAAAACGCTGTGCAAGGATTCAATAAAACACAGAGAGATGGCAAAGATACCAAGGATCAAACCACAGCAACCAAAAAAGTTGAACTTTCATTGATGCAAAAAATTGAGCTGGCGTCCAAAAATACATTGCTGAATTTTAAAGCGCAAAACGATCAATTGATTAAAAATTTATTGAATTTAGACAGCATAGGTGTGTTGTTGATTGATACCATAAACAGAGGCATAAAAGGATTTGCAGATGGTCTGGCACGAGCATTGGTTTATGGAGAAAAAATCAAAATTACTTTTGCTGAAATAGCAAAAGAATTTGTAACCAAACTCATAAGTGGTGTGATTGAATTGGGCATAAGATTATTGTTACAAATTGCTTACACAAAAATATTAGATTATATTGAAAAAAGAAGAAATGAAAATGCAGCAATACAAGAAAATTTAATCAGAAGACAAAACACTGCGTTGACACGTCAAATTGCTTTGCAGGCAACACTTGCTGCCTTTGGCGGAGGTGGTGGTGGAGGATTTGGTGGTTTCCTTAGTTTATTTGGATTTGCAGATGGTGGCACCATTCCGGGCAGCAGACCCTCTATTGTGGGTGAGCGAGGACCAGAACTATATGTGCCTCGACAAACTGGTACAATCATACCAAACGAAAATCTCAACATGGGCAGCACAACTGTGAACTTCAATATTAGCACAGTGGATGCAGATGGATTTGATGAAATATTGATCAATCGCAGAAGCACCATAGTGGGCATCATCAACGAAGCAACCAACAAACGCGGCAGAGTAGGAGTGACACAATAATGGCCAACATAGGTTATCTCAACGGAGCATCGGCCACACTGGCCACAGACATAGGATTCACAGCAGTTAATTTCCAACAGAGAAACATCACCAAGATCACACAGACTCAGAGTGGCAGATCGGTGCGTGTGAGCACGGCCACCACACTGTGGGCAGGCACTCTGCAATTCGTGCCAGGCACTCAGGCAGAATACAGACCCATACAAGCATTCTTTGCCAAAGCACGCGGACCTCTCAATGATTTTTATGTGCAGATACCAGGTGTGAGCAATTTTATTGGCACTGATGGACCCAGCACATTGCAAGTGAACACATTGGCCGCAGTGGGTGCCACTTCGGTGGTTGTGAACAACATCAGTGGTCCAGCTTCTGTGATAAAAGCTGGCAATGTGATTCAACTTGCTGGACATGACAAAGTTTATATGGTGGTGGCAGATGTGACTGCTTCGCCAGGCACCAGCACTTTCACTGTGGAACCCCCCATTATCACACAGACTTCTCCAGGTGCTGCAATCACTTACAAAAACGTGTATTTTAAAATGTTTGCCACCAGTGATTTGCAAGAGTTTCAATACACCAATGATGGATTGGTAGCATACAGGGTGGATGTACAGGAGACTATCTAATGGTGAGGAATCTTACCACAGATCAAAATGTTTATCTTGCTGGCAACAGCATTATCAGTGTGCTGTTGATAGACATAGGCATGGCCAATGGCAGCACCACTAGATACACAGACGCTCCTTACAATATCACTTTCAACTCTAACACTTACACTGCTCAAGGAGCTTTTCTAAATGTCAGCGAAACAGAAGAGAATGCTGATGTGCAGATTGTGAGTGCCACCATCACACTGAGTGCTCTGAATGTTAATGATGTGACGTCATTTGCCACCAGTGCTCAGATTAATCAGTTGGTGACCATTCGCAGAGGATTCATCAATTTCAGCACCAATCAATTGATAGGTGATTCAGCAGGTGAAAATGCTATTACCATATTCAGAGGCAGAATCAGTGGATACAGTGTGAGAAATGATATCAACACAGCAGAAATAACCATTCAGATCAGCAGTCAGTTCATCAATTTTGACAAGCGATCAGGTCGCCGAACCAATCAGGGCAACTTTCAAGTGGAGCACCCCACAGACCAAAGTATGGAATTCAGTGCTGTGACTCTCAAAGATATCAGATGGGGCAAAGTATAATGATACATCACATAAGAGTATTACAACCCAAAGAAATCAATAGATTGATGCCCATCATACACGAGCACGGCAAGAGTGCTGAATTGGCCTCACATGATCCACTGGATGAAAAAGTTTGTTTTGATAGATTGAGACAGGCCATGATTGATCCAAATTTTAGAATATTTGTGTGCGAACAAGATCAACAAATTGTGGCCTATGCTGTGGCGCAGGTCAGCAAAAAATTATACAATGACACAGTGATAGGCAATGTGGTGATGTTTTTTGTGCATCCAGAAGCACGTCAAAAAAGTTTATCTGATCAGATGTGGGAGGCCTGTGAAGATTTCTTCTATGCAGCTGGTGCCAAAATGATGCAGGCCATGTGTGTGGCACACACAGCAGAATTCAAACCCACTGTGAGATTTTTGGACAGAGCACAGTCGTTCTATCGCAGCAAAGGTGCTGATTGTGTGGGATATATTCATATGAAAGGATTGTCATAATGGGCGGAGTGGTAGATGCCATAGTTAAACCCATCGCCAAGGTGTTCAAAAAGGTGGTGGGATTTGTGGGAGATTTCTTTGGATTCAACATCAAACCCATGGGCGCACCTGATGTGGGTGATGCTGCACGAGAACAAGGTGTGCTGGTGAATAAATTCGGCACCAATGAACAGATACCTGTGATCTATGGTTTTAGACGCGTGGGTGGCACCATCATATTTGTGGAGACCAACGGCACCAGCAACAGCTATTTGTACGTGTGCTATGTGGTGTGTGAAGGCGAAATTGCTGGCATAAAAAAAATATTAATAGATGATGAAGCATTGCCACAACCTGCAGCAGGCACTTATGCAGTGGGCACAATCATAGATGTGACTGAAGGCAAATACGCAGGGCGTTGTCAATTGCAGGTATTCACAGGCACAGAAAATCAATCACAGAGCACATTACTGAATCAAACACCCAGCTGGCCTACAAAATCTAGAACATTGCCGGGTGTGGCCTATGTGGCCATGAGATTTGAATGGCGCACCATTACCACACAAGCAGAAGCAGATGCCAACCCTTATCAAGGTGGTGTGCCCACTGTGCAATTTGATGTGTGTGGCCGAAAAGTTTTTGATGTGACCACTCACACCACAGGTGCTCAATTGAGTGCAGTTTATGGCAGTCTCACCAAGACCTATACTGGTGTGGAAGGCACCAATCCTGCCAATTGTTTGCTGGATTACATGATGAATCCCAGATATGGTTGTGGCATCAGCAGAGATGAAATTGATGCTGACAGTTTCAAAACGGCAGCAACCAAATTCAATCAAACAGTGACCTATTTTGCAACCACCACTGGACAGGCCATGACCTGTTGTGCTGTGATGGACACCAAACAAAAATTAATTGACAATGTGAAAGTGTTGGTGGGTGGATGCAGAGGCATGATGCCATATGTGCAGGGCAGATACAAATTGATTGTGGAAGATGGTGGCAATGCCACAGATATTACCAGTGCCACAGTGAGCATTGCTTATGATGTGGACAAATCAGAGATTGTGGGAGGCATCACACTCACAGGTGAAACCAAAGGTACCAAATACAATCAAGTGATTGTGAATTATGTGGATCCCAACATAGATTTCACTGTGCAACAAGCTGTGCATCGTGTGAGTGGAGATTTGACAGTGGATCAAGATGAAGAACTCACAGGTGAATTCACATTCGGCACCATCAGCAGTGCTTACATTGCAAAATTTATGGCCGAAAGCATCTACAAAAAAAGTAGAAATCAATCTGGTATTGAATTTATTGCCACACAAGAATTGATAGATGTGATACCTGGTGACATCATACGCATCACTGACAGTGTGTTGAATCTCAGCAACAAAACATTCAGAGTGATCAATATGAAATTGAATGTGGATGGCACGATCAGTATAAGTTGCACTGAACACGTGGCCACCAATTATCCCTATGTGCCGGGTCCGCAGATAGACATACCACCGCCGGTGTTTTTGCCAGAAAATCCGCCACCACCCACACCTCCTGCTATTGTTGTGCCACCCCTACCACCCACACCGCCACCACCGCCACCACCACCACCTATCAGATACATTCAGGGTTGGGTTATTAAAACTAACCCATCTCAACTGGATGCATACACAGCATTGAATCCTTGTGTGCGAAGAATTTCTCCATCCAGTGATTGGTTGAGTCAATATTCACAAGGATTATTTACATTTGTTAAAAATGGCGATGGCACTGCTCAGGGATATCCATTTTATGGAGCAAGAACCACATCACTAAGATTTAGACAACCCATATCCACATTGGTCAATCGTGTGATCATTGATGTGTTTCAAGGCAACACATTGGTGGTAAAAAAATCACTGCCATTTACCTATGTTAATGGCAATAACATTGATGAACCAATAGTATTGGCCAAAAGTTATAGATACAAAATAAGATACATGGGAGAAACAGAATTTAGAATTGGTGGAGATTTGAGTCTTGCTCCAATTGGTTTTACAGGTTACACCTACAGCATAGCTGGCAGCACCATCACAGATTACAGCATTGAAGGTTATATCAATTACATTGTGGATACCAATCCCAATGTGCCCGCCACAGGTGGCAGTCAGAGTTTGGGAGGTTAAAGATGCCAGGCACAGGATATTTCGACAAATACAACAACACCTATCTCAGTAAGGGCACTGAAACTTGGAGCAGTTATGCCACATGGAGTGCATTCACCAGTTGGCAGGGCACACCCAGCAGCACACTCACCTACACCACCATTGTGCAGGACACAGGCACTGTGGATTGGTTTAATTTGCTCACTGAAGTGCAGGCCAGTCTTCCTGTGACCACCGTGATCAGAGCAGGCACTGCTGTGGACAGCGCAGGATCAATTGTGTCTCCAACCACCACCACCATTCACCCCAACACCGCCACAGTGTCCGCTGTGTATGGCAGATATTTTGAAGCGGATATCACACTCACACAGGACAGTGCGGGTCAAGCAGCACCTGAGATTCAATCTGTGGATTTGCGTTTCAACAATCGTGCAGAAACCATCAGCAAAGCAGACATTGACACCAGCACACTCACAGGTTCAGTGGGACTGCGCAATCTTACATTTGATATCAATGTGGGCAAAATCAAAAACATACTCACACAAGCACACGCCCAAAGTTTGGGTGATTCAGCACAGGACAATGAAGTTCCTTTGGTCTTGGTAGATAAAAGCAGCACACCAGTGGTGTTGAATATATATGATGCTGACAGCTACGGCAAAAGACGCAGAATAGACTGCAGATTGGATGTGCAGGCACAATACTTGCCGCTGGTCAGCAGTGACGTCAACGGCAACATAAGGGAGATATAGCATGACTTGGCCATCGATTTTACCCAACAGTGCTGCATTTGACGCAGATGCAGATTCAGTAGCGGCCAGCAGACCCGAACTCAAAAAGATGTCGGATGCTGTGAACACCATGGCCAGCAATGTGTTCACTGGGGGCAGTACCACAGGCACCATCACACCAGATGTGGCCAATGGCGAAATACAGCGCATCACACTCACAGGCAACATCACTATGAATGCTTTTGCCAATCCTGTTGCTGGTCAGCGTCTCATGATGATATTCAAACAACCAGCAGCAGGCCCCACATTTAATCTCAGCAGCAATATGCTGTGGGAGAATGGTTTGGAAAGTCTCACACAGATCAATGGCGCTGTGGACACTGCTGATATCTTTTTTGATGGAACCGACTACTATGCCAGAATAAATTTGGCACACGGTTCAGTAGAAGTGTATGCTATTTCAGTGAATCCTCTAAATGAAGATTTAGATGTGAATAATTTTAAGATTGTGAATAATGTGACCAATGGTCACATTCAATTGGAACCCAACGGCACAGGTGATGTGCAATTGACCACAGACACCGTGCGTGTGGGTGATTTAAATGCCAACGCTTTTATTACAACCAATGGCACTGGCAATTTGGTTTTAACCACAGGAGGATCAACACCGCCTAGCATAACACTGCAAACCAGCAATACAATTATTGCAGATAACGATATATTGATCACTACTGGCAAAAGCGGTGGATCACAAGGTCAGATATTTTTACAAGCAAACGCTCTTTACCTTGACACCAGAACTACTCTGCCAAACAGCATTAGTATCTCAACCGTAGGTGAATCATTAAATTTACAAAGTGGTGCACCACCAGGTGGCGGAACTGGGGGGCAAATTACATTATTTGCTAAAGACACTACCAACGGTAATATAACCATAGATGGCGGTCAAAGTATCACAGGCACGGGAGGCGTGATTGAATTAACCACTCAAGCTACAGGAGACATCAAATTAACTCCTAGTATCAATGCAACTATCAATTGCAGTGATAGGATCCTACGTCAGGTAGAATTCAAAGACTATGCAGAAACTGTGTACAATCAAGGCAATGTCACAGGATCATTATCCATCACAGTGGCCAATGGCAACACACAGCGCATGAGATTGACCGGCAACATCACATTCACAGGATTTGCGGATGCACGTGAAGGTCAGACTGTGACCTTGCTGATCACACAGGACGGCACTGGTGGAAGAACATTCACCGAAGGACTGGATTCGGCCAACCGCATGCTGTTTGCAGGTGGTGTCAGCACACTCAGCACAGGTGCCAATGCCATCGACATCATGACCATCAGTTACATTGGAGGCACCTATTTTGCCAGCATCAACAAAGGATATGTGTAATGCTGGGCGCTGCCAAACAAACTTCGCTGGGTAGAGTGCAAACCGAAACCAATGCTGCCTATGTGAGCACAGGATATGTGTCAGCGGATTATGTTCAAGATACTGATTAATATGTGGTTTAAAGCTGTAAAATCGCTCGTTTTTAGGGCAAAAGAATCATTGTGCGGTGCTTGTAATACAAGCGCCATAAATATCAAACAGAAGGAGTAAATTATGGCCTGGGCCACAGCAGCAAACGTTATCACTACCAATTTGGATTCCAACACAGATTCACCTGCAGCAGCACGTGTGGACATCAAAGCAGCACTGGATGAACTGATCATTGTGATCAACGGCAGAGGTCAAGTGAGTGGTGTGGCACCTTTGAATGCCAGCACCAAAATTGATGCCACTTACATACCAGATGAAATCAACAGCTCAGTGAGCACAGCACTCACATTGGATCCTGCCACTGGCAAAGTGTTGTTGGAAGAAATATT
>Ga0172376_10002616_pt1 | contig 21806 bp, 23 predicted proteins | sample Lak35m_FD_121114 | JGI IMG/M metagenome (GOLD analysis project Ga0172376, IMG submission 121114) | Freshwater microbial communities from Kabuno Bay, South-Kivu, Congo - kab_092012_35m | ecosystem: Environmental > Aquatic > Freshwater > Lake | place: Democratic Republic of the Congo: South-Kivu... | reverse complement strand
TGTTGGGGTCTACCACGTTCAGCACGGTATTGAACGGCATGTAGCCCGCCTTGCTGAAACTGATGGGGTACGAACCTGCCGCTATGCCCGCAAAGCCGTAGTTGCCATCCTCATCGGTGGTGGTGGTAAGGCCCAAAGATGCAATGCTTACCGCAACCCCTTCCAGCAGATTGCCGGTGCCTATTTCGCTGGCGGTGCCTATTACATTGAAGAGGTCGGGCTGCTCGGTTCTGCGTGGGAAAAGGAAGAGGTTGTACAGCACCAGGTCGTCTATGAAAATGACCTTGGCGGCCGCATTCACCCGCTGGGCATAGCTCCAACAGTTGTTGTGGGTCTTTATACGCTTTTCGGTAGCTGCAGGACTCATCATGCTGAAGTGGTCCTGCGTGTTGTCGGCCAGTCCCAGCCCATCGCGCAAGGTGGCCATCTCGTCTATTTTGGCCTGTGTGTAGCCTGCTGTCAGCAATGGGGCCTTGTGCACGTTCTCTGCCGTGTCCCACAGGCGGTCCATGAAAAGGCGCATGGTGGCCTGGCTTTGGGCGGCCGTATCGTAGTCATTCAGCCCGAAAAGCCCTTGCACCGAGGGGTTGTTGGGGAACGCCTTGCGCACAAAGTAGGCGGCCTCGTGGTACTTGTTGCGGCATTTCTTCATGGCGTCCTGCACGTCAGAGGTAAAGCCCGCCTGTATGTCGTTGCGACTTTCTTCGGTGGGTGCGGCAATGCTGTCGTTTATGGCGCTTTCCCAAGCCGATCCGTAGGGCGATGCGAAGTCGGCATCGAAGCCCGAGAAACTGCCCTGATGGCTTAGGAACACCAGGCGGTATGCGCCAGAGAACTGTATCATTTTGGCGTCTGAGAGGTTAAATGTGCGTGTTTGCATAATAGTAGTTTGTTTAAATGGTTATACACTGACACCAAGGTGGTAAGAACGTTTAAAACACGAATTGAACAATGTCAAGAGGTGTTTCTGTGGATCTCTGACCTTGATATATTTTTTGTTTTTCCACATTACTGACCATCATTGGTTATGCATTCAGCACAATTTGACCATGTTTGACCTCAACGCTTCGTGCCGAAAAGGGGTAATTGCACTTGGAACTGTACTGAAATGACCTATCCATTGCAAACGCTATTGTCCACATTGGAGGATTGCACCCCCACGGTTACCTACCACGGTGCCATCAATGCTGACCTGCAGAACATGTTGCGCGTCATATTGGAGGAGCATACCGAGCGTATGGAGATTCCGAAGTTGGCCCGCAAGCGCATGTTGGGCCTGAGCGTAGAATGCTTGCACAACCTATACCACCATGCCGAAGACCGCGAAGATGCCGGACTTGGTACCGAGCAGGTCTTCTTTTCGGTGGGCCGTAAGAAGAACCGCTGCTACATAGCCTGTGGCAACTTCGTGTCGGAAAGCGTGGCCCGTTTCCTTGAAAAACGGCTTGGCCAACTGAAGGCCATGAGCAGTACCGAGCTACACTCCCATTTCTTGGATACGCTGGCCCACCCGGGCCGCAGCACCAAAGGAGGTGGTGGCCTGGGTCTGGTGGAAATGATGCGAAAGACCGACCGCAACATCGATTTCAGCCTGCGGCAGCACCATGCCAACCGCTACTATTTCATGCTTGTACTGAACTTACCCGAACCACAATGAAAGCAAGACAGGATTTTCTGATAAAAGGCACATCCACCACCCCCACGTTATCTTATGATGCGGCATCAAACCATCTGTGCATATCGGGCAGGTCGTTGCCACAGAATGCTGTGGTTGAATACGCTTTCATACACCAGTGGATGAAACAGCACCACGGCACCTTTGGCCAGCAGATGAAGGTGACGGTAATGCTGGAATACATCAACTCCACCTCGCTGAAAGAGCTTTCTGTTTTCTTTCTGGCCTTGGACCAAGAGGCGCGCAGCGGCACGGGGGTTACCGTGCAGTGGTACTACGAGGAGTTTGACGAGGATATGAAGGATACGGGATATGACCTGATGGATGTGTTCGGTCACATTCGCTTCGAAATGGTGGCCATACCCGAAGACGATGAGAATGATATGCTGACGCGGTCGAAACTGCTGTTGCAAAAAGTGTCTTAAGAGATGGGACCGGGCACCATATCCGTTGATCCATTAAGCCAAGCGCAACCACAGATGAGCCTCCTGAATAACGTGTTGTCTGCAATGTCCCGATCGGCCTTTCGGATGCTCTCGATGCTGAGGAAGAACCGTTGGATAATGCCACTGATGTTTCCTGCGCTTGCAGCGCTTGAATACTTGAGCCCATACCATCCTGACGACCAAGCTTTTGTGGAGCATATGCTGGAGTGGCACGTATTGGCCGTGTTTGCACTCAGCATCCTTTTCGGTTATTTCATCTACTACTCCGACTCCAAAACATTGGAGCACACCAAAAAACTGTACCTATATAAAGAAATACTGGAAAAAATACCGACCGATATTGCCGTTTTTGACGCAGAACACCGGTATGTGTATGTCAATCCGGCAGCCATTTCGAAGACCGACCTGCGCAATTGGATCATTGGTAAGACCGACTTTGAGTACTTCTCTTACCGAGGCTATGACCAAACGGTGGCCCAAAGCAGGCATATCAGGTTCCATTCGGCCATGGAATCAGGCAGAACAGTCAGTTGGGTAGATTCGTTGAATTCCGAATCGCAAGTTGTGCGACACGTTCAGCGATCGTTCAAGCCCGTTTTCACCCCCAATGGAAAACTGGACTACATGTTCGGATTCGGGGCAGATGTAACCGAGTTGGTAACCCTTAAGAACCGCGATGCCGACCTACATGCCAACATGCGCTATGCGGTAAAATTGCAAAGCATGTTGTTGCCAAGTCTCCATCAGATGGAGCGCAACCTGGCCCCCACCATGGTCATCTGGAAACCGAAGGATGTGGTATCGGGCGATTTTTACTGGCACCGCAGAATAGATGGTAAGAACTACCTGGCCGTGGCCGACTGCACAGGCCATGGCGTGGCAGGGGCTTTGCTTACGGTGGTTTGCATAGATACGCTCAACCGCTGCATAGATGAGTTCGGGCAGCGATCACCGGCCGCCATCCTCAACCTGTGTCAAGAACTGCTAACCGTATCGCTGCGCAGCAGTATCAACGATATGGAAGACGGCATGGACATTTGCCTCTGCTGCATAGAAGACGGTACGCTGCATTGGGCATCGGCCAATCGTCCGCTGTATCTGCAACGCCATGGCGAGCTCATCATACACAAGCCAGACCGCATTTCCATAGGTCGCAAAAAACAAGGGCACCGGTTCATAGACAACCAGATAGTACTGCAACCCAACGACCGGCTCATGCTTTACTCAGATGGCGTTACCGACCAGTTCGGGGGCGAACACGACCGAAAGTTCGGCAAGGTGCGCCTGCACGACATGCTGACCAAGATGAACGGCATGCCCCTGAAGGAAATGTACGATACCATTTATAAAGGATGCGAAGTATGGAAAGGCCACCGCGAACAGGTGGACGACAAAACATTTCTGGTGGTTGAGTTCACCGAGAACTGTGCGGCCCTCAGAAACAGAAAACAACCAACAGCTTCTGTTGCCAGCAGTTGAAAGCACCCCAAGGGATCACTCATGGAACACGGTTGATTTAGCACACCCTTGGGTACCGAACCTCCGACCGCATGGTCGGAGGTTCTTTTTTTTTCACCGGACCACCCGCGCATTAACCCACCTTGGTTATGGTATTTCTGTATTTCAACCTATTATCATGGCAATGGTCAGTTTCTGAGTGCGGTACTTTGAGGTGATCACTCACCCTGCATGTATATCATCCACAACAACCACAAAGAATCGCTGATCGTAAGCGGCATTTACACCTTCGTCTCGCTCGACAGTTTGGCCGATCAGCTTACGGATGTTTACTTGAGATCGATGCAAGACACTGGCTCCAAATTGCTGGAAGTGACTTTTGCCTTCCAAGGCCTTGACTCACGGGCAAAGCGCTTGGTAGTATCCTTTCTGAAAGGATTGGCACTGCGCCAGAAGTACAAGCCGGTTGACGACCTGATCATTCATTGGCACTACGACCAGCACGATCTGGACATGGCCGAGTTCGGAGAAATACCGTCTAATATACTGCCATTGCACTTCGAGTTTCGCGAAATGAGTGGCATAATGTGTGGTTCATCGATATGTTGATCTGATCTGTGACTGAACATACAGGGGGCTTTGCGTGTTATACGTAGGTTTGCATGACCGAAATGAAAAGACGCAATCTATTTCCCGATGCAGTGGCGGCCAGCATTGCCCGACCAGAATTGAAAGTACCATCATCACAAGAAATACGCAAACTGAAGGAGCGGGCCATTGAAACCACCAGCGATGGGGTGGCACTGCTCGATTCGGAAAGCCGCTATTACTACCTCAACGATGCCCATGTGAAACCCTTTGGCTACGCCCATGCCAGCGAACTGATAGGGCAAACCTGGAAATACATTTACCCCGAGCATGAGATAGCGCGCATAGAGCGAGACATATTTCCGCTGCTCATGGCCAACGGCACCTGGACCGGAGAAACCGTTGGTAAAAGAAAGGACGGTTCGCTCACCCAACAGAACATTTCGCTTACCATACTCGAAGACGGTGGCATGATCTGCATAACCCGCATTTTGGATCATGAGAAGGAAATAGAACGAGAACTGCGCATCAGAGGAAAGAAGATGCGCTTCATTGTGGATCAGATGACCGAAGGCATCCTTCTGGAAAATGCCGATAGGGTTGTACAGGCCGTCAATGCCCAGTTGGGCAACATGTTCGGGGTGCCCATGAACCCTGCCGACATGATAGATACCGACTGCGCGGCAGGACTGGAGTTCGTAAAGACGCTTACGGCTGACCCCAAAGGATTCATGATATCCGTGAATGAGCGCCTGCGCGAGAAGAAACCGTTTCTGAATGAGAAGATAGAATTGGTATCGGGCAAAATACTGGAGCGCGATTTCATACCCATCTATTCCGAAGGAGTGCTAGAGGGATACCTGTGGACCTACCGCGATGTGACCCAAAGCGAACTTTCCAAACGAGGGCTGGAAGAATTGATAGTGCGCGAAAAGGAGCTGAATGATACACGCAGCAAGTTGGTGCGCACCATTTCGCACGAGTTCAAAAAACCGTTGCTCAATACCCTTGAAGGGGTGAACATGCTGCGTACACTGCTTACATCGCACGGTGTGGACGAATCGTATGGTCGCAATCTCGACTATCTGGTGAACGAACTGGAGCGTTTGAACCGTAATGTGAACCGATTGGTAACGTACGAATCGCTCTACGACCCCCGACAGTTGAATTTGAGGTGCGTACGTGCCCGAAACCTCATGAGCAACTATCTCAACTACAACTACAAGATGTTCGTGGTTAGTGAGAAGTTCCACATTTCAGACTCGTTTGAAGAGGAACTGCTCAGTTTGGACATGAATCTGTTTGACCTTGGGCTGAAGAACGTTCTTGACAATGCCATCAAGTACTCGACATCGAACGCAGTCATAACCATCGATGCATCAATGGTAAACGGTGCGGCATGTTTCACGTTCAGCAACCCCATACCGCAGGGCCTTACACCCGATGCCAAACTACTTGGCACCCCGTTGTACAGAGTAAATCCGGAAGACGACAAAGGACTGGGGCTGGGGCTTGGCATTGTGAAGAACATCATCAATCTGCACCACGGAACCGTGGAATTCAGCACCGGAAACGGAAAATTCATCGTCACCATAAAACTGATAACCACAACGGAATGAGCAAAGAGAAGCAACGCATCGTTCTTATTGAGGACGACCTGAAACTGAGGCACTCGTTGGTTGAAACCATCAACCGTTCGGCAGACTACGTGGTGGCCGGAGAATACAACGATGTGAATGCCGCCCTGCGCAGAATAAACGAGTTGCCCAATTCCATCATCTTTCTTGATGTGCACCTGAACGGAACAGACAGCCTGGGTTCTATTGACACCATTAAACGGCAGAACCCCTACAACAAGATCGTGATGCTTTCTTCCGATAGCAGTTCGGTAAGCATTGTCACCGCATTTCAGAATGGTGCCGATGGTTATCTGCTGAAAGAAGATGCCGTGTTCTCTTTCGGCAATTACCTGAACGACATAGCACGTTTCCAATACGTTGTGTCGCAGAGCGTGGCCAATTCGCTGGTCACTTATCTGGCCAATTTCAGACAGCCGATTTCTGGGGCCACCGCTGTGTCAACTTCCAAAATAGATATGCTTACGCCCGCACAGAAACTGGTTTACAGGCAGCTTCTTACAGACAAGAACTACAACCAGATAGGAGAGCACTTGGGCATTTCCAGAAACACCGTTGGGCAACACGTGCAGAAGATCTATCGCATACTTGGTGTGAATACCCGCATGGAATTGATGACCAAGTAAGGTTTGCCCACTGGCAGGTAGGCGCAATTGATGGCTGATGCAAAAATGGACATGGTGAAGCGCAACAGGTTGGAACAAGCCAGATCGAGGCTGTTGCAACATGAGGTTTACAGCAGACTCACCGACCTGAAAAACGTGGCCCTGTTCATGGAAACACATGTTTTTGCCGTTTGGGATTTCATGTCACTGACCAAAAAACTACAGTCAGACCTAACGTGCGTCACTGTTCCATGGCTGCCACCAAAAAATGCGGATGCCAGCAGGTTTATCAATGAGATAGTGCTTTCAGAAGAGTCTGATGTCGATCCGCAAGGTGGTTATGTTTCTCACTACGAACTGTACCTGAGAGCCATGTCGGAGGTAGGTGCATCCAGTGCCGCAGTCTCAGAAATGATAGAACAACTGCGAAACGGCAATGACATTCATACGTTGCTCAACGAAAGCTCGCTACCGACACACGTCAGGGAATTTCTCGATTTCACGTTCAGAATCATTGAAATTGGCAAACCACACGAGATAGCCGCTGCTTTCACCTTCGGAAGAGAGGACATCATTCCGGAGATGTTTGACAGATTGCTGAAAACGGTAAGCACACAGCCCGAACAGGAATACCCATCATTCAGCTATTATTTACTTCGACACATTGAAATTGATGGAGACGAGCACGGCCCGATGGCCGAAAAACTCTTGGAGCTTCTTTGTGGTGAGGATGAACTCAAGTGGAAAGAAGCGATAGAATGTGCTGTACAGGCATTGGAGCACCGAATACTTCTGTGGGATGGCGTGCTTCGACAGCTATCATCAACTCCAATTTCAACTTCGGCACCGCATTTCAACTATCGTTAGGCATCTGGTTGACCTGTTCAAAACGGTGAGGACAACTCGGTGGTGTTGGGCGGAGAATGCCAATTGAATGAGCCGTACTTTGCGGGGTGCAACAACTGGTGCTGAGATCCTTCTTTTCGGTCTGTATGGTGGCCTTGGCGTTTGTGGCCAACGGGCAGTGTTTGGACAGTTTGCAGTTCCCAAACCTGCAACCACCGTGCTACCCCGATTTTATTCCGGTGTGCGGATGCGATGGCGTTACGTACCGAAACGCGTGCTATGCCGACTATGCCACGGTATTGCAGTATGTGGATGGGCCGTGTGAACAGATCGTATTCGATTTTTACCCGAACCCTGCCATTGACATGATATACATGACGCTGGCCACGAAGTATGAAAGCGATGTGAACCTTTACATCTTCGACAGAAATGGTATCGTTTCGTATTACAGTTTTTATCCGAACGTGACTGCTGAGTTCGTTACGTTGCCCGTTTACTGGCTTGACCAGGGACTTTACATCATTGTGGCCGAATCGAACGGGGTATTGCACAAGGCCAAATTCATGAAATGGCAGCCATGATGGGAACCGTTCGAATAAGTACTTTTAACCCTTCGCCCGGAAAATGATATCTGAAGTAAAGACCGAAGTATTCGACAACGTACGGGAGATCTTCTCCAACTACTTGGAGAAGCACGGGCACCGCAAAACGCCCGAACGGTTTGCCATACTCCATGAGATCTATTCGAACACGGGACATTTCGACATCGAATCGCTGTACATACAGATGAAGGAGAAGAACTACCGCGTGAGCAGGGCCACCCTGTACAACACGATAGAGCTGCTGCTCGACTGCAAATTGGTAACGAAGCATCAGTTCGGTAAGAACATTGCCCATTTTGAACGTTCGTACAAGTATGCGCAGCACGACCACCTTATCTGCCAGGACTGCGGGAAGGTTTTCGAATTCTGCGACCCGCGCATACAGCAGATACAGAATATGGCCGGAGACATTCTGAACTTCAGCATCACCAATCATTCTTTGAACTTTTACGGAAACTGCAACCAACTTGCCACTACGGGCAAATGCATTCATACCAACCAACCAAACTGACATGGACCTTAGTTACAGCATTACCGACACAGGCGGCATTAAAACCATTTCCATCAGTGGCCGATTGATGGAGAAATCGCAGGCCGATGGCCTCATCAAAGAGTTTGAGCGTTCGTTGAACACGGGTTCGAACAAGTACCTGATGAGCCTGGGCGAATTGGAATACGTGAACAGCACGGGCCTGAATTTGATCATAGGCATGTTCACCCAGGCACGCAATCACGGGGGCGAACTGGTGATCGGTGGCATATCGCCCAAGGTGAAGAAGCTGATGGTGATGACCAAATTGGACTCGATATTCAAGATCTACAACTCGGTTGAAGACGCAACTGAAGTATTAACCGCATAATTTTTTGGCATTGAAGAAAGTGGATGTGCTCCTTGGACTCCAGTGGGGAGACGAAGGAAAAGGGAAGATCGTTGATGTATTGACCCCGAACTATGATGTGATAGCGCGTTTTCAGGGTGGTCCGAATGCGGGACACACGCTCGAATTTGAGGGGATCAAACATGTGTTGCATACGATACCATCGGGCATTTTCAGGGCGAATGCTGTGAATGTGGTGGGCAACGGTGTGGTAATAGACCCGATCATCTTCAAGAAGGAGATCGACAAACTGGACGACCGCAAGATCGACACCACCAAACGATTGAAAATTTCGAAGAAGGCGCACCTGATACTGCCCACGCACCGACTGTTGGATGCAGCCTCTGAACTTGCCAAAGGCAAAGGCAAAATAGGCAGCACGCTGAAGGGCATTGGCCCCACCTACATGGACAAAACGGGCAGGAACGGTATACGTGTGGGCGATACTCTGGCTGCCAACTTCAGCGAGAAATACGGCTTTCTGAAGGAGAAACATGAGCAGATGCTGGCGCACTATGGTGCCGAGGGTGTTTCGGCTGAATTAGAGAAGGAATGGTTTGACAGTTTGGAAACGTTGAAGCGTTTCGAACTTATTGACTCTGAACAGTACCTGAATGATAAATTGAACACGGATAAGTCTATTCTGGCAGAAGGAGCGCAAGGTTCGCTGCTGGACATTGATTTCGGTTCGTACCCTTTCGTTACTTCCTCGAACACGGTGTGTGCAGGAGCGTGTACCGGATTGGGCATTGCACCGAACAGGATCGGCCGGGTGATCGGCATCTTCAAGGCGTATTGCACACGGGTGGGTTCTGGCCCTTTCCCAACCGAGCTGTTCGATGAAACGGGCGACAAACTGTGTGAGATAGGCCGTGAATACGGTTCGACCACTGGTAGAAGAAGACGTACCGGTTGGCTTGACATTCCTGCGCTGAACTACGCCATCATGATAAACGGTGTGACCGAACTGAACATGATGAAGACGGATGTGATGGACAGTTTTGACACCATCAAGATCTGCACGCATTACAAGATCAACGGGCAGTTGACCGATAAAATGCCATACGAGTTGACCGAAGACGTTGAACCGGTATATGTGGAAATGAAGGGGTGGAAAACAGACCTTACTGCATTGGACGACTATTCGGATCTGCCTGCCGAACTGACAACTTACATCGATTTCATTGAGAAACACACGCGTGTGCCGATAACGGTGGTTTCGGTGGGGCCCGACAGAAAGCAGACCATTCTGCGAGATGTCGTTTCGGTTACGTCTCTCTGAACCTGAACCGCTTACCTTTGTAGCATGTTGACAGTAGTAGTTGCAGCCATACTTCTATTAGGCTTGGGTTTCGCAGGAATTGCGGTGAATTTGATCTTTAAGAAAGACGGGCAGTTTTCGGGCACGTGCGCGAGCAACAGTCCGTTTTTGAACGAAGAAGGCAAGCCATGCAGTTTCTGTGGCGCACAACCTGACGAAAAGTGTCAGCGCCCGAGCGAGGCCGCTTAAGGCTTCCGCTTATTCAATTGGTATTTTCTGAGTTCGATACCGCTGAAGGTTCTGCTTTCCAGCAGGTCAGCGTTTCTGTCCAAACTGTCAAGACTGAACGGGAAGTCAACGTAATCTCCGTGAGCTTTCACCAGATAAAGTCGGTCGAACTTGGCAATTGAATCTCCCGGCCAAACGATGTCGTGCCATGCCCACAGCACCCGTTTCTGCACCATGTACTTCATGGTGCTATCGGTTTGGACGTATGCTTCGGGGTCGTTGTAATACGTGAACGTGGTGAACTCGTACCATGGAACCAAGAAGACGGCCGAGCGCGAATCGAAATCCTGATTGATGTAGGCAACGGCATTCTTCCAATCGCCTTCGGTAAAGGGCTGATATCTCACATAACTGAGCGAGACGACCAAGCTGGGAACGAAGGCCAGCAGTTTGTACCAATTGCTCAATACCAGATCGATGCTGACTGCCAGCAACAGCAACATACCCGGCAGTGCCGATAGCACGTACTTGTCTTGAAAGACGGGTTTTACCATGTGCGAGAACACGACACTGGTCGTTAGCGGCAATACGATCCAAAGAACGATGGCTGATACCCATTTCCAATGTTGGACGAACCGCTTTCTGATAGAAGCAACGACCAACGTGGCGATGAGCACAAGTTGAATGGCCATGAGATACCATTTGCCATAGAAGACGTTCAGCACGTACCATACCGCCTGCCAATCGGGTGCATCGAACCACATTTCTGTCGATTCGCCTTCGAAATATGGAATGAACAGGTAATAGGCCCCGAAGCTTGCAACCGCCATTGCCATGGGAATCCAAACGGCAAGCAAGCGTTTCACATCAAAACCGACCACTACCAACACGATCAACCCTTGCGCAGGAACGTTGAAAATGGAAGTTGGATGCACGTAAATCATCAACGTGGTGAGGAAATAGTACAGGAGCGTTTTCCACCATCGTGGTCGCTTCAGTACTTCGAACAGCAGCGCGTACGATGAAACAACCGTGACCATCAAAAACATGTATGGTCGAATGAGATGCGTGAATCTGAACACCATGGGAGATGCGCAGAAAAGCAGTGCTGCCATGATGCCAGCAGCCATGCTGAAATTTCGAAGTCCGATAACGTACATGAGTACAACGGCCAACGAACCCATGAGAACGCTGAAGGAACGAAGCACGCGCTCATCTACACCAAAATGCTTGACCCACCACGAAATGACCACATTGAAAACGGGTGGATTCGGGTCGTTCGATGCTTGTTCCACTACTTGGGTGTACGATTTCTGCGCATGCCATACATGCACCGATTCATCCAGATCGAGAGAGGCGAAATCGAGATTGTAACTATGAAAGATCAAGCCGAGAGCGAACAATAAGAGCCCGATCAATACTTGCGTTGTTTCTATTCGTCCGATCATTCGAAAATATTAACGCCATCAGAAATCCAAGTACCCAACTCACCATTCGGTTTAGAATAGATGAGTACGCCATCCAATTCCGGTTTTGATTCGATGAGCTCTTTCGCCTTTTCGAAACCGAGAACCATGCAAGCCGTGGCAAATGCATCGGCCGTCATGCAGTCGGTGGCAATGACAGAAGCGCTCAGCACATCCGTGGTGGCAGGGTAGCCGGTATGCGGATCGAGGGTATGCCCGAAACGCTGTCCGTTGATCTCTACCGATTTGCGGTAGTTGCCCGATGTGGCCAATGATCGGTCTATCAACTCTACCGACAGCGCCATGTCGTGTTCCAAGTTTCCATCTTCCGATGGCTTGTCAATTCCCACTTTCCAGTTCGTACCATCCGGTTTCGTTCCCTTCGCGCGTACTTCTCCACCGATCTCGACCAGATAATTGAAAATGCTCTGGCTTTCGAGAAATCGGCACACCACGTCAACCGAATATCCCTGTGCAATGGCGTTCACGTCCAACCGAACGCGCGCATCATCCCGTTTCCAACTGCCATCACGTTCAAGCAAATGAGCCGTTCCGACAAATGCCATGATGCTATCCACCACAGAAGAATCTACTTCGGCAACGGCCCAATTGCGTTTGAACCAGTGATCCATGAGAGGCGCAACGGTTAAATCCAAAGCTCCGTGGGTCTCTGCATTGATGATGGTTGCGGATCTTACAACTTCCGTAAAGAGGAATGGTTGTTCCAATGAATCCGCCTCTCCTCTATTCCACTTGCTGATAAAGCTATTCTCCTGATAGGTAGAAAGCACCCTGTCGAATGACACGAGCAGGCTGTCTATCTGATATTGAAGGTTGGAGCCATCGTTGTAATAGATGACGCTGTAGGTGGTTCCTTGCGCGTAGCCCGTGGCTTCCATTCGCTTTGAACCACCGTGACACGACATTAGAAACACCACTAAGAAAAACGTGAGTGTGCGATGAACAACCGAATTCCGCGTTACCAACATGAGCGGCAAATTACGCATTCCCTAACAGCAAGCACAGGATTGAACCTGATAGACACAAAACGAAAAGCAATGTGAAAGGGCCATAAACGAAAAAACCCCTCCGCATCCTGCGGAGGGGTTCTCTTGACTTTTTTACCGATCAATGAGCTGGTGTTTCAACAGCAGCTTGAGTGCTGTCTACAGCAACAGTGTCAGTAGCTACGGTTTCAACTACTTCTGTAGCAGGCGTTTCAACTGCTGTAGAATCTGCAGCAGCATCAGTTGCCTCACCACCAGCGTTACCGCAAGCAGCCATGCCAAGAACCGCTACAAGAGCGAAAGGCATAAATGACTTTTTCATGTTAAGGATAGATTAGTTTGAGCGCGAAATTATAGAGCGGAATGATCACTTGTTAGACTGCAAGGTCTCTGATGAAAAATATTTTTTTGGCAGTGTATCAGCGTGCTTGCGAAGGTGCCTCAAACACCCGTATTGCGGTGACAAAACGGGAACGATAATACTCGTAACGCTCGTATTCTGTGACGATAATACCTTGATGGTTTGAAGTGGCACTGTGGATGAAGCGCAAAGGTTCATCAGCTTCTGAAACTACGATGCCCGAATGCCCGATGGGCCTAGAATGACGGTTGGAGCCAGCGAATAGAACGATGTCGCCTTTTGCTACACTGTCCAATGGAATTTCGCGTCCTACGGTAATCATGTCAGCAGATGAACGTGGCAGTTCTACACCGAACTGACGGAAAATGTAGGTGACAAAGCCACTACAGTCGAAGCCTGTCTCGGGTGAGCAGCCACCGTAACGATATGGCACACCTACGTAGCTTGAAGCCACTCTGATGAGCGAATCGGCATTGATACGCAGCTGCTCCGTGGCATTGGCCGAATCGGTAGTCTCCTGTGCGAGACAGAAATGGCCGCCACCGACAAACCACAATAGCAGAATGGTTCTCATGGTTCCAAAACTAAAGACCCGGAGCGTTTTGTGCGTTCCGGGTCTTGTAGCTTTTCAACGGGATTATCAACTTCCGAAGTCGTAAAACGATACGTTCTCCTTCGGCACACCCCAATCATCGCACATTTTCAATACGGCCTGGTTCATCATGGGCGGACCACAGAAGTAGAACTCGATCTCTTCGGGTGCATCATGCTTGCTCAAGTATTCTTTGATAACGGCATTGTGAACGAAACCTACGAATCCATCAGCCTCCGTATCATGGATATCCTTCTTCACCGTCCAGTTGTCTTCAGGCTTGGCATCTGAGAGCACCATGTAAAATTTAAAGTTCGGGAAGTTCTTCTCGATCTCACGGAAATAGTGAATGTAGAACAACTCTGCTCGAGAACGACCTCCATACCAGTAAGTAACCTTACGATTAGTCTGCAGGGTGCGGAACAGATGGTAAATGTGCGATCGCATTGGCGCCATACCGGCACCACCACCGATGTACAACATCTCTGCCTTCGTGTCTTTAATGAAGAACTCTCCGTAAGGACCTGAAATAACGGCCTTATCGCCTGGTTTCAGGTTGAAGATGTAAGAAGATGCAATACCAGGATTTATGTCTGCCCACTTGTTGTTCGCTCTATCGAACGGAGGTGCAGCAACACGCACATTCAACATGATGTTTCTACCCTCGGCTGGGTAAGAGGCCATGGAATAGGCGCGAACAACTTCTTCGTCATTCTTCATCACCAGGCCGCGCAAGGCGAATGGACCTTCACTCCAATCCTTCTCGAATTTGTTCGGTTCGCCCGGGTGATCTTTCGGGTGAGCGGAAATATCCATGCCAGCGAATTTCACAACACACTTGGGTATTTTGATCTGGATGTATCCACCGGCCTCATAGTGCATTTCCTCAGGGATCTCCACTACGAACTCTTTGATGTAGGTAGCTACGTTGTAGTTGGAAACAACAACCGCCTCCCACTCCTTGATGCCGAATACTTCCTCAGGAACATGAACCACCATGTCCTGTTTCACTTTGACCTGACAGCCTAAGCGCCAGTTGTCCTGAATCTGCTTACGCGAGAAGTATGGGGCTTCTGTAGGAAGTATCTCCCCGCCACCTTCAATGACCTGACACTTGCACATGGCACAGGTTCCACCCCCACCGCAGGCTGATGGCAAATAGATCTTGGCTGCGCTGAGCGTGGAAAGCAACGAACTGCCCGCATCGACCGTGATCTCCTTCTCTCCATTGATGGAGATCTTGACGGGACCACTGCTTGAGAGTTTGGCCTTGGCAAATAGCAATAGACTGACCAACAAGGCGATGATGGCAAAGAAAACCACCACGCTGACGGCTATGATGAAAGTGATGTTCAATAAAACCATTTCAGTTGTGTAGATAGGTTATCAGAGTGTAATTCCCATGAAGCTCATGAAGGCCATGCCCATGAGACCGGTGATGATGAAAGTGATACCCAGACCACGTAGTGGCGCAGGAACATTTGAATAGCGAAGTTTCTCGCGGATGGCGGCCAATGCCACAATGGCAAGGAACCAACCCACACCCGATCCGAATGCGAATACGGTTGCCATGCCCACATTGGCAAATTGGCGCTCTTGCATGAACAGCGCACCACCAAGAATAGAGCAGTTTACAGCGATCAACGGAAGGAAGATACCCAAGGAAGCATACAATGCTGGAGCGAATTTCTCAACGGCCATTTCAACCAACTGAACGAACGAGGCCACAACCGCAATGAACATGATGAAGCTCAGGAAGCTAAGATCGATGGAAGCGTAATCTTCGCCCAACCACGACAGGGCACCCGCCTTCATCAAGTAATTCTCGATGAGGTAGTTGATAGGCACCGTAAGGCCAAGTACGAAGATCACAGCAAGGCCAAGACCAACGGCTGTCTTCACTGTTTTGGAAACGGCCAGATAAGAGCACATTCCCAAGAAGTAGGCGAAGATCATGTTCTCAATGAAAATCGCTTTGACGAACGTATTCAGGTATTCCATTTCAGTGACTTATTAGTTCTTTTCAATGAGTTTGGTGTTGCTACTGCGCTGTATCCAAATGATGCAACCAACGGTGATCAGCGCCATAGGTGGAAGGATCATAAGACCATTGTTGACGTAACCAGCAGTATAAACGGCATCTGGAATGACCTGGAAACCAAACAATTTGCCAGAACCGAACAGTTCGCGGACAACCGCCACAGCAACCAGAATGGCACCGTAGGCCAAGCCGTTTCCTACACCATCAATGAAGGATGGCCAAGGCTTGTTGCCCAAGGCGAAAGCTTCGATACGCCCCATGACGATACAGTTAGTGATGATGAGACCAACGAACACCGATAGCGCCTTGCTGACATCGTAAACAAAGGCCTTGAGGGTTTGGTCTACCAGAATGACCAACGCAGCCACAATGACCAATTGAACGATGATGCGGATACGGTTCGGAACGAAGTTTCTGATGAGCGAAAGCAACAGGTTCGATGCAGCGGTAACCACCGTTACTGAAAGCGCCATGACAATGGCCTGCTTCACCTGAACGGTGATGGCCAATGCAGAGCAGATACCCAATACCTGAACGGTAATGGGATTGTTATCGTTGAAAGGATCGGTAATGAGCTTCATGTTCTTTTTAGAGAACATGGGCTCTGATGCTTTGGTTTCGGGAGCAGTTGTAGCAGTACTCATGGCTATATCTTATTGTGTAACCTCAACATTCAGTGAATCCATCATCAGGCTGTCGACCGCAAGAGAGTCGGCAACGGCAACGGTAAGTTCTTCAACAACCGGTTGTTGCACGCCTTTGAGGAAGCTTGTGTATATCTTCAATGTGTTCTCTATCATCAGGCTGAGACCATTGCTGGTAATGGTTCCACCAGAAATAGCATCTACCCCGTGCATGTCGTCATCGGCTGCGCCACCCTTCACGGCTTTGATCGGTGCGAAGTTTCCTTGCTCATCAAAGATGGTCTTGCCTACGAAAGGTGCTTGGAACCAACCTTGATTGATCTCAGCACCCAGACCTGGTGTTTCGCTCTTGTGGTCGAAAGAAACCCCTTCCACGGTCATGCCATCGCTGGCAATGGCCATGTAACCCCAGATAGGACCCCAAAGTCCGGTGCCCACCATTGGGATGATGTACGAGCGTTTTCCGTCTTTCTGACAAACGAAAAGTGGAAATTCCTTTTCAGAATCGGGCATACCCTTGTCTTTGTACTGACCTAGAACGTCAATATTGAAAGCCTGTTTTTTGGGACTTTCAATGACATTGCCATCGGCACCCAACACGTAGGTTTCTGTGATCAGTTCGTTGTAAACGTCTGCCGCCTCTTTGGCTTCCACCTTCACCCCAACGGATGAAAGGATGTTCTGACGTTTTTCGTTGTCAATGTTCGCGTTCTGCATCGGTTTCAGGCTCTCTGAAGCAATGGCAAGCAATGTTGCCACTACGATAACCAACACGGTTGCAAAACCGAATGTGTACTTATTGCTGTTTACATCAACCGCCATGACCTATGCAGTTTTAACGTTTAGTCTCTTCAATCTTCTGGAAATATTGGCTTGAACCACGTAGTGATCGATCAGCGGGGCCATTACGTTCATGAACAGAATGGCAAGCATGATACCTTCAGGATAAGCAGGGTTGAACACGCGGATCATGATGGCCAGGAAACCGATGAGGAATCCGTAGATCAATTTACCTGTGTCTGTCTGTGAAGCCGTTACCGGATCGGTGGCCATGAAAACCACCCCGAAGGCGAAACCGCCCACCAACATGTGTTGCCACCAAGGGAACTGCATGAGTCCGTTGGCGCCTATCAGGTTGAAGATGAGGCCCATGGTTGCGGCACCTACCACTGCTGAAAGCATGATGCGCCATGAACCGATGCCTGTGATAAGCAGGATGGCCGCACCGATGAGCACGGCCAATGTTGATGTTTCGCCAACTGAACCGGGAATAAGACCGAGGAACATTTCCTCAACCGTGAAACGCAGTGTTTCCAAACCGCCTTTCATGTTGGCAAGGTCACCAAGGATGGTCGCTCCAGACATTACATCACTTTCAGCCGCGCCATGTACCCACACCTTATCGCCCGACATGAATGTTGGGTAAGCGAAGAATAGGAACGCGCGGGCAGTGAGTGCCACGTTGAGGATGTTCATTCCAGTACCACCGAAAACCTCTTTGCCGAATACTACTGCGAAGGCAACGGCCACCGCCAGCATCCACAATGGAATATCAATAGGAACGATGAGTGGAATAAGCATACCGGTTACGAGGAAACCCTCTTCCACCGAATGGCCTTTGGTCATGGCAAAGCCGAACTCGATGCCCAAACCCACCGCATACGATACGATGACCAACGGTAGCACCTTAATGAGGCCGATACTGAACATGTCCATGAACGTGGCGGTATCCAACTGACCGAGTTCGCGGAAATGCTGGTAACCTGCGTTGTACATGCCGAACAACAGACATGGCACCATGGCCATGATAACGGTTGACATGGTGCGCTTAAGGTCGATACCATCGCGGATGTGCGAACCTGAGTGGGTTACCTCTGCCGGAGTGAATGCAAACGTTTCGAATGCATCGATGGCGGTAAGTACCTTATTGTACTTCTCGAACTTGCCCCCTTTTTCAAAGGGCTTCTTCATATTCTCGAAGGCGTGGTGTAGAAACTTCATTTTGCCTTATCGTTTATCCACATTCTTTTTCAATCAACTCCAATCCGCCACGGACGATGTGCTGCACGGCCGTTTTGGAAGTGCACACATATTCGCAGAGGGCGAAATCCTCTTCATCAACCTCGTAAATGCCGAGGTTCTCCATCAGTTCGATGTCGCCAACAAGAATGGCCTTCACCAAGTGCTGTGGGTAGATGTCCATTGGGAAGACACTTTCGTACTCGCCCGTTACAACCAGTGCGCGTCTCTCACCATTGGTGTTGGTGTCGAGGTTGTATTTCTTGCTGGGCAGCAGCCAAGAGAAATAGGTTCTTGATGCTGAGTGCTTGTTCAATCCCGGACCGGCCCATCCATCGGTAATGAAGAACTTGGGCTCATCGCCTTCTGGAATGATGGTGACCTCCTTGCTATAGAAACCGAGGTTGCCACCTGCGCCAACGGTGGTGCCAGTGAGCACGTTTCCGCTGATGACGCGGTTGTGATCGCCTTGGGTGTGACCGTTGATGATGCTTGCCACCGAAGCACCTTGAATGGTGCGGTAATACTTAGGAGCCTTAACGCCCGAACCTACCAAGGCAATGACACGTGTTGCATCGTATTTGCCAGAATTGAACGAACGACCGATGAGCGCTACATCCTGTGCGGCAACGGTGAATACGACTTCGCCTTTGTTCAACGGCTGAATGTGGTGGATCTGCACGCCCACGTTTCCGCTTGGGTGTGGACCGCTGAACCAGTTGATCTGAACGCCTTTCATGGCTTTGAGGTCGGCACCGGTATTGAGTTCTTTGTGAAGGTTGAGGTGAACTTTGCCTGTGGTGAGTTTCTTCAACACTTCGAGTCCGGCTTGGAATTCAGCGCTGAGGCCATTGAGAACGAACTCGTTGTCGGCTGCCAAAGGCGCAGAGTCGAAACCGGAAATGTGTACGCTCAAAGCCTGATCGGCAGGGCGGGCAATGGTTCCGTACGGACGTCTTCTGATGTATGCCCAAAGGCCCATATCGAGAAGGCGCTTGCGCACATCATCGCTGCTCATGCTTGCGGCATTGGCCGGAGCGAATGCGGCATAGCGCGTTTCCTTGTCGGCAAGGATCTTGACGCCCAGCAGTTTGCGCTTGTCGCCACGGACGATCTCCACCACCTCGCCACTGACGGGAGAGGCGATCTTGACATCCGGGTAATCCTTACTGTAGAAAAGGGCGGTGCCAGCGAGCACTTCGTCTCCTTGTTTTACAAGCAGTTTTGGGGTGAAATTCTTGAAATCGGTGGGTGCTACAACGAAAGTATCTGACCTTTCAGCATTTACGACCACCTTGTCGGCCCCACCAGCGAGTGGGATATTGAGGCCTTTCTTGATCCTGATGTCTTTTGACATGTGCTATCGGGATTTCTCGGTCTTAAAAAATCGCGGGCAAAATTAAGAGAAAGCGTAACGCAGGTCACTTGGCATATGACCATGGTTTAATTTAGAATGATTCCAAATAACAGTTGAAGACCGATGTGAAACGATGGCACCTTGGAACAGAAAAGTTGCGAGAACCGACATGTTCGACCAGGACGTGTATTGCAAAAGGAATCTGAGCCTTGCGCAACTGTACCACTACCCCACTTATGCCGCAAAGTGGCAGAAGATATGCGACCACATATATAAGGAGATCACTTACGGGAGGCGGGAATTGGTTGACAGCCAGCGGGAACTGATCTACAGTTGCACGCAGGTAATTGACAGTTGGCAGGAAGGGTTTCAGGTTAAGGCGCAAACCATTTACAGGAAGGCGCAAATCAATTACTGGAAGGCGCAAACCGATCTGAGGAAGGCGCAAACCAATTTGAGGAAGGCGGAAATGGGGTTGGGGAGAGGAGATAGGGATTAGCGATTGACGATTTGCGATTGGCGATTGGCGAATGTGATTTGATCATGAGATGATTTGATGATGAGATGAGGAGGTTCAGGGTTTAAGGTTCAGGGTTCAAGGTTTAAAGGTCGAGGTTTGAGGAGATGGAAGTGGTGGGATTGTTAATGAACGTTAAAAAGATGGGGTGGGAATAATATGTGTGGTGGGTGGCCGTTGTAGGATTGAGTGCGAAAAAGAGTAGCGCTCAATAACCTTAAAAACTAGAAGCTATGAGTACGATGAACACTCCAAGGCCGGTATCGGAGTACCGATGCAGCCAAAGCGACCTTTACACGGTTTGTGAAACGATCGCGAACACTCAAACTGCCAACTCCAGCGCATTTGAGAATTACAGTAATCTATATGGTCCGACCACGGGCAGTGACCTGCTTTCGGCCATTGCCAATGCGCGGGCATTGCCAGGAGAAGCGGGCCGTTCTGCTGAGCACATGGTGCTAAGACGCGAACTGCGCGAGCTTGGCACAGAAGGGCTTGCGCTGTTTCAACGGCTAATGAGCTACATACGTGACGGTTTTCCGGCTGCGGACTACGATACCATGCTGAGTGCGGCAGGGCACGGAAACTATGAGGCTGCACAGAACGAGAACTGGGACGCTGAACGGACGATGCTTGATGATGCGACCACTTTTATTGGCACTTACGCTGCTGAACTGACAGGTGGTGGCATGCCAGCCGCCTTTGAAACCACCTTTTCGGACCTGAAGACCGACTTTGGCACGAAGCACAATGCGTTCTTGCAAGCGGAAGAGGCTGTGAAACACGAAACGGACAAGAAGGTGATGGCAAACAATAAGATCTACGCTGAGACCATTCGCATTTGTGAAGATGGCAAGCGCATTTTTAGGACGGATGGCGCCACGCGGGAAGAGTTTACGTTTGAAAAGGTGCTTGAACTGGTACGTGGCGGCCAAAGTGGCCACGGGGTGAGCGGTAAGACAATGAAAGCCCTTGACCTGAGTGCGCTGCCCCAGACCAAGGTGCTGCTTGAACGCCTGCTGGAAGATGGCACCTATGTGTTGGAGGATGAACTGATGAGTGACAATGACGGACTCTTCAAATTCAATGACGTGGTGAATGGCAAGTACCGTTTAACCAGTGAAAAAGTGGGGTATTTGAGTAAGCAGGTGCTAATTGTGGTGGACAATGGACCTGTGAAGGTGGAATTGCTACTTGAAGCCATTTGAGTAACCTGATGTATGCATGAAGCGCCCTGCTCTGTAGCGGGGCGCTTTTTTTGTGCCCTGCCCTGCCGTTTCAACATTGTATGGGTATTGTTGCTACATTCGGTTCTGCTAACCCGAAATCTGTGATACCCACCTTTTACCGGCAGACCGGAATTACCGCGCAACTGACACCTGAAATGCGTTGCGCATTTATGTATAGTACATTGCACCAACGAAATTGCGCTTTCTTATATAACCAATGTATTCTATTGATTTACTGATGTTTACACAATATAGTGATCTTAGCCTATTGCGTATATTTGAGAGTTAGCGGTCATTGTAAAGGACGACAGTGCAAACATGAAACGACAATAGAAAGAAAATGATACTT
>Ga0172376_10002611_pt1 | contig 21828 bp, 13 predicted proteins | sample Lak35m_FD_121114 | JGI IMG/M metagenome (GOLD analysis project Ga0172376, IMG submission 121114) | Freshwater microbial communities from Kabuno Bay, South-Kivu, Congo - kab_092012_35m | ecosystem: Environmental > Aquatic > Freshwater > Lake | place: Democratic Republic of the Congo: South-Kivu... | reverse complement strand
TGGAACCGATGCAACGTCGGCAAGTGCTGTATGGCACCGGCGAGAAGTGGTTCTCTTTGGAGTGCGGCGATTCATCGCCGCTTTCCCTTTCGGCGGAGCCGTCTTTGTCTTCTGCGGCGTCGTTGAAACAAGGGGCGACTCCGAAAGAAGACAAGAAAAAGAGTCGCTCCGCGACAAGGCAAAGCGGTGATGAATCACCGCACTCCAAGTTCCAATACAAAGGCCTCTTCCCCGCGATCGAAGAGGCCGCGCGGGTCTCGTACCAATACCGGCAACGGCTCTTCGAACTCGTCGGCGAGATCCCCTGCTCGACGTGCGACGGCAGCCGACTGCGAGACGACTCGGGCGCGGTCCGCTTTCAAGGCAAGACGCTGCAACAAATCTGCGAGCAACCGCTGGCTCAGGCTTATGAGTTTCTCGACGGCATCACGCTCAGCGGGTCCGATGCGAAGGTCGGGGGCGATCTGCTGATCGAAGCGAAGAGCCGCATGAAGTTTCTGCTCGATGTCGGGCTCGAGTATCTGACCCTGTCACGATCATTACCCACTCTGTCGGGCGGTGAGTCGCAACGCATTCGGCTCGCCGGTCAGATCGGCCGCGCGCTGACGGGCGTCTTGTATGTGCTCGACGAACCGACGATCGGACTGCATCCGCGCGACAACGCGCGGCTGTTGCAGGCACTCAAGAAGCTGAAGGAACTCGGCAACACATTGGTGCTCGTCGAGCACGACAAAGAAGTCATCGCGGCCGCGGATCGCGTCTACGACTTCGGACCGGGAGCCGGTCGCTTCGGCGGGACGATCGTTGATGAAGGAGCGCCGCAGGATCTCGCGAAACGCGCGAAGGGTCTGACCGGGCAGTTCTTGGGGAAGAAACGCGAGATCATCGTGCCGGTGACGCGCCGCGCGGTTGCCGAAGAGATCGCGTCCAAAGACATAGGACCTATAGGACAGAGAGGACGAATAGGAGCAGAGGCATCGAAGTCAGCCAGTCCTATGAGTCCTATCGGTCCTATTCGTCCTATGTCCTATCGCGCCGCCGGCCCGTGCCTCGAACTCATCGGAGCCCGTCTCAACAACCTCCGCGACGTCACCCTGCGAATTCCGCTCGGTAGTTTTTGTTGCATCACCGGAGTCAGCGGCAGCGGGAAGAGTTCGCTCATTGAGCACACGCTCGCGAAGGCGTTGCTCAAGCTGCTGCATCGCGCGACCGAGCAGCCCGGTCCTTATGACAAACTCGTCGGACTGAACCTCGTCGATAAGGCCATCATCGTCGATCAAGCGCCGATCGGGTTCACTCCGAAGTCGAATCCCGGCACTTACACCGGCGTCTTCGACCATATCCGCGAGCTGTTCGCGCGGCTGCCGGACTCGAAGGTGCGCGGCTATGCGGCGGGTCGCTTCAGCTTCAATCGCGCGGGCGGTCGTTGCGAAGCGTGCGAAGGCGACGGTCAAAAGAAGATCGAGATGCACTTCTTGCCCGACGTGTGGGTCGAGTGCGATGAGTGTCACGGGCAGCGCTACAACAAAGAAACGCTCGGCGTGCGCTACAAAGGCCAGTCGATCTCGGACGTGTTGAAGATGTCGATCGGCCAATGTCACGAGCTCTTCGAGAACATCCCCGCGATCCGCAAACCGCTCGCAACACTGTGCGCGATCGGGCTCGATTACCTGACGCTCGGTCAAAGCGCAACGACGCTCTCGGGCGGTGAAGCTCAGCGCGTAAAGCTCGCGTCTGAACTCGCGCGACCGAGCACCGGTAAGACAATTTACATCCTCGACGAGCCCACAACGGGCCTGCACTTCGACGACATCGACAAGCTGTTGAAGGTGTTGAATAGCCTTGTGGAACTCGGCAACACGGTTGTTGTGGTCGAGCACAATTTGGATGTGATTAAGACAGCAGATTGGATCATCGACCTCGGGCCGGAAGCCGGGCAGGACGGCGGATGGATCGTGGCGGAGGGCACGCCGGAGATGCTCGTCTCAAGTAGGACGGGTCTCCTGGCCCGTCCGTCTGCAGCGAGTTCCACGAAGTCTTCAACAAATTCAACACAGACGGGCGGGCCTGGAGACCCGCCCTACGTCGCTCCGCACCGCTCGCATACCGCCGAGCAACTCGCACCGGTGCTTGCAGCGAGTCAGCGCGGCGAGCGACACGTCTTTAACGCAGCGGATGTCGGCAAGAAACGCAGCGGGGATTTGTCGCTCAGCGAAGTCGGCAAAGACTCGAAGATGCCTTGGGAAGTCGACGGTAGGAAATGGCACACTCAAGAACGGCTCGCGCACAACGGCAAACGCGTGCGATGGGAAGGCGAAGCTCTGAGCCGCGTGATTGAGACGTTGGATGAACTCGGCGAAGCGCCGGTCGCAGTGGCTGCAGTAAAGGACGAAGGGACTGAAGGGACGAAAGCGACCAAAGGGAAGAAGCGAGCATCGAAGGTCGCGCTGGCCGGTAAGTTGATGAGCGGTGCAGATCTTCTCAAAGCACAGCAAGGCATCGATTCCGAGCCTGCATCCACTCCCCCACTCCCCCACTCCTCTACTCCTCTACTTACCCTGTGGAACGATCCTTCCACTGTCGAAGTCCTCGGCGATGCCGCGCGTTATGGCTGGTTCATGCACGCTCTGACGCGGGATGAGTGGTTGCTCAAACTCAAGTTCCGCGTCGAGAAGAACCGCTTCGATGAGCGTGACTTGCAAGCAAAGCTCGGTCTGAAGGACGTCAACGATGTAAAAGAGATTCAGGTCTATAACCGCTCGGACCGAGTGACCGTGAAGAATCAGCGCGGGGCGTTTCAAGAGGTCACGATCACCGTGCATTGGCTGCGCGAGATCGACACTCCCGAGTTCTGGGAGTTCCTGCAAGACGCGCGCGAGTCCTACATGCGGCTCGTCACTCAAGCGTCGACGGAACCCGAAGACGTCACTCCGTGGAAAGTGCTCGGCAAGAAATGGCACCTCTTGCAGAAGGGCTTTCCCGCCGAGAAGCGACCAAAGTGGAAGACCGAAGTGATCGAAGCGTTGTTCGAAACGCTCGACTCCGTCCTACCGAACGCCGACGTAATTTGGACCGAACGGCAAATGGTCCGCTACCGCAAGCAAGGCTCGAAAGCCGATTGGGCCGTCGTCGTGACCAAACGCCGAGCGGGCATCGACATCACGATCACTCCCGACAAGAAAGTTGGCACTGGGGACATTGCGGGCCTCGCGACAGAACTCGAAGTGCTCCCCGAGAAGAACGGCAAGCAGCCGATCCGACTGCGGTTCCTAAAGCTGGAGCAAGTGACGTCTCCCAAGTTGAAGGCGTTCTTGAAGTCGACGTTGAACTGATGACGTGAGTGACATCAAGAATTGCCTACACTTCCCTAGGGGCGTGTCCGAGAAGCCGTAGCATGGGATTCCATCCCGTGCGGTATTGGCGTTTTCAAACGACTGCGGACCATAAATCAGAAGGCACGGGATGGAATCCCATGCTACTCGGACACGCTCCTAGGAAAACATCTCGTTCCCGCATCACATCCATGAGTCCTCGCTGCGAAGAGACTGCTATGCCTGCGATTCAAACTGCTCAACAAATCCTCGATCAGGTCTTCCTCGACACGCGCGCGAAGTTGTTGGAAGTGGCCGCCTCGTTAGACCGGCTCGACCGCGCGACGGGAGCCGAACTCGCGAAAGATGACCCGCGACGACTTCGCCTGCAGAAGACGCTCGACATCTTGGCTTCGTCCGCCACTAACCGTGCCGAGCAACTGCAATTGCTCTTTAGCGACACCTACGACGAGAAGTGGCAACGTCCCGCACCTCGGGCTTAGCTCGTAGGTCTGCGTTGCTTCGTCTTCGCTCATTCATCCCAACAAGGTCTGCTGCATGTATTACATCGATCCCCACATCCACATGGTTTCTCGAACAACCGACGACTACGAACGCATGGCCCGCATGGGCTGCGTAGCGATGAGCGAGCCCGCCTTCTGGGCCGGCTTTGATCGCGGCAGCGTCGACAGCTTTCGCGATTACTTCCGTCAGCTCACGGAGTTCGAACCGAAGCGCGCGGCAGCCGTCGGCATTCAGCATTACACATGGCTCTGCATCAACGCGAAGGAAGCGGAGAACGTCAGCCTCTCACGCGAAGTCATCGCCATGATCCCCGAGTTCCTCGATAAGCCGAACGTGCTCGGCATCGGCGAGATTGGGCTCAACAAGAACACGAAGAACGAAGCGCAGATCTTCTGGGAGCACATGGAGCTCGCGCTCAAAACGGACGAGCTGATTCTCATTCACACTCCGCACTTGGCCGACAAGTACAAGGGCACGCGGATGATCGTCGACATGCTGCTGGATGATCCGCGTATCAAGCCCGAGCGCGTGCTGATCGATCACGTTGAAGAGCACACGGTGAAGGTCGCTCGCGATCACGGCTTCTGGTGCGCGATGACGTTGTACCCGGTGACGAAATGCACGCCGTCACGAGCGGTCGACATCATCGAGATGGTCGGCGACGAGAAGATCATGGTGAACTCGGCTGGCGACTGGGGACCTTCAAATCCGACGGCAGTACCCGACCTCGTGCAAGAGATGCGTCGTCGCGGTTACTCGGAGGCGAAGATCAAGAAGATCGTCTACGACAACCCACTGGAATTTTTCCGACAGAGCAAGCGGTTCAAATTTCGGGAACCAGCTTGAGATGCGCTCGGCAGTCGAACGGCTTCCTATTTGGGAAGTGGGAATTCGAGCCGCAACTCCTTCGTGCGAGTCCGAACGCTGACGGTTCTTTGTTGGGAATTGGGGCGGATTAAATGCATGCCGTCTCCCGGGTCGTTCGTGCGAACGAAGGTCTGCCCGGTGCGTTTATCGACCAGCGATAGCGCACTGGAGGTCGCTGGAGTCGCAACGTCCTTCGGCCAATTCACCGACGTCAGAGTGAGGAAGGGAACGCTCTTCGGCGGATCGAGCGGCACGTTGGTATCGGTGAGATTCAAACGCCAATGTTCGAGGCCGTCGTGACGGTCGATGGCGATGAGCACGCCGGTGATGAGTGGATTCCGATGCCAGCGCGGATGCAGCAGCATCTGAGCCGCCTCGGGACGTCGCGGGCCGCTCGCGCAGAGGTAATACGAATCACCGTCTCCCGAACAGAACAAAACTTCGGTCTTGTCGGGTCGGGCGATCGCTGTTCGAAAACGCTCACGCCCTGTTGCGAGATCAAGCCAGATGGCCGCCTGAGCTTCGAAGAGTCCCAACGAATGCTCATCGACTGCGAAGGGCAACGTGTTTTGATCGGTCAATTGCCGTGACCAAACCAAATGCCCGGAACGCAGATCGATCACTTCAAGCGTCGTGCTTCGCATACGCACGAGCCAGTTTCCGACTTGATGGATGAAACGTGAGTCACGCTGCACCGTTCGCTTCGGCGCGACTTCGATCGTTCGATCAGACGCAACATCGAACCGGCGAACTTCGCGGCCATCGATTACTCGCAGCACGCTCGTGTACCCAGATTGCTCGTCAGTCAGAAAGATGTGCTCTTCGTCTCCGGTAACGATGGACTCATCCGGAAGCTCGAACCGTTCCCAAAACTTTAATCCCGTTGCCGTATCGAGGCACACCAACTTACCACTCGACTGGTAGCACAAATAACCGGCACACACTGGCCCGACTTGCCCGAGCGGTCGGTCGTAAGCATCCAAGAACTGCACGTCGATATCACTCAATCCCAGCCGCGCCGGTTTGAGTCGCTGCCCTTCTAACTGGGCATCGGGCCGCGTGTCCGCATGCCAAACGAGGCGTGCTTTTGGCTCCCCAGATTCATCCAGCGGCGCGATCGCAAACAGCTCTGTTCCGGCTCGTAGAATCAACAGATGCCCGATACCCCATCCTCTGACCAATGGCGGCATGCGACGGAAGTTTGAGCGTGTTGTTGGCAGATTGATCGTCCAATCACCGGGGCGACCGTCGCCGACAAATCGCACGATGTTGCCCGAGTACCAATGAAAGCCAACATCCAAACGGTTCAGCAATGAACCCTGCGCCGCTTCAACTGGTACGCTTAGAAACGCGATCTCGTTGCGAGCGAGTTCATGCTCTGTGACGCTGGGAGTCGTGCTGCTCCAATGCGACTTCACGCGTTTGCCGAATTGACTGACGAGTGTTTGCCAATCCGCATCGGTCTCGAAAGGATGGCCGAGCGATGGTTGCTGATGCGCCGCGACGGACGCCTGCCAATAAGCCTTCAACAAAGTCGCACGGATGTCGTCGTCATAACTACGCGAACGATAGTGTTCGGCCAAGGACTTCAAGGCTTGCTCAGATAGCTTGAGATCACTGGGACGAACGCGAGACAGCAGCAACAACTGCGATTGCAGATGACTCAACCCGATCCGCGCGGCTGGAGCGATGGCCTGAAACTGAGCGGCATCGAAATGTTCGAAGCGTTGGGCATATCGCTGCATGGCAAACGGATCGGGACTGGCGCTGGCTTTCAGTCGTTCGGCGGCGAGTTGCTCCGCGATCCAGTCACGAGCGGCGACATCGTGCTCGGACAACTCCCCCAGATAAGCACCGAGCAAGCGGTCAAAGCGAACTCGTCGCAACGGTCCCCAATCGTCGAACAGTTGCAAGCCAGGCGGATTGTGCGTCAGCAGCTCGAACGCGGACCTCGCATTGCTCAACGGCGACACGTCACGTCTGAAATGCTTCGAACGCGAAAATTCTTCGGCGTCACGAATGAGTCGTCGCATCGCGACTGGGATGCTGTGGTCATCGTTGCGTGAAGGCTTGGCATCGGCTCGCAGCACATCGAGCGATGGCAACAAGCGCAGGCCATCAATCGATAACGACACGATGCCGTGCTCCGTGGCGATGCAGTTTCCGAGTAAGACACCACTCGGCGCGGAGATGCGTTCGATTGTTCGCTGATTGAGGTCCAGAATCGCAAACTCAGTTCCAGACGGGATGACATACACGCCCCAAGGAGTCTGCTCAGCGGACTTCATTGCCGTTCCCGTCGCCGTTGCGGCGAGAGAATTAAACTGTGAAGGGACGTTGTTAAGTCGATGAGGCCCGTCGAGCAGGAACCCCTCGCCCGTCGGTGTTGGGATCGGCACGCTCCACTCGGTTTTTCCGGTCGCGGCGTCGAGCACGCTGGCGACGTGACGTTCGATGAGCAACACCTTTCCACGCGCGAGACCGATGAGATCGCAACCGACACGGCGCGGTGCTCGCCAGAGGACGTTGCCGGCGAAATCAAAGGCGAGAACCTCGGCACGATCCGGCCCAGCGGTCACCAAAATGTCCTGTTGCTGGCCGTTGTGTTCGACCGACGAGACGACGCTGATCGTCTCGCGCCATCCGTTCCACCAAGGACGATGTCCGATACCTTCACTGCCAAACTGTCGCCAATGCGGCGGTGCGTCTGATCGTTCGCTGCGCCAACACCACATGGGCTCGCGCGTCGCGAGATCAAAGGCTGAAATCAATCCGCTGCTCGTGAGGAAGACGATGTGCCCCGCAAAAACTTCAACACGTGCGGCAACGGATTTCCAATCGGCATCCGCCGCTTGCCGCCGTGGTGCTTCGGCAATCGTCGTCGACCAAAGGCAACGTCCATCAGCGAGCAAAAGCTCATAGCCGACAAGTACCGTGCCCACTTGAGCGATGCCCCACGCACTGCGATCAACAAACTTTGGTGCTCCGAGAAAAAAGACATCGCCGCGACTTCGAGAGGACACGCTGCCGTCAAAGCGCGGTTCAATACCAAGCTCTGGCAACACGACTTCCGCCTGCCGCGCCGCATCAGGTCGCTGCCACCAATCTTCACCGCGAGACATCCAAACGACTTCGCCAGATTGCAGTCGCCGTAATCGCAGGACATTGCTGCGGATCGACTCTTGCCGGTTCAAAACGTTGGGCATGAGTACCGTTGTGGAATCGAGTGGATCGACCGAGGCCACAAATTCGCCGTCACTCGCGAGGCTCGGGAGCACCGAGTCCATTTGTAGCTGCCGTCCAAGCGATCGCGCGACGAGTTCCTTCAACGACAGATTTCCCGCCAGCGGCGCTGACGGATCGAGTCCGTTGGCAGTGGCTGAGTCGGTCCAAACTTCGCGCCCGGTCGTGGAGTCGATCGCCATCAAGCGATTGAGCATGCGTGTGACGAGCAAATTGCCGCGAGCGAGGGGCTTCGCGCGCGGTGCGAACACAATGGATTGTTCGCCCTGCTCTTGAAGCGACTCGTTCAACGCAGCCACGGTCTCTGTCGAGATCCCGCCGGTTGCATGCCAATTCCTATTCGATGTCAATGCTGATGGCGGAACATGTGGATTCACTGCGACAGCGAGCTGCCGTAGTTGCGTGCTGCGACGTCGATCACGGTCGTTAAAAATACCGCTTTCAAGAGCTCGGCGAAGTGCGGCGTCAGCAGCGGCCAGTTCACCGAGATCGAACGAGCGCGCGGCGAGATATCGCAGTGCTTCACGGCTGGACTCTGTCAGAGGAAACCGTGCGGCGACTCGTCGCAACGCAGCCACATCGCTCGCAGCAACCGCTTGCGCCAGCTCATTGGCGGCCACTCGATTCAAACGTTCGAGCCAGCGCGTCTGTTCGTCATTAGGCAGTTGCTTCAGAAGCAAACGAGCAGCCGCAGTCGTACCAATCCAGTGCTCATGCGCGGGGGCGCGATTGGCAGACGACAACAGCACAAACTGCGCTGCGTCAGATTCAAAACTGAGCAACTCGGTAATGGTGGCCGTGATCGGCGCAAATGCTCGAAGTTCGAGTTGCTCGCGCGCGAGCCGAAACTTGCCATTGAGGTCTCGCGAGTGAGGTGGAGCAACCGAGGCCGACAGGCCGGATGACTCAGCAACTTCGCGGACTTCCTGTGCGCTCGCGCACAAGGCAGCAGCCCAAACGACGACCAATAAACGGGCCGCCGTGCCCAAACTGAGGAGTTGCATGCAGTCCCAATACGAAGCGAGTGAGCTGCCGAAGAAAGCCAACGTGGTCACTCTATGAAGGAAGGCACCGATGCTGCCAGTTCTTTGAAATGCTGAGAGTCCGTTCGTACTTGTGGCTCTGTCGTTTCTTTCAATTCAAAGAACGAAGATGTCGTTGAGGAGACCTACCGAGGAACAGAGTCGGGGTGCTGTTTGAATGCGGTGAAGGATCACCGCAGTCCCAGAAGCAAACGAACTGCATCCAGGGGACTCGAATTGCCCGATTTTCTGACACCGGCCTATCATCGCTGTGCAGCTTGCCACTGCGGCGGAGTGCGCGACATCTCATCCCGCGATGGCGGTGAAGTTCTCTTTTCTAAGCCGAGTCTTTTGTGATTCCTGCAGACGCGACGTATCTGCCGCACTGCATTCGTGAAGAAGGAAGCGTTTATGCGAAATTCAATCGGACGATGGGCGATCTGCGGCTATCTGCTGCTGTCATCGGTGGTGGCGTTCCGACAGAACGAACTGAATCTGGGAAAAAACAAGGGGGCGACGGCTGCCGATCCCAAGATCACGGTCACCACTGATCCAAAGTCGCCGCAGACCGGCGACGTGCTGACGCTGAGGGTCGGTATCAACGTGCCAAAGGGCTCTTATACTTATTCCATGAAGGAAGGCTTCAGCGGCCGCACGAAGGTCGTTCTGAACAAGATCGGCGGCGTCGAACCGATCGACTCGGACTTCACCGCGAATCAGAAGCCCAAGCTCAAAGAGCATCCGGCCAGTGACACTCCCGTCGAGACTTTTGAAGGCGATGTCGTTTGGAGCCGCAAATATAAGGTGACCGACGCCGCGGCCTTCGAACTGACTGGTACTCTGAAGATCCAAGTCTGCGATGACTCAAGCTGCCGTCCGTTGACTCATCAGATCGCGCTGGGTGGAAGAACTTCGTCTAAGTCTTCGGCCAATGTTCCGAATTTCTCCATGAGCTACACCCCCTCAGAAAAATCTGCCGAGGGAGAGCGCCCCGGCCCTGTCGCATGGACGGTGAAGCTGACACCCAGCGATGCACAACCGGGGGACAAAGTCAATCTCGAAGTGAGCGCCAAGGTGCGCGAGGGCTTTCACATTTTCGCCCTGGATCAGAATCCAAAGAACTACGGTAAGCCGACCGTCATCAAACCCGAGTCCGTCAGTGGTCTGGAAGCCTGGGTCGATGGCGACACCTTCAAAGCCGGTCGCGCAGCGGAATTGCATACTAGCGAAGGTAAAGAACAGCGGATCTATCACGACACCGTGACATTCACTCGAACCTTCAAAGTTGCTCCGAATGGTGGTCAGGGCCAATTTGGAATCGCAGGAACGGTGACTTATCAAGTCTGCACCGCCAGCAACTGCCGCTCGGCCAAGTTTGATTTCTCGGTAGGAAGTGTCACCACCAAGAAAGCGGTGGCAGCCAGTTCCGCGTCACAGCAGACGACGCTCGACAAGAATGATAGCGCGACGGGCGAGGCAGCGCTTTCGCAGTTGCTCGATGGTTTGACCTATGTCAATCACGGCATGGCTCAAACCGAGACCTCACTGGCTATGTTTTTGTTCTATGCCTTTATCGGCGGCATGATTCTTAACGTCATGCCGTGCGTGCTGCCCGTCATCGCGATTAAAGCGCTCGGCTTTGCTCAGCAAGCCGGTGAAAGTCGTGGTCGAGTGCTCGCGTTGAATGCGGCTTACTCGGCTGGAGTGATTGCGGTTTTTACGTTGCTGGCTTCACTGGCGGCCTTTGCTGGCTTTGCTTGGGGCGGACTGTTCCAGCAAGTCGGGTTCAACATTGCGATGTGCGTGCTGGTGTTCGCCATGGGATTGTCATTGCTAGGAGTGTTTGAAGTCCCTGTTCCTGGCTTCGTTGGTTCGGTTGCTGGATCACAGCATCGCGAGGGTTTGAGTGGGGCCTTCTTCACCGGCATCTTCGCGACGATTCTGGCTACGCCCTGCAGCGGGCCGTTCCTTGGTCCCACACTTGGCTGGTCGGTCAAGCAATCGGTGCCGGTGATCTATCTCGTGTGGATCATGATCGGTGTCGGGATGAGCTTCCCGTATCTCGTGTTCGGCCTCTTTCCCAAGGCGATCAAACTCTTGCCGAAGCCGGGTGATTGGATGATTCGCTTCAAGCAGTTCGCGGGGTTTTGTCTGCTAGGCACAGCGGTCTATCTGCTAACGATCCTCAGCGAACGCTACGTCTTGCCGACGGTCATCATGCTGCTAGCGATCGGCTTCGGGTTGTGGATGATCGGCAATCTGTACGACTACAGCAGCACTTCACAACGACGTTGGATCGTGCGAGCGTGCTCGTTTGCAGTGATGGGTGGCATCTCGTGGTTCGGGTTCAACGCCTATGAAGAAAAAATTCACTGGGAAGACTTCAAACCGGAAACGCTGGCTGCCGCCTTAAAAGATGGCCGACCAGTGATGGTCGACTTCACGGCGGATTGGTGCCTGACTTGCAAAGTGGTCGAACGCACGACGCTCAATACCGATGCGACCAAAGAGCTCGTCGACAAATACCGCATCATGCCGCTCCGAGCAGATTGGACAGACGGTGACGAACTCATCACGACGGTATTGAGCAAGCTGGACTCCAACAGCATCCCGGTGCTCGCGGTGTTCGATCCCAGACGTCCCAAAGAGCCAATCATTCTTCGCGATGCCTGGAGCAAGGCGACGCTGCTGGAAGTGCTGGAGCAAGCGGGCAATCCTCAAAAAACCGTTGCCCTTGCTGCACAGGCCAAGTCAATCGCTGCGCGGTAGGCTTCGAATGAGGGACAGTAAGACGGCGAAAAGGGACAGAGTGTGGCCAAATTCATCGAACGGCCCGCATGCCCGCCGCCGCACTGTCCCCAGGTCGCCGACCGTCACCCTCGAACAAACATCCTCGGAGCAAGCATGTCGTTGTCGATTCGCAATCTTCGCAAGAGCTATCTCGAACCGAGCGGCGGGCGGTTGCCGATTCTGAACGTCGAGCAGTTCGATATTGCTGCGGGCGAGCAAGTGTGTTTGGTCGGATCGAGCGGCAGTGGCAAGTCGACGTTGCTCAATGTCATCGCGGGCATCACGACAGCAGACTCGGGGACCATTCACATCGACGGCATCGAGATCACACGCTTACCAGAACCGAGCCGCGATCGCTTCCGCGCTCAGAAGCTCGGCTATGTGTTTCAGACCTTCAATCTGCTGCCGGCCTTTACCGCGCTGGAGAACGTGTTGCTCGGCATGAGCTTCTCGGGACGCGGTGCTGATAAGAACCGGGCGATCGAACTGCTGAGGCGCGTTGGCTTGCAGCATCGTCTGCATCAACGACCAACCAAGCTTTCGGTCGGCGAGCAGCAACGAGTTGCGGTGGCCCGCGCGTTAGCCAATCAACCGACGCTCCTCTTAGCGGATGAGCCGACGGCCAATGTCGACGTCGCCAATCAAGACAACGTACTGAAGTTACTGCGCGAAACCTGCACTGAAGGCAAAGTCTCTTTGCTGTTGGTGACGCACTCGCCGGATGTGGCGGGTCAGTTCACCCGCGTCGAAAAACTCAGCAACTTCAACCGTCCTCCAGTGGGATAAGAACACTCCGGTGAGAGTCAGCCCGACGCGCTAGCGAGTGCGTGCCGGTATTCGATGCACTCGCTGTCGCGGCGAGCTTGTTGTGTTCGCCTCATTCCTTCTTTCGTCACATCCCCGGAACAAGCATGGCTCCCCGAGTTCTCTATTGCGGTGACACGAGTCTCAAAGGAGCGGCGGCTTACTTGGCCGGCCTGATGACGAGTTGGCATTGGGACTTTGACTACGTCCCCAGCGATCAAGCACTTGCTGCCGATGTTTTGACGCGCGAGCACGACGTGTTCGTCTTCAGCGACTATCCCGCGTCACGCTTAGGAAGCGACGTGGCAGCAGACATCCGTGACCGCATCAACGCCGGCGCTGGTTTGCTGATGATTGGCGGATGGGAGTCCTTTCATGGGCTCGGTGGTGATTGGGATCAAAGTCCACTCGCAGTCGCTTTGCCGGTCGAAATCGGAACGGCGGACGATCGCGTGAATTCCGATGAAGCCTGCTATGTGACCGTCGCAAGTGAGTCGCATCCAATCGTGACGGGTTTACCGTGGCGCGAACGGCCACCTTTGGTCGGTGGCTTCAATCGCATCGTGCCAAAAGCCGGAGCGACGACCGTGCTGGAACTGACTCGTTTGCGCGTGCGGCGTGAGGCCACCGGCTTCAAGATCGAGTTCGGCGAGTCCGCTCCGTTGCTCATTATCAGCCAACATGGCGTTGGTCGCACAGCGGCATTCGCATCGGACGTTGCTCCGCACTGGATTGGTCCCATGGTTGATTGGGGACCAGGCCCCCAACGCGTCACCGGACAAGCAGCCGGAGCCGACGCCATCGAAGTGGGAGCAGCCTACGCGCAGTTCTTCCGGCAACTGCTGACATGGTGCCGAGGGACGCGCTAAGGCGTTGCCTCGCGAGATCAAAATAACTGGAGCACGATTTGATCGTGCTCAAAACTTGGTGAATCCGAGCACGTTGAAAACGTGCCCCACGAAATTCAACAGGCTGCTAAGCTGCCCGCAATGTTCTCGATCTCGTTGTCAATTTCCTCGTCCGGTCTGGTGTTATGCCTTCTGAACCGATCGTTGTTGCCTTCATCGCTAGCGAGTTTCAGGTGCGCGGTTCGAGTGCCTACACACAGCGACTTGCTCGGCGATTGCCGGCACATGGCTTTCGGCCCGTGATTGTGTCGCCCGATTCGGACTGTGTGCCAGAACCTTGCCGGTCGGAACTGGAACTCTTCGACTATGGGTTGCTCGAGACGCCGCTGCTCAGCGGGGTTGTCGCACGATTAGCCGCGCGGGACTTGCGGAAGTTCAACCCGCGACTGGTGCATATTCAATCGCGACAAGCAGTCAGCTACGGACAAACGATCGCGCGTTCGTTGCACTTACCATATCTCCTCACTGTCCAGGATTATCAGGACGAACAGGAAGCCATTGAACTCGATCCACATTTAAACGCCGGGGTGATCGCGGTGAGCGAGTTCGTACGTGACGGCTTGCGCAAAGCGTCCAGCGACTGGCGGTACTCGATCGACATCATTCAAAGCGGTGTCGATATCCCTCACTCGGATGATGGCGCCCATGTGCTTGACGAACATCGTACGCCTGTCATCGGCACGGCTGGACCGCTGGAGGCTTCGAAGGGGCTCGACTTCTTTTTGCACGCCGCGAAGGCGGTGCTCAGTCAGGGACACGCGGTCGAATTCCTCATCGCGGGCAGCGGCCCTGAAGAGACGAAGTTGCGTGAACTGACTCGCCAGTTAGAGATCGTTCCGAGTGTCACTTTTGTGACCAACCTACTGGACTTCGGCGCATCGCTCCGAGCGATGGATATCTTCTGCTTGCCGTCACTCACACAAGGATTGGGAACGATCATGCTGGAAGCGATGGCCCTGGGGCGTCCGGTCATCGCCAGTGAAGTCGGTGGTGTCGCGAAGTTTGTACGCGACGACCAAACGGGACTCGCCGTGCCCCCATCCGACAGCACGCGACTTGCCGAACGGATGATCGAACTACTCAGCAATCCCGTGCGCGCTCGCGAAATCGGCGCCAAAGCGAGGGCTCTCGTTGTTGACCGCTTCAACGCCGATCGTATGGTCGAAGACACCGTGCGTCTCTATCAGCGCGTGCTGTCCTCGCCGTTGGCTCGCTGAGAACTTCTGGCAAGTTTCTTCAACGGCAGCGCCAGAAGATGTCATCGCTGATGCCGAGTTCGTGGCGCTGCTTGTTGACGTCTTGGCGAAAACGTTTCGCGTCTTCGGGGTAACCCTTGGTCGGTTTCAATCCGGGAATTTGCTGCAGCCAAAAGCGGTTGAAGAGTTCCATGGAGACTTCGCGGGCGTACTTGCAAACCATCGACGCCACTGCGACCGGGAAATGTTGCTCGGCCTTCTGCTGAAACCGCAGCTCCGACAGGCCCACGCGATAGCGACTAATGAGCGAACACTCTTCTTGGCGAAACACCATCTCGATGCCAGGAATACCTGCAATCAAGTCGTCGTAACGATTCCGTCCGCCAAGCTTGTCGCCGATCACCAGCGTTTGCTGGGCGATTGGCCAGACTTTTCCGAGTAGCCCAAAGACAAAACTCGCATGCGCGCTCGCTTTGTTGTCGAACTCGGTCACGACGCGATTGAAACGCTCGGTCAACACCACGTCCGCGCGGATGTCTCGGAGTACGACTTTGCACTGCCAGAGATTCTTACGCAGAGCATCTGCCATAGAATCGATATCCACCGCGCAAGCGACGAGTGGTAGCGGCAGATCAACTCCAGCGAACCACGGCTCGACATCCAGCAGCGTTGCATCTCCAGTAATCCGCGTGATGAACTCGCGATAAGTCGTTGGACGCGGGCCAGTCAGACTCATCACCGCGAGCACGCCGCGCTCCAGGTCCTGGAGGCCTCGCTGCGGCGTGTAGACCACTTTCGAATCCGTGACATACAGCCGGCCGTCACCGCAAGGAGTCTGCGAAACGCTCGGTGCGAGACTCGCCCAGAAATCAAACTTCCGAGGATCGCCGGTGACCTCCCAGACTGAAGCCGTCGTCAACAGCGGCCCGAGATTCGGTCCGTATCCAGCTTCGTCCATTCCGATGACTAGCGGCATGCGTACGGCATCCTCTGCGCTGAGCGACTTATGACGGCCATTCATCAACCAGAAACACAACGTGCGAACGCGGGCCATGAGCACCGATCACCAACGACTGCTCGATGTCCGCCGTCTTAGATGGACCAGAGATGAACGCTCCAAATTGTTTCCCGCCGACGGTGATTCGTTCATAAGCCGCGTGCAGGTGCGGCACGACATCTTTCATCGGCACGACGAGCGCTAAATGCTGGCAAAGGAAAAACAAGACGCGGTGCTTCAAGCGTTGATCAGTGATCCACACTGCGCCGTTTTCGGCCACTGCCAGTTCGCCACGCAGCACCGCAAAGTCGACGTTCTCCAAGTGATGCGGATCGTCATACGCCGCCGCATCGACGTTGGGATTGCCGACATCTGCAATGTTCGAACAGCGCACCAATGCGGTTTGAAATTGAGTAAGTTCAGCGAGCTCCGCATTGATGTCCGCTAACGATCGGACGCGAATGCACTTCCCACCAACGCCTTCGAGAACACCAGCGAATTGAGTTGCAAGATCAGCGAACTGAATCCACGGCTGACGTAACTCAGGCAGATCTGTAGGCGGCACATCTTTTTGACGGATGGCATTCAGAATCGCGGAGCGACTGCTCGACATAATGCGGTGGTCTCAACAACAAAGTGGAGAATATGACGGAGAGCCTAAGGCGTGCTGGAAAGAGCACGATTGCAGCCAACAGACCGAGCGTCCTCGTTAGCCAATCTTATCCTGCCCGACCCACTTGCGCAGCGCGGGTGGGATCACAATGCTGCCATCGGCTTGCTGATAATTCTCAAGCACTGCGATCAAGGCGCGCGACACCGCGACTGCGGTCCCATTCAGCGTATGCACGAAGAAGTTGCCTTTCTTGTCCGGCACCTTGGTGCGAATCGCCAAACGTCGGGATTGATAGTCGGTGCAGTTCGAGGCCGACGTAACTTCGCCGTACTCGCCGCGCCCGGGCATCCAACATTCAAGGTCGAACTTGCGATAAGCGGGACCGCCAAGATCTCCGGTGCAGATATCGAGCACTCGATAGGGCAACCCCAGTCCCTGAAAGATGTCTTCTTCGATCCGTACAATCTCTTGGTGAAACGCATCCGATGCCGCGACGTCAGGAGCTGTGAAGCCGAAGATCTCGACCTTCGTGAATTGATGCACGCGATAAATACCGCGGCTGGCCTTGCCCGCTGCTCCGGCTTCAGTGCGGAAGCAATGCGAGACTCCGGCATACTTCAGCGGCAACTTTTCAAAGTCGACGATGGAATCACGCAGCAATCCGCCGAGCGTGATCTCTGCCGTCGCCACCAGACTGAGGTCCGTATTGGCAATCGAGTAAATTTGGGTCTCATTGCCGCGGGGATTATAGCCAGTGCCAATGAGCACCTCTTGCCGAGCGAGGTCGGGCGTTGAGTGCAACGTGAACCCCGCTTGACGCAGTTTCTCAATCGCAAATTGCACGAGCGCCAGCTCCAGAAGCACGGCTTCATTCTTCAGAAAATAGAAACCACTGCCCGCGACTCGCGCTCCACCATCGAAGTCGATAAGATCATGTTTCTCGGCAAGCTGCACGTGATCGAGTGGCTGGAAGTCGAACTTCGGGATCTCGCCCCAAGTCCGCGCGATGACGCTTTGTGATTCGAGTTCCCCGACCGGAGCATCGGGATGCGTCATGTTCGGCACGCGCATTTGCTGCTCGCGAAGCTGCTCGGCAATCGTTTCAAGTTCGGCATCGACGGCGGAGACTTTCTCGCGCAGTTCCTTGCCGCGAGCGACCAACACTTCGCGTTCGGCAGGATCTTTGGCTTTCGGAATCAGAGCAGCCGAGTCCTTCTGCTCTTTGCGGAGCGTATCGCCTTGTGTGATGAGCTCGTTGCGTTTGTGACGCAGCGCAACGATCGCTTGCAAATCCACAGAGACACCACGGTTGCGGCAATTAGCGGCGACGGCATCAACATTGTCGCAGATGAAATTGAGGTCGAGCATGACGATCCGTTGCGGGTGAAGAGAGGTTTGAGGGGCGGTTAGTCCCTTGAAATGGGGCGGGAGCTTAGTGAGCCTGATTCGGAAGCCAAAGATCAGCCTACTCTCTGACCAGACAGGACCAGCGTCGCCGGACTCTCCGTGAACCCGGCAGTGCCGATCAGCGTGCATCTCCCGCGATCGATAGTGCTCGGACTTGCCGTTGTGGCGTTTCGCGACACTGGCCTAACATCGCTGGAACTGTGTTTTGGCCCAAGAAAATAGCCGTACTCGCGGCATTCACATGATTGACTGAGACTAGGGAAGGTGATCGCTCATGAGTTCTGGTTGGCTAGGAGCCCAACGACGCTTCGAAGATTCCGCGTTTGCATCGGCGGGTCTCGCCGATGCACTACCCAGCGAACTCGGTGTTGCACCCGGTAATCTTGAGGACACGCCGCTTTATGAAGCAATTAGCCGTACTCGGGATTGGCTCATCAAGCAACAGCACAACGAGGGTTATTGGGTTGGTGAACTCGAAGGTGACACCATTCTCGAATCGGAATACATCCTTTTGCTCACGTGGATGGGACAAGGCGATTCCGAGGCCGTGCGTCGCGCTGCGAAGTACATCGAACGCCAGCAACTCGCTGCTGGCGGATGGGCGATTTATCCCGGTGGCCCGCTCGAGATCAGTGCGTCCGTCAAAGCCTATTGGGCCATGAAAATCGCCGGACATCGCCCCGACGAACCGCAAATGGAACGAGCCCGGGCGGCCATTCTGGCCGCTGGTGGCGCCGAAAAGATGAACTCTTTCACGCGATTCTATTTCGCGCTGCTCGGGCAGATTTCCTACGACCAATGCCCCGCTGTGCCTCCCGAGTTGATGCTCATCCCCAAGTGGGCTCCGTTCAACATCTATGAGATGTCAGCATGGTCGCGGACGATCCTCGTACCACTGGCGATTATGTGGGCTCATCGGCCCGCGCGGCAGTTGCCGCCAGAATGGTGCGTCGCTGAAGTCTTCGTGAATTCCCCGAAAAAACTACCAGTCACAATGCCGCCAGCCGAGACGCTCGACGCGCTCAAGACGAGACGTTGGATCAACTGGCACAGTGTCTTCAACGGCATCGACTACGGTCTGAAGCTGCTCGAAAAGTGCCACATTCGGCCCTTACGCCGACGTTCGCTCAAGCTCGCGACCGACTGGATGTTGGCTCGATTTGAAGACAGTGACGGGTTGGGAGCGATCTTCCCGCCGATTATTTGGAGCATCATCGCGCTGCGGTGTTTGGGTTTTGAAGAAGACTCACCCGAAGTGCAGTCGCAACTGTCGGAACTCAAGGCGCTGATCGTGCCCGACTCCGACTCGGACCATTTGCAGCCCTGTAAGTCGCCCGTTTGGGACACGGCCATTGCGACGATCGCGCTCCGTGATGCCGGCTTGAGACCCGATCATCCAACGATGGAACGCGCGGTCGATTGGTTGGTCGCTAAGGAGTGCCGCCGCGCCGGCGATTGGTCCACACGAGGTTCGAAATGCGAGCCCTCAGGTTGGTACTTCGAATTCAACAACGACTTCTACCCGGACGTCGACGATACCTGCATGGTCGTCATGGCGTTGGCTCGTTGCTTGCCGACCAAGCTCGAATGGGATGCAGACTTTCTGCTCGACGACTGGAGTCCACATGAGGCCGATCGCGATGTCAGCGCGGTACTCGCAGCACGCCACGCCAACCCCGATGTTGCAGCGACAATGCAGGTCGAGCGCATGCATCCGATTTTAGGAGCCATCCATCGCGGCGCGCGGTGGATCATGGAGATGCAATCGGCAGATGGAGGCTGGGGCGCGTTCGACAAAGACAACACGCGCGAACTCTTCACTCAGGTCCCCTTCGCCGATCACAACGCCATGATCGACCCGAGTTCGGCGGACCTCGCATCGCGGATGCTGGAAATGTTTTCGTACCTCAACGTCCCAGCAGATCATCCGGCGCTGAAGCGAACGTTGAACTACATCTGGAACGAACAAGATCGCGAGCACTGTTGGTACGGCCGCTGGGGTGTCAACTACCTCTATGGAACTTGGCAGTGCCTCGTCGGTCTCACGCGGATCGGGATCTCGCTGACTGATGCGAGAATCCGCAAAGCCGCGAACTGGCTGAAAGCGGTGCAACAACCCAACGGTGGCTGGGGCGAGACACCGCGCAGCTACGACGACCCATCCTTGAAGGGCAAAGGCCCGACGACCGCCTCTCAAACCGCTTGGGCCCTGATGGGTCTCATCTCTGCCGGTGAAGGCGACTCCGACTCCGTGCGCCGAGGCATCCAGTATTTGCTAGACACTCAGCAAGAAGACGGCACTTGGGACGAACCGTGGTGGACCGGCACAGGTTTCCCCAAAGTGTTCTATTTGAAGTATCACCTCTACCGAATCTCATTCCCCCTCATGGCCCTCTCGCGCTACGCCCGCCTGAAGAGCCGGATGTCGTGAACCTGAACTAGCGGAACTACCTCGTTCTGAGTTTTGAAATCTCTGTCTGACTGAAACAAAACGTGCAGTCGCTTGATGGCCTCGACTAGATTCTACCTCACTATGGGAGTTCTTCGCACGGAGGTGTCCTTGTTGCTTTGGGGACACTCCAGACATGCTCAAGCACACGATCGAAATCTCGCAGTCGTCGGCATTTTTGGCGGCTCAGCGAAAACAGCTTCTGATCAAATCTCGTGGTGATACGACCCGCTTCTTTCCATTTGAGGACATTGGCTTCCTCATCGTCGATCAACCTCAAGTCGTTTATTCACACGCCGCGTTGCAGTCGCTTGTGAACTCTGATGCGGCACTGGTGATTTGCGGCACCGATCATTTGCCGGCGGGAATCTTGCTGCCGCTTGGTGAACACTCAGAAGTTGTTTGGCGAATTCAGGACCAGATCAATGTCTCAAAGCCATTACGGAAACAACTGTGGCAGCAAGTTGTGCGAGCCAAGATCGAGGCTCAGGCCGCTAATCTCGAACCGTGCTCAGTAGAACACCGCAAATTGACCAAGCTGGCTCGTTCAGTGAAGTCTGATGACGCCCAGAACCATGAAGCTCAAGCCGCTCGCATCTATTGGACGGCATGGCTAGAGGGCACTGCCTACGCCACGACCAATGAGTTCCGTCGCGCTCGTTACGGAGCTGGGCCCAATCCTCTATTGAACTACGGCTATGCCATCTTGCGAGGAGCGGTGGCTCGGGCTTTGGTCTCAGCGGGATTGCTGCCTGCGTTGGGCCTACATCATTGCCATCGCGGCAACGCCTTTTGTTTGGCCGACGACTTGATGGAGCCCCTGCGCCCGCTGGTTGATGCACGTGTGAAACGTTTGGTGGATGCCGATCAGATCGAACTCACCCCTGCCACCAAGCGCTGCCTGTTGGAAGTGCTCACGGCTGAAGTCGAGTACCGCGACGCTTATGGCCCGCTGATGGTGGCACTGCGGAGTTACGCCGTGAGTTTGGCGAAGTGCTATGCGGGCGAGGCCAAGTCCTTGGAGATTCCCAAACCATGCGCTTCAGCGGATACCGAACCATGTGGGTCATTGTGATGTTCGACTTGCCGGTCGATACTCCTGACGACCGCCGCAACTATGCAAAGTTCCGGAAGTCACTCTTGGAAGACGGCTTTCAGATGTTTCAGTACTCGGTCTATGGCCGCTGCTGCATCAGTCACGAGAAGGCCGAAGCCATCCAAGAGCGAGTCGGAGTTCAGCTCCCGCCTGAAGGTGAAGTGCGCGTGCTGCAAATCACCGACAAGCAGTTGGAAAGCATGAAAATTTTCTGGGGAAAACGACGAAAGCCCGCTCAACATGTTCCGAAGCAGCTCGAAATGTTTTGAGTCTGACCAACGTCAAGTTGTTGTGCGACAAAGCCTTGAGAGGGGAGCGGTGTAGCTGATCCCAACCCGCAGCCAAGTCGCAACGGCCAGGCTGATGGCTGCGGGCTTGGATTAGGTGTAGCTGATCCCAACCCGCAGCCAAGTCGCAACCGTGTCTTTTCGGGGCCGCATACTTCGCAGGGTGTAGCTGATCCCAACCCGCAGCCAAGTCGCAACAGGGAAGCCATGCAGCCCGTTGTTGTTCACGGTGTAGCTGATCCCAACCCGCAGCCAAGTCGCAACGACAAGGCGATTTTGCCGAGCACTCGGTAAGGTGTAGCTGATCCCAACC
>Ga0172376_10002610_pt1 | contig 21828 bp, 19 predicted proteins | sample Lak35m_FD_121114 | JGI IMG/M metagenome (GOLD analysis project Ga0172376, IMG submission 121114) | Freshwater microbial communities from Kabuno Bay, South-Kivu, Congo - kab_092012_35m | ecosystem: Environmental > Aquatic > Freshwater > Lake | place: Democratic Republic of the Congo: South-Kivu... | reverse complement strand
TTCCTGGCGGGGCCGGGTGGGGTAGAGATACAGCGTGACCCGTTGACTGTCGAGATGCGGCAACCAGGAGCCCAGAAAATAAGCCACCGCATGCTGGCCCAGTTCAGCAGACAGAATGCCGAGCTTGAGTGGTCGGCCCGACCGGGGTGGTGGATTGAAGCATCGCTCATGGGCGGTGTGTCGCTCGGCATCGGTCAGGGCAAGGGTTTCCCAGCCTTCTGCGACTTTACGCATCGCTTCGGGTGACTGCCGTTCGCCATAACAGGCCAGCATGAACAGGTAGTTGCTGTAATGCTGGGGGTGCGGTGTGATGCGCAGTGCTGCATAAAACTGTTCCACTGCGTCATCGAAGCGACCCAGTTCAGCCAGGGCTTCGCTCAGGTTGTACAAGGCCGTGCTGTAATCGGGTTTGAGGGCTAGACACGCCCGGTAACAGGCCAGGGCTTCATCCAGACGATGCAGGCTTTTCAGGGTATTGCCCTTGTTGCCATGGGCCTCGTGGTACTCCGGCCTGAGGGCCAGGGCACGGTCATAACTGTTCAGTGCGGCCAGTAATTGCCCGGTTTCCTGTAAAACGATTCCCTGGTTGTACCAGCTCTCCGCATAATCGGGCTTGCGTTTCAGGGCTTCCGCATAGCTGGCGAGGGCTTCATCGTGGCGTTTGCCGTGGTGGAGGGCAATCCCCCGGTTGTTGTATACGACCGGCACATCGTCACGTATACACAAGGCCCGATCCAGATAGCCCAGTGCCTCCGCATGCAGACCCTGGCGTATTTTCAAAACCCCCAATAACTGCAGGGCTTCGAAGTGTTCTGGGTCTTGTTTCAGGATGGACTGGTACAGGGTTTCGGCAGTCGCCAGATCGCCCTCCCGGTGCAAACGAACGGCCTCATTGATGTGGAGAGTGGGCGAACGATGCGCTGGTCGCGTTTTGACGGCAAATGCAGGGCGTTTCTTTTTGCTCATGAGGGTATGTCTGGCCTGATTGGTACACTGTAACGGGTTTAACAACAGAAAACACTAAACGCTGCACGATAGAAAAAATGAACACCTTCGACCGGCGTGTCTGGCTCCCCACCGCAATTCCTCGATTGCGCTTCGCTGGGGTTGTGTCTGCTGCTGGGTTTCAGCCCCCACCGCCACCGCAATTCCTCGATTGCGCTTCGCTACATCGAGGCCACGAATGGGTTGTTCGATGATGGAGGCGCGTAAAAGGGGTGGCTCCGGGTTCAAGGCATTGTCCGCCTGTCCGGTTTCAGGCAGCAACCGGAGTAAACTGCTAAACTGCGCCTTTATTTTCCATCCCTGCACCTGACTTTTCATCCATGTCCTTACTCAAAACCCTGTTCATCGCAGTGCAACACGCCCTGCCCCACCATGTCCTGTCCCGTCTGCTGGGTCACTTGACGCATTGCCGCATTCCTGCCATCAAAAATGCCCTGATTCGGGGTTTCAGCCGGTTGTACTCTGTCAATCTGAACGAAGCCGAACAAGCTGAACCGGCGGCCTATGCCTGCTTCAACGATTTCTTTACCCGCGCCCTCAAGCCCGGGGTTCGTCCCCTGCCGGATGATCCCTTCGCGCTGGCCAGCCCGGCAGACGGTGTGGTAAGCCAGATTGGTCGCTGTCAGGCGGGCCAGCTCATTCAGGCCAAGGGCAAAAGCTTTGATCTCACCCGGCTGCTGGGAGGCAGTACCGAGCGAGCCCTGCCCTTCCTGGATGGGCATTTTGCAACCCTTTATTTGTCTCCCCGCGATTATCACCGCCTCCATATCCCGCTGGATGGCACGCTGCGGGAAATGGTGCTGGTACCGGGACGACTGTTCAGCGTCAATCAGACCACCAGTGAGCGGGTCGATGACCTGTACGCCCGCAACGAACGGGTAGTGGCCGTGTTCGATACGGTGGCAGGTCCCATGGCCCTGGTGCTGGTGGGCGCGTTGTTCGTGGCCAGTATCGAAACCACCTGGCACGGGGTGGTCACGCCGCCTCAAGGCCAATCGGTTACGGTATGGCACTACCCCGAAACACCACCGGTACTGAAACGCGGTGAGGAGCTGGGCCAATTCAACATGGGCTCCACCATCATTGTCCTGTTCGGTCCCCGGGCCATCACCTGGTCAGCTTCCCTTACGAGCGGGTCGGCCATACGCCTGGGTGAAACCCTGGGCCATGTTCTCAATGCCTGAAGTGCCTGATTCCGGTGAACAGCATGGCCATGCCGTGTTCGTTGGCGGCGGCGATGACTTCTTCGTCCCTCACCGATCCGCCCGGCTGGATGACCGCCGTAATGCCCTCGGCAGCGGCTGAATCAATGCCATCCCTGAAGGGGAAGAAGGCATCGGAGGCCATGACCGCCCCCTGAACCGCCAGCCCGGCATCCTGTGCCTTGATGGCAGCAATCCGGGCCGAATAGACCCGGCTCATCTGCCCGGCTCCGATGCCTACGGTCTGGCCGCTGCGGGCATAGACGATGGCGTTGGATTTAACGAATTTAACGACTTTCCAGGCGAACAGCAGATCAGCGAGTTCCGCCTCCGCAGGCGGCCTGGCACTGACGATGCGCAATTCGTCGAGATCCAGTTCCCGGATATCGCGCTCCTGCACCAGCAAGCCACCGGAGACGGGTTTGAAATCCCACCCGGCCACAGCCCTCGGCAAAGGGCCGGTTTCCAGTACCCTGATATTGGCTTTGGCAGCCAGCACGGCCTGCGTTTCCGCCGGAATGTCCGGGGCAAGGATGACTTCCACGAATTGCCGCTCGATGATGGCTTTGGCCGTAACCGCATCCAGCGATTGATTGAACGCGATGATGCCACCGAATGCCGAGGTGGGATCCGCCGCATAGGCCTTGTCGTAGGCCGTGAGCAGATCAGAACCGGTGGCCACCCCACAGGGATTGGCGTGCTTGACGATGACACAGGCCGGACCGTCGGCAAAGGACTTGACGCATTCCAGGGCGGTGTCGGCATCGGCAATGTTGTTATAGGACAAGGCCTTGCCCTGCTTTTGCCCGGCCCCGCCCAGTCCGCCCGTCAGGTTTTGCGGGTCACGATAGAAGGCGGCCCGCTGATGGGGGTTCTCACCGTAACGCAGGATTTGCGGGCCACCCAGCCCCAGCGAAAGGGGATCAGGGAAGGGACTTTCACCGGCCTGATGATCCAGATAGGCGGCAATGGCGGCATCATAACCGGCGGTGTGCCTAAAGGCCTTGAGTGCCAAACGGCGACGCTCGCTTTCCGGCAACCGCCCCCCGGCCTGCTGCAGAATGTCCAGCACCGGAGAGTAATCGGTCGGATCGACGATGACCCCGACGCTGACATGATTCTTGGCCGCTGACCGAATGAGGGCGGGTCCGCCGATATCAATGTTTTCGATGGCGCGTTCAAACGGACAATCCGGATCGGCCACCGTGTCCGCAAAGGGATACAGGTTGACCACGACCAGATCGATCGGAGGAATGGCCCGTTCGTCCATGACGGCCTCGTCCACCCCGCGCCGGCCCAATATGCCACCGTGAATTTTGGGGTGCAGGGTCTTGACCCGCCCGCCCATCATTTCCGGATAACCGGTATAGGCCGATACTTCATGGACGGGAATGCCGGCTTCCGTCAGGCTCCGGGCCGTTCCCCCGGAGGAAATGATCTCTATGCCCAGTGCGGTCAACCCCTGACAAAAGCCGATGAGACCGGTTTTATCGGAAACGCTGACCAGGGCACGCTGAATTTTGTCGTTCATCCGCAGAATTTATCCATGTCAGATCAGGTTTTTGAGCCGGGAGGCCGCCCAGCCACTGGTGCGGATATCGTAATCAGCCAGTTTCTTGCGCAGGGTACTGCGGCTCAATCCCAGCATGATCGCGGCCCTGCTCTGGTTTTGTCCACACTGTTCAAGCACGACTTCGATCATGGGCTTTTCCACTTCATTCATGACCATGGTGTAAATCTCGGAGGCTTCGTAGCCGTCGAGCTGATTAAAGTATTGGCGCATGGCCAGCTTGACGCATTCACCCAGGGGAAGATCGGGTGACACACCGTCGGCAACGGCTGTGCCGGGCACCATCATTTTGTTTTTGTGAGTCATTAGTCCGTCAGGTTTGAATAATCGGGTTGAGACAATGATCCCAGGGCCACGAGTTGCTCCCGGGCAGTAACCAACGTGTTGAACCGGGCCATGAAACCGGCAGAACCACCGAGATGCTTCATGTACCAGCCCAGATGTTTTCGGGCAATGCGCACGCCCTGGCTTTCACCATAAAACAGGTACAGGGATTCGAGGTGATTCAGGATCGTGGAGAGTGGTTCGGGTTGTTCAGGCAGGCCTGGCTTCTGTTCCGGATAGAGTTCGGCAATCAGGGTTCTGAACAACCAGGGTTGTCCCAGTGCGGCACGACCGATCATGATGCCATCCGCCCCGGTCGACGCCAGAACATCCCGGGCTTTGCCGGGGGTATCGATATCGCCATTGGCGATGACCGGAATCTGCACCGCCTCCTTGATGGCCCGGATTGTAAGGTATTCGGCCTGACCGGAAAAGCCGCAGGCACGAGTACGACCGTGGACTGTCAGTGCCCGGATTCCTGCTGCCTCGGCAATGCGGGCAATCGCAGGCCCGTTACGGTGGGCAGGATCCCAGCCTGTGCGTATTTTCAGGGTAACCGGCACATCAACGGCCCGAACCACGGCCTCCAGCAGGGTTCCCACCAGTACTTCATCCCTGAGCAGGGCCGAACCTGCCGCCTTGTTACATACTTTTTTGGCAGGGCAACCCATGTTGATGTCGATCAGGTCAGCCCCCCGCTCGACATTGATCCGGGCCGCTTCTGCCATCTGGCGGGGATCATTGCCCAATATCTGCACCGAACGGGGTGAGGGTTCGCCCGCATGATCGAGCCGCCGCAGGGTTTTGGGGTGTTGTCTCAGGGCCGGGTTGACCGAGATCATCTCCGAAACCGCGAGATCAGCCCCGTAATGGCGACAGAGGGTGCGAAACGGGCGATCCGTTACACCCGCCATGGGGGCCAGAATCAGGCGATTGCGTAAGGTATGGATACCAAGGGTCAGCATGAACCTGCCGTCGGGTAAAAGGGGGTCAAGTCTAGCCGCAAGCCGACCCTAGCGCAAAGATTCATCGTTTGCCATGGATGGCCAGGGCTGCCACCCGGTTTTCTATCAGGGTTTGCAGTGCCTGATATTCCGGATCGGCGGGGTTGGCGGCCTCCCGGTGTTCCGGCAGGTTGCGGGTGTCAACCATGAACCGGGCTTCGTCACTGTCCAGGCTTAATAGCGTCTGGATCATCCGGGCTGAAGTGCCGGTTGCCGTGGCCAGTCTCGCAAAAACGATCCCTGAGCGATCAGCCGCCAGATCAACGAAGCTGAAACCACTCCCGCCATGGGTATCGTTCAGTTCCTTGGCCACGCCCATGAGGTGGCTCAATTCACTGTTCATGGCAAGGGCCAACGCCGCCGAAGCCAGAAAATGCTGCGCGGTATCGACCCGTCCATTGAGCAGCACCTGAAGACGACCAGGGGTTGCTTCCTGGAGTCCTCCGTTCACATAGGCATTCAATACCCGGATGACCGCTGTATTTTCAGCGATGGCGACTGCATCAGACGGCGAGCGATCCCTGGCCAGGCCAAACAGGACGTGCATGAGATACCCCAAACGCACAAAGCGTATGTGACGACTGGCTGCCAGCGTTTTGCTCAACAGGCGGTCATAAATCAGGAAGCGTTCCCGGCTAACCCAATCCTCGATCCAGTTTTGCGCCGGATCAAACCATTCGTTCTTCCATATCACCGACACCTCCAGCCTGTCATCCTGAATACGCCAATCGATGACCCGCTGTTCCCACAGGCGCAAGTACTGGCCGTAGCCCGCCAGACTGGCGAGAGGCCGCAGCAGGTTCGCAATCCGGCCCACAAAAAATGCCAGTCGCCCCAGGCTGACCCGAAGCCTTTCATCAGGCCCGGCATCACGGTCGAGTAACAGCGAAACATTGATGAAAAGCGGTAGCGTGGCCAAGGGACGCAAAGAGGCCTCACACGACAACCGTGGTGTTTGGGCACGACACCGGATGTGGCCCCCGGTCTGTCTGCGGGCCATCAACAGGGCGACGACCGTCTCGATGTCACGGGCCGACATGATCAGTCGTTTCTCCCCCGCCATCGGGTTATCCGGTTGAACCAGCGGGCGTGGCAAGCCTGGCGTAGCACCCGGATAGTCGGGATTTGCCTGCACGGTTTTATCCGGATAAGGCTGACTGTCCAGGATCAACAGGCACAAAATCAGCAATCCCGTTAGTAAACCGGCCATGAGGTAAAACAAATACACCCATGGCACCCGGAAATCGGGGAGTAGCCTGATCCTCAGCAGGTCCACACCCTTACAACCTGACGGATTGTCACGCACGGCAACAGGGCAATCAGACTGGCATCAACGAACCTGGCCCCTTCGGTGTCTGGCCCCGACGTAGAGCCCCAGAATCAGGAGGCTCAGGATGAGCATGGCCAGCACCACCTGATGGGCATGATGCATCAGCAGACCCTGGTTTTCTCCGACAAGGTAGCCCAGGCCGCTCAACACCGAAACCCACAGGGCAGCGCCGAGCGAGGTATAGAGGCTGAATGCCAGGTGATTCATCCGGGCCAGGCCTGCCGGTAGTGAAATGAGATGACGAACGACCGGCAGCAGGCGGCCCACGAAAGTGGATACTTCGCCATGGGTCAGAAAATAGCCTTCAACCCGGGTAAAGCGTTTTTCATCGATGCCAAGATAGCGTCCGTACCGCATCAGGAAGGGACGACCCAGATACAAAGCGGCGAAATAGTTGGCATAAGCCCCCGCCAGACTGCCCAGTGTGCCGCTGAGAATGACCGGTATCCAGTCCATTTTGCCCTGTTGTATGAGGTAACCCGCCGGTGGCATGACCAGTTCACTGGGTACGGGAAACAGGGAACTCTCCATCGCCATCAACAGAAAAATGCCGCCATACCCCCAGTCAGAGAGGGTCATCACCAGCCATTGCAGTCCGTATTGAAAGACAGATTCCGGATTCATCCTGCACCTGCCAGCACAATGGCGATATCACCCGCCTGCAATACCCAGTCATGCGGGGGGGGTGAAACAAACACCCCTTCCCGCTTGACACTCAGCGTCACCACACGGTGGCGGGCATGCACGTCTGCAATGGTCAGCCCGAACCACTCACTCTCATCCAGGATATCGACCTGTTCGAGCAGACCCTGTTTTTTTTTATTGCTCGATGAGCGGGAATACCACCAGTTGCCGATTTCGGGATGAAGCATGTGAGAGGCCATACGGGCCAGGTTTCTGGCCCCGATCACGATGGACAGGTTATCCCGGTCATCCTCCCAGGTGGTAATGAGACCACTGGCCCGTTCTATGCCGGCCTGCAGGAGCAACATGACATCCACGGGATTTCCCAGCAGATAGGGAATACCCACTTTCTCGCTGACTTCATCGAGGGTCAGTGCCTCGTAGGCTTCCAGATCGACCGCTTCGTAATGCATCAGGCACTTGATTTTTTGCTCGAAATAACCGGGCCAGGTGTGCAATAACGTTTTTTTGAGTCTGTCCGGGTCAATGTCGATGACTACGAAAGCCACACCGGCCAGATTGAAATCCTCGGCGATGCGGGTTCCGAGCCAGTCCGCACCACACAGGATGTAATGCTTTTGCAGGGCATTGATTCGATTCATGCGTTTCCTCCGGTAACGGGCAGCCACCACGCGCTCGCGTTTCTGGATGGCATAAGCAGACAGGCTGGTAAAGGCGTAACCGCCGAGACTGACGGCGAGCAGGGTAAAGCCGATGGCAAACAGTCTTCCGGTGGCCGACTGCGGGGTGAGATCGCCATAGCCGACGGTCGTGATGGTAATGACGGTGGCATAGAGCGCGTTGAGCAGCGACCAACCCTCCGTAGCCGAGTAGGTCAGGGTTCCTGTCAGGATCAGTAGCAGCAGGAACAACAGGCTGCGTACCAGTTCGGATTGGGTCAACGCCTCTCCCGTATCCGTCAGTCTCATTTTCACCAGGCGATGCATGAACCAATTGATGATCGACATGAGCGGGCTGACCTCTGTTGTTGCTCAACCGGATTGTTTGATTGCATGGATACCGACATCGGGTATCCCGCTCACCAGCGGCACAAAGGTGACCGGTGCGAGGGACTCGACCCGAAACCCGGATTCGGTATGGCTGATCCGTTGCAGGGTCTGGGCGCGTCCCTCGCCCACCGGAATCACCAGGATGCCGCCCGGTGCCAGTTGTTCCAGCAGGGGTTCGGGTACCTCGGCGGGTGCAGCCGTCACCAGAATGGCCGGATAGGGCGCGTGCGCTTTCCAGCCCCAGGTGCCGTCGCTGTGGCTGAATTCCACGTTATGGATATCCAGGCGATCCAGACATGCCCTTGCCCGTTGCTGCAGGGGCAAAATCCGCTCTACCGTATACACCCGGTTGACCAGGCGGGCCAGCAGGGCCGTCTGGTAACCGGAACCGGTTCCGACTTCCAGTACCCTGTCAGGCAGGCCTTGTTCCAGTAACAGTTCGGTCATGCGGGCCACGATATAGGGCTGGGATATGGTCTGGTTGAAGCCGATGGGAAGGGCCGTGTCATCATAAGCCCGACTGGCCAGTGCTTCCCCGACAAAGATATGGCGGGGAATGTCGAGCATGGCGGCCAGAATCGGGGCATGGGTCACGCCCAGTTCACGGATGCGGTTGACCATGCGCTCCCGGGTTCGGGGCGAGGTCATGCCGATACCTTGCAGCCTCAGATCCATCGGTCGCTGTCTCCGGGCAGCCATTCGGCCAGGGTTTCCAGATCGTCATGGCGGGTCAGGTCGATCCTGAGGGGCGTGACCGACACGTAATGGTGACGCACCGCATGAAAATCCGTGCCGGGGCCGGCATCCTGTTCCGGCCCGGCCGCACCTACCCAGTAAATCTCCCGTCCACGCGGATCATGGGTGCGAATGGCCGGTTCCGCCCGGTGACGCTGGCCCAGTCGGGTCGCCTGAAATCCCTTGAGGTCATCGAGGGCGATGTCAGGAACATTGACATTGAGGATGGAATCGGCGGGCAGCGGATTTTTCAGGATTTGTTCGAGCAGCAGCACGGCAACCTGTCCGGCCGTTTCGAAATGAACCGGATTGTGGGAGGCCAGCGAGATGGCAATGGCCGGCAAGCCCAGAAACCGGCCTTCGGTGGCGGCTGCAACGGTACCGGAGTAAATCACGTCATCGCCCATGTTGGCCCCGTGATTGATGCCGGCAAATACCATGTCGGGCTCTTTTTCCAGCATCCCGGTGATCGCCAGGTGCACACAATCCGTCGGGGTGCCATCCACCTTGATGAAGCCGTTTGCCATCTGATGAATACTCAGGGGCCGATCCAGTGTCAGCGAATTGCTGGCTCCGCTACGGTTTCTTTCCGGGGCCACCACGGTCAGATCAGCCAGGGGACGCAGGGCATCGGCCAGGGAAATCAAACCTTTGGCCGAATAACCATCGTCATTGCTCAGTAATATGTGCATAATTTCACCTCCAGGTTGGAGACGCATTTTACACAAGAACCCTGAAAATGGGGCGACGAATAGTGCGTGCAATCCGGGTGACCGGTCTGGTGATCGATCGTCAGGATCGGGCCCAAACCAGACCCCTGCCCCCTGTCCTGACCCGATAAAATCAACAACCCCCATTATGGAGAACTCCACATGAACCCTGTGTCGTTTGAAGCGATCGACCGCCTGAATCAGACCCTCAAGACCCATCCCCGACTGCAAGCCTTTTTTGCCTTGCCGGATCTGACCCGGCATTCGATTCTGGTTGGCGGGTTGACCCTGTCGTTGACCCTGATCCTGGCCTGGGTGTATTACTTCGTCAATGCCACCGTCGCCGTGGGCAGTCTGGCCAGTATCCTGGCGGGTCTCGCGACCGGTCTGGGCGCGCTTCCGGCCTTGTTGTACCGGGATGTCTCCCGCAAAACCCTCTACACCCTGCTGGGGGGAGCCGCCGGTGTCATGCTGGCGGCCACCGCATTTTCCCTGATCGTTCCCGGCATACAGTACGGCAACCAGATATGGCCCAGACTCGGTGTCTACATCGTGGCCCTGGGGATCATGGCCGGAGCGGTATTTCTGGTTGTGGTCGATCGCTGGATGCCCTACGAACGTTACCTCGAGCAAGGAGAAAGCTTCGATTCCCTGAAAAAGGTCTGGCTGTTCATCGCTGCCATCGTCCTGCACAATTTTCCCGAAGGCATGGCGGTGGGTGTCAGTTTCGGTTCCGGTGACTGGCACAATGGCATGGCCCTGGCGGTGGCCATCGGTCTGCAAAACATTCCTGAAGGACTGGCCGTGGCCCTGCCGCTGGTAGCCCTGGGTTACCCGCGTCAGCAGGCGGTTTTCATCGCCCTGCTGTCAGGTCTGGTCGAACCGATCGGCGGGTTTCTGGGTGTGGTCTCGGTCACCTGGTTTCTTCCCCTGCTGCCGATAGGCATGGCCTTTGCCGCCGGTGCCATGCTGTTCGTCATCAGCGATGACATCATCCCCGCCGCCCAGGCCGAGGGAAAATCACGCACGGCCACCTTTGCCATCCTGTCCGGTTTCATCATCATGATGATTCTGGACAATCTTTTGACCTGAGGCTTTTGCCAGACACACTGACTCATCATGAATAACAATCGACGAGACGATTCGACCGACAATCTGGACCCTCATGACTGGGATGCATTCGGATCGCTCGCGCACCAGATGCTGGACGACATGCTGAACCATGGCCGCACCTTGCCGGAACGACCGGTCTGGCAACCGGCCCCCGAAACGGTGCGAAATCATTTCCATCAACCCCTGCCGCAAACGCCCTCCTCCCTGGATGAGGTTCACGCTGATTTCATGGCAAACATCCTGCCTTATGCCGTGGGCAATGGCCATCCCCGTTTCATGGGATGGGTACACGGGGGCGGTACCCCGGTGGGCATGCTGGCCGAAATGCTGGCTGCGGGTCTGAACGCCAATGTGGGCGGACGCAATCAGATACCGGTCGAAGTAGAGTGGCAGGTCGTGACCTGGATGCGGGAATTGTTCGGCTTTCCCGCTACGGCCAGCGGCCTGTTCGTGACCGGTACTTCCTCGGCCAATCACCAGGCCCTGCTGGTAGCCCGAACCGCGCTGCTCGGTGCCGGGGTTCGTGCCAGCGGCATCCAGGCATCCGGCCTGCGGCTTACGGCGTATGCCTCGGTCGAATCCCATGTCAGCGTGGTAGCGGCACTGGATTATGCCGGCATCGGGACGGATGCCCTGCGGATGATTCCGGTCAACGACCGCTATGAAGTGGATGTGTCGGCCCTGGCCGACTGCCTGGCCCGTGACCGCGCCGCCGGTTTCACCCCGCTCTGGATCGTCGGCACGGCCGGCAGTGTCAATGTGGGGGCCATCGACGACCTGAACGCCCTGGCAGACCTGGCCGCGCAGGAACAGGTCTGGTTCCACGTCGATGGAGCCTACGGGGCTCTGGCCCTGATGGCCCCTGACCTCGCCCCCCGCCTCGAGGGCATCGAGCGGGCTGATTCCATCGCCTGTGATTTTCATAAATGGGGACAGGTGCCCTACGATGCGGGATTCCTGATGATTCGCGACGGTAGCCTGCATCTGGCCACCTTTGCTTCCCGGGTGGCTTACCTGAACCGTCAGGCCCGCGGTCTGGCTTCAGGTGGGGTCTGGCCCTGTGATCTGGGCATCGACCTGTCCCGTGGCTTTCGTGCCCTCAAGGCCTGGTTTACCCTCAAGGTGTATGGCAGTGATCGTTTGGGGCGGGTGATGTCCACGACCTGCCGACTGGCGGCCTATCTGGGCCAGCGTATCGAAGCCGAACCCCGGCTGGAATTGCTGGCACCGGTCATGCTCAACATCGTTTGTTTTGCCTACCGGGCCGAAGAATCCGATCGGGTCAACGCGGCCATCGTCATTGACCTGCAGGAATCGGGCATCGCCGCCCCCTCCACCACGGTACTGAAGGGACGACTGGCCATACGCGCTGCCCTCGTCAATCATCGCACCCGCTTTTCCGATATGGATATCCTGATCGAAGCCACCCTGGCGGCGGGGGAGCGTCACGCATGTTGATGGGACTGGCCGGCCTTGCCCGCAAGGTTTATCACGACAGCGACCTTCAGGACACCAACGACCAATTACTGGCCCGGCTTCAGGCCGATGACAATGACGCAACGGCCTGGCTGGATTTGTCGATCCTGGCCACGCTGCGTTTTCAGCATGATCTGGCCGCACAAGCCCGCCGCGTGGCCCTGTCCCTGACCAACCACTACACCCTGCCTGCCGTGAAACCCCAACGGCTCACCCTGCTGGCCTTGCTGGCTCCCGGCGATCTGATGGCCAATACCCCGCTGGAATTTCTGCTGGAAAACTCGACCATCACCCTGCATCTGCTCTATCTCGCTACCCTCGACGACCTGAAGCGGGCACCGGCCCACGACGTACTGTTCGTGGCAGTAGGCCAGTCAGACCGTAACCGCTCCCTGCTGGAAGCCCTGGTGGAAGGCCTGCGTCACTGGCCCCGACCGGTCATCAACCGGCCGGAACAGATCCTGCGAACCGGGAGGGACAGTGCCTTTACCCTGCTGGCCGATATTCCGGGCCTGGTGATACCGGAAACGGCCCGACTGCACCGCAGCCAGCTCGAACCGCTGGTTGCCACCTTCAATGCCCCCCTGATCGTACGTCCGCTCGACTCACACGCCGGGCGGGATCTGGCCAAAGTGGGCGATCCCGCCGGATCGCGTGCTTATCTCGAAACCGTCCCGGATGAATGGTTCTACGTATCGCCCTACATCGACTATGCCGGGCCGGATGGCCTGTTCCGCAAATACCGGATCGTACTGCTGGATACCCGCAGTTATGCCGGCCACCTGGCCGTATCGGCACACTGGATGGTGCATTATCTCAATGCCGGTATGCGTTCTTCCGCCAGCAAACGGGCCGAGGAAGCCCGCTTCATGCAGGACTACGACACTGACTTTGCCAGACGACACGAGCGAGCATTGAGTGAAATCAGCCGGCGTACCCGGCTCGACTATCTGATCCTCGATTGTGCGGAACTGCCCGACGGCACCCTGTTGCTGTTTGAAATCGATACCAGTGCCGTGATTCATGACCTGGATCAGGGCACTGATTTCGCCTATAAACAGGCACCGATGCAGCGTCTGTTCACGGCCTTCGAGACATTTTTACTGGCCCGGGCCGTGGTGTCCTGACGGCCTTGATCATCCCACCTATTGACCCCGGTTACGTCAAATGCCCTGCCCTGGAAACGTGGCTGACCCGGGGGGGCGATGATCGAATCGAATGCAATCCACACGGGCTCAACGCCTACGGATATCCTCCCCACCCGCTGCCGGATTGGCACGGCTTCAGTGCCTGCACGGCTTCGGTCATTTCGCCTTCGGCCTGGGAGGCAGCCCGCCTTCTGCATGAGCGGCTCCCCGATGCGTTGACATCTGCCCAGGGTTTCCAGGAGTGGGCGCGGATCGGCTCGGCTTTACTGTGGTTGAACGGGCTTGATGATCTGGCCGGGTTGCGCCTGGTTTTCGCGGCATCCGGCACCGATGCCCACGGGCTGGCCGCCCGGTTGACCCGGCAGGCCGAAGGGAAAATGCAGGTGACCGTCATGGCCGATCCGGCCGAGACCGGTAGCCGGATACTGGACACGCTGCGGGCCGCGACCGGCGGGGATGGCGAACGACTGGTTACGCTGCCGGTGCGGCAGGTCGACGGTTCACGTTACCCGGTTGAACGGGTCGATGCCGCGTTCGAGGCAGAAGTCGAGGGGTGGCTCAAACGCGGGTATGGGGTCCGGCTGATCGTGCTGGATGTATCAAAAACCGGCCTGACCGTCCCCGGTCGGGACTGCGTCGTTCGTCTGAAACGATATCACGGGCCTGATCTGGCCACGGTGGTGGATGCCAGCCAGTTCCGTTTGTCGACCACCGCACTCAGGACTTATCTGACCGCCGGTTGTCTGGTTATTTTGACGGGCTCCAAATTTCTGGGCGGCCCGGCTTTTTCCGGTGTCTTGCTGCTTCCGGCTGAGGTTGCATCAGGCAAAGCTACCCCGCTCATTCGGGCCATGTCCCGCGACACCCACAGTAACCGGGGTTTGCTGTTGCGCTGGGAGGCGGCCTTGAGCGAACTGGAACGATTGCGGCAAAGGCCCGAACAGGCCGTTATGCAGTTCAAACGGCATTTTATCGCCTCGGTCAGTCATGCGTTGATGGATCAGGCGGGGCTGGCGTTACTGGATGAACCGGTTCTTGAGGATGAGGAATCCGGTATCCTGGCTTTCTGGCTAAGAGAGAGAAAAAACGGTCGACAGGCTACGGAGGCGCGAACCCGTCAGGTATTCGACAAACTGCAAAACGAGTGGCTTTCGACCTGCCCCGGCTTCAGTCTGGGACAGCCGGTGCGGTGTGGTCAGGTCGGGGAGAACGGGCGGGTGGTGCTGCGTCTGGCTCTGAGTGCCCCCCTGGTTTGTGCCGGGGTGGAGGATCCCGAACGGGTTATCGCTTGGGCATTGCAGGGGGTGGCACGACTGATGGAACCGGTTTACCGGTGATTTGCGCAGGATGGGCAAAGCCTGGAAGGCCGCAGGCTGAATCGGGTGATATTTTCGGCCTGCGGCCTTCCGGCGATGAAATCAGGGGGCAGCTTTCAGGTGGGTAACGGCTTCCTCTGCTGATTTGCCGGCGATATCGGCATGACCCATCTTGCCATGTTCCACGGCACCGTCCAGACTTTTCACGGCGGCTTCGTAGTGGGCACTGGGGGTTTGTTTCTGGGCGGCGGCGGCATGTTCCTTCGCCGCACCGGCATGTTCTGCAACCCCTTTGGCATCGCCCTTGCCGACGGACTCTACGGCGGCCTGCGCGTGTTTCAGGGCTTCATCCTTGTGCGACCCTTCTGCCAGGGCGAGTGTGCTGCCGGTCAGTAATGCCAGTCCGGCCAGTGCGTTCAACAAAAAGTGCTTGTTCATATAATCCTCGTCTGTGTTTTGATTCGGGATAGCCAGCGTCATGGCCTTGGAGACTTCATGCGCTGAGGCAACACCGAACCCGGGTGACTTTTAACTCCGGGGGCTGGTGCGCCCCCGGATAGAGCCAGCGAACCGGGCAAAGTTCCTCGATGAATAACCTTACCGGCTACTGCTTGCGTGTGCTGAACACAAGGGTGTGATCGTGCAGTTCAGCCGTTACGGTATCGTTCGGCTCGATGTTGCCGAGCAATATCTCACGGGCCAACGGGTTTTCCAGGGCTTGCTGTATGGCCCGTTTCAGTGGCCGGGCTCCGTAAACCGGATCGAAACCGGCCTCGCCCAGATGATCCAGCACCGCATCACTGACCTCCAGTTTAATGCCACGCTCGGCCAGTCGCTGCGACAGATAACCCAACTGTATACGGCTGATGGCGCGGATCTGTTCGCGAATCAAGGGATGAAAAACCACCACTTCGTCGATGCGGTTGATGAACTCGGGACGGAAAGCGTAGCTGACCACCTCCATCACGGCCGATTTCATGGCCGCATAGTTTTCTTCACCCGCCAGCTCCTGGATACGGTCAGACCCCAGATTGGAGGTCATCACGATCACGGTGTTGCGGAAATCCACCGTCCGGCCATGGCCATCGGTCAGGCGGCCATCATCCAGCACTTGCAGCAAAATATTGAACACATCGGGATGGGCCTTTTCCACTTCGTCCAGCAGGATCACGGCGTAGGGACGACGGCGCACCGTCTCGGTCAGATAACCGCCCTCCTCGTAGCCGACATAACCGGGTGGTGCCCCGATCAGCCGGGCCACCGAGTGCTTTTCCATGAATTCCGACATGTCGATCCGTACCATGGCCTCGTCGGTGTCGAACAGGAAAGCGGCCAGCGCCTTGCACAATTCGGTTTTGCCCACCCCGGTCGGGCCCAGAAACAGGAACGAACCATTAGGGCGACGCGGGTCGGACAAGCCAGCCCGTGACCGCCGGATGGCATCGGCCACCGCCCGGATGGCTTCCTGCTGACCAACAACCCGGGCCGCCAGGGCCGATTCCATTTGCAGCAGCTTTTCCCGCTCGCCTTCCAGCATCTTGGCTATGGGGATGCCGGTCCATTTGGAGATGACCTCAGCGATTTCCTCGTCGGTCACCTTGTTGCGCATCAGTTTGGTTTCGTGCATCTCGGCCTGGGTTGCCAGGTCGAGTTCCTTTTGTAAGGGGGGTATTTCACCGTATTGCAGTTCCGACATGCGGGCCAGATCACCGGAACGCCGGGCCGCTTCCAGCTCGAGTCGGGCCCTTTCGAGTTTTTCCTTGATGGCGGTAGTGCCTTGCAGGGCGGCTTTTTCCGCCTTCCAGACTTCCTCCAGTTCGGTGTATTCCCGTTCCAGTTCGCTGATGAGGTCCTTGAGTGCGGTCAACCGTCGGCGCGAAGCTTCGTCGGTTTCCTTTTTCAAGGCTTCCCGCTCGATCTTGAGCTGAATCAAACGACGATCGAGCCGATCCATTTCTTCCGGTTTGGAGTCGATTTCCATGCGAATGCGGCTGGCGGCCTCGTCGATCAGGTCGATGGCCTTGTCCGGCAGGTTACGATCGGTAATGTAACGGTGCGACAGGGTAGCCGCTGCCACGATGGCCGGATCGGTGATGGTCACCCCGTGATGCACTTCGTATTTTTCCTTGAGTCCGCGCAGGATGGCGATGGTGTCTTCCACGCCGGGTTCGTCGACCAGAACCTTCTGGAAGCGTCGCTCAAGGGCGGCATCCTTTTCGATGTATTTGCGGTATTCATCCAGTGTAGTCGCGCCAATACAATGCAGTTCTCCCCGCGCCAGGGCCGGTTTCAGCATGTTGCCGGCATCCATGGCCCCTTCGGCCTTGCCCGCCCCGACCATGGTATGCAGCTCGTCGATGAACAGGATGATGCGGCCTTCCTGTTTGGCGACATCGTTGAGGACGGCTTTCATGCGTTCCTCGAACTCGCCCCGGAATTTGGTACCGGCGATGAGTGCAGCCATGTCGAGTGCCAGCAGCCGTTTACCCTTGACCCCTTCCGGTACTTCGCCGTTGATGATGCGCTGGGCCAGACCCTCGGCAATGGCGGTTTTACCTACACCGGGTTCGCCGATCAGGACGGGATTGTTTTTGGTACGACGCTGCAACACCTGCACCGTGCGGCGGATTTCATCATCCCGACCAATGACGGGATCGAGTTTGCCCTGTTCGGCCCGGGCAGTCAGGTCGATGGTGTATTTTTGCAGGGACTGACGTTGTTCCTCGACGTTGGGATCATCCACCTTCTGCCCGCCCCGCAGGTTGGCAATGGCCGTTTCCGCTGCATTACGTTTGAGTCCTGCCTGTTGCAACAGGTTGCTGAGACTGCCCTTGTCTTCCAGGGCCGCCAGCAAAAACAGTTCACTGGTGATATAGCTGTCACCGCGTTTCTGCGCCAGTTTGTCGGTCAGGTTGAGCAAGCGGGCCAGATCACCCGATATCTGTACATCACCGCCCACCCCCTCGACCCGTGGCATGCGCTTCAGCATGTCCTGAAGGGTGTTTCGCAACTGCATGGCATTGACACCGCATTGCTGAAGCAATGGCTTGAGGGTACCGCCCTCCTGCTCCAGCAAGGCGGAGAGGACGTGGACGGGCTCTATGAACTGGTGATCGTGACCCAGTGCCAGACTCTGGGCATCGGCCAGGGCCGACTGAAATTTTCCGGTCAATTTATCCATTCTCATGCGCGTATTCCCGTAAGTTGATTAAGGATGGGATAAAAATTTGGGATGACTTCGTGGCTTTTCAAGACACCCGGTATAGGTGTCCTGACAACACCCCGCTTGAAAAAAACGACATGAGCTTATACAATGCGCCCCCTTGAACCGGAGGCTGGCTGGCGCAGACAGCCAAACCAGTGACACAGCGATAACCATAAAATCAAAATGTATCAGGCATTAACTTTCATTCACGTCCTGGTCGCACTGGCCATCACCGGACTGGTTTTATTGCAGCAGGGACGGGGTGCAGACGCAGGAGCCGGTTTCGGAGGCGCGTCGACTTCTCTGTTCGGCGCACGGGGTGCATCCTCGTTCCTGTCCAGAACCACAGCGATACTCGCGACCGTTTTCTTTGTCAACAGCATTGGCCTCTCGTACCTGGCGAGTCGCAAGGACACCCGGGTTCCCGACATCATGGAGAGTGTCACTGAATCAGCCAGGCCTTCCGATCTGCCCGTGGCAATAGACGAAAAGGCTGCCGGAGTGCCGGCCGCTGACCTGCCCACAGAAAAGCCGGGCAAGTAAACAAGCATTTGCCGATGTGGTGAAATTGGTAGACACGCCATCTTGAGGGGGTGGTGACGCAAGTCGTGTCGGTTCGAGTCCGACCATCGGCACCAATTCAAACTTCCAGCAGAAGTACAGAACCTCACAAGCCCGCTCACAGCGGGCTTTTTTGTGCCTGTTTCAAGGAAATGACTTACAATGCGCCGGTCATCGAACTGACTTTCATGCCACAAATCACAAGAACAATGGATATATCCAAAGCCTCAGCTCCTGGACGTTTGATCCAACTGGATTTTTTTCGCGGAGTGGCCCTGATAATCATCTTTATCAATCACACGCCGTACAATGATCTGTCACTGCTTACGCCATCCCGGTTTGGCCTGAGCGATGCAGCCGACCTGTTTGTATTCCTCTCCGGCTTTGCCTCGGCACTGGCTTACGGTCGCTGTTTTCACCAGGCTGGCCTGGGGCTGGGAACGGTTCGGGTGTTGCACCGCTGCACTGAAATTTATGCCGCTCATCTGGCTTCTTTTTTTTTATTGGCCAACCTCTGCGCACTGGGTACACTGTGGTCGGGGGAAATCGACTACATCCGGCAGCTTTCCCTGACCTATTTTTTCGATTCGACCCGGGAGGCACTGATCCATCTGTTCGGTCTGCATTATGTCCCTAACTATTTCGACATTTTGCCGCTGTATTTCATTATCATGTTGTGGATTCCCGTGATTTGGGCACTGTCCCGATGGCATATCCTGCTGGCATTGCTGTTTCCCGGCCTGCTTTATTTTGCGGCCCATCACTGGAACTGGGAACTCAGTGCCGATCCGGTAAGCGGACGGCCCTGGTTCTTCAATCCCTTTTGTTGGCAGTTGCTGTTTTTTACCGGATTTTTCTTCGGAATGGGCTGGTTGCCGAGGCCGCGTGCTCACCGTGGCTGGATCTGGCTGACGGGTTTGACAGTGGTATTACCCATTCCCCTGACGTTCGAATCGCTGTATTCCTCAACCGAATGGTTGTTTGCGCTCCATCAGTGGCTGCAAGCCGGATTCGACAAAAGTCATTTTGGCCTGTTGCGCGGGATACATTTTCTGGCACTGGCGTACTGGGTCAGCCAGGTGGTGAACGCGCACCCGCATTGGCTGCACGGACGCTGGCAAGACGGGATCATCACGATGGGACAACGTTCCCTGCCATTATTTTTACTGGTGAGTACCCTGTCCTTTGTGGGGGGTATGGTTCTGGACCGGGTTGGACGTGACGTACCCGGGCTTGTGCTGGTCAATGCGGCTGGCATCGCCATCATGCTGCTGGCAGCACGCGGACTGGCCTGGCTGAATGCAAAACCGTGGAAACAACCGGTAACGACGAATGGCCGGACCGGGCCGACTGCACACCGTCCCGGCCTGTGGATGATACCCCGGATCGTTGGGGTTTCCCTGTTGCTCCTGCTCGCGATGATGCCCTTGCTATGGATCGAGGTACAAATACCGCCTGATACCGTGACCGCCGATGTTTCCGAGTCTCTGGACATGCTCCCGGTGAGTAACGGTGATTATCCGGTCGGCGATGAGGATGACATCGAATGGCAGGATGGGGTATAGATGATTCAATCCTTTCCACCTGAACGCAGAATGCTGCCATGCAGAAAAACCTGTTAACCCAACTTTGCGCCAAACATACCCTGGCCTTACCGGTTCCCTGGCCCCTGGACGGGATGTCCAGCCCGGAATGGATCAACACGGTCATCAAACCCTTGCTGGCTGACCAGGCCGGTGTCAGGGCCGTTTTCAACGAACCCACCACCTGGCAGCTGAAGGAATTGAGGGAGCAAAGCCGCTATCACTATATCGGGACGATTCGCCTCGACAGCCATACGGTCACCGCTCACGGGCTCGATCCGTTCCTGCATAGATCGATTGCATCAGATCCTGCCCTGGGCATTCCCCTGTTCTGGGTCGGCACAGCCGATCCCGGTCGCTTTGCGGTTGCATCAGGTACCCTGCTGGAAGGCACCTGGCGCACCAACTATGGTAACGGGGTCAAAAAACCGGCCAGTGATCTCTCCGACCTGCGCTATTTTGCAAACGTGGCCGCCATCGCCGGGCTATTGGCCGACCTGGTTGGAGTCCTCAGCGAGAAACTACTGCAGATTCAGAAAAAAACCAGGGTACGAACGCTTCAGGTCAGTGCCATCAAGGCACAGGTTCAGCAGATTGCCAATGTCGAGCGTTTTGCCTTCAGCATCAGGACCAGTGCCCGCCTGATCATCATTCTGGTGCGACTGGAGGGCAGCAAGCAGATCAGGATTTCAGTTCCCTTTACCGAGTTTGAAAATGCCCTGCCCGAATTGCGCGATACGATTCTCAAACTCCGCTGGTTGAGTCAGCGGGGTATTTCCTTCAGAACCGAACAACAACCGTACCGCCGTTCAGAAATCACCTGGACGGAACCCGAACCCCTGGATTCCCAAGAGCACTAAATCATGGCCATACGACTGGATGCCCTCGAATTACAGCAGGTACTCAGGCTGACCCCTGCCGAGCAAAACATTATGGTGAGCGGTCGGCATGGCATCGGCAAATCCGAACTCATCCGGGCTTGTTACACCAGCCTGGGCCTTGCCGTGGAGTGTTTCTTTCTGGGGCAGATGAGCGATCCCGGCGACCTGATCGGCCTGATGCACAAGGATGAAGCCAGCGGACGTTCGGTATTCCTGCCACCGTACTGGTGGCCACCGGCCGATCAACCCATCGTCCTGTTTCTGGATGAACTCAACCGGGCGCGACCGGAAATTTTGCAGGCGGTCTATGACCTGGCCCTCAACCGGCGACTGGCCGGTAAAACCCTGCCGACCGGTAGCCGGGTGGTAGCGGCCATCAATCACGGTGACGAATACCAGTTGACCGAACTCGACCCGGCCCTGTTGTCGCGCTTCAACCTGTATGAATTTACCCCTACGGTCGAGGACTGGCTGGTATGGGCCAAAACTGCGTCGCTGGATGCCCGCTTGCTCGATTTCATTCAGGGCCAGCCGTTTCATCTGGACGGTGCCCGCAGCCGGGACGACCTGGTGGGTTATTCCGACCTCAATAAAACCCCGGATCGTCGGGCCTGGGTGCGGGTGGGCCGCTTCATGACAGCAGTCGGTCTCGTCGAACCCCTGCACATCAAGGCCATTGCCGGTATGGTCGGCACCCAGGCCGCGATGGCCTTGCAGCAGCATCTGGCCACGACCGGACAACTGACTCCGGAACAGGTACTGAGGGAGTGGAAAAAACACCAGGCCCGGGTCAAGGCCCTGGCCCTGCACGAGCTGGTACAACTCAACGAACGCCTGCTGTTATGGCTGCACGGTTTACCTGCTGATCTTGCAGCCAGCGAAGCCAAAATACTGCAAGGCAATCTGCTGGCGTATCTCAAATACCTGAAAACTGCCCGCCATAATGAGGCCATCGCCCATTTCGCCACCCA
>Ga0172376_10002609_pt1 | contig 21835 bp, 21 predicted proteins | sample Lak35m_FD_121114 | JGI IMG/M metagenome (GOLD analysis project Ga0172376, IMG submission 121114) | Freshwater microbial communities from Kabuno Bay, South-Kivu, Congo - kab_092012_35m | ecosystem: Environmental > Aquatic > Freshwater > Lake | place: Democratic Republic of the Congo: South-Kivu... | reverse complement strand
GCGACGGCAGCGAGCTCGAGGCCGACGTCATCGTCTACGCCACCGGCTACGGCAGCATGAACCAGCCGATCTCCTCGACGCGGCGCCCGGCCATGCGGCAGGTCTTGCGATCGCCGCGGACGATACCCTCCAGCGCCTCGGCCGCCCCACGGCGCAGCGAGTGGACCGCCTCGACGTCGCCGCGGCGCACGTAGGCCAGCAACTCGCCGATGACCGCCTGGCTGGGCGAGATCGCGATGTCGATCTGCGTGCCCTGCACCAGCTCGGCGTAGGCGCGGCGGTTGATCAGCGCCAGCACGCGCCGCGCGCCCATGCGCTTGGCCAGCAGGCAGGCCAGGATGTTGTCCTCGTCATCGCTGGTCAGCGCGACGAAGAGGTCCATGTCCTGGACGTTCTCCTGGCCCATCAGCTCCTCGTCGGTGGAGTCGCCGTGCAGCACCAGCACCTGGGGCGGCAGCTGCGTGGCCAGGTAGTCGCAGCGCGCGCGGTGGGTCTCGATGATCTTGACCTCGAGCCGGTCCTGCACCTGGCGGGCCAGCCGCAGGCCGACCTTGCCGCCACCGGCGATCATCAGACGCTGCACCGGCCGGTCCCGCGCGCGCAGCGCGCCCAGCACCGTGCCGATGTCACGCGTGGCCGCCAGCACGAAGACCTCGTCGCCGGGCTCGATGCGTGTGCGCCCGTCGATGTCGGTCAGCGCCTGGTCCTGCCGGTAGATGGCCACGATGCGCATGTCCACGCGCGGCATCAGGGCCGGGATCTCGGCCAGGCTGTGGCGCACCAGCGGCCCGCCGGCCACCGCGCGCACCGCGATCAGGCTGACCAGGCCGTGCGCGAACTCCAGCACCTGCAGGGCCTCGGGGTGCTCGACCAGTTGCCCGATATAGCGCGTGACGCTCTCCTCCGGGCAGATCACGCGGTCCACGGCAAAGCCGCGCGCCTTGTCCATCAGCGGCGAGCCGTCCTCGAACTCGGGCGAGCGCAGACGCGCGATCGAGGTCGGCACGTTGAACAGGTCGTGCGCGACCTTGCAGGCCACGAGGTTGGTCTCGTCCTGCGGGGCGCAGGCGATGAACAGGTCGGCGTCGCCCAGGCCGGCCTCGCGCAGCACCGACGGCTGGATGCCGTTGCCGGCCACGCCGCGCAGGTCCAGTCGGTCCTGCAGCACCCCCAGCCGCACCGGATCGGTGTCGATGACGGTGATGTCGTTGCGCTCGGAGGCCAGGCTCTCGGCGACACTCTCGCCGACCCGGCCGGCCCCGAGGATGACGATGTTCACTGGCGCGCGAAGAGCTGGCCCAGGTCGGCGAAGGCCTTGAACTCGAGCGCGTTGCCGGACGGGTCGAGGAAGAAGAAGGTCGCCTGCTCGCCCGGCTGGCCCTTGAAGCGGATGTGCGGCTCGATGATGAAGGCCGTGCCCGCGGCGGTGAGCCTGTCGGCCAGAGCCTGCCACTGCGCCATCGGCAGCACGACGCCGAAGTGCCGCACCGGGACCGCATCGCCGTCGACCGCGCTGGTGCCGGCCAGTCGGCACTCCTGCGGCGCGAGATGGGCCACGACCTGGTGACCGAAGAGATCGAAATCCACCCACTCCGGCGAACTGCGGCCCTCCGGGCAACCCAGCAGGCCGCCGTAGAACGCGCGCGCAGCGTCGAGGTCGTGAACCGGGAAGGCCAGATGGAAGGGCGGCACGGCCGCGCGGGTGTCGGTGTTCATGGTCGTGATTGTGCGTCCACTGCAGGCCCGGGGGGCGCCAGGGCGCGTGCCGCGCGGGATCAGTACTTGACCCCGTCCGCCCCCATCTGCGCCGCCTGCTTCAGGGCCTGGGTGATGATCCCGGTGGTGACGGTGGCGAACAGCCGCGCGCCCCAGCCGGCGTAGCGCGCCTGGTCCTGGGCCGACAGGGCCAGTACGCCCGGGCACTTGCCGGCGGCGGCCACCTCGCGGATCACGTGCTCGATGACGGCCTGGACTTCCGGGTCGTGGAAGCGGTTCTCGTGCCCCATCGCGTGGGCCAGGTCGTTCGGGCCGACGAAGACCGCGTCCACGCCGTCGACCGAGGCGATGGCCCGGGCCTGCTGCGCTGCCTGCGGCGTCTCGATCATCACCACCAGCGCCAGGCCCTCGTTGCTCAGCCGGGTGTGCGCCGGCCCGCCGAAGGCGCCGAAGCCCGCCGCGCGTGTGCTGTAGGCGCTGCCGCGCTGCCCGCCCAACCCGCCGGGCAGCGGGTAGCGCACCCGCCGCACCAGGGCCTGCGCGTGTTCGACGCTCTGCACCATCGGGATCTGCACCCCGCAGGCGCCGATGTCGAGCACCCGCGCGATGTCGTGCTCCAGACAGCGCACCAGCGCCGGGATGCCGGCCGCACGCGCGGCGCGCAGCATGTGCTCGGTGGTCTCGAGGTCGGCGCTGCCGTGCTCGTTGTCGATGATCACGGCGTCGAAGCCGGCAAAGGCGCACATCTCCACCAGCGCCGGGCTGGGCAGGCCGTTGAAGATGGCTCGCACCGCCTGCCCGCTGCGCATCATCTCGGGCAGCCGGGTGTCGATGGGGTGGCGGGTCGGGTTCATGGTCGTCTCCTGGTGTGTTCAGCGCTGCGCCCGGTCGACGAAGCGCTTCGGGGCGACGTAGCCGTTGGCGTCGATCGCCAGACCCTGGCGCGCGGCGGATTCCACCACAGCCGCATCCCATTCGATGCGTTTGCGGTGGTCGCCAGTGGTCAGCAGCAATGCGCGCGCTTCGGTCGTGCCGGGGTTGCGCAGCGTGCGCCACACCTGGGCGGGCACGGCAAAGGTGTCCCAGGCCGCCGCCTCGCCGCTCAGGCGATAGCTGTGCTCGCCCTCGGTGGTGTCGACGCCGAGATCGATCTCCCCGGCCTTGGCGATCACCACCTGCTTGTCCTGCAGGCGGTGACGCGAAACGCTGCCGCCCGGCGGGATGCGCAGCCACTCGATCGACAGGCCGTGCGCGTTCGTCACCGGCGCCTGGGTGTTGCGGTCCTGGCTGAGGCCCAGACCGATCACGGGCGCCAGTTGGGCCCCGCATCCGGGCAGGGCGGTGTCGAGCAGGCCATGGGTCGACCAGACCAGGTCGGCGTGGCGCACGATGCGGCCAGCCATCTCCTGCGGTGACCAGCGGCGCAGCGCGGCGATCTCCTGGGCGCTCATCGGCTGCAGCAGCCGCTCGTCGGCTCGCAGCGTGTCACCGCGCGAGGCGTCGACGATGCGGTAGTCCTCGGTGAGCTGCACGCCGCGCTCGGCCGCCGCCGCCAGCGTCGTCGGGCCCCACAGCACGCCGCCGGTGTGGTCGCCGCCCAGCGCGGTGAACATGAAGCCGTCGTCCACGCCGACGTTGGTGAAGCCCCGGTAGATCCAGGTCGGCACCGAGACGATGTCGCCCTCGCCGATCTCGGCGTGCAGGTCCTCGGGGTTGAAGCCCCAGCGCACCTGCCAGGTGCCGCGCACGCAGATGAAGACCTCGCAGGTGAAGTGCATGTGCGCCGGGTTGGTCTTGCCGTGCGGCATCGACACCGCGCCCACCTGGAAGCCATGCGGCTCGCGCAGGTTGATCGGCTGGTTCGGGTTCTGCGACACGCCGGGCCCGATCAGCGCGTAGTTGTACTTCGGCGTGCACTCGGGAATGCAGTAGTCGATGAAGGCCTCGGTGGCGTAGCGCAGGCTGGAAAACGGGATGTGACGCTGCTGCAGCGCCTCTGGCGTGATCATGCGGGGTCTCCGGGAACACCGCGCGCGGGCGCGGCCAGCCATTGTGCGAGCAGCCGCGACCTGGGCCGCGGCTGCTCGAGCGGGATGAATTGGCCGCGGCTCACAGGTGCCGGCCGCTGTCGCGGTCGAACCAGTGCGCCCGCTCGGGCTGGACCTTCAGCCCGATCCGCGCGCCGGCCTCCAGACGCAGGCCCTTGTCGGCCTTCACGGCCACGAGCTGCCGGCCCACCTGCACCGTCACGAGGGTGCTGTCGCCCAACAGCTCGCAGGTGTAGACCTCGGCATGCAGGTGCGCGTCGTCCAGACCGGCCAGCGCGAGGTCCTCGGCCCGCAGGCCCAGTGTGAGTGCGCCGTCACGCGGCGCCCGCACGAGGATGGGCGGGCCGTCCTCGGCCTGCAGCCTGCCGCCCGCGGCCTGCACCGGGATCAGGTTCATCGCCGGGCTGCCGATGAAGCCGGCGACGAAGGTGTCGGCCGGTCGGTCGTAGATGTGCTCAGGCGTGTCGAGCTGGCGGATGACGCCCTCGTGCATCACCGCCACGCGATGCGCCAGCGTCATGGCCTCGATCTGGTCATGGGTGACGTACAGCGTGGTGACGCCCAACTCCTGCACCAGGTGCTTGATCTGCGAGCGCGCCACCAGCCGCAGCTTGGCGTCCAGGTTGGACAGCGGCTCGTCCATCAGGAACACGCGCGGCTGACGCACGACGCTGCGCGCCAGCGCCACGCGCTGGCGCTGGCCGCCCGACAGCGCGCGCGGCATGCGCTGCAGATAAGGGCCAAGCTCGAAACGCTCGGCCGCGCGCGCCACGCGGGCCTCGCGCTCGGCCGTCGGCACACCGCGCAGCTTGAGCGGATAGCCGATGTTCTGCGCCACCGTCATGTGCGGGTACAGGCCGTAGTTCTGGAACACCATGGCCACGTCGCGCTCGCGCGTGGGCAGTTCGTTGACGCGCGCGCCGTCGAAGGCGATCTCGCCCTGGGTCGGGTGCTCGAGCCCGGCGACCATGCGCATCGTCGTCGTCTTGCCGCAGCCCGAGGGGCCGAGCAGCACGAGGAACTCTGCGTCGGCGATCTCGAGGCTGAGGTCCTTGACGACCGCCACGGTGCCGAAGGACTTGTGGATGTGCTTCAGGGAGATCGTGGTCATCGGCGGCGCTGCATCGTGAGGACGTTCATCGGGAGCTCGAGGGACAGGCGGGGCGAGGCCGGGTGGGGATGGGCCGGAACGGAACGCTGCGGGAATCGGCCTGCGGGCGAGCGAGCGGATCAGCGCACCGACCCCGCCGTCAGGCTGCCGACGAACTGCCGGTGCACCAGCAGCGACAGCAGGAACATCGGCGCGGTGATCAGGATGCCGCCGGCGGCCATCAGCTCCCACAGGTCGCCGCGCTCGGTGCGAAAGCCGATCAGCCCGATGGGCAGGGTCAGTGCGTTCTGCTTGCCCAGAATCAGCGCGAACAGGAACTCGTTCCAGGTCAGCGTGAAGCTGAAGACCGCCGCGGTGATGATGCCCGGCAGCGCCGCCGGCACCACGATCTCGACGATGACGCGGGCACGGCTCGCACCGTCGACCTGCGCCGACTCCTCGATCTCCAGCGGCACGGCGTCGATGAAGCCCTTGATCATCCACACCGCGTAGGGCAGCACGATGGACAGGTTGATCAGCACCAGCGCGGTACGCGTGTCGAGCAGCCCGAGCTGCTTGAACATCAGGAAGTAGGGCAGCACGACGATGGCCGCCGGGATGAACTGCGAGGCGATGACCGTGAGGAAGATCGCCTGCTTGAAGCGGAAGTCGTAGCGCGAGAAGGCGTAGGCCGCCATGGTGGCCATCGGGATGGCCAGCAGCACCGTGCCGCCGGCCACGAGCACGCTGTTGACGATCTTCGAGCCCAGGTTCCACGGGTGCTGGAAGACCGTGCGCAGGTTCTCCAGCGTCGGCGTGAACGACAGCGCCGCCTCGAGCGAGTAGACGTCGCGCGGCAGCTTGAAGGCGGTGACGACGATCCAGGCGATCGGCAGCACGATGGTGGCGATCAGCGTGAAGACGGCGAGCTGGCGCAGCCAGTCGGCGGCGCGCTCGGCGGGCGGGGCCAGGTAGCCCGGGGTGATGCCGGCGGCGGAGCTCATCGCTTGCGGAAGACCAGGCGCAGGTAGTAGCCCGACAGCGCCAGCAGCAGCGCCGTCAGGACCCACGCCGCCGCCGCGGCGTAGCCCATGTCGTAGTAGTTGAAGGCGGTGTGGTAGACGAAGTAGGCCAGCGTCTGCGTCGAGGTGCCGGGCCCGCCGTTGCTGAGCGTGAAGATGGTGTCGAAGGCCTTGAGCGCGAACACGGTCTTCAGCACCAGCACGATGCCCAGCACCGGCAGCAACTGCGGCAGCGTCACGTCACGGAACACGGCCCACTCGGAGGCGCCGTCCACGCGCGCGGCCTCCTCGGTCTCGGGCGGGATCGAGGCCAGGCCGCCCAGGATCACCAGCGTCATGTAGGGCGCCCAGTGCCACACGTCCGAGGCCACCACCGCGGCCATCGCCAGCGTGCGGTCCGCCAGCCAGACCTTGCCCTGCAGCGCCGGGATGACCTGGCCGATCAGGTACTGCGCGATGCCGAATTCGGGGTTGAGGAAGAAACGGAAGGAGATGCCGATCAGCGCCGGGCTCATCACGAAGGGCAGGATCAGCAGCACCCGGGCCAGCGAGTTCACGCGCCCGGCGCGGCGCAGCAGCAGCGCCGCCCCGAGCGCGACCGCGAGCGTGGCGGCCACGTCGCTCGTCACGAAGACGAAGGTGGCCCACAGCGACTCGAGGAACTCCGGGTCGTCCGTGAACAGCAGCACGTAATTCTCGAGCCCGATGAAGGGCCCGGGCTCGGTGCTCTTGGTCAGCCGCCACTGGCGGAAGCTCAGCACGAGGGCGCTGCCCAGCGGGAACAGCGCCATCGCGGCGACGAACAGCAGGGCCGGCGCGAGCAGCCACACCGGCGCAGGGATGCGCCGCAACAGCTTCAAGGCCGGACTCCTGCGTTCATCGGGCCGAACCTCAGCCGCGCAGGGCGCGGCGCGCGCGCGAGGCCGCGGCTTCGAGCGCAGGCTTGACCTGCGCCTGGCCGGTGGCGATTTCGTTCATCGTCGCCTCGAGGATGTCCGACATCTGCGGCCACTGCGGGAACAGCGGCACGCCGCGGGCGCCCTTCAGGCCCTCGTGCCCGGCGCGGTGCATGCCGCCGAAGCGCGCATTCACGTCGGCATCGAGCAGGTTGGAGTTCTGCACGGCGACGACCTCGTTCTTCGTGCGGTCCAGCAGCACCGAGCGCTCCACGCTCGGGTGCGACAGCCAGGTCAGGAACTCCATCGTGGCGTCCTTGCGCTTGCTGTGCGTGTTGATGCCGTAGAACCAGGTGTTGGTGTACGTGGTCGCCGGCTTGCCGGGCATCGACGGCAGCGGGGCGAAGCCCACCTGCTCGGGCTTGAGCGTGGACGTCTTGGCGTCGGTCAGGCCGGCATAGCGCCACCACCACACCGGCACCATGGCGCTCTTGCCCTGGGCCACCGAGTTGACCGCGTCGGTCTCGTTGAACGAGGCCGAGCCCGCGGGCGCGACCTTGTGCTTCAGCAGCACGTCGACGTAGGCCTGGGTCGCGGCGATGCCCTCGGCCGAGGCGAAGGCCGGGTTGCCCTGGGCGTCGAGCAGGTCGCCGCCCATGCCCCAGAGGTAGTTGATCCAGATCATCAGGTTCTGGCCGCCGGTCTTGCCGTAGTACATGGCCACGCCCGAGAGGTCGCTGCCGGTCTGCACCTTGCGGCCGACGTCGACCATGTCGTCCCAGGTCGCCGGCGGCTTCAGCCCCAGGCGGTCGAAGACGTCCTTGCGGTAGAACATGAGCTGCACGTGCCCGCGCAGCGGGAAGCCCAGGACGTTGCGGCCGGTGCCGTTGCCGTCGCGCGCGGCGCGCAGGTGCGCGTTCGGGTAGCGCGCAACCATGTCGATGCCCTTGTCGGCGATGCGCGCGTTCAGCGGCTCGAACATGGGGTACAGCGACGGACCCCAGGCGTCCATGACGCTGAGCACGTCGTACTGGTCGGTCTTGGCCACGAGCTCGGCGGTGAGCTTCTCGCGCATGCTGGCGAAGGGGATGTACTGGTACTTGACCTGTATGCCGGTGAGCTTCTCGAACTCGGGCAGCATGGCCTCGTGGGCGCTGAACTGAGGCGCGACGACGCTGAGCACGTTGACGGTCTGGCCGGCAAAGGGCTTGCCGGGCTTGAGTGCGGCTGCGGCCTGCTGCGCGCGCAGCCCGCCGGTGGCGGCCAGGCCGGCGGCGGCCGCGGCGGCCTGGATGATCTGTCTTCTGTCCATGTCTCGCTCCTTCTTGGCGGGTGGGTGGATGGGGCGCTCGCCCCGGGGGTCAGGAAAGGGAAGACGGGGGGCCGGCGTCGGCCCCCTGCCCGGCCGCGTCGTGCGGACGTCGCGCCGAATCGCGCACGATCAGCCGGCCCGGGACGACGACATTGCCGGGACCGACGCGCAGCCCGTCGCGCAGCACCTGCTGCAGCAGGTCCACGGTGGCCTCGACCATCGCCGGCACCGGCTGCTCGAAGGTGGTCAGGCGGTAGCTGTCCCAGGACGCCTGCGGCACGTCGTCGAAGCCGACAACCGACACGTCCTCGGGCACCCGCAGGTGCAGCCGGTGGCGCAGTGCATCCATCACCGGGAAGGCCATGTTGTCGCTCGCGACGAACACGGCATCGGGCCGCTCGGGCCCATCGAACATCGCCAGCGCCGCCTCACGGGCGCGCGCCGGCAGGTAGTCGCCCACGCCCCGGGCCCAGATGCGCTGGCCGCGCTCGGCCAGGCCCTCGCGAAAGCCCCGCTCGCGCTCGAGATTGGTCGACGACGCCTCCTGCCCGGCGATGAAGGCGATGCGGCGGTGCCCGCCGTCGGCCAGGAAGTGCGCGATCGCCCGCCCGCCGGCCACGTTGTCCGATCGCACCGAACTCACGGCGCCGCTGGCCGCACCGGCCATCACGCGGTTGAACAGCACGACCGGGATGGCCGCATCGGCGCAGCGCTGCGCCAGGGGCGAGGATAGCGTCGTGGCCGCCAGCACGATGCCGTCGACGTGGTACTGCAGGATCTCGTGGACGACCTCGTCGGAATCGGGGCGGTCGTTGACGAACAGCAGCACGTGGTAGCCATCGCGCTGCAGCCGCGTGGCCAGTTGCTGCAGCGCCGCCGGATAGAACAGGTTCTCCAGTTGCGCCAGCACCAGCCCGATGATGCGCGAGCGCCCGGTGATCAGGCTGCGGGCGTGCGCGTTGGGCCGGTAGCCCAGCAGGCGTGCGGCCTCCATCACCTTGCGCCGCGTGTCCTCGGACACGCTGGCGCCCGGGGTGAAGGCACGGCTGACGGCCGACTGCGACACGGCCGCCAGCCGTGCCACGTCCATCGAGGTGACCTGGGCCTTCAAGGCGCGGCCCCGGACGACGGCGGGAATTGGCTCTGCATACGTTTGCACTGTAGGGCCCGGCAAGCGCGCCCGACATCAGGGTTTTCCCGCTGACCACGTTGTCACAGAGGGAAGCGAGGCCACCCGCACCATGCCCGCCCTGACACTTCGCCGTACATGCATACCAATGCATGGCAGCAAAAGGCGGGTCAGCGCGGCGGGTCAGCTCGGCGGGTCGGAGGCCTCCAGCGCCTGCGCCGCCAGGCACAGGTCGTCCCAGGCCTTGGCCTTGTCGGCGGGGTTGCGCAGCAGGTAGGCCGGGTGGTAGGTGACCACCAGCGGGACGCCCTGGTAGCGGTGCACCCGGCCACGCAGGCGGCCGATCGCCTCGTCGGTGCGCAGCAGGGCCTGCACGGCAAAGCGCCCCATCGCCAGGATCAGCCGAGGCTGGACGAGCGCGATCTGCCGTTGCAGGAAGGGCTCGCAACGCTGCATCTCCTGCGGCTCGGGGTTGCGGTTGCGCGGCGGGCGGCATTTCAGGGTGTTGGTGATGTAGACCTGCCGCGCCGGGTCTGCATCCCGATCCGCAGCAGCCGCTGCATCGGCTGCATCGGCTGCATCGGCAATATCCACGGTATCCGCGCCCGGCGCCGGGCCCCGGCTGAGGCCGAGCGCGGCGAGCATCCGGTCCAGCAGTGCGCCGGCGGGCCCGACGAAGGGCTCGCCGCGCAGGTCCTCCTGTTCCCCCGGCGCCTCGCCGACAACCATCCAGTGGGCCCGAGGGTGGCCCACGCCGAAGACGGTGTGCGTGCGGCTGCTGCACAACGCGCAGGCCTGGCACTGGCGGACGACCTCCCGCAGCGCCGGCCAGTCCATCACGGCCACGGAAGCGGGGGCGGAAGTGGGGGCGGAAGTGGAGACGGACGCGGCCACCGAAGCCGTCACGGAAGTGGCCGCCGCAGCGGCCAAGGAAGCAGGTTCGGACCCCGGCGCTCCCCCGGCGAACGCGGACGTGGACGCCGACCGCCCGACCGGCGGCATCGCCTGCGAGGCCCGCGAAGACCCCAACCGCCCCGAGACCTGCGCGACCTGCGCGACCTTCGGGACCTGCGTGGCTGATGCGGCGGATGCCGCTGACGCCGCTGATGCGGCCGATGCCACCGCTGTCACCGATGCGACGGACCCGCCCTGCCTGTCGGGCGACTGCGGCGTCACCCCCTTCGCAGCGGCATCGGGCTGGGGCGCTCTCGTTCGGTGTGACGAGGGGTCGGACGCGCGCCAGGGCGCGGGCCAGAATGGCACGCCCATCTCGCGCAGCATGGCGATCTGACGTCGGTCCAGCGGCATTGGCGCGCCCCCGTCAGCCCTGGGGCGGTTGCCCGGATGGTGGACCGGGCGGTCGGCCCGGCGGACGGTCCTGCCGCGCGGCGCGCGAGGTGGCGGCCGTGCCTGCCGCGCCCTTTGGCCCCCCCGGGCCCTGCGTCTGGCGCGCCCACGACACGTCCGGGGCCTGTGCGTGCGCCGCCGGGAGCGGATCGACCCCACGCCGCATCAGCACCGCATCCTCGCGTCGCGATGCCGCCGCGGGGTAGTAGCCGCGGCGCAGGCCGACCTCGGTGAAACCGTTGCGCAGGTACAGGTCGCGCGCCCGCGCATTGCCGGCCCGCACCTCGAGCCAGACCGCGTCGTCGCCCCGCCCGCGAGCCAGTGCGACAACCCGCGACAGCAAGGCGCGCGCGTGGCCACGCCCCTGGTGCTCCGGCGCCACCGTCAGGTTCAGCAGGTGGAGTTCGTCCACGCCGGGCATGGCCAGGAAATAGCCGATCAAGCCACCATCGGGCGCCGTCAGGCATTCGGCCAGATAGCCTGCGGCCAGGGAGTCGACGAAGTTGCCGCGCGACCACGGGAAGCCGTAGGCGCGGACCTCGACGGCGAGCACCCGGTCGAGGTCGTGCACGCCCATCGCGCGCAGGCCGGCGGCGGCGGCGCCCACCTCGGCGCCCACCTCGGCGCTCACCTCGGCGCTCACCCAAGCGCTCATCTCAGCGCGCGCCATCGCGCAAGGCCGCACGCTCGGCCGTGGTCAGCGCGACCTTGTCGCGCAGGTACAGCGGCAGGGCCTGCGCGGGGGGCACGGCGCCGCCCGCCCGCCAGGCGTCGTCGGCCAACGAGAGCAAGGCGGCGGCGCGGCCGGCCATTGCCGGCACCGTCGGCACCCGGGCCCACCCAGCCGCGTCCTCGTCGCCGCCGACCGCGATCGCGACGCCGGTGCCGGCCAGCACATCGGGCAGCGCGCACGGCTCACCCGCCGGCGTCCAGAGCGCCGCGACATCGGGCGGGTCGCACAGCGCGGGCTCGGCCAGGGTCTGCCAGGTCCCATTCGCCCGGAGATAGCGTGCGGCGTAGACCTGCCCGATGCGCGCGTCCATGGCGACGGCGACGTCCAGCCGCCCCGGCCCGTCCGCCGCGATCTGGCGCCGGGCATCCTCGGCAACGATGAGCAGGCTGTCGATCGGCAGCACGGGCAGGCCCGCACCGCAGGCCAGCCCCTGGGCGGCGGCACAGGCCGTGCGCAAGCCGGTGAAGGCTCCCGGGCCCCGACCGAAGGCGACCGCCGCAAGATCCGCCCAGCGCACGCCGGCCTGCTCCATCAGCGCGCGTACCCGTGGCAGGAGGGCGGACGAGGCGAGCGCGCCCCCGGGGCCGTCCCAGGACGATCGTCCCCCCTGCCACTGCAGGGCCACCGACAGGGTGTCGGTTGACGTATCGAAGGCCAGGAGAGCGGCAGACATGATGCCGATCAGTGTAGCGAGGGCCCCTGGGGCGACCTCTTCGTGGCGGCATCCGTGGCTGCACCCACGAAAGCATCCGCGGCGATGTCTGCGAGGGCCTCTTCTCGCGCGTCCGCACAGGACTTCGCGAGAGCCTGCGGCGCAATCGTGCGACCGGCCCCGGTGCGAAGGCCGACACTTGCATCCATGGATGCATCCGCCCACCCCGTCGCGCTGCCGGCATGCGGCGCACCCCGTCGAATGCGCGAACCCGACCCCGGCGGCCCGAGGCGTCGACAGGTCCTGGTCGCGGCGGCCGCCATGGCCGCCGCCGGGGCGTGGCCCCACGGCGCGTCGTCGGCCTCGCCGCTGCCGCCTCAGGTGCGGCAGGCGCTGAAGGCGGCCCAGGTCCCGGAGGACGCGCTGTCGGTGGTGATCGAGGAGGCCGGCGGCGTGCGCACCCTACTGTCGCACCGCCCCCGCGAGCCCGTGAACCCGGCCTCGCTGGCCAAGTTGCTGACCACCTATGCCGCACTCGACCTGCTGGGCCCGTCCTGGCAATGGAGCACCCCGCTCTACCTCGAGGGCATGCTGCGCGACGGCGTCCTGGACGGGCACCTCTACATCCAGGGCCGTGGCGACCCCCGCCTGGTCGTGGAGAGGCTGTGGCAGGCGCTGCGCCGCGTCCAGCAGTCCGGCGTGCGCGAGATCCGCGGCGACATCGTGCTGGACCGCAGCGCCTTCGCGCCGACCGGGATCGCGCCCGGCGACTTCGACGGCGACCCGGCCCGGCCCTACAACGTCCAGCCCGACGCCCTGCTGCTGAACTTCCACGCCGCGACCTGGAGCTTCCTGCCCGAACCCGGGCGACGGGTGGCTCGGGTGTTCACCGACGCCGAAGGCCCGGCCAGCGGCACGGCCGGGCCCACCGTTCCGCTGGCCGACGGTGCCTGCGGCGACTGGCGCACCGCGCTCCAGGCCCAGCCCGCGGGCACCGGTTGGCGTTTCGAAGGCCGGTACCCGGCCAGTTGCGGCGAGCAGTCCTGGCCGCTGGCCGACCCCGACCCGGCCGGCTACGGCCAGCGCCTGATCGGTGCGCTGTGGCGCGAGATCGGCGGCCGCCTCGCGGGCCGGGTGCGCGACGGCACGGTGCCCGCCGGACTTGCACCCCTGCACGAGGTGCGCTCGCCCCCGCTGTCGGAAATCGTGCGCGACATCAACAAGTTCTCCAACAACGTGATGGCGCAGCAACTCTTCCTGACCTTGGCGCGCGAGCGTCAGCCCGGCATGCCCGCCAGTCTGGCGTCGGCGCGCCAGACGCTGGCTCAGTGGGTGGCCGAGCGCATCGGCGCACCGGCGCCGGGGGAACTCGTCATCGACAACGGCTCGGGCCTGTCGCGCGACGCCCGGGTGACCGCCCGTTGGCTGAGCCACCTGCTCCAGCACGCCTGGTCCAGCCCCGTGATGCCGGAGTTCATGGCCTCGCTGCCGGTGGCCGGCGTGGACGGCACGCTGCGGCGCTCGCGCGCGCCCGTCGGCCGAGCGCACCTGAAGACCGGCTCGCTGCGCGACGTCAACGGTCTGGCGGGCTATGTGCTCGGCGACGACGCGCGACGCTGGGTGTTCGTGGCCATCGTCCACCACCCCAGGGCCGGTGCCGCACGTCCGGCGCTGGATGCGCTGGTGCAGTGGGCGATGCAGGGCGGCGCCGCCGCACGCTGACCGGCCGCGGGAACTGGGTTCCAATACGGTTCGAACAGACGAGACCGTGCCGACGAGCACGGTCCGCACACACGCTCCTCGACCTCCTGCCCCGGAAAGACGCGCGATGACCCTCGAGTCCTCCGTGCACGAATGGCTCGGCTATGCCGCAGCCGTCCTGACCACGTCAGCCTTCGTGCCCCAGGCCATCCTGACGGTGCGCACACGCGACGTGCGCGGCATCTCGCTGACGATGTACGCCGCCTTCACCGTCGGCGTCGCGCTGTGGCTGGTGTACGGCCTGGCACTGGGCGCCTGGCCGATCATCCTGTCCAACGTCGTCACACTTGCCTTGGCTGGCACCATCCTGGTGCTGAAACTGCGCCTCGACCGCACCGCACGCACCGACGCGGCGCCGGGCGGCACTGCGGGGCGCTACTCGTAGACCTCGGCCTCCGGGTCGGTGGCCTCGAGCTCGTAGCTGGCCGCCAGCATCGCCAGGCGGCCGATCACGCCGTACATGTAGAAGCGGTTGGGCGCACTCGCGCCCGGTCGCTCGCCGGGCCGGGGCAGTTGCTGGCTCTGGTCGAAGGCCAGCGGCACGAAGCTCGAGCCGGGGGCGTTCAGGTTCTCATCGACACCCCGTTCGGCGTGCACGCGGTAGAAGCCGCCCACCACGTAGCGGTCGATCATGTAGACCACCGGCTCGGCCACGGCGTCGTTGATGCGCTCGTAGGTGGGCACACCCTCCTGGATGATGACCTCGGAGACCGTCTGGCCCTCCTTGATCACGCTCATCTTGTTGCGCGTGCGGCGGTTGATGTCGGCGAGCTCCTTGGCATCGCGCACCGTCATGATGCCCATGCCGTAGGTGCCGTTGTCGGCCTTGACGATGGCAAAGGGCTTCTCGGCGATGCCGTATTCCTTGTACTTGCGCCGCACCTTGCCCAACAAGGCGTCGACCTGGGTCTGCACGCAGTCCAGGCCCGCACTCTCGGCGAAGTCGACCTCACCGCAGCGGCCGAACAGCGGATTGATGAGCCACGGGTCCATGCCCAACAGCTTGGCAAAGCGCTTGGCAACCTCCTCGTAGCTCTGGAAGTGCCGCGTCTTGCGCCGCACGGCCCAGCCGGCATGCAACGGCGGCAACAGGTACTGCTCGTACAGCCCCTGCAGCACCTGCGGGATGCCGCCCGACAAGTCGTTGTTCAGCAGGATGGTGCAGGGGTCGAAATGCTTGAGACCCAGCCGTCCGCGCGCGCGGATGAGCGGCTCGACGACGAGTTCGTCGCCGTCGGGCAGGGTCAGTCGCATCGGCTCCTTGACCGCCTCGTCCAGCGTGCCCAGGCGCACGTTCAGCCCGGCCTGATGGAAGATCTGCACCAGGCGCCGCACATTCATCAGGTAGAAGGTGTTGCGCGTGTGCTTCTCGGGGATCAGCAGCAGGTTCTTCGCCTCGGGGCAGATCTTCTCGATCGCCGCCATCGCCGCCTGAACCGCCAGCGGCAACATCTCGGGCGTGAGGTTGTTGAAGCCGCCCGGGAACAGGTTGGTGTCCACCGGCGCAAGCTTGAACCCGGCGTTGCGGATGTCCACCGACGAGTAGAACGGTGGCGTGTGCTCCATCCATTCGAGCCGGAACCAGCGTTCGATGGCGGGCATGGACTCGAGGATGCGCTGCTCGAGCTCGTTGATGGGCCCGGTCAGGGCCGTGATGAGGTGGGGAACCATGTCTGCATTCTAGGGACGCGCCTGTGGCACGCGCGTGAACGACCTCAAGCCGATACAGCGAGCAGGAACCTGACGCCGCCATTCGGCCGGAAAAGGCGCGAGCCGCCCACAGGGGCGGCTCGCGATGGTCTGCAGATCGCCCCGGGGCAGGCCCAGGGCGAAGCGCAGTGCATCAACGGTGGTAGGCCGTCTCGCCGTGCGAGGTGATGTCCAGACCCTCGCGCTCCTCTTCTTCCGTCACGCGCAGACCGATCACCATGTCGGCAATCTTGTAGGCGATGAAGGCGACGATGGCCGACCAGACGATGGTGATGATCACCCCTTCGGCCTGGATCAGCACCTGCGAACCGATCGAGTAGTCGTCGCCCTTGATGCCACCCAGCGACGCCGCCGAGAAGACACCGGTGAGCAGCGCCCCGACGATGCCACCCACGCCGTGGACGCCGAACACGTCGAGCGAATCATCGGCACCGAGCATGTTCTTCAGGCCGTTGACGGCCCACAGGCAGGCGAAGCCCGAAACCGCGCCGATGACGATGCCACCCATCACCCCCACCGAGCCGCAGGCCGGCGTGATCGCCACCAGCCCCGCGACGGCGCCGGAAGCGGCCCCCAGCATCGACGCCTTGCCCTTGAGCAGCGCCTCGCCCAGGCACCAAGCCAGCACGGCCGCGGCGGTGGCGAACAGGGTGTTGACGAAGGCAAGCGCTGCACCGCTCGTGGCCTCGAGGTTGGAGCCTGCGTTGAAGCCGAACCAGCCCACCCACAGCATGCAGGCACCGACCATGGTCAGCGTCAGGCTGTGCGGCGCCATGGACTCCTTGCCGTAGCCCACGCGCCTGCCCAGCACATAGGCACCCACCAGGCCCGCCACGCCGGCGTTGATGTGTACCACCGTGCCGCCCGCGAAGTCCAGCGCGCCCTTGTCGAACAGGTAGCCACCGGCGCCCCAGACCATGTGGGCGATGGGCAGGTAGCTGAACGTGAACCAGATCGCGCTGAACAGCAGCACCGCGCTGAATTTGATGCGCTCGGCGAAGGAGCCGACGATCAGCGCGCAGGTGATGCCCGCGAACGTCGCCTGGAAGGCGATGAAGACGAACTCCGGCAACTTCACCTCGGCCGTGAAGGTGTCTGCCAGGCTGTCCATCGTCACGCCCGACAGGAACAGCTTGTCGAAGTTGCCGATGATCAGCCCCTCACCGCCGAAGGCCAGGCTGTAGCCATAAATGGCCCACAGGACGGAGATCAACGAGAACACCACCATCACCTGCATGAGCACGGACAGCATGTTCTTGCTGCGCACCAGGCCGCCGTAGAACAGCGCCAGCCCGGGCAATGCCATGAAGATGACCAGCAGCGTGGCGGTCATCATCCAGGCGACGTCGCCCTTGTGTACAGCGGGCGCCGGCGCGGCCGCCTCGGCAGGTGCCGCCGCCGCAGGGGCTTCCGCGGCGGCTGCGGGAGCCGCTTCAGTCGTGGCCGCAGCAGTCGCGGCCGTGGAGGCCGCATCCGCGGCCTGCGCCCAGGCCACGCCGGCCAGGCCCAGCAGGGCCACGGCCAGCGCCAGGAGGGTCAATAGCTTCTTCATCATGACTGCAAATTCCCAGAGTAGTCCGTGGAGGGTTACAGGGCATCCTTGCCGGTCTCGCCGGTGCGGATGCGCACGACCTGCTCGAGTGCGGAGACGAAGATCTTCCCGTCGCCGATCTTGCCGGTACGGGCCGAGCCTTCGATCGCCTCGATGACCCGCTCGACCAGATCGTCGGCCACAGCGGCTTCGATCTTCACCTTGGGCAGGAAATCGACCACGTACTCCGCGCCGCGGTACAGCTCGGTGTGGCCCTTCTGGCGGCCGAAGCCCTTGACTTCGGTCACCGTGATGCCCTGCACGCCGATGGCGCTGAGGGCCTCACGCACTTCGTCGAGCTTGAAAGGCTTGACGATCGCGGTCACCATCTTCATTTCGGATCCTCGTCTGGATGGGTGGGAAGGGGCCGACGTGACGCTTGTCACATCGATTTGGTGATCGTGAACACGACGCGGGTCTTGTTCGTGTTGCCGTAGGTGTTCTTCTTGGTCGCCCCCACGACGGCCGCAGCCGCCGAAAAGCCCGACCCCAGGTCGTAGGTGGCGCCGAGCTTCCAGTCGGCGTAGTCGGGCTGGGTGCTCTTCTTCAGCGTGTAGCCGAAGGCGGTGTTCAGCACCAGTCCGCTGCCGATGGCCGGGTTGGCGCTGAAGCCCAGATAGCCCGTGCCCCGCCCGCCGACCTCGCCGAAGTAGCGCGACGACACGGTGTGCGAGTACTTGATCCCGTACATCCCGAGCGTGCCGCCCAGGTAGACCTCGGTGGTGTTGAGGTTGGCATTGCCGCTGCCCGGGTAGACATAGGTCAGCAGGCCAGCGTCCATCGCGATCCCACTGACGTTGAATTTGTAGCCGCCGTACAGGTCGACTTCCGTGCCTCCGGTAGCGCCGCTGACGCTCGAATTCCAGTTCCCGACGTAAAGATCGCCGAAAACGTAATCAAAGCCGCCCTGCACCGCCGGCAACAGGGCCTTCGCGGCGTCGCTCTGGTCTTGGCCGCGGTACTTGTACTTGGAGGTCAGGCTGAGATTGGCGCTGAGCTGGGCGTGCGCCGCGGCGGACAACAAGGACAGCGCGAGCGCTGCCGTCAGCAGGCGTGAGAGACGGTATCGGTTCATGGTGGGGCCTCAGGAGTGCTGTGCGTGAACGGTTTGCACCACCGCAGCAGGTTCCGTGCCACCCACAGCTGCCGTCGATCGGCGCGGCCTCCCCGGCGCCATCGTGACCGAAGCCTTCATGAAGCACCGGCGGTGCCGCAAGCCCAAGCCTCGTTCTCGCGCAGCTTGTCGAAGCGCCCGTGACGCGCTTCGCCAATCGTGTTCCCACCGAAGTCGACGGGCTCAGCCTGAACAGGGCTTCAACGAAGGGGGCGCGATCGGCGGGCGCCACCGCGGGCTGTGGGCCGCGCTGACGCACGCGGCCCACACCTGACCACCCCCATTCGGGGGCCCCAAAGTGGGGCGCACCAAAGAGGTGCAATTCCGTCAGCCCTGGCCACAGAATCGTCTGGACCCGACACGAAAGGACACTCCCATGCCACTGGCCGTGGTCCACAGCCGAGCCCTCGACGGTCTGCACGCCCCGCCGGTGCAGGTGGAGGTGCACCTGGCCAATGGCTTGCCGAGCTTCACCATCGTGGGGCTGGTGGACACCGAGGTGCGCGAAGCGCGTGAGCGCGTGCGCGCCGCCTTGACCGAGAGCGGCTTCGCCTTCCCGCACAACCAGCGGGTCACGGTCAGCCTGGCTCCCGCCGACCTGCCCAAGGAATCCGGGCGCTTCGACCTGCCGATCGCCATCGGCATCCTGGCGGCTGCCGGCACGGTGGATGTGCGACGTCTGGAAACGCTGGAGTTCGCGGGCGAACTGTCGCTGGCCGGCGGCCTGCAACCAGTGCGCGGCGCCCTCGCGCTGGCGCTGGCGGTGCGGCGCCAGGGCACGTCACGGGCGCTGGTGCTGCCGGCAGGCAGCGCCGGCGAAGCCGCACGCGTGCCGGGCCTGGACGTCCGCGAGGCCCGGCACCTGCTGGACGTCGTGCAGGCCTTGCTGCCAGCGGCCGATGGCGCCCCGACGGCCGACCTGCCACGCGCCCGGCCAGTGCCGGACGCTGCGACGCACGACGCGCCGGATCTCGCCGACGTGCGCGGCCAGGCCGGCGCGCGGCGCGCGCTGGAGATCGCCGCGGCCGGCGCGCACAGCCTGCTGCTGGTGGGGCCACCGGGCAGCGGAAAATCCATGCTCGCGCACCGCCTGGCCTCGCTGCTGCCGGCCATGGACGAGGAACAGGCGCTGGAGTCGGCGGCCATCGCCAGCCTGGCGCGCAGCGGTGGCGCCCCGCTGGCCCTCGGTCAGCGGCCGGTGCGCAGCCCGCACCACAGCGCCAGCGCCGCGGCGCTGGTCGGCGGGGGCGTGCCGCCGCGTCCGGGCGAGATCTCGCTGGCCCACGGCGGCGTGCTGTTCCTCGACGAGATGCCCGAGTTCCCGCGCACCGCCCTCGAGGCCCTGCGCGAACCGCTGGAGGCCGGCCGGATCACGATCTCACGCGCGGGCCGACAGGCGCTGTTCCCGGCCCGCTTCCAGCTCGTGGCAGCGATGAATCCCTGCCCCTGCGGCTGGCTGGGCGCGCAAGCGGCCACCGGCAGGGCCTGCCGCTGCACGCCGGAAGCCGTCGCGCGCTACCAGGGCCGCCTGTCCGGCCCGCTGCTCGACCGCATCGACCTGGTCGTGGAAGTGCCCGCCCAGCCGCCGTCGGCCCTGCTCGGCCTGCCCGACGGCGAGGGCTCCGCCCCGGTGCGCGCACGGGTGTCCGCGGCGCGCGAGCGGCAACAGGCACGCCAGGGGGCGGCCAACGGCCAGCTCGACGCCGCAGCGGTGGCCGCACGGACCCCGCTGGCGCCCGCGGCCCAGTCCTTCCTGCTGAAGGCTGCGGAACGACTGGGGTGGTCGGGCCGCGCGCTGCACCGCGTGCTGAAGGTCGCCCGCACCATCGCCGACCTGCAGGCTGCCGACAGCGTCGACGTGGCTCACGTGGCCGAGGCCGTGCAATACCGTAGAGCTCTGCCGGGGTGAGCCGCGCCGACCGCCGACCGCCGACCGCCGACCGCTGAGCGTGGGCGTGGGCGGGGGCGGGGGCGGGAGCCCGGCCAGGGCCGGGCGGCCCGCCCGCACCGCACCGGACGGCACCGCGCCAGTGCCACCCCCCCGCCGTCAATCGCGCTCGATGCGCCCCCGCCCCTGTTCGACGACGAAGCGCGCCTGGCTGCGCACCGCGCTGGCCGGGTCCTCGATGCGCTCGACGGCGCGCAGGTCGGCATGCAATCGCGCCCGATCGAGCCGGAACTGCACGCTGCCTCGCTCGCGCCCGTCGCCGTGCACGATGTGCGGGTTGTGCGCCAGCGTCTGCTGCATGCGCGCGGCCGAGGGCCCGCGGCTGGAGATCGAGGTGCCGCAGAACTCGGCCCCGACCAGCGGGCTGCGCTGATCCAGCGGATCGGCATGCAGATGCGCCGCGTAGTGCGCGTGGACGTCCCCGCCCAGCGCCACCAGACCCGGCACCGCGCGCTGCGCCGCCGTGGCGAGCAGGCGCTGGCGCGCCTGGGCGTAGCCGTCCCAGCCATCGGTCCACACCGTGGCCCGGCCCTGCCGGTCCAGGCCCAGCCGCGGCGCGATCAGCGTCTGCTGCGCCAGCAGGTTCCATGGGCGGTCCAGGCGCCAGCCCTCGGCCAGCCAGCGCTCCTGCGCGGCGCCCAGCAGGCTGCGCCGCGGGTCGTCCAGCGCCGGGCAGTCACCCCGCACCACGGTGCCCGAGCCGAACAGCCGGCCCGGCCGCGGGCAGGCCTGCGGGTCGCGGTGCTGGCGGTTGTCCAGCAGGTGGATGCGCGCCAGCCGGCCCCAGTCCAGGCGGGTGTACAGCCCCATCGACGCCCCCTCGGGACGCATCGCATTCGGGAAGGGCTGGTGCTCCCAGTAGGCGCGGTAGGCCGCCGCCCGCTGCGCCGCGAAGTCGACGAAGGGCAGCCCACCCTGCAGCGCGGCGTAGTCGTTCTCGACCTCGTGGTCGTCCCACACCAGCACCCAGGGCGCCGCGGCATGCGCCGCCTGCAGCAGCGGATCGGCCTTGTACTGCGCGTAGCGCTCGCGGTAGCCGTCCAGCGTGTTGATCAGGCCGCCGGTGACCGGCCGCACCGCGCCGGGCATGGATGGGTACTCGTAGATGTAGTCACCCAGGAACAGCACCAGGTCAGGGGCGAAGGCCGCCACGTCGGCCCAGGCGGCCCAGGCGCCGTGCTCGAAGCGCTGGCAACTGGCGATGGCAAAGCGCAGCGGCTCGAGGGCATCGGGCGCCGGCGCGGTGCGCGTGCGCCCGGTGACGCTGCGGTCGCCGAGTGCGCTGAAGCGGTACCAGTAGGGCCGGCCGGCCGCCAGCCCGGCCGGCTCGGCGTGCACGCTGTGCGCCCAGTCGGCCTGCGCCTGCTCGACCCCGCGCGCCACGACGCGCCGGCCCTGCTCGTCCTCGGACACCTCCCACTGCACCGGCACCTGCGGCGGCAGGTCGGGGCCGGTCAGCCGGGTCCACAGGACGACGCCGTCGGGGCGCGGATAGCCGCTGGCCACGCCAAGGCCGAAGCGCGGCCCGCTTCCCGCGCCGACGGCCCGGCCGATATGCGCGGCGCCGCCGACGGCCGCACACACCCCGCCGAGCATCACGCGCAGGGCACGTCGACGCGCGGACGACGATCTGGCGGACATGAAGGACATGAAGGACATGAAGGACATGAAGGACATGGAGGACGTGGTCGGCGTGGCGGACGTGGCGGACGTGGTGGGCGTGGTGGGCGTGGTGGGCGTGGTGGGCGTGGTGGGCGTGGTGGGCG
>Ga0172376_10002607_pt1 | contig 21845 bp, 16 predicted proteins | sample Lak35m_FD_121114 | JGI IMG/M metagenome (GOLD analysis project Ga0172376, IMG submission 121114) | Freshwater microbial communities from Kabuno Bay, South-Kivu, Congo - kab_092012_35m | ecosystem: Environmental > Aquatic > Freshwater > Lake | place: Democratic Republic of the Congo: South-Kivu... | reverse complement strand
CATAAACTCAAGGGATGGCGTGGTCTGCTGGTGGCCGGCATCGCCTTCATCGCACCGGCCACGGCGATCGTGACTCTGCTGAGCTGGGCCTATGTGCGGTTCGGAACGCTGCCGGCCATCCATGGTGCCCTGTACGGCATCAAGCCCGTCATGATCGGTATCGTCGCCCAAGCCTTATGGACACTGGGCCGGTCGTGCCTGCGTAAGCGAGTTCTGGTCGCAATCTGCCTTGTCGATATCGTCGCGATCGCTTACGGCGTGCACGAACTCGTCATCCTGTTCGGCACCGGCCTGGCCTCGAGCCTGATCGCTTCGGCCATTCGCAAGTCTTCATACACGTTTGCCTTGCTGCCATTCTCCCTGAATGTCCAGCCGCTCGTGGCCTTCGCCCAACCCGTGACGCCGCAGTCGTTTTCGCTCGATTCGCTGTTCCTGGTCTTTCTTAAGATCGGGTCGGTCCTGTTCGGCTCGGGTTATGTCCTTTTCGCCTATATGAAGGCTGACTTCGTCGATCGCCTGGGCTGGATGACGGACAGGCAGCTCATCGATGCCGTGACGATCGGCCAGATCACGCCGGGGCCACTGTTCACGTCCGCGACGTTCGTCGGTTACCTCATGGCCGGCCCGATCGGCGGCCTGGTCGCAACGGTGGGGATTTTCGTCCCCTCGTTCGTCTTCGTCGCTTTGAGCGCGCCACTGGTGCCCCGCATGCGGCGGTCGACGCTGGCGGCGGCGTTTCTGGATGGCGTCAATGTCGCCTCGTGGGTCCTGATGGCTGCCGTCACGTTCACGATGGGGCGTGAATCGCTGGTGGACGCCATGACCATCCTGCTTGCCCTCCTTAGCCTTGGCCTGATAGCGATCTGGCGCGTCAATTCGACTTGGCTCGTGGCGATCGGGGCCGTATCCGGCATTGCGGCAACACTTTATTGATCTGTTGTCGTGATGTCGATCGAACGGGACATCCAGGTGGTTTGAGAAGAATCCGAAAAAGAGGCTCACGGGGCAAGTTGGGAAATTCCGAAATCAAAGGATAAGACCGGGTGCCATGTGCGGCATGTCACCCGATGCGATCTCAAGCGCCAGGATGGCCAAGGGAAATCACGCATGGATGCAATCAATCGACGGTTCTGGATGTCCGCGGTCTCGGCCGTCGGTGCAGCGGGCGCCCAACTTGCGAGCCTGACGCCGCGAGCCGAGGCTGGCGGTCTTGTGGACGTCCGCGGCACGATTCGCCGCCACGGCGTGCAGGGCCGAATGACCGGTGCCCAGGCCATCGTCGGTGCCCTGGAATGCATGGGCACGCCCTGCGTCTACGGCATTCCCGGAGCCCAAAACAACGAACTCTGGGACGCCTTCAAGGCCGCGAATCTACCGTATTTGCTCGTCAGCCATGAGTTTTCGTGCAGCGTCATGGCCGATGCCGCCGCCCGCGTCACCGGCTGGCCCGGCGTCTACAGCGTCATCCCCGGCCCGGGCATCACCAACGCCATGAGCGGCATGGGCGAAGCACTTCTGGACAGCGTCCCGATCGTCGGCATCGTCACCGATGTCGACACCCGACCCGGTGCACCGGTCGGCCAGGTCCATTCCCTGCCGAACGTTCACATACTTCAGACGGTCAACAAGGATGTTCTCGTGGCCGAACATGTCGGCCAGTTGCCTTCGCTCGTTTACCAGGCCTTTCACACGGCGATCTCGGGCGAGCCGGGTCCTGTCGCCGTCGTCGTTCCTTATTTCATGATGACCGAAGCCTTCGACTTCGACGACCTGCCCCCTGCACTTCCCGCGGTTCCCTGGGACGAAGGGGCTTATGGCCAGGCCATGTCGCTGCTGGCCAACCGCAAGAACCGCATCGGCATTTACGCCGGCATCGGGTGCCAGGATGCTTCCGGCGAATTGACGGCCGTGGCGGATCTGCTTCAGGCACCAGTCGCGACCTCCGTCAGCGGCAAGGGGTCGATCCCTGAAACCCACCCCCTTTCGGTCGGCTGGGGCTATGGCGCCTACGGCACGAAAACGGCCGAACGCCGCTTCCGCGATGTCGATGTCGTGTTGGCAGTCGGCGTGAAGTACAGCGAAGTCTCCACCGCGAATTTCGCCGTCCCTGACCATCCGTGCCTGATTCACGTCGACGCGAACCCCCGAAACATCGGCCGAAACGTGAAAACGGCCGTCGGCGTCAATGCCGATTCCCGCGTCTTTCTGCAGAGACTCCTGGCCGATGGCGCGGCCGTCGCCCGCCCGAAGGACGAAAAGCTCATCCGCACGATCGCCAAGGAACGTCAGTCCGACCATGCCGAATACCACTCGGTCCAGGTGCGTCAGGCGGTCGATCCGATGCTCTTCCTGACCGAACTCAACGGCGCGATCGGCCCCGACGCCATGGCCTTCATCGACGTCACCGCCGCAACCCACTGGGCAGCTGAGAGCTTCGTCGTCTCCGGCCCGCGCCGCTACTTCGCCCCGGCGAACAACCAAAGCATGGGCTGGGCGGTGCCGGCCTCGATCGGTGCCCAGTTCGTTCAGCCCGGCCGGCTGACTGTGTGCGTCACGGGCGACGGCTGCTTCCTTATGAGCGGCATGGAGCTGAGCACCGCCGCCCGAACCGGCCTGCCCGTCAAGTTCTTCATCCTCGACGACGGTGCCTATCACTACATGCAGATGCTCCAGGAACCGGTCTATCGGCGCACGACGGCGACCGAAATCGCGTCGATCAACCACGCCGCATTCGCCGCCGCCATGGGCGTGGCCTATAACGAAATCGTCGACAACGGCGACCTCGGCGCCGGCATCCTGCGAGCGCTCTGCACACCAGGCCCTGTGCTGACGAAAATCTGCGTCAGCTACGACGGCCGCGACATTCGCTGGCTCTCCGCCCTGCGGAAAAAGTACCTCAACGGCCTGGATCGGGACGACAAGGTGCGCATGGCCCGCCGTGTCGTCCGGCGGTCGATCGAATTCGGCAAAGAAAACGACTGACGAAGGATCGGTCGCCGGGCGTCATCCGTCCGGCGACCGCCCTGTTTTCGGATCGCTTCCGCATTAACTGTTCGCGGGAAGGTCGCGCCGATTGAATCGCCACAGGGCGACAATGCCCGTCGCGATGAAGACCATCAGCAGAATACCCAGGTGGCGCGGCAGGTATTCGCCCTTGACGAAGGCCTCGATCGGGTAGAAGGTCGAAAACACGCTGAGTTTGCCTGGCAATTTATACCAGCTGTCATCCGCCGTTTCGGGCTGATTGGCCACGGCATAACCGACGAGCTGGGCGATCGTCAGGATCGATGCGATCATGTTCGGCCGCCAACGGACGATGTCGAAGGCCGAAAACATCAGCGTCAGTCCATAAATCGCCAGTCCGAGCCCAACGACGTTCAGCGCCGGTCGCGTTAGAGCCACGAAGCTGGGTGAAGTGTCCAACCCGTGAAAGCTCTCGCCAACTTTGGCCCCCGCGACAATCACCACGACCATCATCAGATAGCCGAACACCGTGGTAAGAACCTGAGCGAGCAGGTAGGCCGAACGAGATACGGGCCGCGACAGGATCATGTCCATCGTGCCTCGCTCGATTTCGGCCGCGACTGCGGCGGACCCGCGTGAAATGCCCCAGAACAGCGGCAGCATGATCGGGATGCCGACCGTAAGAAAATACATCAGCATGGTGGCGATGGCGCCGGAGGACATGTCCATATCCGGCCCGCCGAGAAATTGATAAAAGCCCCGGGCCCGGCGTTGCCTGCGCTGTTCTTCCGTCAATGGCGGTGGCGGCGGTGGCTCAGCCGGTGCACCTTCATCTTGCTTTTTGGCGGAAGCCAGGTCATCGGTCTTTTTCGGCTCGCCGGATTCGGCCTTTTCGGCTTCATCTCCCGTCTTCTTCGTGGCTACGTTTTTGCCGTCGGCTTCCTCGGCTTTGCCCTTTTCGCTTTCGGAAGACTCCGCCTTGGTCTCCGCCGACTTTTTCGGTGCCGGCTTGGCCAGCTCACCACGTTGTGCCATCTCGCGAACCGCCCTGGTCTCTTCTCGACCTTCCGATAGGCTTGCCCGATAGATGCTGAACCAGCTCAAGGCGAAAAGCGCCAGGAGCGTGAAGCCGAGAAAGAACCGCGTTTCCATGAGGATCCGCTTCACCAGCGTCCGAAAGGCCTTCGACATGGGATTCACTCGTCAATGAACTCGAGGCTGGGTGTCGCTGCACAGTTTCGCGAACCGTTCGAGGGCCGGTCTCACGGTTTGGCGTATTCCAGAACCGGGGCAAGCTCTTCGTCACGGACGTCAGGCCCGTGATACTTGTCGTAAAGTCCTCGCAGGTCTTCGGTACCGATGGCCATCTCACTGATGCCCTGGCGTGAGAACCAGTCAAGAAGGCTGCGGATTTCGCCTTGATGTTCGAACAGAAGCTCATTGCCGTCACGCCGCCTGACGATCAGTCCCAGATCCTCCGGAAACTCTTGCGGCGGATCGACTTCGAAACGTGCGAGCACCATTCGGGCGCAGCGGCGGCTGTGCATGTCTTCCACGTGCATGAGATGCCCGCGCCGCATGATGGCCACCCGGTCGCTGATGCGTTCGACTTCACTGAGCACGTGCCCGGAAAAGATCACGGTCTGCCCCTGGGCCCGGGCGTTGATCACAAGGTCAAGCACGAGTCCGCGAGCCGAAGGGTCCAGGGCCGAGGTCGGTTCGTCCAGGATCAGGATTTCGACCGGATCGGCGAAGGCCTGGGCCAGTGCCAGCTTCTGCTTCATCCCCGTGGAATAGCGTCGGACTTTCCGGTTCAGGTCAAGCTCCATGATCGACTCGGCGATGTGTACAGCCCGTTCCAGCCCGGCACCGCCACGCAGTTCGCACAGGAATTTGAGGTGCTGATAGCCCGAGAGATAGCCGAACATCCGCAGCTCGCCCGGCAGATAACTCACGCGTTCCCGAACCATGAGGCTGTCGTGCCAGCAATCGAGCCCCGCGACGGACGCATATCCGGATGTGGCCCGGATCATTCCGAGAATCGTCCGGATCGTCGTGGTTTTCCCCGAGCCGTTCGGCCCGAGGAGCCCGAAGACTTCACCTCTGTGCACCTCAAGCGACAAATCCCTGAGGGCGTAGAAATCGCCGTATTGCTTTGTAAGACCATGAGTTGCGATGATCGTTTCCATCGGTCTTCCGCCCCTTGTCGGCTTTTGCGACGTGGATCTCCAAAAAACTTCGGAATTTTTTGGGATTTATTGTCGCGACCCGTTCGACGATTCCGACTGGGATGGTATCACGGGTAGTCACGAATCATCGGATTCCCCGTATTATAGATGGAAGCACGATCAAGGAATCAAGGAGGTGTGATCATGTTGGTGCTCAGTCGCAAAATCGGTTCAAGCATCCGGATCGGCAAGGACATCACTCTGACGGTCGTGAAGATCGACCGGAATCAGGTACGTCTCGGCATCGAAGCTCCTCTGAACGTGCCGATCCTGCGGGAAGAACTCGTTTTCGAGCTGCCCGAGGGAACCGATTCGATCGAAGTCGGCGAAATGATGGGTGCGGGCCGCTGAACAGGCCCGTCCCCGAAGGCGGGTCCATGATTCGGTCCCGTCATCGATCGGTTCGGAATCGGCTGGCGTTCCATTCGTTTTCGCGTTGAGATTGCACCACTCGCTTTTCGCTGCGATCGTGCTTACGATCGATGCGTCTATGGCCTTCGGATCGTACGACGTTCGCAGGCAGCGAGCATGCCCGATTTTTGACGAGCCGTCGAATCGTCCTTCACATATGCCGCTCGCAATTTGTCGGCTGTCCATGAATCTCGATTCCCTGCTGCTCGGATCGCAGATGCGTTCCGTTCGGTGCGAATCCGGGTCCCGCCGTTCCCGGAAGGGCCAGGCCTTTCGGAGACGAACGACCCTGCCTGATTGAGGCTTGGGACTCCCGGACCCGGAACGCCAAGAGGCCGAAGCTGTGCGGCGAAGGAGACCTTGCGTCGCCCTTCGCAACGACTTGGTCGGGCCTTTTTTTTCGGGTCGTAATCAATCTGCCGTCGAAATTACGCAATCCCTCTGGACATTCTCTGGAAACGGCTTCGTTGCATTCAGTAAGATATGTTAATCGTGACCGATACGATTCGTGCCCGATACGATTCGATCCTCCCGTTGGGAATCCCGTTTCAAGCACTTGGGAGATTCACCATGTCCTTCCGTTTCGTTCGTCAGGGTGTGCAATCCCTGATTTTCTGCGGCTTGGCTTTCGCCATAACCCCGACGACCGATGCCCAGTTCAGGTACCCAGGTGGCTACGGTCGCTGGGGCTGGGGTGGCTGGGGCTACGGCGGATACGGTATGGGTGTTCAGGATCCGGCTTCCGGATACGCTGCCGGCCTCGGCCAGCTCGCCATCGGTCAGGGCCAATACCTCGAATCCCAGGCCAAGGCCACGTCGATGAACGTCGACACCAAAATCAAGTGGAACGAGGAAATGCGCCGCTTGAAGCTGATCGCCGAAGCGGACAAGAAACGCAAGCAGGCCGTCGAGGCGGACGTAAAGGAAGTCACCGCCCGCGAGCGTGACGTCGTGACGGGCGTCACCGCCAACCGTCTTCTGGATCAAATCCTCGAAGGCAATACCGAGGAAGTGATTTCTTACCTGAACAAAACGGCCCTGAATCCGAAAATCATCCGCGAGATTCCGTTCGAAGTCTCTTCGGAAGCGATTTCCCTGTGCCTTCACAACATGACTTCCGAGGACAACGTCCCCAACCTCCTCAAGGGCGACAATTTCGCCGCATCCCGAGGTGCGGTGAAGAAAGCCGTGGAAGCGATTCTCAAGGAAGACATGGAAGGGTCGGTCTCGAGCAAAAACCTCGACAACCTCGAAGCCTCGCTCAAAGCCCTGCGAACGCAATTCGAGAAGGAAGCCCCGAAGTTCAGCCTCGACTACGCGGCAGCCGATCGCAGGCTTCGTGCGGCGACCTCCCTGGCACGCCTGCTCCGTGAACCCGAATATCAGAAGCTGCTCCAGAAGCTCGAAACCTACGAAGGCACGACCGTGGGCGACCTCGTCGCTTTCATGTCCTCGTTCAACCTTCGGTTCGCCGCTCCGACCAACGATCGCCAGAAAGAGATCTACACCCAGTTGACTCCGATGCTGGCAAGCGTCCCCGTCAAGGACGTCAACCTGAAAAACCCGGAAGTTTCGGCCCAGGAATCGGCGAAAGCCCTTTCGAACGCCGCCCAGGAATTGTTCGACGGCATCAGCTGGCGTGATCTCGATCTGCACGCCGAAAGCATGAAGCCCGCGACCGGCAAATAAGCCGTCCGGTTCGGCCGAGAAACGACTGACTTCGTTCGCGATCCCCTCTGCGTCACGAACGTCACGATCGTCAGCCAATCCCAATGCGCATCTGAGGAGAGTCCATCCAGGATTCTCCTTTTGCTTTCCCCCTCGATCGAAAACCGCGATCATCCATCGACGGTCGTGCATCTCCAAGGTCGATTGCGGTACCGGATCGGACACCACACCAGGGACCGGATCACGCGGTCGACAAAGCCTTGGATGAACAGGTCAACTTTAACGCTTAAGTAAGCGAAACCACGGCATTAAAAATCGCGAAGGTAGAACAAATCACGCAAACGGGATGCCTTAACAGATATATATCTGAGTAGCGGTTACGCTTACGCAACCACTCCGAGGTGAGCTGGGCGACTTGGGCGAACTCGTAAAAAAACAAGGAAAACACCAGGATGTGGGCGTCCTTGCCCAAAGGGACATCCTGGTGAAATTACGCATCGATAATCGAAAGGGGTTCGATCTACGGCTCGAAACAGCGATACCGATTCTCTCTTGCGGACCGGCCTGGGACGATCAATGCCAGTCGAACTGGATCCAGACTCCCTCGGGATAATGCACCGCGTCGAGAGGCGGTTCGGGCAAGCGGCGGAACTCCTCGTCGGACCAGCAGCGGATGGCCGCGACGTAGCCGTTGATCCGCCAGAATCGTACGTGTCCGCATTCTTCGGGTGCACGAACGACCCGCAGGGCAGGTCGCCGCTTCAGCGATGACTTGTCAGGAGCGGGGAGCATCGCATTCCTCCTGTTCGAAAACACATTCGTTCTGATGATCGGATCGGGGAGGGAGGGTCGACAATCCGGAATCCCGTGTCTTGGAATTCACCACTATGATTCCGTATTTGCAACCCTATTGATGATTTCGGGATTTCTGAATACGGGATGCAGTGTAAATTCCTTTTTAGAGACTTTCAAGAGGAATTTTTGCCTATTAAGGCATTTCCGAAAGTTTCCGATTTTCCCTTGATCAGGTTTGGCAAGCTTCGTAATGTATCCGTTATGGGATATGTCGACAAATTGCACAAGCTGTGCATCATGCGTGGGATGGACCAGGTCACTCTGGCCCGACGCGTCGGCATTTCGAAGTCGTCGATGTCCAGGATCCTCAGCGGTTCTCAGGAGCCGAAGTTAAGGCTGGCTTATGAGTTGGCGAAAGTCCTGGGAGTTACCCTCGACTCGCTGATGAATGAGGACTTGCCTGTCGCCCCCTCGGCGAAGATGGTTCCGCTCAACGAGGCCCAACTCACGATCCTGAACATCGTGGATCGTCTCGGCTACGAAGAATCGATCGATCGGCTTCTGGCCGTCCCTGGTCATGGTCAAGGCAGCCCGGTCTCCGACGAATCGGCTGAATCATCCCAGGATCCTCATGCCGATGATGCCGTGTCGGGCAAAACGATCATCGGCATCGTCACCCAAAGTCAGGGATCCGGCTCCTGAGCGAACCGGCCTGGCCAGCGTTCCACCACTCATTTGACGTCGTCCTCGTAACGCGTTCTATCGGCGTCAATACGAAACGATCCTTTTCGTCGATCGACCGAAAGCCCCGCTGGTCCTGAAAGGCTTCCGTACATTCGTTGCGGCGGCTCGAGACCAGGAGCTTTCCGACAACGATCTGCCGATTATTCGGGCATTGAGCCTAATTTCTCGGCGTTATCGATCCGGATTTTGGGATTCCGGGGTTGCCGTAAGGGGGCATTCGCCGGTACTCTAAAGCATGAAGGCAGGATGTCGTAACGATATCGGGCACAGTCCACGACGAGCCTGGAAGATCGACTTGAATGTGATGTCGATCATGCGGGCTCTTTCTTGCGAGAGTCGATCGAAAGCGAATATGAGTCGGACAGAGAACAGGCGGTCGGACATTCGCAACGTGGCCATTATCGCGCACGTTGACCATCGCAAGACGACTCTTGTGGATGCGATGCTTCGGCAAAGCGGCCAATTCCGCGAATCGCAGTTGCAGGGCGAACGGATTCTGGATTCGAACGATCTGGAACGGGAACGTGGCATCACGATCCTGGCCAAGAACATCGCCATTCTTTACGAAGGCGTCAAAATCAATCTGATCGATACCCCCGGTCACGCCGATTTCGGCGGCGAAGTCGAACGCACACTTCAGATGGCGGATAGCGCCCTTGTGCTCGTGGACGCCTTCGAAGGCCCGATGCCGCAAACGAAGTTCGTTCTGCGCAAGGCGTTCGCAAACCACATCCGGCCGATCGTCGTCATCAACAAAATTGACCGCCCGGACGCCCGCCCGCTGGAAGTGCTCAACGAAATCTTCGACACTTTCGTCGAGCTGGGCGCCGATGAACTCGCCCTCGACTTTCCCTACATTTTCGCATCGGGCCGCGCCGGATTCGCCTCGCATGATTCGCAGACGCGTGAAGGCAACATCAGGCCGCTCCTGGACTTGATCCTCGAAAAAGTTCCGGGCCCGGAAGTCGAGCTGAACGCTCCGTTCCGGATGCTCTGCACGACGCTCGACTTCTCCGAATTCGTCGGCCGCATCGCGATCGGCCGCATCGCGTCCGGATCGGTCCGGCGTGCCCAGAAGGTCGCACTGCTTCTGGACGAGGGCAAAGTCATCAGCGATACCGTCGAGAAGGTCATGACCTTCGACAAGCTCGGAAGGGTCGAAGTCGAGGAAGCCTCGGCGGGCGATATCGTCGCCCTGGTCGGCCTCGAAGAGGTCTCCATCGGCGATACCATCGCGGACCCTGAGCATCCCAACCCACTGCCCCGGATCGCGGTGGACGAACCGACGATCTCGATGATCTTCGGCGTCAACAACTCGCCGCTGGTCGGGGAAGGCAAGTATCTGACCAGCCGTCACATTTATGATCGACTCATTCGCGAGCTGCGTTCGAACGTGGCCTTGCGGATCGAGCCGACCGAAGATGGCGAGGCCTACGAAGTCTCTGGCCGCGGCCTGTTGCATCTTTCCGTGCTGATCGAAACGATGCGGCGTGAAGGCTTCGAATTGTCCGTGGGCAAGCCGCAGGTGATCCTGAAGCGGATCGACGGTCAGGTCTACGAGCCTTACGAAGAGCTTGTCGTCGACGTTCCCCAGGGCCTGATGGGACCCGTGATGGAACTGGTCGGGCAGCGCCGGGGCGAACTCGGCAAAATGGAAGTCAAGGGCGAGTACGCCCACCTGGAGTTCGTCATCCCCGCGCGTGGGCTGCTGGGTCTGCGTACCCGGTTGCTCTCCGCCACCCAGGGCGAAGCGATGATGCACCACGTCTTCCAGGATTATCAGCCCTTCAAGGGCGATATCCCCCGACGCCTCAACGGCGTGATGGTCAGCATGGCTTCCGGGCAGGTGAACTCGTTCGCGCTGGACAATCTTCAGCAGCGGGGCACGATGTTCGTCAAGCCGGGCGACCCGGTTTACGAAGGCATGATCGTGGCCGAAAACGCCCGCGACGAAGACATGTCCGTCAATCCGATCAAGGAAAAGAAGCTGACCAACATGCGGGCCAGCGGTTCGGACAAGAACATCCTGCTCAAGCCGCCGCGTCTCTTGACCCTGGAACTGGCCCTGGAATATATCGAAGACGACGAGATGGTGGAAGTCACGCCGTCGTCGATCCGGCTCAGGAAGAAGCACCTGACCGAAGAGGCGCGCCGCCGTGCTTCCGGCAAAGGCAAATTCGCGACGACCGTTAGCTGACGAATCTGTTTCCGATCAGCTTTCCAACGAATTCAATCGAATGGGCGGACCGGTCAAACGGTCCGCCCTTCTTCTGTTTCGAGGCGTTTCGCGAAAACCTGGGTCAGTCGGCCCGTTTGGCTTCGAATTCCCGTTCGCGCTTGTTGCCGTTGAACTCCATGACCGACTTGCCCTTGAAGACGTCGCCTTCGAGCTTGCCGGAATAATCGACCGTGAACGAATTGCCATCCCGTTCGCGAACGACCTTGAAGATCAACAGGCCGTCCTTGATGGCGCCGTCGGAGATCTCGGTCTTCTGGCCGTTCATGCCGGAAACGGTGCCGGTGACCTTCTCGCCGTCCTGCTTCAGGTCGAAGGTGGTTTCGACCTTGGTGCCGTCCTGCCGGCTCCAGGAATAGAGCCATTTGCCGGTGAAATCCTTGGCGGAGGCGGAAGCCGAAGCCAGGGCCATGAGAAAGAGGGACAGCAGAGCAGCGAATCGTCGTCGTTTCATGGTGCGGTTATCCTTTGCGTTCGGGGCGTTCGAGACGAGCCCGTCATTGTCTCGAAATGTCGCGGAATCGCGACATTTCGTTCGGACTTCCCCTATTTTGGCGTCGTAAGCAGGCGGACGGTACCGATTTTCCGGGAAACTTCGAAGGATTTCGATGTGATCGAATCTCGACTCCACAACCTGGTCGCTCGAATTCCTGCGAAGCGAAACATGGCGTGAGGATCGTGCAGTCGTTAAACTGTTGCGGTCATCGCCGTCGTGGCGGTCCGGGAACGATCCAGGACCGATGTCCCGATCAAGCCGCCTCTTCCTGCTCTCTGGCATGATCGCACTGCGTTCGACACTACCAGCAATCGAAAATTCGAATCGTTGCGTGACGAGGATCCTTCGATCCGTCGGGACGCATTCGACGAACGTCACAGCCGAGGAAAGCCTTCTTCCATGAGCGTCAAAAACCTGGAGAATCTCGCCCGTGCCGCCCTCGATGCCGGTGAAGGCATCGTCCGCCTGGCCCCGACATGGGTTCCCCGCTCCTTCCTGATGCCCGGCGCCCGCCTCAAGCTGGCCAAGCAGGATCTTTACGCCCTGGGCACCCATCGGGGCGGCATCGACGAACGCTGGTTCGCCTCCACCACGCCCGCCGCCAACGAAGGCGCGCCGCCCGACGAAGGCCTGAGCTACGTCGTGCACGAAGGCCAGAAGTTTCTGCTCAAGGACGTCATCGACACATTCGGCGCCGAAACGATCGGGGCCGACATGTGGAACAAATACAAGAAATGGCCGGTCTATTCGAAATTCTTCGATAACCTCGGCCCCATCCCGCACCACATGCACCAGACGCAGGAACAGGCCCAGAAGCTCGGCCGCGAAGGCAAGCCCGAAAGCTATTACTTCCCGCCCCAGCTCAACTGGACAGGCAACAACTTCCCCTACACCTTCATGGGCTTCGAACCGGGCACCACGAAGGAACAGGTCCGCCGCTGCCTGGAGCGCTGGAACGAAGGCGATAACGGCATCCTCGACCTTTCCAAGGCCTATCGCCTCAAGCCCGGCACCGGCTGGCTGATTCCGCCGGCCGTGCTGCACGCCCCCGGGTCGCTCGTGACCTACGAACCCCAGTGGGGCTCGGATGTCTTCGGCATGTACCAGTCGATGGTCGAAGGCCGCCGCGTGCCCTGGGAACTGCTCGTCAAGGACGTCCCGCCCGAGTATCACAACGACCTCGATTACCTCGTCGAGCAGCTCGACTGGGACAAGAACGTCGACCCGGACTTCAAGGAATCGAACTACCTCGAGCCGATCGTCGACACCGGCGGCGAGAAGGAAGGCTACGTCGACAAGTGGATCGTCTACGGCAAGGTCGACGGCAAGGAACTGTTCTCGGCCAAGGAACTGACCGTTCAGCCAGGGCATAAGGCCACGATCAAGGACAACGGCGCCACCGGCATTATCGCCGTTCAGGGCTCGGGCCGGATCGGCAAGACGGCGATCGACACGCCCGTCTTCATCCGCTACGGCCAGATGACGGCCGACGAAGTCTTCGTCACCCACAAGCGTGCCCGCGAAGGCTACGATGTGGAAAACACCGGGGCCGAGCCGCTTGTGCTGCTGCGTTATTTCGGGCCGGACACCAACCCGAACGCACCGAAGATCGGCAGCTACGCCCGCAACTGAGTCACCCCCCGATGGGCCCGTCATTGCGGCGGGCCCATTTTCGTAAGTCTTCCGAATTTCGAAGCCGCATGACGCACAATCTGGAGCCGAATCGATCATGAGTCACACCCTGCCCAAACTTCACAACGCGATGTGGCCTGGCCTCGTCGGCAAGGGTTCGCCCGGGGCCGAAGATTTCATCGCCCTCGAAAAGATGCTCGACCTGACGGCCAACGCCGAAGTCGGCGGCGTGAAGTTCGACGGCGTCGACCTCTTCCTGTTCGATCCCCACATCAACATCGACATCTCCGAAGACGACCTGCGGAAGATCGCCGACGCGATCGCGGCCCGCGGCCTGGCCGTCGGCTCGCTGGTGGCCCCGGTGTGGCCGGGCACGGTCGGCAGCTCGGCCCAGGGCGGGCCCGAGGATCGCGAAAAGTTCGTTCTGGCCGTCAAAAAGGCCTGTCGGCTGGCGAAGATCCTGAACGATCACGGCGTGCGCAAATATGGCGTGATTCGCATCGACTCGGCCGACAATCCCGAACACTGGGCCGCCGATCCGAAGGGCAACACGGCCAAAATCGCCGAAACCTTCCGCGAAGCTGGCAAAGTCGCCGCCGACCATGGCGAACGCCTCGCCGCCGAGGGCGAAATCTGCTGGGGCGGCATGCACTCCTGGCAGTACATGCTGGAAACGCTCGAAGCCACGAACATGCCCGGCGTCGTCGGCTTTCAGGCCGACCTGGCGCACACCTATCTTTACCTGCTGGGCTACAACGCCCCGGAACACGGCCTGCTGAAGGACGGCCATTCGCACGCCGAGTTCGTGACGGCCTATACGAAGATGACCGACGCCCTGCGGCCCTGGACGCTCGACTTCCACGTCGCCCAGAACGACGGCACCGTGCACGGCTCCGGCTCGCACGACAAAACCGGCCGCCACTGCCGCGCCGACGACCCGAAGGGCAAGCTCGACATCACCGAAGCCTCCGCCTACTGGCTCAAAGGCGCCGCCGGCCGCGGCATGAAGCACATCTGCTGGGACGGCTGCATGTTCCCCAACGAAGTGCTGCTGACGCAGGACACCTGGAACACGATCCTCAAGGCCATGATCGCCGTCCGCGACGCTCACGGCTGGAACTGACCGGTTCACAGCGAATCGCACAGGCACGCGCCCCGGGTGCGTGCCTGTTTTCGTTTCCGCGAGGGTAAAAAAGACACTGCACGTCATTTTGCCGAATGACCTGTTTTATCGAACGACGAACCGGACGAAGACGAGAAAGCCCGGGAATACTATCGTTGGCAACACGTGCCGTTGTCGCGCCCCGGGAGAAAATCCTGCGAAATACCGGTCCGGATTCCGTTTCGTAAAACGCACTTTGTTACTGGAACGCCAACGGTTTGCGGCTGTTTCGATCTCATGGGAATCGGGCACTTTCGAATGCCGGTTGCGGACGCAGGCCGCGCCGGATTCGAAGTCCTGTTCGTTCGCGCTGCTGGCCGCACACGTTCGGAACGCCCCCCCAAAAAGCCCTCGAAATTCCGTTTCGCAAAACGCACTTTGTGTCAGGATTGCCAAGAGCTTGCGCTGATTCCGCATGATCGGTGGCGGCACTTTCCCGTGCCTGTTCCGGACCCGATCCCGGCCTGTTAAGACCTCATGTCCGATCGAAACGCGGCTGGCCCGGGTTTCGACACCTGCGGAGGCGATAAACGACGGGAATCCGTTTCGCAAACCGATCGCAACCAATTCGAAGAAAGCGATTTAGACCGATTTCGGTGCAGTCGGGCGATGACCGGATTGAGAACCCGTTAAGGAGCCTCACGCCCCATTCGTCACGTCTGTCGAATTCCGTTTCGTAAAACGATCTTAACTACTTGTAATTCAATATTTTATGGCAATTTATCCAATGCCCGTAATTGCACCCTTCAGAATTTGGTGAGCGATCGTGGCCCGCACCAGCACTTAGATACACAAACTATTCAATGGTATTGATTTATGTCACTTCTTGAGTCCAACCCGCGATAGACTTGGGTGACCGGCAATCGTCCTGCGGAGAGCAGGCTCTGGCTTGGTGAAAGCCCGCTCACTCGGTAAGATAAGGAATCTCAGATACCCGACGGAATTCGCAGGAATGCGACGGAGGAACGCCGACCTCCGAGGAGCCGAGCACGAAGATGTCCGCCACCGAAAAGAAACCCCGCATTCTGATCGCTGACGACAATCAGCAGAACGTCGAACTGATGGAAGCCTACCTGACGTCGCTCGATTGCGAAATCGCGACGGCCTTCGACGGCGAGCAGACGCTCAAGGCGGTGCAGAGCTTCAAGCCCGACCTGATCCTGCTGGACATCATGATGCCGAGGCTCTCGGGCTTCGAAGTCTGCACCAAGCTGCGGGCCGACCCGGCCACGAAAAACGTGCTGGTTCTGATGGTCACGGCCCTCAACGAAGCCAGCGACTTCGAGCGGGGCGTCGCCTCGGGCACGGATGACTTCCTGACCAAGCCAGTCAACAAGATCGAGCTTTTGTGCCGGATCCGCAGCCTTTTGCGTGTCCGCCATTTGGAAAGCCAGCTCGAACGGACGCTCGCCTATCTGGCCGATCTGGAAGCCTCGGCCAAGCGATGACCGATCAGTCCGAACATCTGAAGGTCACGCTCAAACCGCGCCGCGGCCGGCCGTTTTTCGCACGTCACCCCTGGGTTTTCGCGGATTCGATCGCCAATGTCGAAGGCGACAAAGCCGCGCAAGATGAAGCGGCCCTGTTCTCGGACGACGGCACCCTCATCGCCCGCGGGCTATATAACCCTCGCAGTAAACTGCGGTTACGGCTTTACCGATGGGACGACGCACCGCTCGACGACACCTTCTGGGCCGATCGGCTCGATCAGGCGATCGCCCTGCGGCGAAGCCTGCCGCAACCGTTTCCGGACGATGACTCCCGCCGGCTCGTTTTCGGCGAGGCCGACGGGATCTCGGGCCTGATCGTCGACAAACTCGGCCCGGCGCTAGTTTGCCAATGGACCGGGCAAGGCATGTACCGCCGCAGGGAAACGATCGAACGGCTTCTTGTCGATAGGTTTCCGGGCTGTGCGATCGTCAGTCTGGGCGACCCTTTTACAGCCGAAAAGGAAGGCCTGAACGAGGACCAGATTCAGCCGGTTTTGCGTCTCGGGCAACTCGATCCGGCCGAACCGGTCGTCATTCGCCACAGCGGCCTGCAATTTCGGGTGCAGCCGATGGGGGGCCAGAAGACCGGCTTTTTCCTGGATCAGGGCGTGAATCGGCAGCGCGTGGCCGCATACGCATCAGGCCTGGACATTCTTGACCTGTTCTGCTATTCCGGCGGTTTTGGCCTGGCCGCGGCGAAGTTCGGAAGTGCGAAGTCGGTCCTCGGCGTGGACAGTTCCAAGGCCGCGATCGCCCTGGCGGAAGCGAACCGGGACGTAAACGGCCTGAGCCCCGAACGTGTCCGGTTCGAACCTCAAGACGTGGCCAAAGCCCTCAAGCGGCTGAGGGAAGAGGGCCGCCGGTTCGGCCTGGTCGTGTGCGATCCGCCGAAGTATGCCCGGGACCGATCGGGCATCGACGACGCCCTTAAGGCTTACCAGCGGCTCAACGAAAACGCGGCCGCCGTGGTGGAACCTGGCGGTATTCTGGCGACGTTCACGTGTTCCGGAATCGTGGCCCCCGAGGATTTCGAACGGGCCCTGGCGGGATCGGCCGAACGGTCAGGACGAACGTTTCGGGTGATCGAGCGCCTGGGCCAGCCCCCGGACCACCCGGTGAACCTGGCTTGCCCTGAGAGCCGGTATCTTTATGGCCTGATCTTGCGGGTCGAATAGCCGTCCGCCATGAGTACGGCATGAATTTCGTGGAGTCGCCCTGCGCCTGGTCTGCGATGATTATTGAGGGGTTTCGAATGGCGAGGCGGTTCGGGCAAGAATAATCTCCGCATCATTTGCGGATCATCGGCGCGATAATCTCCGCATCGTCTGGCCGTCGATCGTTCGGTTCCGGTCAACGTGAGCGATCCGGCCAGAATTCGATGCAGTTGCGATTCGCCGAGTGGCCCAGGAATGTCGCGAGTCGCACGCACCGCCAGGAGGCTGCTCAGTGGCGTTCGAGCAAGCAGTTCTCAGGCGGAAATGCGATTGGACGCAGGCTTGTCGCTTCCGGGCTTTTGCGAATCGGCATTCGCAAGGCTTGTCAATCCCGTGCGAAGATGGTCTTCGGGTTATTCACCAGAATGTCCTTCGCGAGGCCGAGGCACCGTTCTTCGGACCAGCCCCGCTCGATCACGCAGCTTTCGGCCAGGACGCGGGCGAGAGTACGGCGGAAGGTGTCGAACTTGGGCAGGACGAATTCCAGCTTGTAGGCGTCGGAGTAGTAGCCGACGATCTTGGTGCGGGGAACAGCCTCGACGCGGGCTTTCAGATCAGCCGCGATGAAGGTGGGGACGTTCGAATACCACCAGTGGCCGTTGGGGATGACGTTGGGGAAGATCCACGAATAGGCGACGAGTTCCGCACCGGCGTCGGGCGAAAGGGTGGAGACCGGGAACTTGACCTTGGGAAACGCGTTGAAGACCGGGGCATAATCGGCCAGGCTGACACGGCGGTCGAACAGGTCGCGGCCCCCGGCCACGCCGGCCGGGTAAATGTTGCGGATCGGGCCGATCATGAGGTCAAAGGGAAGCCGGTGTTCGTGGCAGAATTCGGCGATCGTCCAGAAGAGGGTGCGGCGGATCAGGGCGACTTCGTCCGGGCGAACGTCCATGCCGGTCAGGACTCGGCGGATGGGTGTCGAAGCCGTCATCATGGGTGGTGGTTCGGGCACGAAGTCGGGCGGCAGGCTGATGGCGCAGGCCCGGACACCGTTGGCGACGAAGTGGTCGAACAGCTTGCCGATGGCTTTTTTCAGGCTTTCGTAGTCGCCCACCTCCAGGCCCGTGAAGGCCGCAAGCCGTTGACGCACGCGGGGTTCGTGCAGTTTCAGGACGAGGTCGTCAGTCCGCAGGCAGGGGATGTAGACGGACGTGTCCCAGCCCGTGAGTGGGTCGTCGAAATCGTTGGTGAGGAAGACGGCTTCGATGTTGGAGATTTTGCGGACGTGTTCGTCCCAGGCTGTGCCGGCGTCTTCCTTGTCGGCCGAATCGATCAATGTGCCGATGGTGGAGCTATCGACGGCTTCGCCCTGAAAGCCGTGAAATTCGCGGGCGATTTCGACGAGCCATGAATACTGGACGGTGTTGTCGATCGCGGGCAGCCATTTCGCCAGGTTTTTGCATCGGGTATCGGGGTGCAGTTCGGTGTCGACGAGCCCGGCGGGCATTCCTGCGGAGTGCGCCAGTTCGGTAAAGTAGTGATACCCCAGAATTTCGTCGAAATGCCGAGCCGCGGGCCGATGCGGATCGATATGAGAATGGGGATCGTGGATCGGCCATTGGCGCATGGCCTTGAAGAGGACGCGGGCGATATCGGGGGCTGCACTGGCTTGCATCGGTTCGGTTCCCGGGCGTTTCGCGGCTGCCGTTTCGAAGCGGTTCGGCACACGAGCCGATCGTTTCGCGGTAAGCCGGCAGATGCGCGAACGTCGTGCCTTTCCCATGAAAGCTAGCGAGAGCGGCGCCCGCCATGCAAGGGGTGATTCCGATTCTCGAGGCTGGATGTCGAACCATCGGCGAGCGAACGATCCGAAACGCTTTTGGACCGCGAGATGAATGTCCTGATCACGGCGGGAGGAACGGTGGCCCCGATCGACGACGTCCGGTTCGTATCGAACCGTTCGACGGGCCGATTCGGCGCTTCGCTTGCGGAAGCCTGTCTTAAGCGAGGTGCTTCGGTCACTTATCTGGCGACGGCATCCCACACGATCGGGCCGTTCGACGTTCCGGCGATCCGGCTGGACGGAGCGATCGACCCGCAGGAACTGCGTGGCCGGACGATGCGGGCCATCACCGACGCCTGGCACCTCGGCGGTCGGCTCACGCGGATCGACCTGGGCAAAGGGAGCGTGCACGAATACGCTGCCGAGCTGGAGCGGCTTTGCCGTTCGAAAGCCTGGGATTATGTGATGCTGGCGGCGGCGGTTTCGGACTACGAGCCGGTTGCGGTCGCGGGCAAGATCGATTCGGACGCTGAAGAGGTCGTGCTTCGCCTGAAGCGAACGCCGAAAATCATCCGCCGCGTGCGTGATTGGGTGGGTGAATCAACGCGGCTGGTGGGTTTCAAATTGACAAGCGGGGCTGATGACGGCGAACTTGAAGCGATCGCTCGGCAGGGATGCCTTGCCAATCGGGCGGATGCGACGATCGCGAACGATCAGTCGAGCGTCGGTGCCGGTAAGCACCGGGTCGCCCTGGTCACGCCGAAAAAGCCCGCCGAATGGTTCGAGCCGGGCGATGATCTGGCCGACCGCGTCGTTCGCCGCCTGATCGAAATGATGAGCGAGTCATGAAACGATCCTGGAACGACCGGGTCGCCGACTTTCTCGAAGTGCGCGGGCTCGACTCGCCCAAGGACGGCCTGGATCGATCGTATCTGCCCGAGCTGGACAGTCTGCGGTTCTTCGCGTTTTTGCTGGTGTTCGGGTTTCATAAAGGCTTGCCGGCCCTGGGCGCGACGATCCGCGACACCTTCGCCATGACGATCGACCTGCCCTGGCTGATTCTCAGTGGTTCCGGCGGCATCGGCGGACCGATCGGCCGATCGGTCGATTATGCGCTTCTGCAAAATGGCTGGATCGGCGTGAATGTGTTTTTCGTGCTCAGCGGGTTCATCATCACGCGGCTGTTGATCCAGGAAGAGAACAGAACGGACCGCATCGACTGGAAAGCCTTCTGGATCCGCCGCATTCTGCGCATCTGGCCGTTGTATTTCGTCATTTTCGTGATCGGGTTTCTGGGAGTTCCCGGGCTGTGGGACGCCATTCCTGGCGTCGGCCTGGGTTCGCCGCATGCACCCTGGTTCGCGCTGTTTCTTGGTAATTGGTCGATGATCTTCCACGGACCGATCGGGAGCGACATCCTCAGCGTGCTCTGGTCGGTGTGCGTGGAAGAGCAGTTTTACGTGATCATCCCGATCGCCATGGCCCTGCTGGGCACGCGATCCCGGCTGGCGTTCTGTGCGGCCGGCATGGCCTTCGCCATCTGGAGACGTTCTGAACTGGCCAGAGCAGACGTCAAGCAATACATGATGACCTACGATTCCCTGGCCCAGATGGATTCGATCCTGGCCGGGGTGACGCTTGCGATCCTGGCCGAACGGCCGAAAATCCGAACCGCGGCGGAATGGACGACGCGACATGTCATCGCCTGGATCGTGCTGCCGCTGACGGTCTGGATGATGACGACTTCGCACCTTGGGCACACGATCGAGGTGCGCCGCGTCTGGGACCCTGTCGCGATCTGGGCTTTGGCGGCGATGTGGGTCATGACGGCCGCGATCGGCACGCCCCGCTGGTCCCGGTTCCTCAAATGGCCGGGCTTCGTGTTCCTGGGCAAAATCAGTTACGGGCTCTATATGTGGCATGAAGTCGTTCTGGAGGTCATGGGCGCCGGCGCGGCGTCGCTGGTGGCCGTCATCTTCATCGCATGGGCTTCGTATCGTTGGATCGAACGGCCAGTTCTGGCGTTCAAGCACAGGTGGTCAAGGGTGGAAAGCCGGCCGGTGTGACCGGCGGCGTCGTTCCGGCCGTTCCGAACGATCGGGCTTCATGCCGATGCGACAGAAAAACATGGGTCGAATCGCTGGAATCCAACTTCTCCGATCCGTTAGGATAGCGTCTGATTTGACGGGCGCAGAGGATTCACGCCGAAAGACTCACGGGCATTCCTGAAAATCCGCGATACGAGGCCGTTGATTTGATCCTCGCACAAACGATCGACACGGACTCGACCGACGCCATGATCCTGGCGCTGAAGCGCTGGATCGGCCAGGGTACGCTCACTTCACCGCGGACGACCTCCGCCACGGACCTTCTGGCCAGATACTGGCTGTTCGTCCTTGTGGCGATCGTGTTGATCGTTCTGCTGATTCAAGGCCCGGGCCGTTTCTTCGCTGGCCTGCTGCGAAAGTCCGAATTCGAAACGACCCTGAAAATGGGCCTGCGCCGGTTGCGCGCCCGCTTGCTCGTGCCGATGGCCATGTTCGGCCTGGTCTTGTGCTCATGGTCAACGAGCCAGCTGCTGCAATATGGCATGTCGGCGAACCTCGATTCGCTGATGCTGACGCTTCGCGGCAAGACGGTTTCGTCGTTCGCGCTGGAACAGGGCATCCTGGCCGCGCTGACGCCCCTGCGTGATCTGATCAACCTGGCCGATATCTGGCCGATGGTCGCGGCGGGCCTGTTCATCGCGTTTCGATATTCAAGCCAGGCGCAGTGGATCCCCAATTCGATCAAAACCCGGTCGCAAATCCGGGCCCAGTTTCTGGTTCAGTTTTTCTGGATCGTCGCTTCGGTCTGGCTGGTCTACAGGCTCGTTCTGGGCGTTTCGGGCGACGGCGGATTGCCCCTGCACTCAGGTGCCTGGTTCGAAATCATGGTGGAGCCGATCACCATGATCGTCATCGACGCTACCCTGCTGGCCTGGGTCATCGTCGAACTGCGGGACAGCCTGGAGAAGGGCAGCGACCAACTCGCCCCCGACGCGGAAGCGGTCTTGGGCCTGTTTCCGGCGATTCTCGTG
>Ga0172376_10002603_pt1 | contig 21873 bp, 8 predicted proteins | sample Lak35m_FD_121114 | JGI IMG/M metagenome (GOLD analysis project Ga0172376, IMG submission 121114) | Freshwater microbial communities from Kabuno Bay, South-Kivu, Congo - kab_092012_35m | ecosystem: Environmental > Aquatic > Freshwater > Lake | place: Democratic Republic of the Congo: South-Kivu... | reverse complement strand
TTTTGAACTACGGTCATAGTCCCTGCTGCAGGCGCAGTCTGAAATATTATTTCAGACTCATTTACATAATAATCTTTATACGGAACAAAAGTTTGTGTTGCAGAATTAATAATAATACTTTCTGCGTCGTCTGGTGCGAAAGATAAAATATAATTTGACGATGTACCATCTGCTACAAAACTTGTGTTAGCAACTAAACGATTTACATTCAATGCATAAACATAAATCTTATCGTCTTGTGGTGCACCTACATATAACCAACGATCATCATTACTCATTGATATACTATAACCAAACTTTCCTGTAGTGTTTACATTTGGTCGTAAAATTTGAGTTTCAGTTATTGATCCAAATTCATCTTTGATATAAACAAAAGTATAACCAATGGAATTATCACTATCGGGCGCACCTGATACTACAAAATCAATACCGGTATCTACGCTAGATCCTAACCCCAAAGCATTATTTGCAAATGTAGATAGTGTTAAATTTTCTACTAGATCGTCTGCATAATTAATAGCATAGTTAGTAATAGCGCCAACATTATTGTTATATCCTGGCATGCCTGCAATTACAAATTTATTATCACTACTAATTGCAACTGCTGTTCCAAAAGCACTGTTATTTTCTAAAATAGATTTAGGAAGTGCAATATCGTAAACCCAGGGTTGAGATTTTTCATATACAGCCCAGTTTTTGTCAGAGTTATATTGATTAACCCAAATTTTATCTTCTGTTACCCACCCTGCAAGTGGTTTAATAGAATCAATATCTGTTTGCCTTTCAATTTTCAAGCTAACAAGTTTTTGTAAAACACCATTTTCTGAACTGGTACTAAAACCCGACAAATTAACTACTACGGTTACTGTGAACTGTGTTAAACCGTTTACAGCAGTAACTCTATAAAATCCATTAAATCTTTTTAAATTTGATAGCATTACTGTGTCATCTAAGGATAGCCCATGAGACCTGTCAGTTGTGATTAAAATTCTTTGATTCAACGCATTAGTTACGCTTATTATTTTTGCAGAAGATTCATTTACTCGATAAACATTCCATCTTTGATTATAATCTTTGGCTACCCAAATTACAGACCCTGTTCCTATAGACGACAAACTTACATTTAATTTAGCAGTATCATTTAAATCAAATATTGTATAATCGATATCTTCTAAATTCACATAACCTGCTGTCTGTATATCGCCTATATAATTACTATTAATGTTTCTGTTAATTAAAAATGGACTTCCCCAGGGCAATTTAGTATATTTGTATAGTCCATTTTTTTCTTCTTGTAACGAATTGTAAATTACAGATGTGCTATCATTGACTTGTAAACTTGTAGGATTACTTAATGTATAATTTTCATATAATACAATATCAACAGATTGATTTGTGTTTAAACTTCCGTAGCTTCCTACTCTGAAAGCCCATTCCTCAAACACATCAACTCTTGAATCTTGTCTTCCTAACGATACACTACCTAAGGCATTGATAGAGTTTAAAGTGCCTTTTTCTTTTATGAATCCTTGATAAAATTGCACCTGACTGGAATCATTTAATCCTAAATCAGACAAGTAACTACGATTCCTGAACCCTATTAGGCTCAATGAATATTTGTCAAATTCGCTTTCTAAATTTATTCCCTCGACTCGATAAAAAGTTTCGCCAACTTGTGCATTTTTGGCAAAGTTTTGCAAAAGACCAGATTTAACTTTGTTTTTATCTACTGGGATCCAAGATTTGAAATCAAATGTGGGGGATCCGGGTAAGTTAGAACTGGCTGTATAATAAAAACTTTTATATTCTACTAGATCTCCGCGGAGATAATCTTTATTCATTTGCCATAAATCTACGGTTGGCGGACTATATATGAAACCATTGGGATTTAGTGCGCCTGTCCAATCTCCGGTTTTATATCCCACTAATTTTAATCTGTATTGTCGTTGTCCAGAAATAGGATCATAGATTATATCGTTAAATTCGGTTTTGTTATCAAATACTAGTGCATGCTCATACTGCACCACGTCCAGGGAAACAAAACCAATTAAATCGGTTGTGCTTGCTAATTGTAACCACAAATAACCGTTTTCCCTATTTACTGAAAATTTTCCAGAGTCCACGATCTTAAAATTTTGATCTATTATTTTACTACCATTAACTTGATTAGAAATGGTGTCTACCGCAGCGGTAGAATTGTAAAAACTTAAATAATTCGACGCAGGACTCAATGTTATTACGCTATTATTGCTCCACCCTTGTTGAGCCCAAAACAAAAATTCTCTAACACTAAGACTCCAGTTTTTGATTTGTCCTAACGTATCATCAAAAAATCCAAATCTGAATCCTTGCAATAACAAATATCTTTCGTATCCGCAGATGATATTTGCAATTTGTTGCAAAGTTTGTACCTCTGTTCCATAAGGAATATCAAGTTTAAAATTTGTGAATTCTGAATAATAATCAACTGCGCGGTCTAACACCTTAATAGCAGATTTTTTACCTGTTGTCATCGGAGGGACTATAGTAAAAAAGGAATTTTCAGGATCATAACCCGAAATTCTGAAACCATTCTGAACCCTCTCGATGATCATTGCACTATATCTTACATTTTGGAATGACGCAGATTTATGCAATACTAAATCAAAATTTGAATCAGGAATTATAATATTTGTATTGGTGCTAGAAGGACTGTTTTGTTCTGCTAAAACTTTTAAATATTGTTTTCCACTGAATCCCGCTATACGATAAGTTAATTGCAAATTATAATCTTTTACAAAATGTGTTAACTCTGACAAATTATTAGCACCTTGGCCTATTAGGTAATCGCCAATCCAATTAATATATCCTGTATTTCTGTTCACAACACCGTTTTCAATTGGTCCATTAACAGCAATTAGTTGTTGATTTAACCTTTGATTGTTAATATTAATTAAATATTGATCAAGATCCGCATTATACCGATAACTGTTTGTGTTAATACCGTAGGAAAAATATTTTGCTGGTTTTATCAGTGCCATTGCAAATTGAACTGCAAAAGGGTATTCACTACTTTTACGCCATGCAGTTTCTATAGGATTCATTTGCCCAACAGACCAACTTCTATCAAATGTACTAGAATCGAATCTGTTTGTAATAACACCTAACGGTGTTAGTAGTTGCCCGTTGTCATTGACAGGAATAAAATTTAGTAAATTAGGACGAACGAATCGTCGATCGGTACCTTGTCTGCTTCCCTGTGCAATATAACCATTTTGTAAGTCAGTCCAAAGAATCTTATTACCAGAAGTATATGGAGATGGTCCGTATTCGTCTTGCCACCAACTTGGTTCTTCACTAAATCCTAACATTTCCCATGGTGTTAAATGTGGAGTTTCACAGTCGTAAAAATATCTATAACAAGCCCTCCAGGACCCTGGTAAATTATCACCGTCAATTATGTCTAAACTTCCAGAATAATTGTAAGTAAAGGGAGAATCGTTTTCATAACTGACATTGTTAGTATAATTAAAATTATTAAGATATGCCCATCTTAAATAAAATTTACTTAAAATTTGATCGAATTCATTTAAATTAACACCGGTAGATCTAAATTTGCCAGGTATACTATCATATAAATTTACCAGTTTATCACTGTATTCAGTTTTGATATTGTTGTAAATTCTTTTTTCAAGTTCTAGTAATATTTGATCTCTAAAATCTCCAAAACTAGGAGTCAAACTTCCGTCATGCCCTTTAATAAATGTAGTAGGTTGAGAATATGTATAATCTATATAAATTTCAGGTTGAAATTTCGGATAAAGGCCTAACTTACTTGGAGTTTCGGGAATCCAATTTCCGTCGGTGTTATTATATTCTATTATATCTAAAACATCATCAATGGTTAACACTACGTTATCTTTAATTGTGATGCCGGGCCCTGTAGTTAAAAATTCATAATCTCGGCCATACAATAATTGTTCGCTATTTAAGTAAACAAGTATTGCTTTATTGTTTAATTCGGTTGGATCATAAATTGTAGATATTTCATAATTTCTTTGTAACGAATTAAAAATTTGATATTGAATAGTTGTTTTATTGTCGCCGTAAGGAACCATTCCACTATAATACCATGGAAAAGTTTTATCCTTAATGATATTGATTTGTTTAATAATAGTATCAACTGCACCAATTGGATCAGCTGAATTTATATTCTGCATTAATCCTGCAAGGCTAATAAATTTGTTTTTAAATCTAGTGTATTCAAGTAATGCGTAATTTAACCCATTATAAAAATTAAATTTTTCACTGCATAAAAACAACATAGCATAACTTAACGGGGCACTTTGTTCTAAAATTGTGCCAGGTTGATTTTCAACAAACAAGTCTCTGAGGTTACTTGTTCCAGGATAATCCCCCAAAAATCGTAAATTGTTTTGTGCTAATTCACCTATATGGTTTCTCATTTCGCCTAAAGTTGGCGATTCTAGTTTTTGATTTTGTGCATTAAGATTTAAATTAACCGGAGTTTGATAAAACGCAAATTTACTAACTTGATTGCTATAGACTAATACATCGACACGACTGCCTTTAGTCATGCGATTGGGTTTAATAATTAACTGAATTTGATTGCCAGGTATGTTGTAAAGTTGATAACTATTCGAATCTAGTTTTTTAAAATTAATATAAACCGTAAAATTAGGTCTGGTAGTTGGCAATTCCGGGCTAACATCTATTAGAAAATTATTATTAATACCATCAAATGTAAATGCAAAATTTTGCATTTGTCTTGTTTGACTGTTACTGTTAGTCCAACCATTGACTTTTGAAAATCCCGCATCGTCATTATTTTTATGTAAAAAACCTACATTGACGTTTTTTCTATAATTTGTTTTATCAATTTTATATTCAAATATTTGATTATCAAAATCATTATAAAACTCAATGTCGCCAATGTTATTAAAATTTTTGTATGCTAAACTAAACCCCAGAATTGGATCCGCCGCCCCTGAGCCAATTTTATAACTAAAAATTTTAGTGCCTGTAAAATTAGATTCTGAATTAATTAATGGATATTTTGAAATGTCACTGAAACTAACTCCGTCCTCATCAAATACATCAAACAAAGGAGGTTGATTCAAACTAGTTTTTTGCTGTGCTAAATTCCAAACAGCACCGGTATACCAATAAGTTTTTCCTCGATTATTTCTGCCATTTAGAACACTAACCGCATAAAATTCATCGACAACTGTGTCATTTGCTTCAATTAATTTTATTTTATTGCCAGTATCATCGATATTTTCAAAATCAATTACATAAATTTTACCTTTAGACAAAGGATCTTGATCTAAAGAAAAAATTATTCTCATTCCTTGAATTAATTTGATACCGTCTATAAAAAATCCTTCTAACTGGCCTTGGACACTAAGAAATGGATTAGTGAACTGAGTGTCAAATAAATCAACCGGTTGCTTGCTTTTCCTTCCAAAATTTATTAATTGCAAGTCTGCGTCAAATTCAATAATAGGGCGTTTTGCTCTTGCTTGGGGTATAATAGATTGTTCAATGTTTGTATAAGCAGTTGTAGCTTCTAACACAGATTTATGAAACCAACGATTGCGTCTTGTCCAAGGGTTTAAATCAATACTTGCTCTGCTAATAAGAATATAATCCGGATCTGCCAGAGATGGATCTATATCTAAAAATGTACTACCGTAAAATTTCGGCCCAACAACATATGGATAAAAATCAGTCACAAAATAAGCATAGGTACCATTTGGAAATTCAGGAGTAACACAATATCTACCATTGTAAATATCTAAATCCGTGACTGCCGACGGATCTACAAGTGTCTGATGAATATAGTCTTGAATAAAAGAACCTGGTGCAAAAGAAAATACTATCTCAGTTCCTGCTGGATAGGTCACGTTTCCGTTTAACAAGACCGTGAAATTACCAGGATAATTCGATAAACCTTCGGCAGTTTTTAATGCATTGTTTATGATATATCTATTAGGCAGTGATTGAATTATACCATTAATGATAACAGTGCTAATAGACATTCCAGGATTAAGTCCGTTAGTAGACGAAACACTAATAGTTGAACTATTGACTATTTCTGCTGTTAAAGTTACCTTTATTGAAGGGGGTCTATAAATTGAATTGATTGAATCACTAAAAATGTATCCACTATTTAATTTTCTTATACCACTTGTGCTATCTAACGGACTAGTGTACCCATAAGGACCATAAATAGGATACCCGTCTAAAGCTATGCCTATTATTTTACTGTGACCGTTTGTGCCAACAAATCCGTTTTCAAACCCCGATACGTTAGCCCAAGCATTACCACTAATAAAGTTGCCATTGGTGTAAGCATATTCTCCAAAGTCAAAAACATTTCCACCATACTGGTCTCGACCATTTATATTTACTGTATTTGTATCATAATACCATTTCGATCCGTCGCTGGCAGGAACATAAGCTCCATTACTAATTGCTTTGATTGGAATACCTGGTAGCGTCACTGCCACTGTGGCATTACTAAAAGTAAAATCTTCATGTTCGCCTGGTTGATTTTTTCCTGCTCTCAGAGGTATTGTAACATCAATTTGCTGCTCAACTATATAATTATTGTTAATGTTATTTGGAAAATTGCCAATTGCAAGATTAGGTTGACTAGCCAAATCCGTTGACTTAATTCTAAGTTGATCTCTTGCAGAATTCAATGATACATTACTGTACAAAGTAAAATAATTACTGGGTTCAAAAGTTGTGATAGTTCCCGAATACCCTACTATAAGATCGTCTACTGCTATTAATCTTATTGCAGTGCCTACCCCTTCTACATAATATTCTTTATTTTGATAGTCCGCGGGCAAAACTTTATCATCAAATCGTACTTTAAGACCGTTAGTAAATGTTACACCATTAGGGCTTACATAATTAGTTTTACCTAAAATTTCTGTATTAATGTTAATTAAACTAGTCGAAGAATCAACGATTCTTATAATTCCAAATTGAGCTGCATCTTCGCTGTCTTGATAGTAAAGGGTATCTAACGGGGCAGTTATAACTGGAATTTTTTCTAACACTATATCTATATTTTTAAACCATTCAGTATTACCATATTCAATTCCCGATAAAACAATGACTTTATTGTTTACTGGAATATTTGCATAATATGCAAGATTAATTATAAAATCATTACCCGACGGTGTTAATATAATGTTCCAAATACCGTATCGCTGCGATGTGGGAACGGTCACACTATTTGCAGTCCAGTCTGCATCACTGTTGCCTGACACTGCAAAAATTACAAATTTGCCGTTAAGATTAGAGACTTGCCCGTCGATTCCATTATATAAACTTTTAATTTCTGATAAAAATTTACCTTGTAGATCTTTATACGCAACAGGACTAACTAAATCTATAGTTTGCACTACAGGCATGTTTATATAAAAATCTTGCGCAGTTGCTATAGGAACATTAAAGTACAGTGTACCGTTTTCAACTCCGTTAACGTCTACACCTAAAATCTCTCTGGTACTTAAGTTTGTTAGATCACTGACTCCCGATAATCCTGGCGAAGTTTGAATGTAAAACTTTTTACCAGGCTGATTAATTTTAAATTGATAATTCCCCCCTCTGGCTAAAATTATGTCAGGATTAGGTGTAGTTCCAAATCCACTCAGATTGTAAACATTTAAACTTGCTTCTGGATAAACATAAAATGTTCTCTCAATTTGAACCTGACCTGCTCCCACTAACACCGGAGTAGGACCATTAGGTATCCAATAGTAATCTCCAAAATTTATAAGAGCATCTGCATTGATTCGAGGATTGTAACTGTAGTAATCGCTTTGAAATAAAGTGTCTTGATTGTCTACATTACCACCGAAATAGTTAATTTTATCTAATAGTTCTTGATAGGTAACTACATATTCTACGGTGTCTGTGACAGAATTTTTAACAATGTAAGCAGGTTCTAATTGATAATCTGCTCTTGTTGCAGTGGGTTCAATGATATACGTAGATATATTTTCAAATCCAGGAGCAAATTTTCTTCCCACATAGCCATTTATAGCTACAAGATTGGGCTCAGTTACTAACTGATCCAAGGTAGCATTTAAAAACTTTTTATTTGTTTCAGTCTGAAAAACTGCTGGTAAAAAATTTACTGTCTTAGTGTTGGCCATATTATTTCATCAAGTAATTATACTATTTACCGCGTTTGTTTGGAGGTTTAACAAGGATGCAGTAATTGCAGGAATTATTTCTATATTTTCCACAGTTGCAGCACTGATTAATATTTCATTTGGTTCACAGCTTATTTGCTGCAAAGATCCATAAATTTGATTAGTGCTATTGGGGACAATTAATATGCTGCTTATATTAGGAGCTAGCCCTTGTTGAATGTAGGTAGCCAGTTCAGTAAAATAAAATGTTTCTCCAAAATCCCAATTTCCCAAAGCAAAAAAGGCATTAATATATGTGAGAACTTGACTGCGTATTTCACTGTCAGTTAAATTAATATTAGAATTTTTAACAACTTTAAAAGTTGCTTGTAATTCAGGAATTGCTTTGTTACCAAATAAAGGTTTAAATTTGGCAGGATTGTAAATCAATGCATCACTTAGTGCTTTATAATTTTCTAAATCGCCAAAAGATAATTTCAAAGTTTCTGATGTTTCTTTTTCCGGTTCCTGCACTGTGCCGGTAGTGTCTATGGCCCAAGATCTATATGCTGTTTCATATTCCTTGGTTAAAATATACAAATCTATTAGATTACTGGGACTAGGATCGATTCTTCTATTTCCGGGAGCATTATGTTTGTATTGAAAATATAAATCTGGTCTACCAATTCTTACTCTATAGTCTGTAATTGTTACTAAATTTTTACTAGTGCCTGTTGTTTGTATTTGATAAAAAGCGTTATCTTTCCAAGCATAAAATACTTGCCCTATTTCGTAATTATTAATATTTGCCACTATGGTTGATCTAATAGAAAAACTTACGTTTACAATTCCAGGCTCAATAGGTTCATAGGTGATAAAATTATTATATCCATTTACAGATTTAAAAAACACAAATTTTCTAGTTGCCTCTGCTTCAGTAATAGCAGACAACGAAATATTTGGGTTAATACTTAATTCATAGTAGATTTCAGTGCTGGAATCATAAAAAATTTGCCCGTTTTGAAAAAGCTTCAAATATTGTGTATAAACTCGTTGTCCGGAGACGGTAGTAAATAGAACAGCAGTAGCGAGTACAGTTTTTATAGGCATAACAAGATTTTGAAAAATATCAGGATCATCTGGAACACCATTATCATTTTGATCACTATAAGTCACTAATACTTTACTAGCATCAACAAACCCATCACTTTCTACAATCTGATCATACACAAACCAAAGATAATTTTCTGGCAACGGTTGTCCAGTGTTAGCATTGCCATTTATCCTTAATACGTTGATACTATCATTTACTGTAAATCCCGTTACTGGATCAAAAATTTTATTTTGATTTTCAAAATAAAATTGTGTTTCTCTAACACTTTCAAATATAAAGTTTAATCCCCGAGATTGAACAGTATATGTAGCACTATTAACGGTAAACACCAATAACCAGCTGGAATCTCTTGATTGCCCTGTGGTATCACCTTGAAATTCTAAGCTAAATGGGCTTGTTAAATTTAAGTCTACATTATCAACTATTTCCCAGGTTTTTGTATTTTGACTGTATCTGATACCAAAATTTAAATAATTTTGAATATTACTAATAAGTTTAGTTTTAAAATCTCTAGTAAAACTGTTGTTATACGCAGGAAAAACATTTATAGCAATAGCTCCAGTTGGCATGTTTTCACTCAGTGTCACCGGACCTTGCCCATTTGATAATACTCCCTGATTTCCTGATCCCACAAGTTGCACCACAGTAGCATACAACAAAGATTGCCCATTTTGAGGTATGAGTCCATTTGCGGGTAAATCTACTATTTCGTTTGCTGAATTAAAATACTTACCCGTGCCTGGGCTAAAAATAACTACACTGCCTTCAGTAATATAATTATTTGGCGGCGCTACACCTATACCGACGGCAACTTGATTTCCAAAATATCCTGTAGATGAGTTAGATCCTGTGGTTATCTTAGTCCACGCCAAATTTAAATTAAACCTAGAAAAATTTTCATAATAAAAATGAAGGATAGGTTTTCCACGCACTAAAGGCAAAACTTGATTTTCGATAACTCTATTAATGTCTGAAGTAGTTGTGAATGTAAAAGTAAAACTAGGCAAAAAATCTTCTTTATAAATTATACCATCTTCAGCAAAAATATTAGTACTACTGTATTTTCCGGTTGTATCAAGAACATCCAAGTATCTACTAACACCGCTACTAGTTCTGTTAACTGCTTTAACTTTACTGATGGTACTATAATTGCTATATGGAAAAGTGTTATAATCTTCCCCATTTATCATACGATTTTGACTGTAATAAAGTTGCGGAGCTTTTGTTTTTATTTCAGTCAAACTTTCTCTAGCAATTGCGTTTGCTACAGTATACTTTAAACTTGCTACAACTGTAATAGTTTCAATTTTACCTGATTTACTGATATATGGTATAGATAAACTAATATTAGACATTTCATCCGGCGTAATTGTATAGTTTAATCCTATACTTGTTCTAAAATAAGTTCTGAAACTGCCCACTGGAACTTCGGCAAACGTGCCATCACCGAATACCAAATCAATTTGATCCCCTGCACGAGAATTAATTTGAAAACTCTTTTTAGGTGCATTATTATTGTATATGATGTTTGTGCCCACAACCGCAGGTATTTTATTCCACTCGTCTAACAAAATTCCAAAATTATTTGTTTGATATAACCAAACGTCAGAATTGTTAATGTTGTCTACATTAATGCTTGCTAAATTATTAGGAACGCTTTCATCAAATACAAAATCCTGATTTTGTAATATACCTTGTTTGAAATAAAAGAAAAACCCAGTGTTGTTGCTGGAATTTCCTAAGTTATCATTCTTATATATGATGTTTAAAGGAACGCCTGGACCCGGACTAGCTTCATACATGTAATCTCTACCTATGCTAGTACCACTGACTGCTTCAAAAGTTAATGCTGCCCCGTCCACCAATGAACTAAATGGGATAACTGGTAATGCATTCGAGGGTAGGTTAATGTTGTACTCTGCATTAGTCACGCCGGCAATAACTTGGCTATTTGCAGGTTTTCCTATTTGTTGATTTCTTGGCAAACACGAATTAATAATAGTCACAAATTGTTCATACCAATTAACATTGGTTGGATCATTCCATTTTACGATAAGATTAGTTAAATCAATTCCGTTGCTATCCTTTAATCTTTCTGTAGTCTGTATGCTATCAAATTTTATAAAACCTGTGGCGGGTTGATTTCTTTTAGGGCTATAGCTAATTAGTCTGGCTAATTTCAGAACACTGTCTCTACGTTCTGCAGTATCTAAAAAGTTTTCTCTTGCATTTAAATCAGTCCTAAATGCTAAACTTTGGCCTAAAAATGCAATTAAGTCTATTAATGCTATATACTCACTGGATTCTATGTAATCATTGAAATTTTCAGGATAATAGATTTTGATGTAATCTATCATCGACTTTCTCAGAGTTTGAAAATCATAGCTTTGAAAGTCAGCGTTTCTAAAACTTTCGTATACTCTTGTCCAATCTTGATTGACTAATAAACTGTTTTGTCGTGTTGTGCCTGCCATTATAATCTCTTTATTAATATTTATTGGGTAATAATCTAATAGTTTTATGCCAATAAAGACTGACGGGAATTAGCTTGATCAAATTTTGCTATTATGGTCCCAACTTGACTGGTTGATATGTAAATTAACTCAATTTCAATTTGAATTCCTCTATCAAACTCGGTTACTAAAACATTATTGGCCGCTACTCTGGGGTCATTAGCGATAATTTTTTTCACGTCTTGAATGATAACATTTTTAGTTTCGTCGGACAATGGTTCGAACAACATATCCCATATAATAGTGCCAAATTCAGGATTCATAAGTTTTTCGCCTCTTCGAATCGCAAAATGATTTTGAATGTCACGTTTTACCAGATCAAAATCAGTTAAACGATATTTTTTTATATTATCTACTGTACTAAAACCGTTATACATTGCCATAGCGTTAATTTCCTATTTTACTTCGATTGCTTTCTTCTATTACGGGAACTTGAGTGATGCTGTACTTAGATGAGTTATAAGAATTTATAATCGAATTGTCCACTGCCGTTCCTTGTGTAACCCATTGAAAAACTGTGTCTACATTTGATTTTTTTGCCGCACCTAATAGTGCCGCAGCATCCTCTTTTGATGTTGAGGCAGAAATTAATCCGGACGATTCTAAATCAGCATAAGTTTGCCTTGTAACATCATACATAGTTCTTTCCTGCAGTGCAGGACTATTTAAAAAGTTTTCAACACTGTTTACTCCGTTTTTTCCAATCCAGTTATTGGGGTTTTCCAATGCTTCTTTAGTTTGCGGAGTGCCTTCTATTAGGTATCCTTGTGACACGAGATCCGAAGTAGTCAAAGCATATTTTCCTACCTGTCCTGTAGAATCTAATGCTGTGTAATCGTTGTTTGAAGAACTATACCCATACTGTGCCATAAAAGCCTGCACGTCTGATGTACCTAGTTCACCTATTCCAGCAGTAGGGGAAGGTTGTGAAATGAATTCCCCACTGGGAGCAGGATTGTTTATCAAATTATTTTCTGCTTGTTTGGGACCTATATTTTTTAAATTAACTGGTGGGCTAATGGGCCTCCCATTAATATCAAAAGCTAATGATTCCTGAATTGCAGTTTGTGTGGCAGCTTCAACTGCAATGTTACCTCTGATGTAAGGTTCGTGAGTAGGAACAACACTGTTAATAGATTGAATTAAATCTGGATATGCTTCCCACCTATTGTTATTAATAATCGTGTCAGGCAAATTATATTGCTTAATAGGTTGAGGTGCACCTACAGCGCCGCCGCCGCCTTCGCCATTTAATGCAATTTTTGCTCCATTTAACAACATAGCCCCGCCGGATTTTATTTGCATCGACCCACCAGACACTATACCCGTGCTGCTTTGACCTTTTATTTGCGTTTGCTTACCATATAAATTTAAAAATGTTTCTGCGCTTGCTTGAATAATTTGAGCTTGAATCCTGACACTTGCTTCGGCATTTATACTAAAGTTACCGCCTGCATTAAAATTAATGCTTCGATCACTGTGCATTTGTATGTTGCCTTGAGTTCTTACAGCTAAATCTTTAGCCCCATATACAAGAACGTCACCTTGCGCTGTTAGTTCTATCCAAGCAGTACCTTGACTGTTACTGACATAAATTAAATTTTCGCTATCGCTCATTATGATTTGATTGCCACCCGCGGTCCGCAATCTTACCATGTTGTTTTTGCCGTAGATATCGCCATCATCTAAAGTTAAACTATGACCCCCCACTCTTGTTGTTACGTTAAAATCTTGTGGATTAAAATCACCCGATAATAATTTGTTTCTAAGTCCCGGATCATTTGCCGGATCTTGATTTTGCCAAGGTCTACCAGGAGTACTAAATCCAAACACAGCACTTATAGGATCTCTTTGACTACTGCTACTAATTGCCCCACGTATTTGATCGCTGATTAATCCGGTCTTGATTAAATTTATAGTTTGTGGAATATGCAATGGTTTTGGGATGCTGGGAATATATTTTTCTTTATAAACTCCGGCCCATTTTTCATTAGCCTCAGCCACTGGATAACTAAGTCCAGGATCTAATAATTCTGCCAATCCGGATTCTTGAATACTAAATGGATCAATTTCGTTTACTGGAACACATCCAATCGACGGGACCATATGCCTTGTCACACTAGAATTTACACAAGCAAACCAATATCCTTCTATATTTCCTGGTATAAAACAACACAAGACTTGACTACCTATATCTGGTGGTGACATGTAAAAACCATAACTCTGCGAAGATCTACTAAAAGTATTGCTCTCCTGTCCCAAAGAATTCGTATATTCGGATCCTGCACCCTGAGTTGTGCCCATGAAAGGACTAGCGTAACTTACAATTCTCCAGCTTGTTTGATTGTCGGGATCTGCTCCGCCATCCTGGGGTATATAAACCCAAAACCTACCGCTTCGAGTGTTAGGTATATGTTGTTTTACTACACCGATAAAAATACCCGAAATTTCTGGAAATTCCGATTTACTTCTATCCAAAAATTCTTGATTTTTACTGCCTTGGTATGGTTTAATAATAGACATTCATTGTTCTCAATTTATAAAAATCCAATATCTAAGTTGTTAAAGTCACCTAAATCTAAATCGGCTAAATCACCTAAGCTCTGGCCAGCAACGTCAGAAAAATCGGAAAATTCACTCCAAGAGTCTGGATAAAGCTCTGGAGTTGCATCCGCTAGGTTTTGTGAAAATGCTTGCCCTAATGCAGCATCTTCTAAATCAAATACCGCAGGGTCAACTTTAACTGATGTAAGATCAGCTATAAAATCTTTACCTGCTTTAGCTAGAAAATCTACACTTTTTCCTACAACTTGCCCCACTGCTTTACCAACTGCTTGATTTAATATTTGTTGTCCTATTTTGTTAATCGCACTAGCGGATTGTACAATACCATTTACACCGTTTACTGCACCTTGTACAGCAGTTTGAACATTTTGCAATTGACTAGAACGAACTGCTGCTAAATTAACACTGGGGCCTGAATATCTGACACTTTGTAATCTTGCTGTAGGCACTAAAGAATTCTGAGCCAGCGAATCTATTCTTTGATATATACTAGGAATTTCTTTTCCGTCTTGATCATAAAATAACTTAACTAAGTCCAAAGTTTGAGTAAATTCACCTTTTTGAAAAACATTTTCTACAATGATAACCTTGTATACTCCACTGAACTCACTATATCTATATTTTTCATTTTTTATAGCAATGCCTAAAGTTTCGTCATAATCATTAGGAGATTCGAAGTTTAAAAAAACATATAATTCACCACCGTCCATGTACAAACTCGATCCTGCATCGGTAGATATAAATTGTTGATTATAAGTTTTTGCAGTTTGATAATAAAACAAATCATCCTGTTTAATAAATTGAGGATCTCCAATGATTTTCAATGAAACTGATATCAAATCACCTTTGACCGATACTAACAAATTACGTTGTATATCTCCTGCCACAACACTATTTTGCATCACTCCACCGCGACCCCTGGATGCAGTAGATGCAGCATCATTGGTAAATGCTATTACATTGGGGTTAGGGTTTTGCTTGACTGACAAATCAACATTAAGATTAGAAAATAACGATTGTTCAGGAGGTACACCTATATCAGGATTTGCATAAGGATTATTTTGATTTACTGCAGTTTGAACATATCTATCTTTATTTCTTGCTATACTTAATTCGGTTATAGCTAGTGTGTTTAATTCTAAATTTAAATCAATAATATCATTGTTTTTTCCAGTGAAAATATAGTCGTATTTTTTTACATACCCTGGAACTTTTCCGCGGGGAGCATAGGGATGCTTATTAGCAACTTTGAATTTTTTAACATAAAACACAATGTCATATGCATATTTGTTTTGTTTTTGGTCAAATTCTTTAATCTTTACACTAGGAGTAATCTTAAACCAATTTAACCAAGTGTTTGTGGGAGATGCACCATTTTGTATTGCTGCCCGTACCTCAGGGTCACTTATTTGTTTACCTATATAATCACTGTTCCTAACAGCCCAATCAATTAATTTGTCAATGGTCATACCGGCTGGAATATTTACAGTTGCACCGTCAAAGGTCAATTGAGCTTTTCTTTGAGAATTATCATTGTTTTGTCCCTGAACTGCAGCACGCTGCGCAGATGTAGAACTACCGTTAGCAGGTGTGGATGATACGTTAACAGGTCCTATCATTAATTGACTATTGCCTATTTCTGGATCAAATTCTACTCTGACAGTGTTTAATACTCCGATCATTCCATCCGATTTTAAATTTCTATAATATTCATTTATTGCATCACAATACCCTGAAATACCTAAAACATTAAATTGACTAGTTAACTGTCTCTTGTATACTTCTATTTGTTTTAAATTAAAATCAACTTGTTCTCTTGCAAGGTCAAACGTATTGTCTGTTACTTGTTGTAAACGATTAATTTGATTAGTGATAATTTCTCTTTGTGTTAAAATTTCATCCACAGTCAACGAATCTGGTGTAACATTAGCACCACTGAACATGTCTTTAACTAATGAACCTGTGATAGTTGTGGCGATAGGTAAAGAAATATTCAATTGATTAAACGCTTGATGATTATATGGCACTGCAGATATTTGATATTCAGTGCCTCTAACTGTTACTTTAGTTTTAATATCAACTAACCTAATAGGAACATATTTGCTCATTCCGGGAATAGGCCCAATTAAGGTCGATTCTGCTGCATTAAAATTGTTAAATTCGTTGTTTTTAGATCCAAAAAAATCAATCTGTAACAAATATGGAACTTGTATATATGAATTAGCACTAGATTCTAATCTATTGCATGCTTCTAATAGTCTATTAATTAAAGTAAATCCAATGGGCTCTATAATCGTAAAACTACATTCTATTAGATTACTGTTTCTGTTACGTGTTGTTGCAGTAATATAAGTCTTCATTCTGAAATTATCAAAATAAAAGTCTTCTTTGAATGAAGGATCTCTATTAAAAAATTGATTGTATCTGCCTGCACTTGCTACTAATACATTTTGTGGAACATATACTTTATCGGGTGAGAGATTGCCTACTAACTGATTAAAAACATTTGTACCCAGCAGATGTAAACTTAAATTATAGGTATAACTTTCATAATCATGTAACGGATTGGGCAAAGGTTTTTGCTCGATACCTGCTGTATTTGTTGCTGCGGTAGTTGGTTGTGCAGTAGTTCTAAATTCTGGAAATTCGTCTTGAAAGTCTCTAGAAATTATATTTGTTTCCCGACCACCAAAGTCAGTCCAAGCTTGAGGTTCAGTGCCAAAATTAGCTTGAATTGCTGCAGTGTTATCGATATTAAGTTGATTAATAGCCTGTTGCTCTTCTACAGTTAATGCTGTAACTTTAGAAGCAGGCTGTTTATATAATTCGGGATCCATATTATATTAAACTAGTAATTGTGTTCTTTTTTGGAATATAAATTTTTACTCCAGGACGCATGTCGAAAACAGGATCTTTAATTGTAGAAGGATTACGTAATGCAAAAACCCACCAATAATTCGAATCTCCATAAAGATCAAATGCCAACAAATCGGGCCTGAACTGATAAGTTTTGTTTATGGTCATTACTACATCATCTGCTAACTTGGGTATCTGAGGGAATCGAGCAACATCTAAATAATCGCCAGAAAAAGTTGTTTTAAAATATAAGCTGGTTCTATTATATGAAATTGTAGCCATTATAGAAATCCCCCAATTGGACTATTTCCATTTTCTATTAGATCGCCATTGGCAAATTTTTGCAGTGTAAAGTTTTCTGCAATATTTTTTCTACTATAAACTGGTTGTAAAGTAACAGTCATTTCTGCATGTGCAGGCAGTGCGACATAACTGCTGGGAGTATAACTGGGCACATCAGATTCAACAAACGCAGTGCTTGCAAACAATCTATTAAAAGATCCACCTGCTACGCCCAATGGAACTTGAATATAGTCTACATCTTTAGGCATGGTTTGTTCGAATTGCGTAACTACACAGGGCACGTTTGGTAAAAATGCTGCACCAAATCCATTCAGAAATACTAATGGCGGCGGAGTGCCAGCAAAAGTATCATTACCAAAAAACATTTTTGTGCAAGTTCTGAAGAACTGAATTACTGCCATCATGTAACGACCTTCTACGACATTTTGGCAGGTAAAATCAGCTGTAATCCTAATTGCACCAACTTCACTGTTTTCATAAAAATAGCTGTTGTAATTACTGTGTGTTAAATTTTGACTATTATATTTGGCAGTATGGTTTATTGTAATTTGCGGGGTATAGGGGAAAATCACTCCATTGGTCTGACTTAAAGGATATAACAACGAATTATTTGGATTGTTGTAAAAATATTGAGCTGTATATCTTGCCATGCTAATTCTTGCACGCCAATCTGTTTCAGCGGGAATCACTGTGCCATCTGCATTAGAAAAATTAAAACCTAAAACTTTTCCCGCTACATCAGTAATTAAACTGTTTCCACCTGGAGTAAGACCAGCATTCCTCAATCTATCAACTGCTCCTGGTGTAGAAGATTGATAAGCCACAGGACTGGCCTGTGTAAAGGTTTGGGCAGACCCGTCAGATTGATAATTAGTAGTATAAGAGCTTGCTGTGGCCATAAGACAAATCCGTTTCTTATATTTATTGCCAAAATAATAGTAACATATTACTTATTATCTTGACTTTTTGCCCATTAATCTGTACAATACTATTAACTGTGTCCAAGGAGAATAAAAATTAAACACAACTACTTAAACAATAAGGACATATTAAAAGAAATACACAAAAGCAAAAATTCTTACTGTTCATATATAGACCCCGATGCTGAACATTATGATTTAATACTGCCAGATATAACTAAAATTAATAAAAAAAATATACTCGAGGCGCGCAAAGCAAGAGCAGAACGTCTTGCTAAATTAGCATATGATCAAGCAATTGTAGAAACTGGTGAAAAGCAAAAGTTAGAAAATTTCGAAATCAAATATACTAAAATTTCAGCAACTGAAGTAGTTTTTAGAGTGATGACTTGGGAACACATCCCCATAGACGATGTAAAAACTAAAAAAGCTCAAAACGCCGCCAAAGAATTAATGAATGAGGATGAGTTAACGTTAACAGAATATGATTTCGAAGACCCCAAACACAACAAGTATGTCAAAGTTAATTTCCCGCCGTTTTTTCATTATCGAGTATCAGAAGATAATACGCCTTATATTGTAGGGAAAAGTCATTGGCAGGGGCCGATTGACACTGGACATTTTAGTAAAGATCACGGAGCAATGACTCCGAAATTAGCGTTGATGTTTATGAAATTATGCGAACGCTATGCTACACGTAGTAATTGGAGGGGTTACACTTACAATGACGAAATGCGTAGTCAAGCACTATTACAACTAAGCCAAATTGGACTTCAATTTGACGAATCAAAAAGTCAAAACCCATTTGCATATTATACTGCAGCGATTACTAACAGTTTTACTCGTGTATTAAACATCGAAAAACGAAATCAAAATTTACGTGATGATATACTAGAAATTAATAATCTGAACCCAAGTTACACTAGACAAAACTGGCAATCTGGATCTAGCACCTATGACGAATAATTTGCTATAATATACAGATGACTAACCTTTTTAAAAAAGCGGCAATATGCACCGATTTGCATCTTGGGTTAAAATCAAATAGTTTAACTCATAATGAAGACTGCCTTGCATTTATTACTTGGTTTTGTAAAACTGCAAAAGAGCATGGTTGTGAAACTTGTTTTTTTCTCGGAGACTATCACAACAATCGCGCCAGTATCAACATACTTACATTAAATTACTCGATTCGATGCATAGAAATGCTAAATGACAATTTTGATCGGGTGTATTTTATTCCTGGTAATCATGATTTGTACTACAGAGATAAACGTGACATACAAAGTGTAGAATGGGCAAGACATCTTCCCAATGTCAAAATCTGTAATGACTGGGTCTATGATGGTGATGTCATTATTGCTCCTTGGTTAGTAGGAGAAGACTATAAACGTATTCCAAAACTACACAGCAAATATATGTTTGGGCATTTTGAATTGCCGCATTTTTTCATGAATGCCATGGTTCAAATGCCCGATCATGGCGAACTTAAAAGAGAAGCGTTTAATAATATCGAACATGTTTTTACTGGTCATTTTCATAAACGACAAACTCATAAAAATATTACATATATCGGTAATTGTTTCCCTCATAATTACGCAGATGCAGCAGATGATGACCGCGGGCTTTGTGTTTTAGAATGGGGCAAAGATCCAGAATACTATGCTTGGCCCGATCAACCAACTTATCGTGTACTGGGCCTTGGGGCAATTCTGAATCATGCCGATCAAATACTAAAACCTGGTATGCATGTTCGGGTTAATATCGACATTGATATTAGCTATGAAGAGGCTACATTTATTAAAGAAACTTTTATGCAAAGTCATCAATTGCGTGAAATTACTTTAATTCCTAAAAAGAACACTGATTTAAGCGATGTAACTATCCAAGGAAACGTTGCTTTCGAAAGTGTAGATCAAATAGTTACAAATCAGCTCGACGCTATCGCTAGTGACCACTACGATAACAAATTATTGTTAGACATTTATCGGAATCTATAATGTTTAAAATTAAGGCTCTGAGTGTAAAGAATTTTATGAGTGTAGGTAATGCTACCCAAGGTATTGACTTTGATCGACGTGATTTAACTTTGGTTCTTGGAGAAAATTTAGATTTAGGCGGCGATGATTCAGGTGCCAGAAATGGTACAGGTAAAACTACTATCATCAATGCTTTAAGTTATGCGCTATATGGACAAGCATTAACCAATATTAAAAAAGATAATCTAATCAATAAAACCAATAATAAACACATGTTGGTTACAATTGATTTTGAATGTAACAATCAATCTTATCGAATTGAACGTGGTCGAAAGCCTAATATTTTAAAATTTTATATCAATAATCGAGAGCAAGAAAGCAAAGACGATAACAGTCAAGGTGACAGCAGGGAGACACAGCACGATATTGAAAAATTGTTAAACATGAGCCATGACATGTTTAAACATGTTGTGGCATTAAACACTTATACGGAACCATTTTTAAGCTTGAGAGCAAATGACCAACGTGCAATCATCGAACAATTGCTAGGCATTACTTTATTAAGTGAAAAGGCAGAACTGCTTAAAGAACAAAACAAAACTACTAAAGATGCAATACAAGCCGAAGAATTCAGAATCAAAGCCAACATAGATGCAAATAAAAAAATTCAAGAACAAATCGATTCGTTAATCCGCAGGCAAACATTATGGTTACAAAAGAAAACTCAAGATTGCGAATCATTGCAGACAGCATATGATCAGTTAGCTAAATTAGATATTGAAGCAGAACTTGCAGCACACAAAACATTTGCAATTTATAATGAACAAGTAAGATTGCAACGAGAACACAAATCCAAATCTGATTTAGTTAAAAAAGATTTGTTAAAAGAACAAAAAATCTGGAGTACTTTAGATTCAGAAGTTAAATCTCTTAAAGATCATAAATGTTATGCATGCGGGCAATCAGTCCATGATCATGAGATGGAAGTAGTATTAAAAGAAAAACAGTCAGCGTTGGGTGAAAGTAAAAAGAACTTAGATTCTTTGTATAGTGAAAAAGAAATCTTAGAAGCCAATCCTGTGTTTGTGTGTACTAAACCGGTTACTTTTTACGAAAATGAAAGTGATGCATTTGAACATAGATCCAGTATGGCTACAGTGTTAACTCAGTTAACTGCTCGACAAAATGAGACTGATCCCTATCATGATCAAATTCAAGAAATGCAGCAATCTGCAGTGCAAACAATCAGTTATGATGTGATTAATGAATTAACCAGAATACGAGATCATCAAGAATTTTTATTAAAACTGTTAACTAACAAAGATAGTTTTATTCGTAAAAAGATCATTGATCAAAATTTAAGTTATCTCAACGCAAGGTTGGGACACTACTTAGACTCCATTGGATTACCACATACTGTAAAGTTTCAAAATGATCTTACTGTTAGCATTGAGGAGTTAGGCCGAG
>Ga0172376_10002599_pt1 | contig 21897 bp, 23 predicted proteins | sample Lak35m_FD_121114 | JGI IMG/M metagenome (GOLD analysis project Ga0172376, IMG submission 121114) | Freshwater microbial communities from Kabuno Bay, South-Kivu, Congo - kab_092012_35m | ecosystem: Environmental > Aquatic > Freshwater > Lake | place: Democratic Republic of the Congo: South-Kivu... | reverse complement strand
GGTCGTTCGGCATCACGGGTCGTTCGGCATCACGGGTCGTTCGGCATCACGGGTCGTTCGGCATCACGGGTCGTTCGGTGAACTTCGGGTGACACGACGATGAAACCGTCCGGGAGCGACCTTCTCGGTGCCGGGAAGCGGGTTTCATGATGCGCGGGCACCCGAACGAGTCCGAACCGAGAGACATGACCGCGAACGCGAGTACTCCCGACCTTCAACCCACTCCGCGACTCGTGAATCGCGAGTTGAGTTGGCTCGACTTCGACGAACGGGTTCTGCGGATGGCCACCGAGCCCGGAATTCCGTTGCTCGAGCGCGTGAAGTTCGCGGCGATCTTCTCGTCGAACATGGACGAGTTCTTCCAGGTGCGCGTGGCGGCCATGAAGGATCAGGAGGCGGCCGGCCTCACGACGCCTCTGCCCGACGGATTGACCCCGGTGCAGCAATTGACGCGCGTGTGGGAACGGGTGCGCGAGTTGTCGCTCGCCCAGCAAAGGATCGTGAACGACGTTCTGGTGCCCCAGTTGGCGCGCGAAGGGATTCGACTCTGCGCATGGGGCGATCTCGACGAGGCCGAGCGCGAACATTGTCGGAAGTTCCACGACGAGCGGGTCTTCCCGGTTCTGACGCCCCTCGCGGTCGATCCGGCGCATCCGTTTCCGTACGTCTCGAACCTCGCCCTCAGCATCGCCGTGACCGTTCGTGATCCGAGCACGGACGAGTCGCGATTCGCCCGGGTGAAGGTGCCGACGGTGTTCCCCCGCTTGGTCGAATTGCCCGGTGGACAGCGTTTCGTTCCGGTCGAGGACGTGATCGTGGCGCACATCGGCCAGTTGTTCCCGGGCATGGAGGTCGGCGAGGCCACGACGTTCCGTATCACCCGCAACACCGACCTGAGCGTGGAGGACGAGGAGGCCGACGACCTGCTGCTAGCGGTCGAGGTCGAGTTGCGTCGCCGTCGTTTCGGACGCGCCGTGCGTCTGGAGATCGCCGGGGGCGCTCCGGCGCACATCGTCGATCTGCTGCTCGACGAACTCGATCTCACGACCGCCGACGTGCTCGCGGTTCGGGGTCTGCTCGATCTCACCTTCTTGTGGCAGTTGCACGCGGTCGACCGTCCGGACCTGAAGGACGACCCGTGGGTGCCGGTCACCGCCGGACGACTCGTCGCCGCCGAGGAAGCCGAGAAGTCGATCTTTGCCGTCGTGCGGGAGCGAGCCCTGCTGGTGCACCACCCGTACGAGAGTTTCGCCAGCTCGGTGGAAGAGTTCCTCGAGCAAGCCGCCGACGATCCTCGGGTGCAGAGCATCAAGATGACGCTCTACCGAACCAGTGGCGACAGCCCCATAGCGCGCCACCTCATCCGCGCCGCCGAGCGAGGAGTGCAGGTGGCGGTGCTCGTCGAACTCAAGGCGCGTTTCGACGAGGCGGTGAACGTCTCGTGGGCCAAGCAGTTCGAACGGGCCGGCGTGCACGTCGTCTACGGAGTGGTGGGACTGAAGACCCACGCCAAGTGCGTGTTGGTGGTTCGTGAGGACGGTGACGGATTGCGACGGTACGCGCACTTCGGAACCGGCAACTACAACTCGCGGACGGCTCGCCTGTACGAGGATCTCGGTTACGTGACCTGCGAGCCGGAACTCACCGCCGACGCCGCGCAGTTGTTCAATCACCTCACCGGGTACAGCAAGAACGTCCAGTACGGCCGCCTCATGGTGGCTCCCGATCATCTGCGAACCGGCATCATCGGGCTCATCCGCAACGAGGCCCGTCACGGTTCGGACGGTCGGATCGTGATCAAGGTCAATTCGATCGCCGACGCCGAGATCATCGACGAGCTGTACTCCGCGGCGTCGGCTGGCGTTCGCATCGATCTCATCGTGCGGGGCATCTGTTGTCTGCGGGCCGGCGTGCCGGGTCTGTCGGAGACCATTCGGGTTCGGTCGGTGCTGGGGCGGTTCCTGGAGCACTCTCGGGTGTATCGCTTCGGACACGGCGGGCCCGACGGAAGTCCCATCCACTACATCGGGTCGGCCGACCTCATGGGTCGCAATCTGGACCGGCGCGTGGAGATCCTGACGCCGTTGGCTCATCCGCGTCACCGGGACTGGCTCGATCACGTGATCGACACCCTGCTCGACCCGTCCGCACCGGCCTTCGATCTCCAGCCGGATGGTTCGTGGACCCGGTCGGGTTCGTCGTCGTTCGAGCCGCACCCGCAGCGCCTGATCCACGAGTGGGTGGTCGCCGAACAGACGCGACGATCGTCTCAACGTGTCTGATCGTTCACCTGACGGACAGGCGTACCAGTCGGGAAGTTCACCCATGGAACGACATTCGTTCATCTCGTGTTCATCTGAATCCCTCTGGGTCGTCACCTCGGTTTCCTAGGTTCTCCCCGGCGTCATGTGAACGACGCTCCAACCGCCCCCGGTTGTCGACCCTCAAGGAGAGAGATGAAGTTCAGGAACGACAAGTTCGGAAGACGGGCAGCGTGGTCGTTGGCGACCGTCGCGACTCTGTTGCTGGCCGCCTGCGGTGGCGACGATGCGGGCTCCGATTCGGCGGAGTCCTCCGACGCGCCGGCTTCGAGCGACGCGCCGGCTTCGAGCGACGCGCCGGCCGAGGGTGGCGGGGTGTTCGTGACCGGTTCGTCCACGGTCGAGCCGATCTCGATCAAGGTGGGCGAGGCGATCAAGGCCGACGGCGTGAACGTGACCGTCGAGGGTCCCGGTACCGGTGACGGGTTCAAGAAGTTCTGCGCCGGCGAAGGTGACGTGACGGGCGCCTCGCGTCCGATCAAGGATGAAGAGGCCACCACCTGTGCCGACAACGGCGTCGAGTACGTCGAGTTGGCGGTGGCGATCGACGGGTTGACCGTGGCCACCAGCCCGGCCAACACCGCCGTCGAGTGTCTCGACACCAAGGCTCTCTACGCACTGGTCGGACCCGAGTCGGAAGGCTTCGCCTCGTGGGCCGACGCCAATGCGATCGCCGCCGAGCTCGGATCGGCCTACGCCGAATTGCCGGACGCTCCGTTGACGGTGTTCGGACCCGGTGAGGAGAGCGGCACCTACGACACCTTCGTCGAGTTCGCCATCGCCGACGCCGCCGAGGAGCGCGGCACCGACGAGTTCACCCGCGCCGACTACAAGGCCAGCCCCAACGACAACGTGATCGTCGAGGGCATCGAGAGCGCCGACACGTCGCTCGGCTGGGTGGGCTACGCCTATTACAAGGCCGAGGCCGAGCGGATGAAGGCGATCGCGATCGTGAACGACGACGGCGCCTGCGTGGCCCCGACCGAGGAGACCATCGCCGACGGCTCGTACCCGTTCGCCCGCACCCTCTACATCTACGTGAACAAGGCCAAGGTCGCCGCCAATCCGGCCGTCGCCGCCTACGTCGATCTCTACCTCTCCGAGGCCGGAGTCGAGCAGGTGTCGGCCGCCGGTTACGTGGCGCTCCCGGCCGATCAGCAGCAAGTTGCTCTCGACGCCTGGGGTGCGAGAGGCTGACGTTCATGCGAGGAACTCTCGACGTCGCGGATCTCCGTGGGGATCCGCGACGTCGTTCCCGCGACAAGAGGATGAGCGGACTGCTCGCCGGCTCGGCCGCCGTGTCGGTGCTGGTGAGTGGGCTCATCCTCTTCGTGCTGTTGCGGGGCGCCATCGACTTCCTGCGGGAAGTCGACTGGAACCTCGGAATCCTCGTCGACGACGGCGTGACCCCGGGGTGGTTCCCCCGCCGCGAGCGTTTCGATCTCCTCACGATCGTCCTCGGGAGCATGGTGATGGGAGTCATCGCGATGCTGGTGGCCCTGCCGTTGGGTCTGGGAACCGCGGTGTATCTGAGCGAGTACGCACCGAATGGTGTTCGGCGGGTGGTGAAGCCGGTCGTCGAGGTGCTCGCGGGAATCCCGTCGGTGATCGTCGGCTACTTCGCGATCAACTTCATCGCGCCGGATCTGGTGGACAGGTTCCTCGATCCGGTGAACTCGCGGAACATGCTGGTGGCCGGTTTGGCGATCGGCATCCTGGTCGTGCCGATCATGGCGTCGATCACCGAGGACGCGCTTCGCGCGGTTCCACAGTCCTTGCGCGAGGCGAGTTACGGCATCGGCGCCCGCAAGAGCACCACCACCATCCGCGTCGTGATTCCGGCCGCGGTGTCCGGAATCGTGGCCGCCTTCATCATCGCGACCTCGCGAGCCATCGGCGAGACCATGGTGGCCACGATGGCAGGCGGTCGCGACGGCTCGGGACCGCGAGTGACGAGCCCGCTCGATCCGGGTCTCACCATGACCGCGGCCATGACCAACGCCGCCGGAGGCACCGACCAGGTCAAGGCCGGCGCCCCGTTCCAGGTGCTCTTCTTCGTGGGTCTGCTGCTCTTCCTGGTCACCATGGTGCTGAACCTCGTGGGCGACCGGTTCGTGCAACGCGTTCGGCAGAGGTACTAGGCGACGACCGTGACGACACCGACCTCCAACTCCGGCTCCACTTCCGTCGACACTTCAGTCGACACTTCAGTTCTTGCATCGGCGGCCGATTTTCGGGCCGCGCTCACTCGTCGCGAGAGGCAACCGTCGTCCATCGTGCTGTCGATGGTGTTGTTGCTCGCCGTCACCGTGACGTTGCTGACGCTCTTCGTGCTCCTCGCCCAGGTGGCGTCGCGGGCCTGGCCGGTGATCACCGGTCGGGGAACCGACTTCCTCACCGACACCATCGGCTCCGAGCCGTCGCTGGCGGGAATCTGGCCCGGACTCTTCGGATCGTTCTTCATCGGGCTCGGTGTCCTACTGGTGGCGGTTCCGCTCGGCGTCGCCGCCGCGATCTATCTCGAGGAGTACGCCTCGAACGGTCGCCTCACCCGTCTGGTGGTGGTGAACATTCGCAATCTCGCCGGCGTTCCGGCGGTCATCTACGGCGTGCTGGGACTCATCATCTTCGTGGGATGGCTCCGTCCGGTCACCAACGGCGGAAGCGTGATCGCCGCGGCCCTGACCCTCGCGGTGCTGGTGCTTCCCGTGGTCATCATCACCAGCATGGAGGCGATCCGGGCGGTGCCGTCGGGCTTGCGCGACGCGGGGTACGGCGTGGGCGCCTCGCGCTGGGAGGTGACGCGGGATCACGTCATTCCGTACGCCATGCCCGGAATCCTCACCGGCACCGTTCTGGCGCTCGCTCGGGCACTTGGCGAGGCCGCACCGTTGATCATGGTGGGAGCGATCACCGGTTTGCTTCCCGAGACCTCGCTCACCGGCAACTTCACCGCGTTGCCGATGCTCATCTACAACTGGTCGGGACGACCCAGCACGAGCGGCGGCGAGATCGGTTGGTCGAACGCGTCGGCGGCCGCCGGATTGGTGCTCCTGATCCTCGTGCTCGCTTTCAACCTGCTGGCGATTCTCCTGCGCAATCGCTTCGAATCACGGAGGACCGGAACATGACCGAGACAACCGCCCGCCCCGGCCTGCGCCTAGGCTCGAACCCGGTGGACGACTCTTCCTCGGGCGACGTGACCACGAAGTCACCGGTCTTCGCCGTCGACGACGTGAGCGTGTACTACGGATCCTTCCGCGCGGTTCGCAACGCGTCGTTCGACATCCGCGCCAACGAGATCACCGCCTTCATCGGACCGTCGGGCTGCGGCAAGACCACGATGTTGCGCTGCCTGAACAGGATGAACGACTTCATCGCCACCGCTCGCGTCGAGGGTCGCATCGAGTATCGCGGAGTCGATCTGTACGACGCGGCCGTCAATCCGGTGGAGGTCAGGCGTCGGATCGGGATGGTGTTCCAGAAGCCGAACCCCTTCCCGAAGAGCATCTACGACAACGTGGCCTACGGGCCGCGACTGTTGGGCAACACGTCGAAGTCCGAACTCGAGGGAATCGTCGAGACGTCCCTGAAGCGCGCCGCGCTCTGGGACGAGGTGAAGGATCGACTCAAGGCCTCGGGACTCGGACTCTCGGGTGGTCAGCAGCAGCGTCTCTGCATCGCCCGGGCGATCGCGGTGCGACCGGAGGTCATCTTGATGGACGAACCGTGCTCGGCGCTCGATCCCATCGCCACCACCCGCATCGAGGATCTGATGCAGGAGATCAAGAACGACTTCACGATCGTGATCGTCACCCACAACATGCAACAGGCGGACCGGGTCAGCGATCGCACGGCCTTCTTCACCACCGAAGTGAACCCCGAGAACGACCGTCGAACCGGTGTGCTGGTCGAGTTCGACCGCACGCAGAAGATGTTCTCCAATCCCTCCGACGATCGCACCGAGGCGTACGTGACCGGAAGATTCGGCTGAGGTTTTGGCGATGGACAGTGCCCGCAAGATCTACCACCGCGACCTGCAGGAGGTGCACCAGGAGTTGGTGCGCATCTCGGCCTCGATCACCGAGAGCATCGCCAAGGGAACCGCGGTGTTGCTCGAACAGGATCTCTCGGCGGCCGAGCAGATGATCCTCGCCGACGACGAGATCGACGCCCGCACCCTCGAACTGGAGGATCGTTGCGTGCAGATCCTCGCGCTGCAGGCTCCGGTCGCCGGCGAACTTCGCCAGGTGGTGGCGGCGCTCAAGCTGTGCGGCGAACTGGAACGTTCGGCCGATCTCGTGGTGAACATCTGCAAGGCGGCCCGTCGCATCTACGGACACGACTTCGACCCGAAGTTGCGCGGGCTGGTGCTGAAGATGTCCGATCAGGCGCGCAAGTTGTTCGCCGAGGCCACCAGCGCCTACGCCGCCGGCGATGCCGTCCGGGCGGCGGCCATCGACGACATGGATTCGTATCTCGACGATCTGCAGCGGCACTTCATCCAGGCGATCTTCGAATCCCACGCCGCCGGGCGCATCGATCTGCAGGTCGCCATCCAGTTGGCGGTGGTCGCTCGCTTTTACGAGCGCATCGGTGACCACGCGGTCAACATGGGCGAGAAGGTTCGCTTCGAGGTCACCGGGTGGACCCCCGAACAGATCGGTGCGGATCGCCACCACAAGCGAGTCTCCGATCAGACCCCCATCGGTGGCGTCCGGCCATCGGAGTGAGATTCCGGATCGCTCGAGTGTTCGTCTTTCGTTCACCGGGACGCCACCTGACGGTCGTCGACCCGACCGACACGACGAATACCTTCGTTCACATGCGGTTCATCGTGGTGTGGGCGCTCGAGCGGGTCGCGTCGTGAATCGCACCGCACACGAGCAGCTGGAGAGCCTCCGTCTCGAGGCTCTCGCTCTCGGCGAGATGCTCGTGGCCAGCATTCCCCGGGCCACGTCGATCCTCCTCGACCAGGACATGGAGGGGGCCGAGTACCAGATCCGGGCCGATGACGAGTACGACGCGCGCTCGCTGCATCTCGAGGAGGCCGCGATCGCGCTGATGGCCCTCCACGCACCCGTTGCCAGTCAGTTGCGCCACGCCGTGCTCCTCATGAAGATCTCGGGAGAACTGGAGAGGTCGGCGGATCTGGTGACCAATCTGTGCAAGGTGGCCCGCAAGATCCTCGGCCACCGCATGGACGAGTCGCTGGCCGACCTGGTGCGACGCATGGGTCGACAAGCCGAGATCCAGATGCGCGAGACCCTGCTCGCCTATGCCGAGCAGGATGCCAGTCGCGCCCGCGGAGTCGGGGACATGGACTCTCATCTCGACGCCCTGCAGAAAGAGTTCATGCGCACGATCTTCGAGGTCAACGCGACGAATGGCGTCGAGGTCGGCCTCGGAGTGCAGTTGGCGATGATCGCCCGCTTCTTCGAGCGCATCGGCGATCACGCGGTGAACATCGCCCACTTGGTGGAGTTCCAGATCTCCGGCGAGAAGCCCCCGAGCGGTGATCACCGTCGTGGCGGTCGAGGAGAGGATCTCACCCCGATCCTCGGTCTGGTGCGACCGGATCCTGACGGAACGCCGTGACCTTCGTCGTCGGTCTCGCGTTCGGACTTCTGTTCGGACTGGTGTCGGCTCTGGTCGCCGCACGGCTCGGAGTCTGGTTGCCGGTCGCGTCGCGCCGAGCGTCCACGTCGGCGGGGGTGACCGGCGCGAACCCGACGGGGGTCGAGCCTGCCGCGTCGTCGGCGACCGTGGAGGAAGCGCTCGACTCGTTGTCGATCGGTGTCGTGATCGCCGGTACCGACGGTGATGTCGTGTACCGGAACGTGGTGGCGCGGGGTCTCACCGGATCGTTGTCGGCCGACGTCCTGATCGACGAGGCGATCGAGGTTCATCTGAAGAGAGCACTCGACGGTGAATCCGGACGTCAGACGCTCGACCTCTACGGTCCGCCACGGCGGGTCATCTCGGTGTCGGCCTCACCTCTCTCGGAAAAGGGAGCGCTCGCACTCGTCGAGGACGTCACGGAACGATCGCGCCTCGACGCGGTGCGCACCGACTTCGTCGCCAACATCAGCCACGAGTTGAAGACGCCCGTCGGAGCGCTGGCCGTGCTCGCCGAGGCTCTCTCGATGGAGGATCAACCCGAGGTCGTCCATCGGCTGGCCGACAAGATGGTCGACGAGGCGCTGCGCGCCGGTCGGGCCATCGACGACCTGCTCGAGTTGTCGCGCATCGAACTGGGCGGTGAGGCGGTGAAGGACGTCGTGAGCACCGGTCTCGTCGTGGCCGAGTCGGTCGATCGGGCTCGGCCACTCGCCGAACGTCGGGCCATCGACATCGTCGCCTCCGAGCCGAAGGACCGATCGAAGGTGGTCGGTGATCGGAGACAATTGGTGTCGGCCCTCGGCAACCTGGTGGAGAACGCTGTGAAGTACTCCGAACCCGGCACTCGCGTCGAAGTCTCCACGCGCACCGATGGGGCGTGGGTGGAGTTCGTGGTCCGCGACTTCGGCATGGGCATTCCCGAGCGTGATCTGGGGCGGATCTTCGAACGTTTCTATCGAGTGGATCGGGCTCGCTCGCGCGAGACCGGCGGCACCGGTCTCGGACTGGCGATCGTGCGACACGTGGCCGACAACCACGGCGGAGAGGTGACGGTCGACAGCACCGAGGGCGAGGGATCGACATTCGTGCTCCGCGTCCCGGCGGCCCCGGGTCTCGTGGTCGCCAGCATGCCGGAAGCCGGCTGAGTCGGAACGGATCGGGAAAGGACGTCGATGGTCACGCAAACGGTTCTGCTGGTGGAGGACGAGGAGAGTTTCGTCGAGGCACTCACGATCGGGTTGAAACGCGAAGGATTCCGAGTGGAGGTGGCGCGGGATGGTCTCGAGGCCCTCGCCAAGTTCGAGACCACTCAGCCCGATGTGATCCTGCTCGACGTGATGCTGCCCAAGATGAGTGGCATCGACGTGTGTCGTCAACTCCGCAAGCGCACTCAGGTGCCCATCATCATGGTCACCGCCAAGGGAGCCGAGATCGACACCGTGGTGGGACTCGAGGTCGGAGCCGACGACTACATCACCAAGCCCTATCGAATGCGCGAACTGGTGGCTCGCATGCGCGCAGTGCTCCGTCGCGCACCGGGGGAGGCGTCGCGGGCCGACGTCGCGACCGAGGGATCGCTCGTCGTGGGCGACGTCTCGCTCGATCCGGACGAGCATCTGGTGATGGTGCGGGGCGAGTCGGTGGCGATGCCCCTGAAGGAGTTCGAGTTGTTGCACATCCTCCTGGCCAACGCCGGCCGGGTGTTGCCGCGCGAGATGTTGATCGATCGCGTGTGGGGTCTCGACTACGTGGGCGACACCAAGACCCTCGACGTGCACGTGAAACGCTTGCGGGCCAAGATCGAGGAGGACCCGTCGAATCCGGTGCGCATCGTCACGATTCGCGGACTCGGCTACAAGTACGAGCGCCAGCGCTGATCGGGGCGACGAGCCTCCCCGGTGCCACGGGTGGGCGCTCCTAACATGACGCCGTGAACGAGCCCCCCGAGCGACCGCTGGCCGGCCGTGGGAAAGGGGTCACCTACGTTCCGCCGAAGCACCAGCATCGGTTCGTTCCGTCACCTTTCGCCCGCTTGGTGCGCGTACACGCCTCGATGACGGCCGCCGAGGCGTGCCTCGCCGTCGCCCTGGCCGACTCGTTGTTCCTGTCGATCACTCCGGGGGAGGCGCGGGGTCGGGTGATCGTCTTCCTGGCCGTTTCGTTCGCACCCTTCATCGTCCTCGGTCCTCTGATCGGGCCGGTGATCGATCGCATGCCCGGTGGCCGCCGTCTGCTGATCGTCACGATCGCCGTGTTGCGCGCGGTCGTGATGGTCGGGATGGTGTCGCAACTGAAGTCGCTCTGGCTGTTCCCGTTGGCGTTCGTGGCGATGGTTCTCAACCGGACCTACGGAGTCTCGAAGTCCGCCTTGTTGCCGAGCCTGATCAGAACCGAGGCCGACCTCGCCGAGGCCAACGCCAAACTCGGGCGCACCGCGGGAATCGTGGGGTTCGTTGCCGCGGTGCCGGCCGCGTTGCTGAGTCTGGCGACGCCCAAGGCCTCCTTGTTGCTGGGGTCGTTACTCTTCGTGTTGGCGGCCACCATGGCGCTCCGACTTCCCAAGTCCCCGGTGGCGACCAGCGATCCGGCCGAGATCGAGGTTCGGGAACTGCACCAGACCGGCATCATCATCGCCGCGACGGCCCAGGGGCTCGTGCGGGCCAGCGTCGGTTTCCTCTTCTTCCATCTCGCCTTCTGGTTCGCCGACCCGCGACGCTCCCAACAGGTCGGCACGGATCCCGACGGAACGTGGAAGCAGATGGAGTATCACTTCGGTCCGCAGTTCGGAACCTTCTGGTTCGGTTTGGCGGTGAGCCTCGCGGCGATCGGGACGTTGCTCGGCAACTCGAGCACCAGGGCCCTCCGTCGATTCGATCGCATCGAGTCGTTGCTCGTCGTCGGATTGGTGCTGATCGGAGTGGCTGGAACGGTGGCGGCGATCAGTCCGGTGACGATCATCGCCCTGCTCTGCATGGCGGTCGTCAACTACGCCGCGGCGTTCGGAAACATGGCGTTCGAGACGATCGTGCAACGGGATGCTCCCGATGCCAATCGGGGTCGGGCCATCGCCAACTTCCAGATGCGCTTCCAGCTCACCTGGGTGGCCGCCGGTTTGGTGCCGGTGTTGATTCCGCTGCCCGGGGTCGTGGGTTTCGCCGTCGTGGCGTCGCTCGGCTTCTCGGGCGCCCTCGGTTACTGGTTCGGGTTGCGCCAGTTGCGCGCCGGGGCCCGCGAGGTCGAATCGATGCGGGGTTATCTGTTGCGGCGCATCACGCGCCGCTGACGTCGAGCCGAGCCAACCAGAGACCCGGTGCGTCGAGCTCGGCGGGAGTGGGCAGATTGTCGCCCGATGCGATCAACGGCGACAAGCCGTCGTCTCCGGCCCGCTCGATGACTCCGCGAACGAACGATCGACCGCGCTCGACTTGTTCCCGGTTCAGTCGGAGTCCGAGAAGTTTCTCGACGAAGGCGGTGTCGTCGCCGGATTCGATGCGCCGCCGCCGAGCCGCCTCGGCGAGGCGTTGCGGATTGCCGAGGATGCGCGCTCCGACTCGATCGGCGAGGTGGTCGACCCATCCCACGACGAGAGCCAACAGGGCATCGAGTCGTGGTTGCAGTGTTTCCTGAGCCGGGGATCTCACCGCACCGAGGAGGACTTCGGGGTCGGAGAACATCGACTGGAACGTCGCCATCAGGTTGGCCGGATCGCCGGTCTCGAGTTCGGACAATTTGTCGCCGATGGAGGACGGGTCGGGCCGGAACAGTCCGGCGTGCTCGCGAACGAGCGCGTTGACGGCGGAGGCGAGGTGAGGAATCGAGTACAGCGTGTGAGTCGCCAACTCCTGGATGAGCACCCACATGCGGACGTCGTCGCGGGGGAGGCTCCACTCGTCGGCGAAGCCGTCGATGTTGGCGGTGACGAACATGGGAGACCGATCGTCGGGTCGGGGCAAGGGTAGGTCGTACTGGCCGAGAGCACGCTTGGCGAGGAGGCCCACCATCGACCCGATGGCCATGCCCATGGTCATCGGAGCCAACATCCCGGTGAGGTTGGCGAACATCGCGGCGAAAGGGTCGTCGGCGGGGGTGTCCCCGCGCGCACCTCCCAGAGCGGTCGCCAGATCGTTGAACAGTGGCTTCCAGTCGTCGAGCGAACGGGCGGCCCACGTGGTCCGATTCACCGCGTCTGGTTCGCGAGTCGGTACGACGAGACCGGATTCCTGTTCGATCGCCATCGATGCGAGTCGGGAGAGTTCGACGAGGGCGAGCCGCGCGGACGGATCCGGATTGGGTTCGGACTCGCCACCGGTGGCGGTCAGCAACGCGATCTGACGGGCGGTGTCCCAGTGAACCGGGCCACCATCGGAGATCTTCTTCATGAAGTCACCGAAGAACGGAAGACCGGGGAACGGATCGTCGGCCACGGGGCGAGCCTAGGTCGCGCCGGCTCGGTCACGGCTTCGGGGTTCGCGACGGTCACCCGAGGTCGCCACGACTAGCGTGCGCGGGATGGCGAAGAGGGGCACCGCGCGGGAGGGAACGCCGTCCACCCGGTCGACGGGTGTCCCGGAGGCGGCCGGTGCCGACGCGTCACCGACGTCGGGCTCGAGTCGACGACCGACGATCGTGGTCACCGGAGCCGGTTGGCCGCTCGGACGACGGGTGATCGAGCGCCTCGGCGCGTCCGGCGAGGTCGACCTGCGGGCGATGCCACGCGTGGAGAACCTCACGGTGCTGGGCGACGAGTCGACCCCGGTCGACGTTCTGGTGCATCTCGCCCCGGGCGATCACGATGCCCTCGCCGCGCGTGGTCGCAGTGCCGTGGTGGGAACACCCGAGTTGTTGGCCGCCGCGACCGCGCGCGGCGTCTCGTACGTCGTTCTGTTGTCGTCGGCGATGGTGTACGGAGCGTGGCCGAACAACCCGGTTCCACTCACCGAGGATGCCGCCCTCCGGCCGGACTTCGGTTTCGCGTTCGCTCGTCAGTTGGCGACGGTCGAGCAGATGGTCGACGACTGGTGCCGTGAGGGAAGCGGTCGGTCGGCCGCCGTGTTGCGCCCGGTCCCGGCCATGGCCGCCGACGGAACGTCGTCGTTGGTGCGTGCCCTGGCCGCCGGAATGGGTGGACGGTTGGGCGAGGACGACGTGCCGGCACAGTTCCTGCACCTCGACGATCTGGCCGATGCCGTGACGATCGCGGTGTCGAAGCGATTGGTGGGCATCTACAACGTGGCCCCCGACGGACACGTTCCCGGTTCGCGGGTGCGTTCGCTGTGGGGATTGCCGCCGCGTCTGCGGTTGCCGGATCGGGTCGCCGAGGTGGTGGCCGATGTCCGTTGGCGTTTCCAACGCGGACCCATTCCGCCCGGACTCCGACCGTACGTGCGCTCGCCCTGGCTGGTGTCGAACGGCAAGCTCCGGGCCGAGGGCTGGGCGCCGAAGGTGACCAACGAACAGGCCTTCGTGGAGGGCACCGACGCCAAGTGGTGGACGATGCTCACGCCCAAGCGGCGGCAGGAGATCGCCCTCGGAGCGATGGTGTCGACGATCGTCGTGACCGTCGCGTCCGTCGTCGTCTGGTTCGCGCGGCGCGCGCGTCGTTGAACCGGATTCGACTGATTCGACTGGTTCGCCGGAGTTCCGTCCCGATTCCGGCCGGCGCTTCGAGTAGCGGGCCGGTTCGCGTTCAGGGTCGTGTCTCGACCGAGGCGAGCACCGCTTCAACGTCGTCGACGGGCACGAGCACGAGATCACCCTCGCGATGCGTGCACAGCCCGAGCAGCCGGCCGTTCCGATCGATCACCGGCGTGCCCTCGGTGACGTCGTCGACATCGTCCAGCGGAACGAGCACCGAACCCTTCGCCGACGGGCGAAGTTCGAGTCGAACGGGGGAGTCGTCGAGAGCGACGACTTCTCCGCCCGTCGTCGTGGCGTCGATTCCTCGGGAGGAAGGGGACGCGAAGGCGAATCCGGAGTCGTCGACCGCGGTTCCGGATTCGGAGGTGGAGATGCTGAGTATCGCGATCGACGAGGATTCGTCGCGGTACACGATCTCGGCGTACGCGGTCTCCCCCTCGGAAGTGACGATCGTGAACGAGTCGGAGTCGGCGACGGCGTCGAAGGTGGTGACGGCCATCGACGCACCGGCGGTCGGGATCACGATCGCTCGTGGCGTCAGGGGACCGTTCGAGGCGACGTCGAGCAGCGAGAGATCTGCGAGGTCGATGTCGCTCGAGGTGAGTCGCAGGATGGTGGTGGAGTCGTCGTCACCCTCGTGCGGTCGGGACAGGGCGAAGAGAGCGGTCACGATCAGGATGCCGAGTGACACCGAGATCGCCACGACCCCCCGCCCCACGTCGCGGGAAGGCACCGAGATGAGCGAATGTCGCGCCAGGCCGATCTCGGAGGGATGGCGCCAGGTGCGGTCGTGTGGCGGCAGGGGCGCCGTCGGATACGAGTCGTGATCGTGAACGTGATCCGCTTCCACGAATTCAGGAGGCTAGTGACGGCGAAGTCGCTGGTGTTGGCGGGCAGGTACGCTCTCGGTGTGTCCGGTGAGCGCTCCGACCTCGATTGGCTCGCGCTCGTCGAGACGCCGCTCTCGGCGGCCGAGGTCCACGACTGGGCGGTGCGACCGGAGTGCGGTGCCGTCGTGCTGTTCTCGGGCACGGTGCGCGACCATGCCGAGGAGAACGGGGAGCTCCGCGAGGGGGTCACCCATCTCGTCTACGAGGCCTACGAGGATCAGGTGTCGCCGAAGTTCCGTGCGATCGCCGACGAGGCGCGTCGGCGCTGGCCGACGATCGGTCGGGTCGCTCTGCTGCACCGCGTCGGACGACTCGAAGTGGGCGAATCGTCGGTGATGGTGGCGGTGTCGGCTCCGCATCGTCCCGAGGCCTTCGAGGCCGCCCGGTGGGCGATCGATGCCGTGAAGGCCTCCGCTCCCGTCTGGAAGCACGAGACATGGATGGGCGGCAGCGCGTGGGGGACCGGAGCGTCGATGCCGGTCGATCCATCGAGGGTTCCCTCGGCATGACCGCGATCCTGGTCGGAATCATCGTGGTCGTCACCGCCGTGTTCGGCGTGATCGCCGCTCGCCGCCGCACCCCCAGCAGTGACGACGGGGTGGCCGCCTTCCGGCGTCATCTCGACGCCCTGTCCCCCGAGGCGCGGCGATCGGTGATCGAGCGGGCGCAACCGCCGGCGCCGGGTCAGGAGCACTCCGATGGCGCGTGACCTCGCGATCGACCTCGGCACCGCCAACACGCTCGTCTACATGAAGGGCCGCGGCATCGTGCTCAACGAGCCGTCGGTGATCGCCCTCAATCGCCAGACCGGAGAGGTGCTGGCGACCGGGCACGAGGCGTGGAACATGATCGGCCGCACGCCGGGATACATCGTGGCGGTGCGACCCCTCCGGGGAGGTGCGATCACCGACTTCGACGTCACCGAGCGGATGATTCGGCTGCTGTTGCAGCGCGTCGGCGTGAGCCGATTCACCCGACCCAAGGTGGTGATCTGCGTTCCTTCGGCGATCACCGAGGTCGAACGGCGCGCGGTCACCGACGCGGCTCGTCGCGCCGGAGCGGCCGACGCGCAACTGATCGAACAGCCGATGGCCGCGGCCATCGGTGCGAACCTGCCGATCGACGAGCCCGTCGGAAACATGGTGATCGACATCGGTGGCGGCACGAGCGAGACCGCCGTCATCAGCCTCGGTGGAATCGTGGCGCTCGAAGCGGTGCGGGTCGGAAGCTTCGACATCGATGCCGCGATCCAGAACTACGTTCGACGCGAGCACGGAATCGCGGTCGGCGAGCGAACCGCCGAACAGATCAAATTGGCCATCGGTTCGGCGGCGCAAACTCCCGACGAGGTCGAGGCCGAGGTGAGCGGACGCGATCTGATGCAGGGTCTGCCCAAGACCGTGGTGCTCACGCCGGAGGAGATTCGCTACGCGATCGACGACGTGGTGTCGCAGATCGTGCAGTCGGTCGTGCGTTGCCTGGCCAAGGCGCCGGCCGAACTCTCCCAGGACTTCCTGGTTCGGGGCATGTACCTGGTCGGCGGCGGCGGTCTGCTGCGCGGACTGGCCGATCGGATCGAGCGTGAGACGCAGGTCCCGGTTCGCATGTCGCAGATGCCTCTCGAGGCGGTCGTGTTGGGAGCCGGTCACTGCATCGAGAATTACGACGCGCTGAAGCGAATGTTCATGGGTCAGCGACGTTGATGGTCGCGAGCGCAGTGCGCTCACCGCGGTTCACCGGTCGCTGAGGATCGGCACCAGCAACCCGTCGAGACCGAGAACCCAGAGTCGACCACGATGGTCGGGCAGCACCGCCACGGCCTCGGGCACCGTGCCCACCGCAACGTCGGCGATCGTCGCCGGTTCGCAGCCGATCAGACATCGCGCCGCCACTTCTCCCGAACAGAAATCGGCGAACACGTACCACGTCGAATCGCCGGTGTTCGCGGCCACCGCACCACCGGAGATCGAACAGCGATCTCCGACGTGTTGGTACTCGGTGATCGGTTCCACCGCCGTGAGCCCGGCGTGAATGGCGGCTTGATCGTCGTTGAAGGGATGGGTTCCCTCGAACGCGCTCCACCCGAAGGAAGGTCGGGTCGCGGCGTCGAGCCGGTCGAGGGCGACGACGTTGACTTCCTCCCACTCGCCCTGACCGACGTCGGCAATCCAGAGATCGTCGCCGTCGATCACCGCGCGCCACGGATTCCGCAGTCCGACCGCCACGATCTCGGGGGTGCCGACGGTTCCGTCGGCCAGCAACGGCAGGGCGAGGATCTTGCCGAGTGGTGACGCGGGGTCGAGGGCGACTCGGTCCGGGTCGTTGGCCGATCCCCCGTCGCCGGTGGGTACCAGCAGGCGGTCGCGGGCGACGTCGACGAGGATCTCGCCTCCGTTGTGGTTGGCGTACGGCTGGGGGAGTCGGTACACCTCGACGGCCGTCGATTCGTCGAACGTGCCGTCCTCGTCGACGCCGTAGACGACGATCCGGGTGTCGCCGTCGAGACCGGTGTGATTCACGAAGGCGCGCGAACCGTCCCCGTCGAAGGCCAGCCCCAGCAGGCCTCGTTCGCCCTCGGCGCGAACCTCGTCGGAGATGTCGAGCACGACCTCATCGGGGGTCAGATCGTCGGCCAACCGGATCACCTGTCCGCCGCGCAACACGAGGAACGACCTCGGCGAGGTTCCCGGTCGCACGGCGAGATCGACCGGTTCGCTGTCGGCGAAGTCGCTCAGATCGAGTGGTTCGCCGAGTGTCGATGCGAACTCCGTCGATTCCGTACCCGTGGGGGACGATGTCGTGCTCTCGGTATCGGGGACGGTGGTTCCCGTTCCCGTTCCCGTTTCCGTTGTCGTTGCCGTTGTCGTTGGCGTTGCCGCATTGGCGGATGCCGTCGTACTGACCAGAATCTCTTGCTCCGATCCGCAGGCGGCCAGGACGGTCGCAAGGGGGACGGTCGCGAGGAGGACGGTCGCGAGACGGATCGGACCGAAACCGATCGGACCGAAACCGGCCGGATCTGGACGGCTCACGTCCGCTCGCGTCGGATCAGTCCCTCTTGCACCACGCTCACGACGAGTTGTCCGTCGGCCGCGTAGATACCTCCGGCGGCGAGGCCCCGCGCGTGCGAGGTGGTCGGCGTCGCCTGGTCGTACAACAACCATTCGTCGGCGCGGAACGATCGGTGGAACCACATCGCGTGATCGAGGCTCGCCATCTGCACCGCATTGTCGGTCCAGTTGAGACCGTGGGGCAGCAAGGTGGTGTCGAGCAGGGTCATGTCGCTGGCGTAGGTGACGATGCACGCGTGCAGGGTCGGGTCGTCGGGTAGGCGACCATCGGCGCGCAACCACACGCGTTGGCTCATCGTTGGCTCGCGCGGACGCGACATGGGGTCGCCGTCGACGTAGCGGATGTCGATCGGACGTGGCCGATCGAACCAGTCGCCGAGCATCTCCTTGTGCGGAGCCATGCGGGTCTTGAAGTCGGGCAGGGTTTCGGCGGCCGGCACCTCGGGCATGCGGATCTGGTGCGAGAGGCCCTCTTCCTGGGCGTGAAAACTGGCCTGGAGGTTGAAGATCGGCTGTCCGTGTTGGATCGCGACGACTCGTCGGGTGGTGAAACTGCGACCATCGCGGATCCGGTCGACCTCGTAGAGGATCGGAGCCGTGGGATCGCCCGGTCGGAGGAAATACGCATGGAGGGAATGCACCCGACGATCCCGGTCGTCGACCGTTCTGGACGCGGCCACCAGTGCTTGACCGGCGACTTGACCGCCGAAGACTCGCTGGCGGTTCTCCTGGGGCGAGCGCCCACGGAAGATGTTGACTTCGATGGCCTCGAGATCGAGCAGGTCGATCAGGCTTTGGAGGGTGTCGGACACCCCGCCATGATGCCACGCGCCGACCCGTTCCGATTCGGCATCGGGTCCGGCATCGTCCGGCTCGTGGTTTGGCGGGCCCGCGCTCGAACCGGGGTATGGTCGTCGCCATGGCACTCCTACCGCTCGATCCCGATCAACTCCTGTCGACCACGCGCGCCGTGCGCAAGCGACTCGATTTCTCGAAGCCCGTCGCCGACGAGTTGGTGCGCGAGTGCGTCGAGATCGCCATGCAGTCGCCGTCCGGCTCGAACAACATGTCGATGCAGTTCGTGGTGGTGCGCGATCCGGCCAAACGGGCCGCCATCGGGGAGATCTACAAGCAGTGCTACTCGATCTACCAGTCGATGGACGGCGTGTACATCCGTTCGATCGACAAGGGCGAATCGTCGGCCAACGCGCAGCAGCAACGCTCGGCGGATTCGGCCGACTTCCTCGGCCAGCACATGGGTGAGGCTCCGGTGTTGGTGATCGGGTGCAACGCGGGCGTGCGTACCGATCTCACCGGGGGCGCCGGCATGATGGTGTCGTCGCTCATGGGGAACATCCTCCCGGCGATGTGGAGTTTCATGCTCGCCGCCCGGGCCCGAGGTCTCGGAACCGCCTGGACGACCGTTCACCTGATGATGGAGAAGGAGGCCGCCGACGTGCTCGGCATTCCCTTCGACTCGGTGCAGCAGGTCTGTCTCACGCCGTTGGCCCACACCGTCGGCACCGACTTCAAGCCGGCGCGCCGTCCGCCGGCCGATTCGATCATCCACTGGGACAACTGGTGACGTCGTCCGACTGGCGTCGGGTGGCTCTCGACGCCGTCGGATTCATGCCCGCCGACGAGGGCGACGCCCTCCACGCGGCGGCGGCTTCGGCGGCGAGGGCGGTGCCCGGTCTTCCGTTTCTCGAGGTCGGCAGTTACTGCGGACGTTCGACGGTTTGGCTGGGTGCGGCGGCGCGCGACGCCGGAACGGTGTTGTTCGCCGTCGACCACCATCGGGGATCCGAGGAGAACCAGGCCGGTTGGGAGTGGCACGACGCGTCGCTGGTCGATCCGCGCACGGGAACCATGGACACGTTGCCCTTCTTCCGGCACACGGTGTGGCGGGCCGGTCTCGAGGACTGGGTGATCGCGGTGGTCGGTCAGTCGCCGATCGTGGCGCGCCACTGGACCACGTCACTGGCGTTCCTGTTCATCGACGGAGGGCACGGAGTCGAACCGGCCCGTCAGGACTACGAGGGTTGGGTGCACCATGTCGCTCCGGGCGGACTCCTCGCCATCCACGACGTGTTTCCCGATCCGGCCGACGGGGGCCGACCCCCCTACGAATGCATCTACGTGCCGGCGCTCGAATCGGGATCGTTCGAGGACGTGTCGGCCACGGGAAGTCTGCGCGTGTTGCGTCGTCGCGATCGAAGCTCCGATTGATCCGTCGACTAGTGGGGTGATCGGTCGGGTGATCAGTCGGGTCGCTGAACGGCGCGCAGGCCGGCCCACGCCAGGTCGCTCACCTGTCGGGCGATCACTCGAGGGTCGAAGTCGGCACCGCGATTCACGAGTCGGCGCGACACACCTTCGCTGAGTCCGACGAGAGCGTGGGCGAGCGTTCGTCGATGCTCGGGATCGATGTCGGCGGTGATCAACGGTTCGATGGTGTCGGCCACCTGCGACGTGATTCGGAGAACGGCCTCGTTGAACTCCGGGTCGCGTCGTGCGCCTCCTCCGAACAGCAGCAGGAAGGCGTCGTGATCGTCGGCGACCCAGGTGAAGTAGCCGAGAAAGCCGCGTTCGGTCAGCTTCCGACCGTCGGTCGTTCTCTCGCGGGCCGATGACACGGCGTCGATGAGGCGTCGGCCGGCTTCGTCGATCAGAGCGAGGTAGAGCTCGCGCTTCGACGAGAAATGCTGATACAGCACGGGTTTGGTGATGCCGGCGGCGTCGGCGATGTCGTTCATCGACGTCTGATGGAAGCCCTCGCGGGCGAAGACTCCGAGTGCCACCGAGAGGAGTTGTTCGCGGCGTTCGGCGGCGGGAAGTCGCATGGCCATGTGCCGACACGGTAACGGCGGGAGATCGACAACGGCGCGCCGTCCGCGGCGGGGACTCCTCGGCGTCAGAGACCTCGTTCGCGGTCGTCCCGATCGGCGGCCTTCACGGCGTAGCCGAGCACGATGGCGGGGGCGAGAAGAACCGAACCGGCGACCAGGCAAACGGTGACGATCACCACCAGGGGACCACTGAAGCCGAGCACGAAGGCCATCACGAAGAGGGCGATCGCCAAGGCGTAGAACAGATATCCGACGCGGTTGGCGATCAGGGTGAGACGCGCGATGCGGGCCCGACGCTCGCGCACGGGGTCGACTCCTCCGGAGGATTCGCGTCGTTCGGAGGAATCGTTCATGACGCGACGAACCCTAGCCACTACCGTCTCGTCGTGACCCTGCGGACGGACGTGATCGGTCGAACCTTGTCGATCACGATCGATCGTCCCGAACGTCGCAACGCCGTCGATCTCGCGACACTCGAGCAGTTCGTCGCGGTTCTGGCGGCGGCGCGCACGAAGGATCACCGGGTGGTCGTGATCTCGGGGACTCCGCCGGCGTTCTGCAGTGGTGCCGACCTGACCGGTGTCGAACTGGGCGTCTTCACCGACACCCTCCTCGCCGTTCTGAAGGGATTGGTCGACCTGCCCGCGATCGTGATCGCCGCGGTGGAGGGTCCGGCTCTCGGAGCCGGCGTGCAGATCGCCGCCGCGTGTGATCTGCGGGTGGCCACGGCCGACTCGCGCTTCGGAGTGCCCGCCGCCAAGTTGGGTCTGGCCGTCGACGCCTGGACCGTGGAACGAGTGGGGCGCGAGGCCGGCTGGAGCACCGCACGACGAATGCTGTTGACCGGCGAATCCTTCGTCGCATCCGAGCTTCTCGGAGGCTTCGTCCATCGTCTCGGTGGATCGGCCGAGGCACTGCAGTGGGCGCACGAGTTGAGCGGTTTGGCTCCACTCACCATCGCGGCTCACAAGGCGGCCCTGGCGGCCGTGGCCGGCGAGACCGGTACGACCCTGTCCGCGGCCGAGGAGATTCGTCGCGTCGCGTGGGCCAGTGCCGATGCCGTGGAAGGTCGTCGGGCCTTCGCGGAGAAGCGCCCGCCGAACTTCACCGGGCGCTGAGCGTTCGCACCGTGCCCGTGTTCAGAGGTTGGGCGGTAGGAGGCGGTTGACGTTCTGGAACACGAAGTAGAGAACCACGAAGAACGGAACCAGAGCGACCGCGACACCGAGCAGACGATTGCGCCAACGTCGGGCGATCGACCACGACGCCACCACCACGAGGATCTCGAGGAGCACCCAGCCGATGACGTGGGGCCAGGCGGCCGGATCGGAGAACCATCCCTCCGAGAACGCGTCCACTGAGTCGGTCGCGTCGTTCACGGTCGCGTCGTTCACGGTCGTCTCGTCGATGTCCGGTTCCGTTGTCACGGCTTGTGTCGTGCCGGCTTGTGTCGTGCCGGCTTGTGTCGTGCCGGCTTGTGTCGTGCCGGCTTGTGTCGTGCCGGCTT
>Ga0172376_10002597_pt1 | contig 21902 bp, 14 predicted proteins | sample Lak35m_FD_121114 | JGI IMG/M metagenome (GOLD analysis project Ga0172376, IMG submission 121114) | Freshwater microbial communities from Kabuno Bay, South-Kivu, Congo - kab_092012_35m | ecosystem: Environmental > Aquatic > Freshwater > Lake | place: Democratic Republic of the Congo: South-Kivu... | reverse complement strand
GCCTACTACCAGTTCCCGTCGGAGAAATACTTGAGCGGACTGGTGAGCAAGGTGCCCGGCGACTTTCGCTTCGCCTTCAAGGTCACCGACGACATCACGCTCAAGCGGTTCACGAACTTGCCTCGGTTCGGCATCAAGGCCGGAAAGCCGAACGACAACTTCCTCAACGCCGAGTTGTTCGAGCGGGCCTTCCTGCGGCCCTGCGAACCATTCCGCCAACACGTCGGCCTGCTCATGTTCGAGTTCAGCCGCTTCTACTCCACGGACTACCAGCACGGCCGCGACTTCGTGGCCGACCTTGACCGGTTTCTCGGCGAACTGCCCACCGGCTGGAACTACGGCGTTGAACTGCGAAACAAGGACTGGCTCCAACCTGACTACTTCGCCGCGCTGCGTCGGCATGGGGTCGCGCACGTCTTCAACAACTGGTCGCAGATGCCGACGGTGGGGGAGCAGATGCTTTTGCCGGCCAGTGAAACGAGCGACCGACTGCTCGCGGCGCGATTCCTCCTCAAACCCGGCCGCAGCTACGAGGAAGCGGTGAAGGAGTTCAGTCCCTACAAGGGCGTCAAGGAAATGAACCCCGAGGCGCGGCAGGCCGGGAAGGCGCTGGTGCAACGCGCCCGGCAGCAGGGCAAGCAGGCGTTCATCTTCATCAACAACCGACTGGAGGGGAACGCGCTGGAGACGATTGCGGCGATGACGGAGAGCGGCGAATGAAGGCCGGCCACCGCGTCATCCTGCACCTCGACATGGATGCGTTTTATGCGTCGGTCGAGCAGCGAGATAATCCGCAGCTCAAAGGCCAGCCGGTCATTGTTGGCTCGCCGCCGACGCAACGCGGAGTTGTTGCGGCCGCCAGCTACGAGGCACGGAAGTTCGGAATCCGCTCGGCGATGCCCAGCGTGACGGCGGGACGGTTGTGTCCGCGAGGCGTGTTCGTGCGGCCCCGGATGGAGGCTTACCGGGCGGAGTCGCAGGCCATCATGGCGGTGGTGAAGCAGTTGGCCGGAGAGCAAATTCAGCAGGTCTCCGTGGACGAAGCCTACGTGGACGTGAGCGCGGCTTGCCCGGCTGACACTGCTGATGCTGCGCTCGAACAGGCGTTACCCTTGGCCCGCCGGTTGAAAGCCACCATCCAGAAGCAGCGCCGGTTGACCACCAGCATTGGAGTCGCTCCGAACAAGCTGCTGGCCAAGCTCGCCAGCGACTTTCAGAAGCCCGACGGCCTGACGCTCATTCGTGAAACCGAGAAGGTCGCCTTCCTCCGCCCGCTGCCCGTGCGTTCGCTGCATGGCGTTGGCACCGTGACTGAGGAACATCTGCTCAAAGCCGGCCTGCGCACGGTGGGGGACTTGCAGGACTACCGGGGTGACTTGCGGGCGCTCGTCGGGAACTGGGGAGCGGAACTGAAGCGGTTCGCGTTCGGTGAGGACGACCGGTCGTTGGAACTGGGCGACGACATCAAAAGCATCAGCAGCGAGAACACGTTCCTCCAAGACACGGATGACCGGCCCACGCTGAGGAAGTGCCTGCGCGAACAGGCGGACGAGATTGAGGCGAAGCTGGTGCGCCGACGACTGGCGGCCTTCACCGTGCAGGTCAAAGTTCGCTACGGGGACTTCACGACGCTAACCCGGCAGATGTCGGTCGAGGAGCCCGTGCAGGACGCGCGGGAAATCTACCGACTGGGCTGCTGGTTACTGGCGCGGGAGCGGTTGGTGCATCGGCCGCTGCGGTTGATTGGCCTGGGCGTCAGCGGGCTGCATGAGGTGCAAGCGAGGCAGCTTGCCTTGGGTTTGGAAGTGCGCTGAGCGAAGCCGGATTCTCCCGAGCGGCGCTTGCACCTGGCCATTTGGTGAACAACTCCCCGTTGACGGCCGGCGACCCGGGCCTACTGTATAGGCGTTCAGTATGTCACCGCTCACGCGCCGCCAGCAGCAGATCTTCGACTTCATCCGCCGGGAGCAGGAGCAGGGCGGGGTTGCGCCCACGCTGGCGGAGATCGCGCGGCATTTCGGGTTCCGCAGCCTCAACGCGGTGGCTGAACATCTCCGGCTCATTCGGCAGAAGGGCCACCTGGCAGAGAGCGATGGCAAGGCCAGGGCGTTGAAGGTCATCTCCCCGCTGCACCGCCACCGCCAGCGCGTGGTGGACATCCCAGTGTTCGGCAGCATCCCGGCCGGACTGCCGCAAGACCGCACGCAGGAGGCGAAAGGCTGCGTCTCCATTGACATTGGCACGCTCAACTTCAAACCCACGCCCCGCACCTTTGCGTTGGAAGTGCGCGGCGACTCAATGGCCGGCAAGCACATCGTGGACGGCGATTTGGTCATCCTTGAACACGGAGCCACGCCCAAGCCCGGCGATGTGGTGGCGGCGCTCATTGACGGCGAGAGCACGCTCAAGACCTTCCTGCTGCGCGGCACCAAGCCGTTCCTCAAGGCCGAGAACCCCAAATACCCCGACCTCCTCCCCGCCCACGAACTTGTCATCCAGGGCGTGCTCAAGTTGGTCATCCGCCGGGCGAAGTAGTGCGAGGGACAGCGGTTGTCCGACCGGCCGTGTTATCCCATCCCCGCAATGCGAACCATCGTCCACTTGGACGCCGACGCCTTCTTCGCCTCCGTCGAGCAGGCGGCGGATGCGCGCCTGCGCGGGAAGCCCATCGCGGTCGGCGGCGAGAAGCGCGGCATCATCGCGTCGGCCAGCTACGAGGCGCGGAAGTTCGGCGTGTTCACCCCGATGCCCACGATGCGCGCCCGGAAGCTCTGCCCCAAGCTGATCGTGCTGCCGGGCGACTTCGAGAAATACGAGCGGTTCTCGACGTGGATGTTCAGCTACGCCTACGACTTCACGCCGGATGTGGAGCAGAGTTCGATTGACGAGGGCTACTTCGACCTGACGGCTGTGACGAAGCCAGCCGTGGAAGTGGCGACGAAGATCCGGGATGCCATCGGTCAGTCGTTGAAGATCAGCGTCAGCGAGGGCATTGGCATAAACAAGCTCGTCAGCCAGATCGCCTCCAAGCTCAACAAGCCCGCCGGGTTCACGCACGTCCCGCCGGGCGGGGAAATCCCCTTCCTGCATCCTCTGCCGAACAAGTGGCTCCCCGGCGTGGGTCCGAAGAACGCGGAACGGCTCAACGCCGCCGGCTTGGCGCGGGTGGGGCAGATTGCGCAGACGCCGCCGGAGTTGCTCGAACTGCTCATGGGCCGGTCGGGCGTGACACTGCGCCAGTTCGCCAACGGGATTGATGAACGGCCGCTGCTCCCGGCCAGCACGCCCGCCAAATCTTATAGCGAGCAGCAGACCTTCGCCGAAGACCAGACGGACGAGGAGTTCATTGAAGCCACGCTGCGCCGAATGGCGGACCATCTCATGGCCAGCATCCGCGCGGAGGGTAAGACCATCCGCACACTCACGGTGAAGGTGCGCTACAACGACTTCGCTGAAGACCAGTGCGGCGAGAGCCTCACCGAACCCACCGACCTCGAAACCGACCTTTACGGCAAGCTGCACACGTTACTCGGGAAGGCGTGGCGGCGGCGGGTCAGCTTGCGGATGGTGTCGCTGAAATTGTCCAACGTGTATGATGTGCTGTTCCGTGCCGAGTTGTCGCTGGACGGCGCAACCCGGCAGCAGGAGGCGCGGCGCAAGCTCGCGGCGGCGGTGGATGAGTTGCGGCAGAAGAGTGGCCCGGGCGTGCTGCTGCGCGGCCATGATTTCGTGCTCCGGGGCGTGAAGCTCGTCGCCCCCGTCGCCGCGCCGCGCCCCACGCTCAACGTCGTCGTCCGCAAGCAAGCCGCCACCACCTGCGTCCCGCTCCACGTCCACAGCCACTATTCGTTCCTCGACTCGACGCTCTCGCCGGAAGGCGTGGTCGCGCTGGCGAAGGGACGCGGCCTGCCGGCGGTTGCGTTGGCAGACCCAAACCTGCACGGCGCGGCTGAGTTCTGCGCGCTGGCGAAGCAGGCGGGCGTCCAGCCCATCGTCGGCGCGAAGGTGACGGTGGCCGGACAGCCGCTCTGGCTCTACGTGCAGGACCGCACCGGCTACGCAAACCTCTGCCGCCTGCTCTCGCTGCCGGTGACGCGGCTGGAAGGCTTGACCGACGGGCTGCTCGCGGTGAGCGCAGACGAGTCCCTTGCGGTGCAGTTCCCCGAGCGATTCTATCGTGCCGTCACCGACCCGACGCAGCCCGTGCGCTCCGCGTTCCCCTGTGTGCCGCACCTGGCTGTTCACCACGCCACGCCGGGCGACCGGTGGAAGTTCGAGGTGGTGCAGAGCATCCGCACGCTCACGCTGCTGAAGCAAACGCACCCGGAGAAACGCGCCGGCGGGCAGTTTCATTTCCACACGGGCCGGGAACTGGCGCAGTGGTTCGGCCCGGAGCTGTGCCGGCATTCACTGGAACTGGCGGATCGGTGCGCGTTCACAGTTGAGCCAGCCAAGCCGCAGTTCCCGGCGTTCCAGACGCCGGACGGCTCCCTACCGCGCGCGTTCCTAGGGAGCTTGGTGCAGGAGGGGCTGCGTCGCCGCTACGGGGAACGACATGGGCAGCACCGAGCGCAGGTCGAGGAGGAACTCCGCATCATCGCCGACGTGGGCTACGAGGAATACTTCCTCGTGGTCTGGGACATTTTGCAGGAGTGCCGGCGGCGAGGCATCGAGTGGATCACGCGGGGCAGCGCGGCCGACTCGCTGGTCTGCTACTGCCTGGGCATCTCCGACGTGTGCCCCATCCGCTTCGACCTCTACTTCCGCCGGTTCCTCAATAAGGACCGCATGGTGCTCAACAAGCTCCCGGACATTGACGTGGATTTCCCGCACGACCGGAAGGACGACGTGGTGGACCTGCTCTTCGCCAAGTATGGCGCGGAGCATTGCGCCGTGGTCGGCGGCTTCTCGACGTTTCAGGCGCGGAGTGCCTTCGCCGAAGTGGCCAAGGTGCTCGGCGTGGCGGAGCGGGAGGTGCGGAAGTTCACCGAGCATTTCCCGTGGGGTTTTGGTGGCGGCTGGGTGCCGGATGAACCCGCGCCCAAGAGCGGGGCTGGGCTGATCGAGTTGTTGCGCGCGAACCCGGAGACGCGGGAGCTGCCGCTGGACGAGGAGCCTTACCGGTCGGCGATTGAGATGGCCGCCTGCCTCGACGGCGCGCCGCGCTACGCGAAAATGCACCCGTGCGGCGTGGTGCTCTCGCGTGAGCCGATGCACGCGCTGACGCCGACGTTCACCTCGGCCAAGGGCTATTCCACCACGCACTTCGACATGGACAGCGTGGAAGCCATCGGCCTGGTGAAGATGGACATCCTGGCGCAGGGCGGCCTCGCGGTGATGCGCGATGCGCGGACATCGTTGCAACAGCGCGGCGTCGCCGTGGACCTCGGCACGCTGGAACCGTGGGAGGATGCGTCCGTGTGGGAGATGATCGCCAGCGGCGGCGCGCGAGCGGTGCATCACATCGAGTCGCCGGCGATGATCAACCTCTGCCGCATGACCAACGTGCGGGAGGTGGACGGGTTGGTGGCCATCGTGAGCGTCATCCGCCCTGGCGCGGCCAATGAATCGAAGAAACTTTCGTTCACGCGCCGGTATCAGGGCTTGGAGCCGGTTGTTTATCCGCATCCCTCGCTGGAGCCGTGCCTGCGGAGCACGTTTGGGCTGGTGGTCTATGAGGAGCACATCCTGCAAATCTGCGAGGCGTTCGCGGGCCTGCCTGCCGGCCGCGCAGATGTGTTGCGCCGGGCCTTGGTGAAGCAGAAGCGCGCCGTGGTGGCGGAGATCGCGGGGGAGTTTCGGGCGGCCGCGAAAGCGAAGGGCCATGACGACGCGAAGATCACCGAGGTGTGGGAACTGGTGACCGGCTTCAACGGCTACGCGTTCAACAAGGCGCACAGCACCGCTTACGGCGTCGAGGCGTATCAGGCCGCGTGGCTCAAGCGCTACCACCCGGCGGAGTTCATGGCGGCGGTGCTCACCAACGGCAAGGGCTTCTATCATCCGCTTGTGTATGTGCTCGAATGCCACCGGCTGGGCCTGAAACTGCGGCCGCCGTCGGTCAACGAACCGGGACCGGCGTTTCTGCCACAGGGCGGTTACATCCGCGTGCCGCTCACTCGCGTGAAAGGGCTGACGGAGAAGACCACGGAGCGGATGCTGGCGGCGCGGGCGCTAGGGCCGTTCACCTCGGTGGCGGACTTCTTCCGACGGGTGGGGCCGGGTGGCGAAGAGTTCGAGGCGATGATCCGAGCCGGGGCGTTCGATGAGTTCGGGGAATCGCGCACCCGGCAATACTGGCAGGCGCAGCACTTGGTGAAGACCTTTGCGGCCACGAACGAACCGGGCCAGGGTTGGCTGCTGCCGCCGCCGGGCTTGGAACAGTTCCCCGGCGTGCCGCTCAACGAGCCGACGCGGCTCGAACGGCTGCGTTGGGAAACGGAGCTGTTCGGCTTTGCGGTGAGCGGACATCCGCTGGAGCTCTTCCCGGACATCGCGTGGGACACCTACTGCCCGGTAAGCCGGCTCGCGGCGTATGTCGGGCAGGAGGTGGTTCTGTGCGGCCTCATCATCGAGCAGCGGACGCACCACCAGATCACCGGCGAGCCGATGAAGTTCATGACCTTGGCGGACCGGACGGGCATGGTGGAGACGGAGTTGTTCGCGCCGACGTATCGCAGCTATGGCCTGGCGACGGTGCGCTACCCGGTGCTGGAAGTGGTGGCAACGGTGGAGCCGTTCGAGAACCGGCGCGGGTTCACGCTGCGCGTGCATCGGGCCGGCAAGCCGCGCACCACATGAGCCAGCAACTGCGCCTGCTGCCGGCCCCGAGGCCGCTGAACGACCGCCTGGGCGCGGCGTTCTTTCGCGGCCTCCCGCGTGCGCCGGGCGTGTATCGGATGTTCGATGAGGCGGGCCGGCTGCTCTACGTTGGGCAGTCCCGTGATTTGCGCGACCGGCTCAACAGCTACCGGCATGTGCATCCCGACCGCGACTCGCGCAAGACGGTGCGACTGGTGCATCTGGTGCGCCGCATCGAGTGGGAAGTGTGCGATTCGCCGGTGGGGGCCGTGCTGCGGGAGAACGAGCTGTTGCGCACGCTGCGGCCGCGGTTCAACCGGATGAACGTTTATCCCAAGGCGTGCTTCTTCATTGCGGTGGAGCGGGAGGAAGGTGGCCTGCGGCTGACGCTGACGCGGGACACCGGCGCGCCGGGCAGACTGTTCGGCGCATTCCGCGGCGCGGCGTGGCCGTTTGCCGCGCTGTGCCGGCTGCTCTTCATCGCGGGCCACCGCGACTTGGGCCTTGGACAATTTCCTTCGCGGCTGCTCACCACGGCACCGCTGCGAACGCAGGGTTTCGGCTTGGAGGAAGCGTTCGCACAGGAGGTGGAGGACTACCTTGCGGGCGACTCGATGGGCCTGGTCGAAACTCTCATCGGAGTTTGCGCCGGCGTGCAGATGCGGGCGCCGTTCGAGCAGAACCTGATGCTGGGTGATTTGGGCTGCGTCGAGGAGTTCTTCGGGCGCGGGCCAGCGAAGGTGAGGCGATTGAGGCAGCAGTCGGACGGGGCCGCCGACTGGGTGGAGCCAGAGGCGCTGGTGGATTTCTTGGCCACGCACATGCTTTAAGGTGCCGTATCGTTGAGCAGATTCCCCCAATGCAATCGGGTGCGTGGTTGAGCCGCCGCCCGTGCTTCCGAGAAACGTGGACTCGTCAAATTTGGGAGTGCGGTTTGGTTGAGGCCAATTCAGGCTGATTGATGCATGCACACTATGGGGGATCTGGCGAAGACGTTGAACCGCCCGACGGTTTATCTCAGCGGCTTGCAGGCTCGGTTCGAACTGCCCGCCTATTCCGGCGCAGGCTATTCGGATGCGTATCTCGCATTCCTCAAAGGCATCGTCCACTTGCGCACGCTCAACGTGCCGGAAGAGTTGCTGCGCGACTTGTGGCGGCTGGAGAAAAAGCTTCTGCAACTACTGCACTTGGATGCGACGGGTTCGGCCACCTGGTTTCTGGACGAATGCGGCGAGACCACCCACCGCCGCCGGCGACTGCTGCTGACCAACCATGATCTAGGCGTCGAAATCGATGCGCGCATTCTGCAGCCCGGCTTGAACTTCACGACCGCTGGTCCCGAACTCTTTGCCAGCCGGGAGATGGGTGAGGACGCGCTGCGGGTGCTGGCTGAATACCTCAAGCTCCATGCGCGGGTCCGCACCGAAGTCAGCGCTGAACTACCATCCTTGCGTGAGACTTTGGCCTGGGCGAAACGGTTGGGCTAGCGAGGGGATCAAGTCTGGCTCACATAAGCAACTGACTGAGCAGCCTACACTGGTCGGAACTGATGGCCTAGAGGGTGGGCGAACTATTCTGCGTCAATCAGTCCGTCCACTTGCCTGATGCAGTATTCAACACGTGCTGCCAGGGTTAGGCTCAGGGAGTCGATGTCCGCTAACGAGGCTTCAACAACTGGGATGTGCGGAGCAACGCAGACCACGTAATTGTTCTCTGGTTTCAGTTGCTGCCCGCACTCCCAAGGGATCCATGTGCCACGCTTCGCATACGCCCCCGCTTCAAAGCCGACCTTCTGCAAGCGGGCGAACCATTGGGGAAGGTGCTCGGCAGTGAACGCCCATTGGTTCTGGTGCCATTTGTTCCACAACTGGATTTCGAATCTGAACTCGCATCCTCTGCAATCGGATCCCTCTGTCGCTGGGGTGCAAAACCATGCCGTCACCTTGTTGTTGAATCCGGGGCCTGGACCGAAAATGCCGCTCCAAGAGCTTCTGCCGAAGAGAAAACATGGGGACTCCCCCACCTTGATCTGAAGGTCTGCTTTCAGATCGCCAATGTTGAACGCGACCTTTTCTCGGGTTTGCCCCAGCAAGCCCTTGAATGCCGTCTCCGCCGCCCACCCTTTTCCGTAATCCACAAGTTTGCTGTAGTCCATATTTTCCACCACTCCTTCCAATGTTAAGTAATCGCACAGCGCTTCGAGCAAGGCCCGATCGGTTGCACTTTCGCATTTTGGGATGAAAGCATGGATCGCCTCGAAGAGCGCGCTCCACGTCTGCCGTCTAGCCCGATCGTGTCTGAAACTCGCGTCGGGATTCCGGACCAGGGTAAACAAAGCCCACTTCCCTTCACCAAACTCCTGTTGCATCCAGTTGGTGTAGTTTTCGAGCTGGGCCTTGTGGCGCTCGTCCTCTTTCGCCCCAACCTTGATCTCGACCACAACACCGAACTGGTGAGTGCGCAGGAGCAGGTCAAGGATGCCAGATTCGAGGGTTGAATGCTGTGTGGTCACCTCGATCTGCCGGATGTCCACCAAGGCTTTGGGCACGTTGCCTTCCGAGCCGAAGAGGAATTCCAGGAACTTAGCCCGGAAGTCCTCACTGAAGACGAGGCAGGCGGCCAACGCCTCGGTCGCATGGTTTTCCTTAGAATCGTTCTCGCCGGGCCGATAGTGCTTCAGTCGGTGGAACGGGTTTTGCACGCCGCCCTGTAGCTGTTTCGATTGGAGCACACAAGCTCAGTTCCTGTGTGGCGGATTGAAATCCTCTACAAATTCATCGGCTGTTCGATGTTATCTGGTTCCGTAGTGCGAGGAACCCACACGCTGCCCGCACCTCGGATTGAAGCGGCATTCGCTTCGAAAGCTGGGCTGGATGCTTCAAACCGTCGAAATCAACGATTGTTCCCACTTTGCCACGACCATGCCTTCTTCCCTAGTGACAGCCGTTGGCAAACCCCCATCGGCATTATGAAGGCCGACAATGCATGACGTCCCTCGCCGGGAACGCCTGCGCCGCACCATGCAAAAGACCACGCCAAAGGAGTTCCGCTGGGGCACCCACTTCAAGAACGGGAAGCTCTACGTGTTCGACAAAACCTCGGTGCTGGTCGCGCGGCCCTGGCCTGAGCTGCGCGCGTGGCGCTTGACCGCGCGCCGCCGGATGTGGCGTCCGGTCCGGCCGGAGATCAACGTCAGCACGCCAGCCGTCTACAGCCAGGGCACGCCGCGCTGCGCCTATCCGCCCAGCGAGTGTCTGGGCGAGGACCTGTTGCCGCCCCCTGCCGCCACGCACGCCTGCGAAGCGTCACGGGAGGACAAGGGCATGGTGGCCTGGGCGGAACGCCGAATGGAGGCGAACCGTCTCGCGTGTGAGGAGTTCTTCGTCCCCATGCCCGAGCCGGTCCGACAACGCATCGCTCAGTTCACTACCCGACAGTGGCACCTCGCAGTCCTGCTGGCGCGGTGTCCCGGCGCGGAAGATCTGCTGCACAGCACGCCGGCGCTGGCGTTCGCGCTAGCCTCGAACTGGGTGTTTCACCGGCCCGCCGTCCAGCGGCCGGTGCGGGCTGCGCGCTCGTGGCTGCGTCGGCCACAGCGTGAGATCGCTGGCTGGCTGAGCTTTCCCGCCACCGAGGCGAGCGTGCGGTTGCTGCGCAAGATTCCCCCTGCCGCCTGCCATGTGACGTCGCTGCTCTACTTGCGCACCGCTCTGCGCGATCCCGACACCCGGGAACGGTTGAGCCATACCCGCCAACTGGACGCGACCACACTGCGGCTGCTAAGCGATGAAAGCGTGCGACGACGAGTCTCGTCCGGGTTCGTCACCGCGCTGTCCGCCGCCGCGCCGGGCGTGGGGATGATTTCACAGCATGTCCGCACGCTGCGTGACTGCCTCGAAATGGAAGCCCTGCTGCCAACAGCGAATGTTCCTCGTTTCACCTCGATCGGGCAGTTGGTCCGGCACCACGACGGTCTGGCTGAACGGTTGAACCGCGAAGGAGTATTACGCTGGGATAATCTCCAGTTTCCGCCGCCGCCGCTGCCGGGCACGGACGAGATTGTGCCGCTGCTGTCCCCGGACGCGCTGCTCACCGAGGGCCGGGAACAGGCCAACTGCGTGGCAAGCTATGGCCGCCGTGTTGCTCGCGGCGGCCAGTTCATCTACCGCGTGCTCGCCCCGGAGCGGGCCACGCTGCTGGTCGTCCGAGGACCGGACGGCTGGCAGGTGGGGGAACTGGCCGGTCCGGGCAACAAACCGGTCACTTCGGTAACGCGCCGGGCGATTGAGCGATGGCTGGCGGGTCGCTGCTTGGAGGAAGTGGACCCCTTTTGAACTACTGGCGGCTCGCCGGGAAGGCGCTAGCCTGCGTCCGACTATGAACACTGAAGCCGAACAACTCTGGGCCGCCGCATTGGGTCAGCTACAAAACCTCGTGGCTCCGGTGGATTACGAGCTTTGGCTGATGCCGGTCCGCGCGGTCGGGCTGGACGCCATGGTGCTCACGTTAGAGGTCGCGGATGAGTTCTGTGAGCCGTGGCTGCGCGACCGACTCGCCCACTTGCTGTGCGAAGTCGTCACGCGGCTGGCGGGGAAGCCCTTGGAACTGCGATTTCAAGTCGCAGACCTGGCGCCGCACGCCAGCGGCAGAAAGCCCGGCGCGCCGAGCGGCTTAAACCCCAGGAACACCTTTGATGCCTTCGTCGTGGGGAACAACCAATTCGCGCATTCGGTGGCCTTGAGCGTCGCTCAGGCACCGGGAGAGGCATACAATCCGCTCCTGCTATTTGGTGGCACCGGGCTGGGCAAGACGCATCTGCTCCACGCCATTGGGTCGCACGCCGCCACGCAGCGACCAGAGATGCGGGTGCGCTGCGTCACGATGGAGCAGTTCATCCAAGAATTCACATTGGCCGGGCAGGGACAGGCCATCGCCCGGTTCCGCCGACAATATCGGGTCTGCGATCTGTTGCTGGTGGATGACGTCCAACTCCTCGCGGGGAAGGAGCGCCTCCAGAGGGAAATCCTCGAGCACTTTGACGCGCTGCATTCGGCGCGCAAACAGATCGTGCTGGCGAGTGACCGGCCCGCCGCCGAAATTCCGGGGCTGGACCCGGCACTCGTCGCGCGTTTCGAGTCGGGACTGGTGACGGACTTGCAGGCACCGGATTTCGAGACACGTATGGCCATCCTCCACCGGCGCTCAGTGGAGATGAAAGTCGGTTTGCCCGATGAGCTTGCGCGATTCCTCGCCAAACGTATTTCTACCAATGTCCGCCGGCTCGAAGGCGCGCTGATCCGCGTGGTGTCCTACGCTTCGCTCAGCGGCGAATCGCCCAACGTGCCGATGGCGAAGACCTTGCTTGGGGAAGTGCTACAGGATGAAAGCGCGCTCGTGGACGTTCGCCGGCCAAACCAAAGTTCAAATGAGACCTCGTTCGGACTCAACTAAATCAGCCCCGCACCCACGGAGGCACCGCAACCTGCCCGCTTGGCTGTCCCGCTTGGCTTGCCTGACCAGCCCTGCTTGGAGAGCATCACAACGTGAAACCGTGCCCGCCCTCGAATCCGCAGACCCTCAGCGAGTTGATGGCGATGGCGGAGGATTTCGCCGGGTTCAGCTTGCGCAATGGCCGGCAGATTCCGCCCACGCTGCTGGCGGCCACGACTCGTGGGCCGCTCTTCTTCACGCCAGCGTCCTTGCAGGACGACCGTTCCAAGGATGACTTTGCCGACACCGCGCGGCTCATCTGCCTCGCCTACCAGGTTCCCGCCGCAGTGATGATCCTAGAATCGTGGATGAAGATGGCGGCGGCAGGAGAGAAATTGGACATGGATGAGCGGCCCTCGGAGGCGATTGACCGGCATGAGGTCGTGACGGTGATGGGCGAAGCTGCGGGTAGCACCCAGCGGAAAATCTTCAAAATTGTGCGGACGGATGCGGGTGGCTTCTTTGGCCTCACGGAATGGGAGGGGCTGCCGCTGGCGGAGTTTCAAGGTCGGTTTGTGGACCTGCTGCCACCCAAGCCGCCAACGCCCGAGGTGATCGAGGTTGCCCGGGTGATGCTGGCGATGCGTGGGTTGAACGAGCAGAAGCTGCGAGGGGGAGAGAAACGGAGGTAGACTTTACGGATATGCGAATGACCGACATGGAGGAGCGAGAGCGTGAGCTGTTCGACGAGTGGGCGAAGCACTATCCAAACGGATTCTTCCACGACGGCGTTCCAAACCCCGAGCGCTATCTCAAAACCAAGACCAAATGCATCTTTGTCCTGCGAGAGGCCAATTTCGCGGGTGAACAAAAGCACTACGAGTTGCGCAAGGAACTTCGCGAAAATCCGCAGGCTTTCTGGAGGCAGAAAGTAGTGCCGTGGTGCTATGGGCTGGCTGAGTCGAATCGTTCATCAGATTGGGAAAGCCTGTGGTTGCGAGCGAGGGAGGCGCGTAAGGATCACGCCAAATGCATCGAATTCCTTTCGATGTTTGGCTACATCCAGATCAAGAAATCGCCGGGAGGCTCGACGGCGAAACGAGAGGAACTCGAGGCAGCTGCGCAGCGGGATCGGGACTTCATTCGAAGGCAGATTGCCATCTACCATCCGGACATCATCGTTGCCTGTGGGATTGGAACTCCCACGACCTTCGATTTGCTCGTCGACTTTGTGTTTCAGGGTTCCGCTGAACGATGCACGGATGGCGGGTTCAAGCGGCGTTGCGCTCAGATTCAAGCTGGCGGCGTTGGGGTCGGCGCCACGCTCTTGATCGAAACGCTTCATCCCTCACATCGCACCAGTCGGGATGCGGTCTTCAAGCAGTTGATTTCCGATTTTCACCACGCCATCGCCCTATACAACCGTCCCGACCCGAACCGGTGAGCGGCTACAAACCGACGCCAGCCACCGCGCGAGCCAGCGAAGAGTCGTGGGAGGAAAAGGTTGGGGTGGGCTGAGCCGAACAATAAAAGTGGCGCCAACCGTCTCGCGTATGAGGAATTCTCCCCCATGGCCAAGCCGGTTCGGCTGAGGACTTCGCCGAAGCGTTCACATTTGCCGCGGCTTCGACGCGCGCGAGCACTACAAACCAGCCCGGACCATTCCACCGCCATGGGACAGCCTTTGTCAGAGGCCGGGTGAAAAGCTGGGCGCATGAAAACCGAACTGCTCCTCGACCACGCCACCATCCTCGCCAACCAGGCCCGGCCCATCCACTTCGCCCTGCGCTTTACCGCCGACGAGGTGGCGGTGGCGGCGCGCCGGCCGGCGGCCTTCTGCGTCGTGCTCGACCGCAGCGGTTCCATGGAGGGTCGCCCGCTGGAGCACGCGCTGACCGCCACGCGCACCGCCATCAAGAACCTGCGCAAGGAGGACCACTTCGCCCTCGTCGTGTTCGATGACGCGGCACAGGTGGTGGTTCCGCTGGCGGTCGCCAACGGGAAGACCGCCTGGCACAACGCGGTGAACGCCATCAAGGACGGTGGCGGCACCAACCTGACCGCCGGCTGGATGCTCGGACGCGATGAGCTGGCCAAAGCCCCGGAGGGTTTCAGCCGACGCCTGCTGCTGCTCACCGACGGCCAGTTGAACGTAGGTATCGTGGACCCGGTGCAGGTGCAGGGCATCGCCGCTTCGGGACTGGAGCGGCAGGGCGTCCGCACCTCGTGCCTCGGCTTCGGGGACGGCTACAACGAAACGCTGCTGGGCGCGCTGGCCAAGGCCACCAACGGAGATTTCCATGACGCCGACTCGCCGGAGAAGCTGCCGGCGATCTTCGCGCACGAGTTGGACGGCCTACAGGCGCTCGCCGTGCAAAACCTCCGCGTGCGGCTCAAGCGGTTGGACTTCTGCGAGCAGATCTTCGGCTTGAACGACTATCCGTTCGTGACGCTGCCCGATGGCCGCACGGAGATTGCGATCGGGGACTTGGTAAGTGAGGAGGAGCGGGTGGCGGTCTTTGCGCTGGAAGTCTTGCCGCTGCCGCTGCTCAACGGCCAACCGGTGGCGAGCCTTGAAGGGGAGGCGCTGCTGGAGTTGGAACTGGTCTGGGATGAGATCAGCGCGACAGGCATCGCTTCCAAGACGTGGTCGCAAGTGGTGCGGGTGCAGGCCACGCAGAACCCGGCGGAGGTGAAGACCGACGAGACGGTGCTCTCGTGGGTGGCGGTGCAACGCGCGGCCAAGGCGGTCCGCGAGGCTTCGGCGCGCGCCGCCGCAGGCGACGAGGCGGGGGCACGCCAGCAGTTGAACGAGGAGATCAAGCTGATGGAGTCAGCCGGCGATGCGCCCGTGGTGCGCGAGGCGCTCGGCACCTTGCGCGCTGCGCAGGCGCAGCTCGACTCGGCGGAGAACTCCTCGCGCAAGGGCAAGCGGATGTTCTTGATGAGCAGCGACGTCGCGCGCCAAAGCTCGCGCCGACGGCCGAGCGGGCCGACGGACACCACTGGCAATCCGGCGTGAACCCCAAAATCTATGTGGATTCTGACCACCGTCGGTTTTTTCAGCATCGTGCAGAAGCCCCGCCAGACGGGGCTAACGATCCGGGCACGGGTAGCGGCGGACTTGGACCGCCTGCGCGCGACGTATCTCCCCACGCTGTCGGCGACGGTCAGCGGCGCGGGGACGGACTATCCATATCGCACCACTGTGGGCCGAGAGGAGTTCGCACTGGCGCTGGCACAGATGGCGCGGGACATCACCTACGCGAACTTCAAGGGCGAGGTGGCGCGCCGGCAGGGTCACGAACGCGAGCGGACCTACTCCAAGGTGTGGGGCGTGTTGCAGGAACTGGAGGACGTGATGCGCGAATATCCAGCCACACGAAAAGCCCTGGGCATAAACGGCGCGAAGCGCTCCACTGACTTTGTGGCGAGATAAAATCTTGCTCGATTCCACGAATCGGAGTTCTTGCTCCACGGCCAGCCAGTCAACACAATGACCACCGACCGCACCGAGGGATGAAGATGGATTATGGCTACCGAAAAACTATCAGCATCAAGTTCTGTTCGGCAGCAATTCAGCACAGCCATCGGAAGCGGTGCGGTGGCTGGAAGTTGCTCAGATAGGCGCGCCTGTTTGCCTCGTTATTCGCGCACAATCCAGTATATGCGGGACCGTGCAATCCGCCGGCCCCTCCCTGAAACGGTGATCCTTTTCCTAACGCACTCGCACTCATGACACCCGAAGAGGCCATATTGGGCCTACGCGTCCGCGTGATCGGAGCTCCTGAACGTCAGGGCAGTATCACTGCTGCGCCGCGCGAAACCGAGGGGCGCTGGTTTGTCCGCGTGGAGTTCGATGATGGTGCCCGTCGCAACACACCTCTCGATCACCTCGAACTGCTCCCGAATGCCCTGGATGCCCTCAGTGAAATCGAGGCGGGACGCTTCCATGGGCCGGAAAGTCTTCGCAGAAATTTGCTGCACGAAAAACTCCACGGCCGCCTTTCCGAGGTCATGTATTCGATGGACACCTCGGACACCAATTTCCTCGCCTATCAGTTCAAGCCAATCCTCAAACTGCTGGAGTCTCCGACGAACAGCTTGTTGATTGCGGATGAGGTTGGCCTGGGCAAAACGATCGAAGCAGGCTTAATCTGGACCGAGTTGAAGGCTCGCGAAGGAGCCAGGACTCTGCTGGTCGTTTGCCCGCCACACCTAGTCACCAAGTGGCGCAACGAGTTGAAGCGGCGCTTCGGTGTGGAGGCTCAGGCGGCTGGCCCGGCTGAAGTCCTGGAGAAATTCAACGAGGCTCGTCGCAACCAGAGCAGCGGCTTTGCCCTCGTCGCCACCTATCACGGGCTGCGGCCACCCAAAGGCTGGGAGGACGAAAGCAATGGACCGGCCGCCCAACTGGCTCGCCAGCTCAACGCATGGGGTGACACCGAGGAGTCTTTTCTTGATCTGCTCGTCATGGACGAGGCCGCCATCATGCGCAATCAGGAGAGCCAGACCTCAAAACTGGGTGGACTGCTCACGCCGATTGCCAGGCACAAGATTTACCTGTCCGCGACTCCACTTCACACCGGCGCTCGAAACCTGTTCACCTTGCTGCGTCGGCTTGACCCGGACACGTTCCCGGACGAACAGACATTCGCGACCATTCTGGAATCCAATGCCCCTCTGGTCGCACTCCGCGAAACGATTCTCCTCGGGCAGCCTACGCGCGAAGGCCTGCTGGCGCAGTTGGACCGCGCCAGCCAGTCACCGCTGCTTGCCGGCAACCGCACGCTGGCGGATTTGCGCACCCGGATCAGCCAGGAGCCGGACCTTGCCAACGCAAAAGTTCGCGCGGAACTCGCCTATCAGAGTGAGCGGGCAAACTTGCTTTCCTACGTGGTGACCCGCACCCGGCGCCGCGACGTGGACAGCAGTCCCGTCCTACGCGAGGTCAACACGGTCAGGGTCAGGCTCAAACCCGTCGAGCAGGCGTTGTATCACCGCGTTACCGAGGCAGTTCATGCCTACGCCGAGACCCAGGACATCAACTCCGGCTTCCTCACCGTCATGCCTCAGCGTCAGGTCGCTAGTTGCATGGTTTCCGCTTACAAACGATTCAACGTCGTAACCGTTGACGACGAAGCCGTGAATCCTGACCTCACCTGGGATCGTCGCAGCAGTCAGGCTGGTCCGTTGATCCAGTTTCTCAGGGATGAAATCGCCGGCGCTTTCGATGCGCAAGCACTCCGCAGTTGTGATTCGAAATACGAGAAACTCCGCGAGGCCATCCGCCATCATTGGACTGACCATCCCGGCAGCAAGATCGTCCTCTTCGCCTACTTCAAGCCTACGCTCTACTACCTCAACGAGCGGCTTCGGGAAGATGGCATCGATACACTGCTCCTGACCGGCGACGAGACGCGCGACAAGCAGGAGATCGTTGATGAATTCGCCCGCGAAAATTCGGCACGCATACTTCTCTCCTCCGAAGTCGGCAGCGAGGGTCTCGACCTCCAGTTCGCCAGCGCCATGGTCAACTACGACCTTCCATGGAACCCCATGGTCGTCGAGCAACGAATTGGGCGAATTCACCGAATTGGGCAAAAGGCGGAGCGCATTGTTGTCATCAATCTTATTTGCGAGGGCACGGTTGATGAGCGCATTTACGACCGGCTTTATGACCGACTCGACTTGTTCCGTCGCACTTTGGGCGATTTGGAATCAGTGATCGGGCCGCTCATCAATGACCTGACCAAGGATCTCTTCTCCCTCCGCCTGAGCGCCCGACAGCAATCGGATCGAATCGACCAGACAGCCTTGGCCGTCGAGACCCAACTTAAGCTGGAGGAGGAACTGGAGCGTGATGCCTCCGTCCTCGCTGCCTACGGCGATTACGTCATCAACCAGATTTCCGCGGCTCACCAACGTGGTGAATGGATTAACGGACGCGACCTCGAAGCGTATGTGCTCTCCTTTTTCCGGCGGGTCTTTCCCGCCACCCACGTGCATGGCACTGATCAAACCGAAGGCATTTTCGAGATCGAACTCGATTCCGAAGCTTGGCACCACTTCAACGAGTTTCTGAGGTTGAAAAACCTACGCGGCCAGACGCAGCTTGACACCCAAGAGAGGCAGCGAGTGCGTTTCGATCACCGGGTCTTCAAATCGGGCGGTCCCCGTGTCGAGGTGGTCCATCAAGCCCACCCGCTCATTCGCTTCATAGGCCACTATCTTCGAGTTAACCGGATCATCCAACCCGTGGCCGTCGCCGTGGAAATCCCGGCTGCACTCCGCCCGCCGAACTCCATTCCTGGAGTCTATGCCTTCATCTCGCAGCGATGGACCGTGGACGGACTCCGCAGTTACGAGCGGCTCCATCACGAGGTCCTTTCCCTCGAGTCGCAGACGGCCATCGAAGACCCAGTCCTTGCCGCTTCAATTGTTGAAGTCGCCGCTGCCTTGGGAGGAGCATGTGCCGACGTTCCCCACCAAGGCGATCAACTGCTGGGTGCTCTAGGTAGTCGTCTCGGAGACTTGGAATTCGACTCCGACACTGCCTTCCACCGGTTTCTGTCCAGCACGGAGCGCGAGAACGAAGATCGGAAGCAAATCCAGCTTCACGGCGTGCAGCAGTTTGAAATCCGACGCACGACTGCAATTGAGCGCGTCCGCGACCTTCATGCCGCCCAGGGCCGTGGCGCACTCGTCGCGGCCTGGCAGGGACAGTTGGAAAGCCTGAGGGTGAAGTGTCAAGCCCAGCGCCAGAAGGTTGAGCACAAGAAGACGACCGGCGACTGCACCACCATCGCCGCCGGCTTAATTTTGATTCACTGAATGAGTGATTCGCCTTCCATCTGGAGTCGCCTGCGAGGGCTGTTTCGCGGCAACACCCCCACGGCTCCCGTTGCCAAGACGGCCAACCCGCAACCGGCAACAGAGTCGATTCCAGCGGATGTCCGGTCGACAGCGCCACCCCCTACGTTCACGTCCGCTCCGATGCCGACGCCACTTGGAGTCGCCGTCGCTCTTCCTCCGGTCGACCTTGTGCTGGGCATCGATCTCGGGACGAGTTGCAGCAAGGTCGTGATCGGTGACCCCGGGTGGCAAAATAAGTCCTACGCGGTCGCCTTCACGAATGCAGTTGGGGACATCTCCGCCTGGTTGCACCCCACGCGGTTCGGCTCCGAAGCCAATCTGAAGATGCGCCTCATGGACGACCCGTCTTCCGACGAGGTTCGCGATCTCCTGGTCTGCTATCTCGCCAAAGTCATCCGCGACTCGCGGTCTTGGTTTAACTTAAACGCACCGGCGGACTATCGGCGGCGGGAACTTCGATGGAGTCTCAACTTGGGCTTCCCCGACAAGTCAGTGGCAGGATCTAGATTCGAGTCCGCCTATTGGCAGATTGCTCATGTGGCCGTCGCTCTTGCTTCCAGCCAAGAGGAGCCGTCGCCCGAACTAGCCAGTCGTCTTCGTCGCCGGGAGCTTGTCATCGAGCCTTTCATCCCTGCTGAGCGCGTGAACCTTTATCCTGAAATCGCAGCCCAACTCGCCGGGTATGTAAACTCTCCCCACCGACAGCGCGGCAACCTGTTGCTCATCGACGTGGGTGCCGGCACCCTTGATGTGTCCACCATCATCCTGCACGGTGATCAGGAACAGGACGTCGTCTCGTTTCACTTCTGCGAAGTTGAATCATTGGGAGTGTTGCGGCTTTATGAATGTCGGAGGAACCGACTCGAAGCAATCGTGAACGGCTGCTCTATGTATCCACTCGAGCATTTTCAGGACGGTTCCCGTCCCGTTCCCGAGCGAATCCAGGACTTGATTCAGAATCCTTCACCGGTTCTCAAGCAGGCCTACGACGAGGTTTCCACCGACTTTGCTGATCAGGTGATTACTGTGGCGTTGCGCTGCCTCGTCCGTTTTCGAGCCTCGCAACGACAGGCGCACGCCAACGATGGCTTTGAACCTTGGGGAAACAACCTCCGCTTTTTTCTCACTGGAGGTGGATGTCGCTCAATTTTCTACCAAGCCCAGCTCGCGGACGGTCCGCTGGAAGAGAGATTGGTCAAAAATTACACTCGATGGCACCTTGATCGAGACCGACGACGCGCGATCCAAGAGGGACTGCTTCTTGAACGCCTGCCCTTGCCCGAAAATCTGGAAAAGTTTCCAGAGTCACTCCACTCGCACTTTGATCGGCTGAGTGTTGCCTACGGACTCGCCCTTGGGGGTGGTGATAGCGGAAACTTGATGAGGATCACCGCCGCCACGGTTGCTCATTAGCACGCCCGCTACGTTACGGAGTTTAGACCAGGCTGCCCGGCATCGGCGAATGCCCCGTAGTCCTCGTGAGCGAACCATGCGCCTGACCGTCCTGTGCTGACCAATACCGCAAATCAGATCGAGACGCTTTCCTGTGCCAGCCACAAGCGCACCACCTGCGCCGTTGCCGGTGAAACCGGCTGGTTGCACGCCCGCAGCAGTTGATCGATCTCCCAGCCGCCGTCGGCACCCATGCGAAGCGACAGAGTCGCCCGCTCCGGCTTGAGCACGCGATAGATGAACACCTTTCCTGCGGCGACGCGTTCGCAGTAACCCCCAACGCAGTTGCGCTGTTGCCGGCTCTCCTCTCCCAGTTGGCGCGGTTCTGTTAGCGGCACGATGTCGTTAGTGCCGGGAACGGGCGGCGGGGGAAACGTCAGCTTCAGCCATACTGGCTCCCGCAGCAGCATGTGCCGCTGGTAAGCCGCATCGATTGCCTGACCGCGTTCGCGCAGTCCGGCCAGCGTGCGAATGCTGCCGAACCGAGGCCGCTCGTCCATGCGCCGGAGCGTGTCCACCAAGTCTGCCAGAAGGTGGACTGCCGACCCGCCGAGTCGTTCCTCCTCGGACGAGGCAATCTCGGCCAGGAGCGCGGGCGTGACGAACCCCAGCAGTTGAGGCTGGCAGGCCAGTTCCAACACCCCGGTGTTGATGGCTGGCACGTGGGCCAACCGTTTGGCCATCTCCGGGTCGTCGGCGACGTCGCGTAACGCCTGCACGCGTTCAACCGTAACGGTCTCCGGGAGGATTTTGCCGAAGATGTTCACCCACGCCTGAGTGCCGGGGAAGCCAAGCCAGCCCAAGATGTCGCGTTGCGGTTGGCAGGACAACTCGGCGGCTTGCTTCCCCAGGTTCCCGAACAGCGTCCTAAACCGAGCCAGATTGGCGGCGCAGAAACCGAGGGAGGGATTCTGTTCGAGCAGTTCAACGGACTTCTCTCGCTCCTGCACCATCCGTAGGACCGCCCACTGCCGGGCTGGAAAGCGCTCCGCCGCCTGCGCCACTTCGGGAGGAATGGCTTGGCGAAAAAGTCGGAAGGCGAGGTGCTTCTCCAAGAGCGGGTCCAGCGACTGACCGCGCACCTCGGCAGGCCCCGGCTCAATCGCCAACGGATCGTGCTTGGGCCGCAGCAGCCGGAACACGGGCACGAAGCGGCTCCATTTCGATTCGCCGTTGCGTCGGCGCGTTGCCTCCAGCAGCGGCCAGGTGCCCAACCGCATCTCCTCCTGCGCCGTGGTGATGCAAAGCTGCCCCTGGCTGAAGCGGAAGCCGGGGCGGCGTGCGGCTGAAGGGCGTGGTGGTTTCACTCCGGCGGTGACTGGGCTACGGATTCCACTCAGATG
>Ga0172376_10002595_pt1 | contig 21906 bp, 16 predicted proteins | sample Lak35m_FD_121114 | JGI IMG/M metagenome (GOLD analysis project Ga0172376, IMG submission 121114) | Freshwater microbial communities from Kabuno Bay, South-Kivu, Congo - kab_092012_35m | ecosystem: Environmental > Aquatic > Freshwater > Lake | place: Democratic Republic of the Congo: South-Kivu... | reverse complement strand
CCGCTGCCAGTCCCGCGACGACGACCGCCAGGTAAAGGTTGCCGTCGAGCCCAAAGACGCGGCCGGCCGAGTCGTCCGCCGCGTTGGTATCGGTGAATCTTAGGTCGTTCATACTCAGAAGCGCGGAGTCAGGACGGCGTCCTGAAGTCCAAAAATGGTGAATAGCGCGCCCATGATCGCCGCCGCGGCGGCGATGATGATCCCGGCGACAATGCCGCTCTTGCCCTCGGCATCGCCCTTGCTGATGGCGTTGGCGCCCGCCCAGATTTTCAGGACGCCCCAGAAGAATCCCACCATGAAGACGAGGGCGAGGGCCGAGCCGAAGCCGTCTCGCAGGGGTTGGAGCTGCGCCAGCGCCGCCCACGGGAGCAGATCTGAATCAGGCCGAGGCATGGCGTGTAAGCATACGAAACACAGTTGAGTTCGCGGCAACGCCGCTCGCCGCAGAAGCTGTGACGGGTGAAAATGGGAGCGACGTGGGTTCCACTGCCCTTGTATTTGCATACGAAAAGATTCCTTGTCAACAAAAACGTATGCAAATACAAATTCACCCATGAAGTCCCCCGCTGGCTCGCGTCCGAAGGGCGAGGTTCGCACGAGCTTTTCGCTCTACCCCGCCGATCTAAAAAATCTGAACGATTCGCTCGCGCTTCTCGCCGAGCGGAAGGTGTCCGCGGACCGGACCAAATTTGTGAGGTGCCTTCTGCACTCGGCGACGGAACTCGATCTTTTCGCCTACGCCGCGGTGCAGCACCGGGAAGATTTGTTGAAGACCGGTCCGCGCGAAATCGAGTATGTCGAGGAACGGGTCACCATCGTCCTGCCCGGGGCCGACCTGAGCAAAGTGGAAAAGGCCGTGAGCCAGCTCAAGGCGAAGGGCGTCCGCGCCAATGAGAGCTACATTCTCCGCGCGCTGCTTCGTCGATTGCCGTCACTCGATATGCTGGTGCCCGTGGTCGCAGCCTACCTGGAAAAATTTCCCGACGGCCGTTCCCGTGCTGGCCGGGAGAAAAGGAAATGAACGATTTGACGGAGCGGATCGCGCGCGTGCGCGGTTTGGAGACACACCTGCGGGCCAATATCCGCGGTCAAGATCACGTGCTGCCACGGATCGCCGCCGCCTTCGCGCGCGGGGCACTGGGCGTCTCTTCACCCGACCGACCCCGCGCTTCATTCCTCTTCGTCGGTCCCACCGGCACCGGTAAAACTGAAACGTTCATGTGCGCCACTGACTACGTGTTCGGCCCGGGTCATCTGGTTTCATTCGATATGTCGGAGTATCAGGACCGCGCCGCGGTGAACAAGCTGTTGGGGGAAGGCCGAGACGATCCGGGCCTCCTCGGCCGCGCGCTGGCCTCAACCACGAGCGGTGGCGTCCTCTTCGACGAACTCGAGAAAGCTCACCCGCTCGTGCTCGATCTGTTTCTGCAGATTCTCTGGCACGGCCGCGTCACCGTCGCGACAGGTCAGGTGCTGCGATTCGGCGACTACTTCGTTGGGTTCACCTCGAACATCGGCGCAGCGGACGCCATGCGAATGGAACGTTCCCGACTGCCCAGCATCGAGCAGGCGGTGCTGCGCCGGGTGGAGCAGGAACTTCGCCCTGAACTGGTCGGGCGGATTGGCGAGAAACTCGTGTTCGCGCGCCTGACCCCGGACGTGCAGCGAGAAATCTGCGAACTGGAAATCGCCCGGGAGATTGCCCGGTTGCGTGCGGGTGGCTTCGAACTGGCGGTCACACCCGAGGCGATGGAGTTCCTGCTAAGGGAGGGGTTTCATCCGCAACTCGGCGCCCGGCCGCTCCGGCAAACAGTGGAGCGACAATTACAGGACGCCGTGGTCCGTGGGCTGTTTGCGTGCGGGTCTGGTGCCGGCCGAGTGGTTTTTGATGTGGGACTCAACTCGTTGCGGCTGGTTGAATGAACGGCAAGATTTTGGGCGGCCGGTCAATAGGTGCGGCAGCGTTGAGCGCAAAAGCAGACGCCAGCCGCGGAGCTCATTTGGGAGGAAATCGACCAATCGACCGAGATCTCGGCATCAATACGGACCTTCGTTGTGGAGCCTTTCAAAGCTTCACATAGTTCACTTCCGCGCCTCGCGTGAGCCGTGCCTCTTGCATCGTTTGCTCCAGCGAAAACGGGCCGGGTTCGAAGCGTTGGAAGATATCGAGGCCGCGGTCGATGGTGATTTTCCAGCCGTGGTCGGTGGTGATGCTTCGTGCGTGGAAGTTCGGATTGTGATCCAGATCCCACGAGACAGCGACTCGCGACCCGGTGAAGGCCTGCACGATCTGTTTCAGGTGTTCGTCCTGCTTCACGCACGTGTCCATATCCGATTGCGTGATCAACTGCACTTCTACCTCGTCGCCTTCAGGCACGAGATCGTGAACCATGTGAAGGAACTCCATAAAATTACGCGTCTGGTGGAACGCGCGCACGTAGGGGTCCCGCACGGTAACTTTTTTCGCCCCTCGAAGATGGTCGGCGAAGATCCGCCGGTAGCTCCACCCTTTGCTGTTCTCGGGAATCACGACGTGTGCCGGCTTTGGTTCCAGAGGCGCTTCGGGCTTGGTCGGGGCGGGAATTGCGTCGGTGCCTCCGAGGGGCAGTGAATCCGTCGCGGGAACCGTCGCCACTGGGCCGTTTCCTTCGGTTCCCCCAGCTTGGAGTCGGTGCATGCCAGCGAACTCCGGGTATTGTAGCTCCTCAGGCGTCAGCACCGTCTTGGACTTGCCTGTCGCTTTTCGTCGGTAGGTGAAGTCGTGAGGCTTGAAGGTATCGTCGATCCGCAGGATGTGCTCTCGCACGCGGCGCCTACATTCCATCGAGAATGCGAGTAGTTCCTCGATTTCATCGGGGGTCGTTCCGCCTTGCGGGTAGAGAATCTTCATCAAGCCAGAGAACGTCTTCTCGATGCCGGTCTGATCGCGCGTGGAAATTTCAGAAGTGATTTCAAAGTCCGTCTTGTAGGCACTCGTGAAATCTTCCGTGCGCTGGTGCTTCAGAATTTCGGCGAAGTAATCCACGATGAAGCCGTAGCCGCTCGTGAAAAGGTCATTGCGGATCGGGGCAACTTCCCAGCCGGGGCTGAACGCATGGAGACGGTCGAGGAAGGCGGAATCGATGTATTTATCGGGTAGCTGCTCGTAGAAGTGCGAGTGCTTCAGCATGTAGGCGACGGACTTCTTAGTGTTGCCCATGAAGACCATCGAGGCCTCGGCGGTGAGCTGCTCGATGCCGCGCGAGAATGACCGGTTGGCCATGTAGTTCTTCATGATGTCGACGAGCGCCTTATCGACCTTCTTGTCCTTCCCGGCGAACTCGTCGAAGCACACACAATCCCAGAACCCCACCAGGCCGATTTTCCCCGACGCATTGCTCACGAATAGTTTTGGCGCCGTAACCTCCGAGCCCGAAATCAGCATTCCGTGCGGCGAGAACTCCGCGTAAACGTGGGATTTTCCGGTCCCCTTCGGGCCTAGCTCAAGGAGGTTGTAGTTGCGCTCGCAGAATGGCACGAAGCGCAGGAGCTGAAGCAGTTTCGCCCGGCGGGTGAGCATTTCCGGGTTGAAGCCGAGACTCTGCACCAAGGTGTCGATCCATTCATCTGTGGTAAATTTGGCCCGCGCTTTTAGGTATTCGCCGTAGTCCACCTTCGAGACCTGAATCGGCTTGAGACTGTCGATGTGCCAAGGGCTGGATTTTGCTTCCTCGCTTATTTCGTAAGTGATTTCGGTGATACACCAGATGCCGCCCACCAGAAGTTTCGGATGTCTGCGGACGAAATCATCCGGGATGGGCACCTTGTTCAGGCCGAGGTTCGTGAACTCGGCCTCATAGAAGCCACCCTTGTCGTTTAGCTCGACCGTCACCTTGTCGATGACCTTGTGTCGGCCGCGTTCCTTGATGATCGACTTGGTCAATTCCGCTTCGTTGCGGTGAACATAGTGCTTGGTGAGGATTCGCTTCACCGCCTCCAGCCCCGTGCGAATCGTCGCTTCATCGTCGGTTGCGCAGTGCTGCCCGAGCAAGTATTCGAGCACATAAGTGGGCACCACGGCATTCTGCTTCAGGCCCTTCGTGATGTCTTTGCGGACTACGAGGCCGGGAAACGCATCGACGATCTTCCGATCCAACGGCGCGAGATTCGCTGGCGGTGGCGGCGGAGTATCCCCGATAGGATCAGCATCGTGCGGGGCAGGTGGCGGCATCGAATCAGAGTTCATCGAAGTCGGTGGCGAAGGGTTTTTGCAGTTTGAGACGGTGAGTCTTGTAAGGGACCGCATTTTGACCGCCCCCGGTCATTTCCTCGATGCGGATTTCGACCTCCTTGCCATTGAACGGATCGGCCGCACGCGAGAGGGCGAGATCAGCTACGGTTTCACGTTGACGCGCCTCGGCCTCGGCGGAGTTGAACGTGAGTGTCTTCAGTTCCGAAATCGGTGCGCCGTCCACCGTGAAAATCCCGACACGTAGCGTCCGGCCAAGCACCTTGGTTGCCGTGGGACGGTCCTGATAAAGAGTCAGGGATACGCGCCCCGTCGTGATTTTGGTTGGGGCGCGGAGCAGATCGACTTCGACCTTTCCGGTATCGTCTGTGCGGGTCTTGTGAATTCGCATCACCGGGACAACCACCTCCTGAAGGCTGAAGCCCCCGTGGACGTAGCGTTTACCCGAGCCTTTGAGTGGGAAACGTCCGAGCGCCAATGGAAACGCCGCAACCCAATCGCCCGACAACCCGAGCGCTTCGGCGGTGAAAACTTTCACGCCCTTTGCTGCCTTGAGTCCGCGGCCGAGCGCGAAGCGACGATTCTGGGAAAGCCACTCCGCCGCGAGTGGCAGCGGCAAATCGTCCGCTTCAGTCACGTTGTTTTGCTGAAAGATAAAGCCGTGATCGGCGGTGAGGAGCACTTGGCTGCCATTCGCGCTGGCGATCTTCTTCAATAGTTTTAGGAGGCTTTCGATTGCAGTCTCTACCGCTTCCGTGGTCTGCGCCTCCGTCGCAAGTTTGTCGCCCGTGGCGTCGATCGTATTGTGATAGAGATAGATTACGTCGTGGTCTCGGACCAGGGCGCGGGCCTCGGTCGCGGTGTTCATCTCGGTGAACACTTCCGCTTGCAGCGCGGTTGCGCGACTTCCTGCCGTCGCAGCGAGGATTTCATTTCGCCCCTTTGTCCCTGCTGCTTCACGCCCGTCGACCGCCACCGTGCATTTTTCGGGATCAAGCGCGCGAGCCGTGCCGGGGAGGAGTGCCGCCATGCCGAGTTGGGTGTAGCTCGGCAGGACGCTCAGCATGGGATCGAGCTCCGCTTTCCAGCGATTCTCGGCGAGCAGCCGCTCCATCAATTCTACGGCGACCTCGAAGCGCAGCGCATCGGAGATGACCACGCATACCTTTTGACCCTTGTCCACGAAGGGTCGCACGTAATGCGCGTAAAAATCCGTCTGCTTCACCACCGGGGCTTCTCCCGGCCAGCTCGTCATTTTCGCGACTTCGTCACCCCAGTGGTCAGCCAGCGGAAGCAGAAAGTTCGCCAGATACGTTTTTTCCACCCGTTCGGTGATGCGCTCCAGCAGCGCCACCTGACCGTAACTGCGTGCATGGAACTGAAACTTCCGGTAGGCGGTGTCGATCCGATACCACGTGCTGGTGTAGCGCTGAACGGCGGCATCAATTGATTCGATGCGCAGCTCCGCGGACGCGAGTAGATCGCGAAGGATCACGGCCTGCTCCAGCGCGGCATATCCGTGGCGGTGGTCGCCATACCAAAACGAATCGCGTCGCTGTTGAATGCGCACGATCAGTTCATTCATAGGCAGGCTTTCCGTTTCATGCGCTCCGCACAGGCGATGCAGGATGAATCGTTCAAAAAGAGGAAACACATCGCTGCTGCCCAGCGCGCGCATGTCATCCAACGCATCGAGTTGATTGGAGAGGTTCAGTTCCCGCTCCATCAGTTCGGCCCACCGCCGGTAGGCGGGACTGTGAGTCTGGCTATCTTTCCAATGCTGGAGAAACACCTGGGCGTGGGCGCTGAGATTGACTCCACGGTCGAGCGGATTGGCCGCGCGGAAAAGTGCGCGCGTGAAATCGTGCAACGTCGGTGTCTCGCTCGTGTAGCCAAAAGCGAGGCCAACTTCTCGCCAAAACGGACCAAGCAATCCCAACGCGCCGAAGGTTGCCTCCACAGGATCGACCAGGTCATTCCCCTGCCGCCCTTTCGCGCCTGCGAGGAACGCCAGCAAGACAGCATCGACGTCAGGAGACGCGGCGCCTACCGCAACCGCCATTAGCTTTCGACGAAGTGAGGCTGGTTCTTCGTTCGGCACCAGGATACCGCGCAGGGTTTCCACGTGTTTCGGCGCGTCGAAAAAGCCTACATGCGCCTCCACGACCGGGCGCAATTCGTAAGGCAAGCCCACCTCCTGCAGGGCCAGCGAGGCTCGGTCGGCCTTGTATTCGTGGCCTTGGAGCAGGAAATCGAGGAGCCAGTTATCCGCGTCCAATGGTCGGGCGCTCGGCAGATAGACCAGAAAACGCGACTCGGGCGCTCGATGAATGGTCACTTTCGTTCCAAATTCGGTGCCGACGACTGTAAACTTGCGCACCCCCTCGTCAGCGAAAGCGTCAAAAACCTTCTCCCACTGCCGCTCCGCATCATACCAGAAAACGATGCGGTGGCGCTGCAGAACAAGACGGAGGCTTTCGTGGATGCGCTTCATGTCACAGACAAATTATTGTGGGGTTCGGCGATGCGGGAGAACTCAATTCGCACAAAACCTGTTGGCGGAGATCACGAAATGCAGGCTCCATCATCAGGGACAAAATCCCGTCCGTGATCTCTCGATTCTGCTGCCGTGCGCTGGGCCTGATGGACGGCAGGAGTCACGTTCACACGGCAACCGACCAATTGTCGGGAACCAATGCCGGCGGTTTCGTCCAGGGTGTTTCGACGATGGAATCTTGGAACCACTGATCTCGGAGGTTGGCGTGTTCCGTAACGATGATTTGGAAACCCGGCGCTTCCTTCGTCGTGAACTCATGGAGCATGTGGAAGAGCTTGCGCACTTTTTCCAGGTCCGAATCCCTCTCCGTCTCTTCGACTGTTCCCGCCGCTGATTTGTAAACCTGCTCGGAGGGAAAATAGACCTGTGTGGGCTGATCCAAGAACAGGAAGCCCGGCATAGGCCTGCGGTTTGTTGAGGTGAAATGATGCAAGGCCAACAGTGCACCCAGGTGGTAGGCCAAGTGGTTCGCTCCGCCGCCGGTCTTGTTCATGGGCACCGGTCGCTCCGGGCGGTCGGCTACGACTGTTAGGCGGGCCAAGTCGAAGCGAAACGGGAATTCGGAAAACTCCGCCTCCAGCTCCTTCACATAACGGCTGATGCGGTTGGAGATGATATTGACGATGGAGGCCAGACGCTCCGCGGTGTCATCTACCCCAAGGGCTGACTCCAATCGCTCAACGGTTTCCGCCAATTCCTCGGCCCGCTTTTTTAATCGTTCGAGTTCATTATCGGGCCGATAGGTCTCCAAGAAGAGGCTTACACGCCCTACGATTCGCGCCGCAGCCGCGTTCCGGTTGCCCATTTCTGCGATTGCCGAGTTGGCCGCGATCGCCGCCGATAGTTCTTCCGTCTTACTCCTAATCTGTTGGTTCAGCACATTCAGGTGGGCATTCACCTTGACGGTGTATTGTTCGAGCTGCGGGCGCTCGCCCTGCACGCTGGAAAGCTCCCGATCCAATGATTGGAGTTCGCGAATCAGAGCCGCCCCAATTGGCGAGCTGAGGCCCAGATTTTCCGGGGCAAAGGGCCACTGCCACTCGCCGGTGTCGGGATTATTCGGTAGCGCGTGGATGGATTCCAGGCGGCTCTTCTGCTCGTTGGCTTCGTTGGTGAAGCCGACTTCCCTTTCCGTAAAAACCCGCGTGGCCCGCAGCGTTTCGCCGACGGAGGCTCTTTCCCTTCGAAGGATGGCTAACTCATCCTCCAGCGCCGCAATCCTGCGTGTGTCTTCTTCGGGGATGGCCGTCGGCTTCCATGTGATGATGGTCGCCAGAATCGCCAGAGCCTCGGCGGTGTTCGCAGGGGCAGGGCCGCGAGCGAGGATGCCGACTTGTTGGGCCTCGGAAATGAGCGCCAGCGCGCGTGTGTTTAGCTCCTCATTGAAATGTTCGGCTTCGGCCAGTTGCTTCTGCGCGATCCTGAGGTCGCGGCGGACGCTGCGGAGTTGCTGGTCAGTCTCCAGTCGGTTGTCCGCCGTTAATCCCAGCAGGATGGGCAAGGTGTCCTTGATGGCCTGCGGAAGGAAGGGCTCGTTCTGCCGGTAGAAAAGCTGGTCCTTGTTGGCGATGATACCCTGTTTCTGAAAAAGGTAAAAGAGCGTGTGCTTGATGGAGGCGAAGAAGGATGCCCGGCTCTGCTTTTCCGGCACCTCGGTCTTCACCACGGGTATGCCGAGGAGTTCCGTGAGCAGCGACTCCACGCCATCATCGTCGGCATTTTGGGCCAACTCGGCGAACGATGGAGGCTCGACGGTTGCGCCGCGCAAGATCATCGCCCGTGAACAGCTCGCCGCGTTGGCCGCTGGCGCCGGTTTTGCGACCATGACTTGTTCGCCGCTGAACTGGAAAATCACGGCATACCAGGAGACCTTGTCGCGGATGGGTCCCTCGGGGATGTTGAAGTCGCTCCGTCCCATGCAGTATTCGACGATATCGGACAGCGCCGATTTGCCGGTAGAAGAACGGCCGGTGATGATGTTCAGGCCGTGAACCTTGAAGGTGATGCGCCGGATTTCGCCCGAGTGGCTGTAAATGATGATTTCTCGTATGTTCATGGTCTGATTCCCAGCGTGGTGTAAATCGTCGCCCGGTCTTTGATCTGCGCCAGCTTTGCACCCAGAGTCTTGGCGACGCTTTGGCATTCCTTGGTGTCCTGTGAGCCGGTAATCGCTTTCTTAACCTGTCCATCAAGCACCGTGATGCTGCCGTGCTCATCGACCTTGATGGCTCCACAGACCATGAGGTAGGCGAAGGCTTCCATGGTGAAGGGGAAAAGGCCGCGACTCCGTTCCGCAAGACCGACGCGGATTTCCGGATGCTCCTGCAAAGTGCTCGTGAGGTAGGCGCGCTTACTTTCGCGGATCAGCTCACGGGTGCTCTTGTGCAGACTCAGAGGGAGGATGAGCAACGTGAGCGAAAACGGCATAGAGCTTCCACTCTGAGCGGTGAACCCCTCAATGCCTCTGGCCAATACCAAGCCGCAAAATGCGGGATTAAACAACGTGCGAACCTCGCGGGGGCGGTCGTCCCATGTGTTCATGTGCTCCCCCCGTGTAGAATCTCGGCAATGCGCTCCGGGAACCGTGGGTGCCAATACACACGCGGCTTCTCTTCATTGGCGAGAATGTGGTAACTGCCCGAAACGACAAAGCTCGCCGTAACGTCACGACGGATGCGCAAATTCAGATTTTCCCGTGTCGAAAGGTCGTTGAAGAGCTTTTTGCCAAGAGCCTGAAGCACGACCTCGGGCGCATCCGTTTTCAGGTCGTCAAACGTGATCTCGCGGACGCGCGCCCATTCACGAACTAACCGCTTATCGTAGCGCTCCAGTTCTCCGTCGAGGGTGGCGCTCTCACGTAGCCATGCGCCGCGCTGCTGAGAGGCTTGATAGTAATCGAGTATGGCGCGGCTGATTCGGCCCGTGCCCAGGCCGATGGCCCTGAGTTGCTTCACAAAACTGCGGTCATCGGTCTCGGGATGGATGCCGCCTTCCGGCTCGGCATCTTCAAAGTCGATGGGGAGATTTTCGTCGCGGAACTGCTCGGAGAAGAAACTGACCATCTCCCAAACCTCTCCGCCCCTGAACGCCTGCACCCTTTTCCCCGTCAGCAGTTCGATGCACGCATCTACCCACCACCCTTCCAGACGCTGAAAAACCGAGGCCCTCGATTTGGGGCGGACCGCCTTTAGCTCGGCCATGACCAACTGCGGGATGTAATTGATGCGTTGGCGCTGGTCGAAAATCGTGATGCGGCGGAAAAACGACGCCCATTTATCTTTGGCGAGCGTTGCCAAGAGATCGCGCGTTTTCTGGATCGTTTTGGATGTGGAGCCGGCGAGCGTGGCCTCGATCCGCGCCACCAGGTCGTCGGGGGATTGCGCGTCGGGCAGAAAGACGGCCAACAGGGAACCGATTTGAACCTGCCCGGTCGTGACGAGGTAGTAGCGCACCGGCACCGGGCTTTCGGGAGTCTTGAGATAATCAGTCAGCCAAATGCGCACCGACTTCCAGAAATCTGGCGAAAGATCGGTCAATGCGTCACCCGGGGCCTTGTGTTTCAACGAGGCGAGGATGCGCCCTTCATCCGGGTCGGAAAAATCGACGTCGTCATCTTTCTCGATGAAGCAAACCGACTCTTCCGGCTGGCGCAGGATTTCCAGCAAGGCGTAGCGGATTTGATACAGGTAGCCGAGCGCCGGCTCGGATGCGGAAAATTGAGACGCAGCGTCGGCCATGAGTCTATTCGTCCTCGGCTGCAGCTAGGCCAGCGATGGGGGCGAGGGCTTCGCCGAGTTTGAGGTAGTTGACCTTCACGCCGTCATCGAGGTCGAGGGCCGGGCGGCTTTGGGCCAGCGGCAGCAGGACATCGCGTTCCCATTCTTCGCATTCGCGGAGGTTCTTCTTGAGCTGATCGCTTTCTTTCCGGGCCGCGGTCTTCTCCTTTGCGGAGGCCGCCACCACCTGAGCGTGGTCGAGGTGTTCGATGCGGGCGCGGAGTTTGACCAGGTAGTTGCGGAGATAGCGATTGAGGACCAAATTCGGAGTGTCGCGCGTCATCCGGTGGAGATAGACGAGCGCCGCGAAGGCTCCTTTGGGACTACGAAAGAGCCAGTAGATGGGGCGCTTTTTATAGGTCTGGAGGTGGTTCTTGTAGAAGTCGGTCAGGAAGTATTTCCGGAGATCCTTGCCAAGGGATTCTTCGATGAAGCGCAGGTTTTCGTTGAGCGTGGCATCGCCGAAGGTGGCGCGGAGGAAATCGCGGGTGCGGGCCATGATGTCGTCCTCGAACCACTCGCCATCGAGCACGGGGATGATGCCGTCCTCGTCGGGGGCGAAGGTGAGTTCGGCCAGTGGCTTCCCCACCTTTTCCAGAAACTCACGCAGGGTGTCGCCGGCGTTGGCGAGGATGAGGCCGGGGTGGTCGAGCCCATAGCGGCCCATCATGCAGCCGACGGCATAGGAGAGGAAGGCGGCCATATCGCGGCGGGCCTCGGCGCGGGCGAGGGTGATTTGCTCCGCGGGCACTTCGGGCTGCAACTCGCCGTCGAGGCCGTAGGCGGCGATGAAGAGCCGGTTGTTCTCCGTCTCCAGCTCCTGCATCCGGCGGATGGCGACGGTGCTCTGCGCCTCCCAATTCCGCCAGCTCGCCTCCAGCGTCGCGCCCTTCAGACCCGGCCGCAGCAACGGCTGGTCGCGGAAGTCCCACGAGGTCTCGAAGTTGTCCCAGTCGGCGCGGGCGAGTGAAACTGCATTATCAACAATCGAATACATTGCCTCCTTAAACGGCTCGATTTCGGCCTCAAGGATCGGCAAAGCTTCAATGGTTTCGAGCGGGAAATTTACGGTCGGATTTAAGGCATTTGCTAGCACGCTCGCGACATTGGTGCTCATGAAAGCCGCGAGCAGTTTTAGCTTCTCAGGGTCTGCGAACAACGATGATCCACTGACATCAAATATGAAGCCCTTCTCGCAAATCCGAACAGTCAATCGTGATACACTGATAAATGACCATGTGACCGACGGTCGAAAGAAGAACTTGCGATTCTTGATTACGAATTCCGGATCAGAAATCTTCGGGTATTTCGCTCGAACCATATTAAGAAGATCGTCTCCGTTATTCGTATAGCGAATCACAAATTCGTTGTTTCCATACCACCTTCTAAAGTCACCGCCTTTATTATACGGAAACCAATTAAACCCTTTGGAGTTTCCGGAAGCGGCCGATTCACACGAAAAGCCTATTTTAGAAACACCGATTTCGCACCAAAGCCTCAAATATCTCTTATTGTCGGTTGTGGACATTCCCTGCCGAGCGTCACCGATGCTGCCGGCGTTGCTCCCTAACGAGAAGATCTCCTTTGCACGTTTGGACAGCCAATAGGCAAGAGGACTTCCAGGTATTTTGCTGAAATCCCGCAGCTTGCCTGAGAAGCGAACTGCCCCGGATGCACCCTTCAGTGCTTGAACAAATGTCGCTGCCTTTTCGGCCTCAGAAGCGCCGTCAACCAAACGAAAATAGGATCCTGATACATCCGGGGCTCGCAGATTCTCTATAACGAATGCGGTGGCTTGAACGACAGCGCCCCCAATTGAGTCGAAAGCCTGTGCACCCAAATGGCACATGGTTCTCACACACCGCTCATCAACGATCATCTTTCTGAGATCGTAAAAGCTAGATAGAAACATCCAGCTTTGCATTGTAATCATGGCAGTAAACCCTTTGGGCTGAGTTAACGCGAAGCCTTGTGCCATGAACATGGAGAAAAGGTCCGCCTTAGTATTTTTATAGTAAGACTTGCCGAATAGTTTTAGAGCGGGATTCATTAGATTCACCCCCATATACGGCGGATTCGCCACGACGACGTGATACCGCTGGGTAAGCGCATCGGCTTGTGCGAGCACGCGCAGGACTTTGAGGTGAGTCTGGGCGACCATGAGGTCGCCAGTTGAGAGTTGAGGGTTGAGAGTTGAGAGTTTGGCTCGGATCGAAACAATTTCGGGTTCAGATACACACGGCTGAATGAGCGACCCGAAGTTCTTCGCTTCCTCGAACTGGTATAGGAGCGTTGTGAGTTGAGGGCTGAGGGCTGAGGGTTGAGCGCCCAGAGCCTTGAAATAGTCGGAGAGTTCCCCGTCCGCGAAGCGCACATCGCGCAGCTCGATGATGCGGGGCCGGACGAGGTGTTCCGGCTGGAAGAAGCGACGGGATTTTTCCCGGGCCTTGAAGACGAGGGCCAGCTCGGCGAGCTGGGCGGCGCGGGGGCAGATCTCCAGCCCGTGCAGATTGTGCCGCAGGATGAGGCCCGGGATCTCGGAGGGCGCGTAGCCTTCCTCCTCGTAGATTGCGTAGAGCAGATCGAACCCATACGTCAGCATGTGCGCGCTGCCTGCGGCCGGATCGAGCAACCTGATCTCCTCAGGTTTGCCGATTTTCAAAAAGTCCGGCTCTGCATCGCCCTCGATGTAATAGGGCATCTGGGCGCGCAATCGTGACTGCGGCCGATTCAATAACCAGAGGCGACCAAGGGAATTCTCGACGAGGTAGCGAACGATCCAGTGCGGAGTGAAAAGCTGAGTGACGGCGGGGATGTCCTCGGTGGGCACGGCGCTCTTGCGGGCCATGACCTGGTCCTTTTTTTCCGAGATGTAGAACTGGTAGAGCCAGCCAAGGATTTCGACATTGGCCCGCTGCCCGTCGCCGCAATCTTCGTCGCTGATCTCGGTGCGGAAGCCGTGGACGACGGAGTGCGCGGTGAGGAGGTCATCGGGGAGGAGCAGCTCTGTCTCGTCGTCGAGTTTCTCGAAGAGGTTCGGTAGCAGGGCGTGGTAAAAACGGCAGGCGGCGAGGACGAGGTGGCGATAGACCTCGCCCTGGGGATTGGCCGAAGGCAGCGCTCCATCCAGCAAGCGATTGAGCCGGGCGGCATCGGTGTGCTTGGCCAGCTCGGTGGGAAGCTGTCCCGAGCGGGTGACGCGCAGTAACTCTGGTAGCGTTTCGTCAGCAGAGGGAGCTGTGATCACACGAGCACCGAAGGGATGCCAGCCGTGGGCATCTATGAAACGCAGGGCGGCGAGGCGGTTGAACCAAGTGTAGGCCACGCGCTCGACGAGACCCTTGCGGTCCCGGTCCGATTCGCGCCGCAGGCTCTCCCGCTGCGCATTCATGGCGCGCAGGTCCGCCGTGTCGCCGGTGAGCACGAAGTCGAGCTTGCGCGTGACCGCCTCCATGAGTTGGAGGCGGACGGCCGGGGCGAAGGTCTTCAGGGCGGAGGTGTTCATGGGGTGAGACGGAAAAAGACCTGGATCGCAGAGCGGAGGTCGCCCGGACGAATGCCGCCGCCCAAGGTGTTTTTCAGTGAAGCGAGAATCGAGGGCCACTCGGGCGAATCTACCGGAAAGGAGCGAAGGAAACGCTCGAGATCGTCGACAATGGATTTTGGCAGCTCAGGCCCAGACTGGCCGGGCAGAGTGCCGGCCAGGCGGAAAACGTCATTCCGATGCTTGGCGATATTCTTTGAATCCACCTCGACCCCCGCGGCTTTGTCTCGCGTCAGGTTGAGCCAAGCCAGGGCCTTGAGGGGAATGAGCGCGGTCGCGTTGGCAAAGGGCAGGCCCTCGTGAACGGCGTGGTGTTTTTGAATCAACGCATAGTAGGCGTCATCCAGCAGCAGGGCGGACAAGCTGTGCTGATCCGCATCTGCGGGAACGGGAATGATGCCCTGTCCTTCTCCCAGTTGGATGCCTTCAGGTTTGCGGCTGAAGAACTCCAGCATGAACGGGAACGATTCGTCCTTGGGCTTGGCAAAGCGGTAGAGCACTGGGACGCCCTCGGTGCGCTCGCGAATCTCGTAGCCGCCATCGGCGACAAACGTGCGCAGCGCCTTGATGACTGCCGGCGACAGCACTTCGATGATCAGGACGATATCGAGATCCTTGGTGCCGCGAAACTCCAGCCCGGCGGCCCCAAACCACTCATCGCAGGCCGCGCCACCGATCAGCACGAAGGAACCTTCAAATTCCTTGAAGCGTGCGCGAAAGAGATCGAGGCCCCTTACCATTTGACCTCCTCGATGAGCCGGTTGAGTTGCTGCTGCACGCGCTCGTCGCCCGTGTCACGGAGGCTGACGTGGAGGGACAGGGGGTCCACCATCCGGTCGTCGCCGAGCAGGTGCGGATCGTAGGACCAAACCTCAATGCGCGCCGTCGCACTCTCGGCATCGGCGCAACCCGCCATGTCTCCTCGCTCCAGAAGATCCTGATAGGTCGTGAGGGTCAGCGCATAGGTGGGGAGACGGTCTGCGGCGATCATGGTTCGCTGGCTCAAGGCGCTCATCCCGGCGAGCAAGGCGGTAGCGGCAGGTTGTGGCCATTGAACCCAGCGGGTCTTTTTGACCGGAGAAACCAGCAGCGGCTGGACCTGCTCCCATAGCGGCCGACCGGTGGCCTTGAATTCCAGAACCAGTGAGCGGCCATCGCGCACGATTTTACAGATGCCGGCCGCTTCCAGTTCATCCTTCACCTTCGAGAGCATGATCGGGGAGTATTGGACTTTTTGCGCAACCTCCTTGAGCGGCATGCTGGCCAGCGATCCGCGCAACAAATGGTAGAGCACCGTGCATTGGGCGGCGGGACCGAGGGTCGGCCGACGCGTGGCCTTCGGCTGAGGGAACCGCTCCCGCAGATCAATCACCGCGTTGGGCATGAAAATCTGGCTTCCGGGAACGATGAAGGGAATGCCCATCTGAACCATGCGGTTGCGCGCATAGGAAGGCAGAATCGGCAGAACCAAAACGACGTTTTCGCCCAAGCTCCGCCGGAGGGTTTCGTGGTGCTTTCCGTATTCTCCCGGTGAGCCGCTCTCCCAATCTTCGGCTTCCAGGGCCAACAGGAATTTGCGCCCAAACAAGCGGGTCGAAAAAACAGCAAACCGCTCCCGGAGAAACAGCGGCAGGGCTGTCGTCGCTTCGGGCAGCAGATCGAGATGCTCCCCCGCAACGGTTTCGATGTAGCCGAGCAGGCGTTGTTTGAGGGATGGCATTGACGATGCACTAATCGAGCACGATACGCACATCAAGTGTATCGTGCCTAACTTGTTTATCTTCCTATTTTACAAGCTGATGCGATTCCCGTTTTTAAGCTCAGCTTGGGCAGCCTTCCGCAGGGCAGCCAGCCATGTGTCGAGATCCGCCTCGGTGGCGATGTAGGACAGGCCGCAGGGCACGCGGAGAGATGAGGCCGCCAGATAAAGCGGGCTCGTTGCGGCGGGTTCGTTGACCTCGCCTGAGGGTTTATCCGAGGGCGGGGCCTTGAGCGCCGCGGCCAACCGAGCGGCGAGAGCAAGCTGAGCCGGAAAGTCCTGCGACGTGTAGCGCGACACCCGGTCGCGAATTCCGGGGATGAAACGGGCTTCGTTCACGGTTTTGCGTGCTTCCTTGGTCAGGTGGAGCACCTGTTGAATCATCGCGTCCGGGAGCGCCTGAAACTCGGGAGTGGCGCGGAGCTGGGTCTCACGTTCGTCCAAAATGCTCAATCCCGCGGTCCGCTCGGCGTCGAGACGCTTGGTAATCGCGGCTCTGAGCTGGGTGAGAGCGGTCCTGGCCAGTGGTAACACCTGACCGCGGTAGGGGGCAGACGAGGCCGCGAGGTCGCGCAGCGGTTGAACGACGGGTGCCGGTAGGTCCGCGAAGTTGGCCTCCTCTTCGCGCAAATAGGCTATCGTCTCGTCGTAGGCGGTGCGCTGGGCACCGGCCATGAAACTCTTGATCGGATCAAGCAGGTCCTGCTTCGCGTCGAGCAGTGCGTCTTTGAAATCGTGAAGCTGATTGAGCACGTGAGCGTAATCTTTTTCAGCGAGTTTGCCGACTCGTTCAGCCACTGGCTCCAACGAGCCGAGGAACGGATAACGCGACGCCTGCGCGAGCATGTCCTTCAAGGTAATCGCTTCCCTCGCAAGCGAAGCCAGCGTGGCGAGGCCCGCGGAACGCGGATCGGTGCCGGGGTTGGCTTGATCGAAGAAATCCTGATGAAAGCGTTTCAGGGCGTTTACCTTGGAGGCATCGAAGGTCTCCTGAAGGCGAACCCGCACACCACCGTGCTGGCGCGAGTTGCGCAGCGCTTCCAAGGCACCGCGAGCATCGAGCAATTCGGCGTTGCGCAGCTCAACCTTGCCCAACCGGAACAGGCGGGCGAGGAGCGTAACGACAGCGAGCGGATACCAGCCGTAGGGACGACGGCCCAACTCCCGGACGATGGCTTCGACGCTGGTGCGTTCACCGTTGGCCTGATTGCGCATCACGTAGGTGAGCACCTCTTGCTCGGCTTCGGAGAGAGCCATGCCACTGCCGGCCAGCATATCGTCGGGATCGAGAAGCGTCTTCGAGAGCAACGCTTCGTCGTAGGCACCCCGAAGCATGCGGAGATTGGGGAAAGCAAAGGCGATGAGCGCCTGACAGCCTTTGGCGAGACGATTGCGGGCATCACCCTCACCGATGTCACCCAACTTCGAGCCGTTGAGGTAAAGGGGGGCTTTGCCGAGCAGTTCGCTGCAGAGTGCCTGCAAATTGCTTCGGCGCGTGCTGTTTTGTTGGCCGCGCTGGGTGAGTATAGCCTTTCGGGTATCGTTTATATCGGCGCCCGTGTTGTGCTGGATATACTTGTTGGTTTTGAGAATCAGCCGGGCCTCATCGACCATGCGTCCATCGGGTGGAAGGACCACGAGCAGTTCGGGCTTTCCGGTGTTTTGAGCCGCCAGCACGCCGAGGTCGCCGTGGTTCGCGTGTTCGGTGGTGATAATGTTCACCGCAAGGTCGGCATCCCGACTCATGAGTTCTTCGTCGAGCTTGCGCGCGTAGGTGTAGTCCTGCCCGTTGCCCTCGTAACGGATCTTGGGGTCACGCAAAATGTCGGCGTAGAGAATGTCGGAAAGCAGCTTGGCGAGCGCGGAGTCGTCGATGTCGGTGTTCTTGATCTCGACCTCGATGTCCTTCTCGACATCGGTGAGAAACTCGAAGCATTCGCCGCTGCGCTGGAGATAGGACTGTCCTTCCAGCAAGGCCAAGGCTTCGCGCACGGCCTTCTCGTGCGCACGGTGATCGATGGTTGGCTTATCAATGAGCAGAATCGCTATGTTTCGCGGGGTAGATTTAAATTCGCGCACCCACTTCAGCAAAAACAGGGCTTTGAGAATCCGAACCGCGACGGGATTATCGAGCTGTCGCTCCGCCTGGCGGACTGACGTGAGGAGGTGGCCTTGGAGTGCAGTCGCGATTCCCTCGAAGAAACGGTCGAAGCTGGCCAAGCTTCCGACCGTGTCTTTCTTCAGTTGCTTGGTGACCTCCTGAAAGACGGAGAGCATCGAACGCTCGCCGACCGACGTGTGCTTTCCGGTGAAGGCATTGTGGCGGGAGAGCTGCTCGATGGCGCGCTGGAACAGATCGAACTGGTAGGGATGAAACGGGTAAAAGGCACAGAATTCGTCCGAGCCGCGCCAGCCCTTGTAGTCCACCGAACTATCGCCGAACCGGAAAAGCGTCTGCAGGTTGTCTTTCTCCGTGTCGTAGATCGAGACCAGTGCCTCGGGCTCCTCCTCCTTTTTGGCGAGCAGCCGCTTTTGGATGACCTCGCGGACGTCGGCGCTGGTGAGGGTGAGGCGGGTTTTGAACCGCGCCTGAATCTTCGTGAAATCCTGAGCCGCTCCGCCTTCGAGTTCACCCAACACGCGTTGAAGATCGCCCTGCGACGTAACGAACACCCAGGCGCGACCATTGCAGACCGTGCTCAACGTCTCCGCGATGGTCTGAAGGTTGAGCATCAATTTCGTGTCTTGGCCGATGAACTGTCCGGCCTCGTCGACAAAGAAATTGAGGCGAAAATCTTTCCCCTGCTTGGCAAGGTAGGCTTGCACGCGCTGCGCGAAGGACTCGATGGAAACACGGTAGCTCTCACGGGCGCGGTCAAAGAGGCGCAGGCCTTCATCGTAGGACTTCTTGAAGAAGTCGGCGTAGACACGCGCGAAGTCTTCGTTTTCGAGCGTGTTGATGGTGGGAAGATCCTGATCCCAGGTCCGACGAGTGGCGGCCTCGTAGGCCGCTTTGAACGCGGCGAGTTGCCCCCGTCCGTCGAGGTCCGCCTCGAATTGGGCGACGTAAGGTAACTTGGAGTAGTAACCTTGGAGTTCGTTGAGCACCTTGACGAACACCTCCAACACCGGCGAACCGCGGTCGCCTCCGATGGCGTCGGACTTCTGGTCGATGTTGAACAGAATGCTGCGGGACGGAATCTTGATGACGCGGGATAGTTCGCCGCGGAGAATCTCGTCTTCGATGCGGGGCAGGAGCAGGTCTGCGGCCCGCCCGCCACCCTTGAGTGGCTCGCGGTCGAGAATGAGAGAAAGGATTTTCAGCAGGTGAGATTTGCCGGAGCCGAAGAAACCCGAGATCCACACGCCATTGGCGTTGGTCTCATTGAGATAGCGTTCGCAGAAATCGCTGAGCCCTTTGTTGACCTCGGCGGTAACGATATACTCCTCCAACTCGGTTCGAAGGTGCCGGGAGTCATCTGCTTTGATGACGCCTTCGATGGGGCGGTCGACGGGTTTGGCGAACAGTTGCTGAATTTGCATGGGGTCAGACGCGATAATGCGCGAGGTTGAAGGCCCGATAGTAGGGGCGGTAGAGTATCGGGGCGGGTAATGAACCGAAAAGGCGTAGCTGGGAGCCGATGCCTTGCTCCTGGGTGTAGTGGCCGGGGAAGAACATCACCACCGGTTGGCGCATCATAGCTGGTTGAAGCGAATCGAGGATCGTGTGGGTGCGGAGATAAGGATATACACGGCCCACACCCGTTAGGATGGAGAGCTTAGCGTTCGCTGTCTCCAGCCACTGCATCAGACGAGGGACCAGACGGGTTTTGGGGTCCGTGAGGCCGGTCATCATCTCGAAGAGCTTCTCTTTGCCCAATTGGGCTTCGCGTTCGAGGATGCGGGCCAAGCGCCCTTCGTCCTCCAGGTGTTCCAGCACCAAGTCGAAGAGATCGATGTGGGCGCAGGCAATGCCGTCGTTATTTAGGCGCGTGGAGAGCGCGTTAGCAGCTTGGCGAGCGTAGTCTTCTTCGGTCGCCTCGTAGGTGTGAATGAAAATGGGGACTTCTCCGGAGAGCCCCTTCATCGTGACGAAGTCAGGATGGCGGAGGATGCTGAACAGGCGTTCGACGGTGTCTTCGGCCATGGCGGGGATCATTCTTGGGAAATTTCGGAGTCTGGCACAAGGAACCCGGCAAGCCAACGAGGAGAATCCCCGATGATTGCCGCATGGGTCGCGGGTGGGACAATGGGGCGTTGAATTCGCAATTCGCGCCCTACGAGCCGACCAATTCCGGAATCGCGAACCATGGCCAGCAGAATGGTGCGCACCTTGGTCCGGGACGACGATGTCAGGGCCAGAATTTCAGGATAAATCGCGCTCTGGTTTTCGAAGAACGCTTCGTAGTCGGAGGCCCGGAGCACTGGATCCAGGGAGGCAATTTTGCCGCGCAAGAACTCGGAAGCGAAGGCGTAAATGTAGCGGCTCGACTTCAGTGCGGCCAGCCAAGCGATGGCTGTGCGCTCTTCGAGCACACCACGTGCCGCGAGGTTGATTTCCGCGGAAGTCAGACGCATCAGTCGCTGCCGCAGCTCACGCTCCATGCGCTTGGCGCTGCTGGGCGTCCGAGCCTGAAGCGCGTTGCTTGAAAGCACCTGAACCTTCGCAGACTCCCATGAACCGGTTTGCAAATATGTTTCCGCAATAACGCGAACCAACTCCGGGCGAAGAGAAGCGGCGACAAAACTGAACGATACTGGATCTTCCGAGGACACCTGCAGAATGAAAGCGGGGGCACTTCGACTGGCGAATGAAATTCCGCAAGTCTTCGTGCGAATGGAAAACCCTCTACGAGAGTGACTCGATCGGTGGCCCGAGCGCTTTGAAATCTTAGTGCTACTACTGCTGATAGCCATGTCTCTTTTCATTCAGTAAAGGGAAGCTCGCTTCCGTCTGGCCCCAGTGGGAGCACTCCCTGCTTACGACGTTGGTCCCGCGTGAGCTTTTCCCACTCGCCCTCGAAATCCTGCCGGAGCCATTCGCGGAGAACTTCAGCCGCTTCACTTTTGAGCGGCAGTTTTTGCGCCGTCTCCAGTTGATTGACGGTGGCCAGAGTCATAACCGCCACGGGCACACTCAACGACGTCACGCGTTGCAGCACAAATCGTGGCTCAGGACCGAGGAGTTTGGCGACCGTCCCTGTGCCTTCTCCAAAGGTTACGAGGTGCACGTCGCTCGTCACCCCAGTCATTTCGCAGCGCGGCAGGTGTTGACCGATCTCACCGTCGACAAATGCGAACAGATTTTGCCCTGCCGCGTCTGCAGCGTGCGGCGAGTGAGCTTGACCGGATCGCACAAGTGCGGCCAGGACACTGGCGGGAAATTGTTGGCCACTTCTGACCCCCGCAGAGCGGAGTTGCTTGGCACCTTGCGGTGTTAGCACGTAGCCGATGACGCGCTCACCGTCTTTTGTAATCACGCTGGCTGCGGTGCCCGACTTGGCTTGGAACAGTGGCATGGGAAAAATCGAGGGTTAGCGAGGCGTGGGGCGCAGTTGGCCTATTCGGGAAGCGCGAGCGCCTTGATGTCTGGAAGAGCATTTCCCGAAATACCCTGAATATCACCAAACATGCTCGCCATATTCTCGACGACTTGGCCGAGCTGCTTCTCGCGTTTCGCCCAATGCTTCGTGAGGGCGCGTTTTTCGGCGTCCAAATCATCCTTCATGGTGGTGAACGCTTCGATGACACCTTCGACCCGCTGGCGAAACTCGGCGCCCGTGAGATACGAGTAGAGGAGCGCCGCTTTTTCCTTCGCGCCATCTTGGGTGAGCTTCGCGATTGCGATTTGATGCAGGGTGAAGCGGAGCGATGATGCGAGCGGGAGAACGGAAGCGTAGTCGGTCACCCAGACGCCGTCTGACCGGCCTCAACTTTTCGAGCCACCCCGAGTGTTAGTCCGGGATGTAGTTATGGGTTGATCTATCGGTTGTCGTTGAAGCTGTCCCGACGGAGGGAGGCCGCAGGCCGACCGGAGTCGGG